>Ga0118677_10002708_pt1 | contig 35046 bp, 38 predicted proteins | sample AliMusrvi5mmetaG_FD_86154 | JGI IMG/M metagenome (GOLD analysis project Ga0118677, IMG submission 86154)
TCTCTATAGATATCGTAATCAGCCCTATCGTTATGATATCATCCATCTAGCTCTATTCACAAAAGCAGTTTAGAACAATAAAAGTCTAATATAAATGATCAGATATTTTTCTGTCTTCTAAATTTATATCACAGAAGCTTTTTATTTCTCACTATTCACCAAAAAACACTCTCCACTCTTGTGGGATGTTTTCTATTTTTCTGAGCATATTCTACGTACCCACGATTGTATTCAATAAATTTTATTTTTTCTTTTTTTAGACAACCTCCTACCCCGCAATCCTGCGGGGCCCCTTCCTCCTTTCAGAGGACAGCACTCTCCCCCAATAGGGGGAGAAACGAAGAGGGGGTTGCACTCCTCTCTGTCAGGAGAGGTGGGGTGAGGTTGTTCGCTACAAAACTAAAGAGAGTAGATTTGGATTCTTGTTTAGCTACATTCGCCATCATACGAAAAAAAGACACTAAAAATTTAGCATCTCATCCCCTATGTTAACAATATGGCAACTAGGTGAAGTATAGCGATTCACATATAAATTTCAAGTATCAAAAAAAAATGCCGGGAGAATCCCCCGGCATCCTATTCATAACAATGTTTTTCTGATCCAATCGGGAACCACCAAACTCTCTGGATAATATCCATCCCATCGAATTTCTCCATGGACTACTAGATTGGTGATATATGATTGCCAGCAGTGCTCGATTTTATTTATCCGAGCGCCTAAGGTATCAGCGGTATCTTCAGGACGTATTAACACTGGATATCTGAAGAATACCGGACCTTGGTCATACTCATCGGTAACAAAATGCATACACACTTCAGAATGTTTTATTTTTCCTTCATGATATGCTTTTATCACTGCTTCGTGGACATGATGACCGTACATTCCTGGACCGCCAAATTCAGGCAGAGGGCCAGGATGGATATTGATCGTCCGATCAGGATAAAAAACACCTATAGGCACTTTTTTCAGCCAACCAGACAATGCCACATAATGGGGTTTATACTCATCAAGCACATCTTTATATTTCTGTACTTCCAGGTTATCCATGACCATGTATTTGATATTAAGCTCTTCTGCGCGTTTTACACACTCAAAGGCTTTGTTGTTGGTCACTAATCCGACAATATCTGCGCGAAGCACATTAGTTCGTGAATTTTCTACCAGCTCCTGGAAACCTGATCCGGAGCCTGAATTGAAGACTAAAATTTTTGGTTTAATCATTCTGTCGGATGTTTATGTGTTTCATTGATAAATTCAAAACCGATGTCCTTGCGGTAGGACTTGCCTTCAAAATTGATCTGGGCCACAACATCATAACATTTTTGTAACGCCAACTGAAGCGTTTCTCCAAAACAGGTAATGTCGAGAACACGTCCTCCATTGGTAACAACGTTATTGTTAACGAGTTTTGTGCCGGCATGCGTAATGATAACATCCGGGCCGAAATCTTTATCCAATCCAGTAATCACTTTCCCTTTCGCATAGTCGCCAGGATAACCTTTGGCCACCAGTACAACAGTTGCACAAGGACGATCATCGATTTCAATGCCTAATGTTTCGAGATCACATTCATAACAGGATTCCAGCATATCAATGAAATCTGTCTTGATTTTTGGCAGAATTGCTGATGCTTCCGGGTCACCCATCCGGCAGTTGATTTCAATCACAAATGGTTCGCCATCAACGTTCATGAGGCCAAAGTACATGAACCCATAATAGCCAATCGGTTCCTCCTGAAGCCCCTCTACCATGGGTCCGATAATCTTTTGTTCCACTTTCTGCATGAACACTTCGTCAGCGAATGGCACAGGACTGACTGCCCCCATACCGCCCGTATTGAGCCCGGTATCGCCTTCACCGATTCTTTTGTAATCCTTGGACGGTGGTAAAATAACATAAGCATCTCCATCCAAAAGAGTAATCACCGATAATTCAATTCCTTTGAGAAACTCTTCGATGACGACGGTTTTGCCTGCTTGATCGAATTTGCCGACAAACATTTCTTCGATTTCTTTTTTGGCTTCATTGAGATCCGAAGTAATGATTACGCCTTTACCTGCAGCTAAACCATCGGCCTTGAGCACATAAGGTGCTTTTGCTTCTTTTTCAAGATAAACAATAGCTTCTTCATAGTTTTCAAGAGTGAATGTTTTTGCTGATGCCGTAGGAATAGCATACTTTTGCATGATTTCCTTGGCAAAACTTTTACTCCCCTCGAGCATTGCACCTTTCTCTTTGGGTCCTATCACAATGATATTACTCTCATTATTGTCTAAGAGGTAGTCAGTCAATCCCCCTACGAGTGGGGCTTCGGGTCCGATAAGAATCATGCCAATATTATTCTCCTCGACAAATTCGCGAATGATAACAAAACTGTGTTTGCCATCCTTTGCATCCAAATTGACATTGGTGCACTTGTCTAGCATCGCTGTTCCTGCATTACCAGGAGCGACAAATAAGTGTTTGCATCGGCTACTCTGTAATAACAGTAATGCGAAGTTGTGCTCTCTGGCTCCTGAGCCGAGCAGCAATACATTGATTGATTTTTTTCTGCTTTCCATAACTTTTTGTTTAATTGTTTTTAACTTTTTTTAATTGTTTTTAATTGTTTTTAATTGTTTTTAATTTTTATTTTCTATGTGAGTTGCTTAACTCCAAATGATTTTGCTGCTGATCTGAAAATCGGCAGGTCATGATTGCCAGGAATATTCTGGAATTGTTTGATTCCTGTTCTTTCTGGATGGGGCATCATACCTAATATTCTTCCATCACGTGAACAGATTGCTGCTATTCATTCCAATGAACCATTGTACTCCATAGTAGGATTGCCTTCATAATCCAAATATTGCATTACGATTTGTCCATTTCTAATATATCTTTTCAATGTCTCTTTATCTTTTATATAGAGTCTTCCTTCTCCATGAGAGATAGGGATAATAAAGGTATCACCGACATCTACCAAGGAGAGCATAGGAGAAAGTACTGACGTAATCTGGAGTCCTACTTGGTCGGTCATATGCCTTCCCGTCGTATTGTAGGTGAGTGTCGGGGAAGATTCAGTCAAATAGTTTGTTATTTTTGATTCATCGAATACTCAGAGTTTGATCAGTGCTTGGAAACCGTTACAGATTCATAGCGTCAAGGTATCTGGTCTGTCCAAGAATCTCTGCATAGCATCTCTCACGATATTCATCCTTACGATCGATGCGATGAATTTCGCCGAACCGTGCGGTTGATCACCAGCAGAGAATCATCATGGGAAGACTACCATCTGCGCGTCTTTGAGCAGTTCAGCGAATGTTCTAGTGGACTCCATGAGCAATTCCGGTGTCTGATTATTGAAGATGAATTCTACTGCTTCCATTCACGCTTTGCGGACTTGATGGGCCGTATCCAATTCAGAGTTCGTACCTGGAAAAACTGGGATGATGACTTTGGGTTTGATTCACTTAAGAATATTGAAATTATTCGCTAATCAAGATTCAGAAATCAGTTCAATATTTTTCTTCTTATTTCTCTTGGAACCATCAAGCGGATTTCCATAGCTATCAATAAGTTTCGTTCTTTTTTTCGCTTTTTCAGAAACATGAATCGGATCAACTTTTCCTCATCATGATGTCGTAGGGTGCACTTTTTCGTGCGTTCACGTGTAGGAGAGTAAAGCATCTTCTAGAGGTATAGTAGTTTCATTGATAACTATTTCTTTTTCATCGGTAGTTTCTCATATAATATAACCTTCATGATATCATAGTTTACATGCTTCTTCTCCATCTAAATCCATTTCCAGCACCATACCTCACAAATCATCTTCTTCGAACCGATAGTAATCAAATCTTCTTCAACTGAATAATCCATGACAAAATGTATTATCAAAACCTATCTTATTTCCAAAAGACATCTTGGCTACAGTAGCAGCAAGTCATCATGATTCGATCACACTCGAAGATGAGACATGTCATTTGCTTATCAAATCTTGAACGGTTTCTAAAGTTTTTTTATAGTCATCCCGGTTTTTGAAAGCAGGGAAATATCGTATTTTGCTTCATGGTTTTTTGAACTCTGCAGAGACGATATGATTGATATCACCTGTATTTGCTGCGAATGCTACAAGACTCGGAGGAACGTTAATTTCGTTTCATTGGCTAATTTTAAAGGTTCCCGACATGCTGTCTTTTCCTCCGATAGCAGGATCCCGTAATTCTTTCTGTGCTTTGAACGCACCTAATAATGCGCTGTAGCATTCTCACCATCTCTCGGGATCATCTTTGAGCTTGCCGAAGTATTCCTGCAAGCTTAAAAATATTTTTTTATAGTCTCCTCACAACGCTACTTGTTTGGATACCGATAATTTGATGGCGTTGATTGCTCCGAGATACGCAGATTCGCTTGCGAGATCAGGATTAAATCCATGAGTAGAGATTGTTACTGTCTTGGCATCGACGCCGTTGAACGTAGGAATTTTGGAAACCATTCCGACTTGTGCGGTTTGCTGATATTTTCCTCCATACATCGCAAGGACATTTGAACCTCAGACGGAATTATCAAAAATCGATCCGAGTCATCTTTGACTTGCGACAGGTTTGCGTTGAATATTTTTTATGAATGCTTCATAGATTTTATCTTCGTCTAACCTTTCTTTAATCTCTGCAGGGATGGTAGCAGAAAGATCCAAATCTTTTTTCACTCAGATTTTTATCATATCCATCTTCCTCTTTGCACCCGCCATATCAAGGAAATCCCTATCGAGATGCACGATATTTTTTTCTCTCCATTTCATGATAAGCTTATCTTCTGCTGGAGTATTTTGATCATCAGTCACCTGAGCGACATCGGTTCATTCTAAATTATATTCCTGGATCAATTTCATGGCTTCATCATTATCTTTTGCATCAATGACTATGGCCATCCTCTCCTGCGATTCGGAGATTGCTAATTCAGTTCCATCCAATCATGAATATTTGGTCGGCACTTTATCTAAATCTATATCCAATCCTCTGGCAAGTTCTCAGATCGCGACTGACACTCCTCACGCTCAAAAATCATTGCATCTTTTGATAAATTTGGTGAATCTCGGATCCAAGAATAATCTCGCTAATTTCCTTTCTTCTACTGGATTCCCTTTTTGAACAGATGCTCACATAGTAGCCACAGATGTTGTATCGTGTGACACAGAAGATGTCGAAGCTCATCAAACACCGTCTCTTCATGTCTTCCCTCCTATCATAATCACTTTGTCTCACGCCGTAGGTTTCTCTCTCCTAATATTTGCTGTAGGTGCTCCTGCAATAACATACCCTACTTCGAAACGTTTCGCTTTGTATCATGGGTGAAAATATTCTCTCACCTCACCAGCATGTATTCCCATCTGGTTTCCGTAACTTGAATATCATAATGCTGCTAATTGCGAAATGACTCTTTGAGATAATTTTCCAGCTAATGTCTCTGATATCGGCTCAGTCGGATCTGCCGCTCAGGTCACTCTCATCGCTTGAAATACTCGTTTCCTCCCAGACATAGGATCTCTGATACATCATCACAGACAGGTCGCTGCTCATCAGAATGGTTCTATTTCTGTAGGATGATTATGCGTTTCATTTTTAAATCAAATACTCCATTTCTCAGTAGTCCCGTCCTCCATCTCGACCATTGTCGTAAAAGAACAGTCATTTATTTCATCAGATTCATCGAGATTTTTTATATTCGAATTACATTCGGAATTTTTCTGTAGATATCTTTTGTACATTGTCGCGACTTCCATCAATGTATTAGGTTTTTCGTCCCTTCACAACTCTCTTCTGATTGCTTCGTATTCTTTTTGGGTCTGGATGATTTCGTCCAAGAGTTCTGCAGAGTCCTCTGTATTGTCTTTATCGATAGCAAAATCTATTTTTCATAACTCTGTATTGAATGTCGTATGTCTGCAGTGATCAGATCGATACGTATCAAGCACTTTGATTTCTGCCACAGTTGGGTTCCTTCATTTTTTGGAAAAATATTCTTGTGCAAAAACAATATCCTCAACCGTCATTGCGAGTTCATGTGTTTGTATGAATGTCTGTAATCATATAGTATCTAAATCAGTGAATCCGTCCAAAATCTTCACATTCTCCGGAGAAGGAAGATCCCTCAAGAATATCCTGTCAGAAATATCTATATGTTGTTTATCAACCGGATTGATCAGATATTTTTTTACTTTTGCCATATCTTCGTCGGAAATCTCTCCATGAAAGGTAATCGTAGTGAATGCTCTCACCTGATGATCCTGGTTCCCGGTCTGCAGCATCAAACATTGCTGAGTTGAATCTACGACATCATCATACTGACCAGGCAAGGATTCTATATTGAGCGTATTTTTGTATGTCCCCGTAACTATATCTTGCTCTCCCGCTTTGGATGAAAACTCATGGACGTCCATCAGATCTTCTACCGGCAACTCACCGAAAATAGTAGGCAGTGCGGTTTTATATTCAGCATCGGTCAAACCGTTAGTCAGATATCTGATATAAATCTCGGTACTCACCCCTTCGATTCCTAGTTCTTCCTCTAAGAGATGATCCAGCGCATTGGCTACATCGAGCTCTTTTTTTCTTGCAACATATATTTCTCTGATTTGTTTTTTCTGGTATTCCTCATATTTTTGGTGGGAATACGAAAGTTCTCCTAAATTATTGGACATCGGATTTTACATAAATAATTAAAAAAAATAATAGTGGTCGTATTATTTTTTTAGTTTTTTTTTAGAGAAATATAATATACAGAGCTTATTTTTTTACATAAAAATGTCAAGAGCAATTTTTCCAGTCCCGGGTGTAAAGAGTGATGGATTATAATGCTTGGTATAGGCTTTATTAAAATCTTTCACATGCACTTTGAGGCCTTTGCAGGTGAAGGTATCCACTTTATGTTTTCTGATGATCTTTTTGACTACAGGCAAGGTAATGCCGAATATATCAGCTATCTCTTCTGGCGAACGATATGGTTTAGTCATATTGAATTTAAAATTTAAAGTTTAGAAGAATCGATTTAAAATTTAGAATTTTTATTTTTCTAATTTGATATGAAATATGTATATATTAATTTCCCAATAATTATTTGAATATACCTGGGATGGGTAATACTCCCACACTTCTCGGGTGGTTTCCTTCTCCCTGTTTGTTTTGGCAAACGGGGTTTTTTTAAAATCAAAATACAGTCCTATCTGCTATAGGCAATGTCGACATTATAAAAATCATCAAGTAATTTTCATATTTTCATTGTGTCTCAAATAAAAAAAACCTGCAGCTAATAAACTACAGGTAGAAGATTGGTGACTATACTATTTATCTCAACTTTTTATATCTATTCTCTTTGATGATGATTTTGAAATCTTCAAATGGAATAGCAAACTTCAAGGGGAACCTGGACAAGTCCCAGGAAAATTCTGATAGATCTTTTGGAAATTTTGTGGAATCCGGATGTTCCAGAGCTTTGTCTGCTATTGGGAAGAATTTTTGCCAGAAATCATATTCACACAAATCAAACTCAATGTCCTTACCACCATTGTTTTCTGTCCAACTACAATAGTTTGCTTTATCATCATCACGCAAAAAAAGTTCTATTTGCCCTCCGTCGAAACTTGATTCAAGTTGCAGTAGGACATGCACATATTGAACATCGCACTGATTGCAAATAGCACATCCCCATCCTTTTGTTTCTGATTTAACTAATGTTATATTGATGTTTCCCATATACTTGGTTTTTTTGTTTGGAAATTTTAATTATATAATTTTTTTGATTATTATTTTTATGTATATATATATCCTTTCTATAATATCAATACATTGATTTTTTTTCAAAAAAAACCTGCAGCTAATAAACTACAGGTGTATTTATACTTAAGAAAAGTGTATGAACAAGCCGATTAATAACATAACAACTCTGATTGCAACTATTATTGCTAGAATCAAGAAGACTATTCCTATATTCTTCGATACTATTATTTTGTCTCTTTGTATTTTTATGATAACAAACAGCCAAAGGAGGATAATGATAACGGAGAAGATAATCATCAATAGATCAAAGGTTATGATACTATCCAGAATTTTCAAAGTTAGATAAAGGAAGATTACGTATTGAATTGCTTTTAGCCACCAGGGGTTTTTTGCTTTTGTTTCTTGTGTTTCCATAGGTTACTTAAAACATTTTTTAATCTTCGAATCATAGCTCATGAAGATCTGCTTGATTTCTTCAATCTCCGCCTGTAAAATCTCTGCTTTTGCTACATCACCAGGAAAGTTTTTTTCGATATTTCCTTTCATCGAATAATTGGACGTTTTATATACTTCCACTGCTGAAAATTTTATTTCATTGTCCGTGAAAGGACATGCGACTGATTCACCAATTTTTGATTTCCAATAGAGAACTGATTGTTCATTGGAATTTTTTTCCACCTCCAACGTTTTGGATGAAGAAGCGGCGATGCTTTTCATCAAAATAGTTTCTTTCGGTGTCAATTTTGTGAATAATTTTTCTTTCACAATACTTAAAATAATTTTTTGTACGTTCATAAGTTTGTTTTTGGTTTATTACTTTGTTTTTTTATGCTACTGATTTTTTTTCACGCATGATGGCGATTGGTCCAAATAATAGGCATGTCATACTAAGAATCTGTATTTCAACTACTTGCAATGAAAGTCCCTTATGGAACAGATATCCACCCATAATGATTAATGCTATACTACTGATCAATTTTATTTTCATATTTTTTTGTGTTTTCTTCTTTATATATATTCTCTCTCCAATGTCAAGTTTTATTGGGAATATAAAAAATAAGATTTATTTTAAAAAAAGCCCGTCGCTGATACGCGGGGCTATACGAGTAATATATTATTTATTTAATAGTTTCATCTGCAATATTTTACAGAGGAAGACGTATGATTTTGAATGTTACTTCTGTTTCTTCTTCAAGACCCTCCAATAGCTGCCAATAACTTAGAAAATATTCTACTCCATCTTTGGTCATATGGAATGTATAATAATCCATATTCTGTAATCTGATAAGGGATCCATCATGTTCTATCCATAGCTCTTGGTCTAAAGGATTCTCTCCAGGACTATATCGAAGAGTATATCCTAATTTTTGCAACCATTTCAGAAGAGCTGGCAAAACCTCATTTTCTATGAATTCCTTCGCTTTTTTATTAAGCCTTTCTTTTTCGCTAAATGTTGGCCAGAAGATATTCACTACGAGCGACGTAATAAAAAATCCGACACAACCCGAACCGATGCTTTTGAGCAAGAGAATAAACCATCTATCTTTGACTATAATGAAGGTAAGAATAAGCGCAATCGTACCGACTATACTTTCAACGATCAGTATATTTCTGTTTCTCTTTTTTTGTGCTGTCTGAAATTGCTTGATCAGCTCTGCATTTTCATCTTCGAACTTTTTTTTAAGATTCATATCTTTTTTTATTTAGTTTAATGACGTGATTGTTTTTTTGTTTTTCTTTTTATATATATTCCCCTTTTAATGTCAAACCATCAACGCAAATAAAAAAAGCCTCCGAATACAATTCGGAAGCCAATGGAATAACATCGTTAGAAAAACTTCAGTCCAGCCAAACTACAAGAGGTAGCTATGACAAAGAACATTGTAAAAATAGTATACAAGATGTTTTTTGTTTGACTAACAATGACCTTGTCTCTAATAATATTCCTCGCATAGATAGCCAATGCTACTAAAATAATTACGTGTATTTCATTTACCCTTGCTCCATTATGCCAGAGGTTGGTTATAGCACACATTATGAACATTATTGGAAGTACCTTTGTCCATGTCGAGTTTTTTGCTTTCTTTTGGATGATATTTTTTTCTGTGGTTATATTATTTATTTCCATTTTTTTTATTTTATTTTTACAGTATATATATTTACTACCAAATGTCAATTCATTCTATTCCTCGTGTTCCACGAACTCCTGCATCACCGTTGTGAGATGCATTTGCAATTCTTTGAACTTGTAGACCGATAGGGAGACCCCTTGTTTGCCGTAGCCGCTATAGGTCGGAGAGACGAGTCGCTCTCTGATCTGGAAGCTTTTTATCCCCCTGAATTCACTTATTCACACTTTGAATATCTCTGATCATTTCTTCACGGACCCATACTCCTTGAGCGCATAATTGCTCGCATCGATAGACTGGATGATGGCGTTGAGCTGTTTAGTCTGCTCGTGGGTAAAGAGCAATAAGGTAGCTCATTTGCTTATATGGAGGCAGCGTTCTCCTTTGTAGGGTTTGACTTCTAGCGTAAGGAAGTCGGCTGATGAGGTTTGTATTTTGTGGACCATTATAATTTACATAATAATTAAATGATTAATTGATTACGGATTGCGAATTGCGAATTGCGGATTGCGGATTACACATGTCCAGGAGTAGCTAGAGTAATGAATGTTAGGCGAAACGGTGAAGGTAGTCAGCGAGGTCTTTTGGTTGGATTGAAGTAGATGGGAGATGGGTCTGGATAAAGGGTTTGATAGCGGGGTGAAAAAAGAGATGCCTTTTTTCTATGGTGTTGAGCATCGTAATGCCAGACAAAGTCTTGGCTCTGCTCAATGCCGTATAGGCCTGCCCTCAGGTGAAAGTGTTGCAGAGATCGAGATTGCATGCGTCAAACGTCATCCCCTGCGATTTGTGGACCGTGATAGCGTAGGCTAATTTGAGCGGAAATTGTTCGTAGCTTCACAAGATATTTTCGGTGACTTTCCCTTTTCTGGAAACGATGATCTCTTTGTTTGCTCGTGATTCTTGTCCGACCATAAAGACTTCGCCGTCGATCTCTACGTCGACATAATCCTCTCAAAGATCAGTGATGATGCCCATGGATCCATTGATCCATTTGCCTAAAATATCGTTGGTCACCATCATGACTTTGGCTCATTTTTTGAGTCTCAAGGTAGGATCTGTCTTCTTCATGGAGTCGGGGAAATAGCCGTCGACCAATCATTCGTAGACGTATTCTTTGCCGGGAAGTTGTCTGATTTTTTGATTATTTATCTCGTCGACTTTGCCTCTATGCGTGGAAAGCTGGATGACATCTTCGGTCGCTTTGCCGAGTTGGTTGTTGAGCAATGCGATATGTTCGTCGGAAATCGTTTCGTTTCTGATTGCGTCGAGCAGATCTCAAAAAAAGGTATCGCTGTCCTGTCTGTAATTTTTCTTGAGCTCTATGGTAGTGAAGTCCAGGGCTTTCTCGAAGGTCATCGAATCAAAGAATCGTTCGCTCGCATAGTGCTCGCCGAATTTCTGTTTCCACTCCTGATTGCTTACCGGTGGTAACTGAAAGACATCTCCTACGAAGATCATCTGTTTGCCGCCGAAGGGCTGTTTGCTGAGACTAGGATCCTTGGTCGCTTCTGAGAGATAGTGTTTCATCAAGAGGTCGATGCAGTCGATGGTGTTTGCATTGACCATCCCGATTTCGTCGATGATGAGGAAGGGAACGTTGAGCAAAGTCTGGATCTTATTTTTTTTGAGTTTATATTTTCTGTTTTTTTTGTCGAGGAGATACGGCTTGATCTCTTTGGGAAATACGTTTTCTATCCCCAAGGAAAAAAAGGAATGCACGGTCTGCCCGCCGACATTGAGCGCTGAAATGCCAGTCGATCAGAGCACTAACGGTGCTCTCCCGATCTCGCTGCAGAATTCTATCACGTCTTTGATCAAGGTAGATTTCCCTGTCCCGGCCTTACCCGTCAGGAAACACGAATCATCCGTTTCGTCCAAGGACTTTAAAAAACAGAGCGCGTCTGCATTCTCTTTTCGCTTGTCGAGAAGCTCTCTATAGCGGTCTTTTTGGTCGTCGGTGAGGGTGTGTATATTGAGCATACTTATTGATTTTCTGAGAGTAAATGCGTAGGTATAGTCATTAGTGATTTTTATCCAAATCAAAAAAAATAAAAATGGATAGCATCATGGATTGGGAGGTTGCTAGTATATGTATCTCCTTTTTATTGTCAAATCTATTTTTGACAAACAAAAAATGGCCTTTCGGCTCATCTTTTGCACTATATATAGTTTGGAAAGAGTGGCATTCTAAAGCCCAACTCAATAATTAATTATTTGCTTTTTTGAATGCCAGTCGGACGTATCATCTTGTTACGTTATCAAGCGGATTGCTGATGTCAGTGAGTATTCATGCAGCAGATAGCCCATTTAAGTGACCATCGTATTCAGGGATGCTTCCATCATACACAGTCCCGTAGAGCAGATGAGAAAGAATTATTGCGAATTCTCCTTTGGTGACTGCAGCATAAGGATTGAATATCCCCGTTCCTACACCCATCAATCAGAGCTGACACGAGGTTATAGCAAAATCTACCATCGACATAGGCTGACCCACGAGATCAGTAAACTCGCATGCTCATGAGGTGTTAGGAATGCGGTGTAATATATCAGTAGCATATATCGCTATCATTTGTGCTAGGTATCCTCTCTGGACGGTTCCAGAGATATTAGCAGAAGCGATTGATGATACGGCAGTAAATCCATGTTGGTATGCATATACATATGCATTCTGCATGTCTAATGAATATCCTGTGTTATTGCTTCCTGTGTTATTGCTTCCTGTAGTAACATTTCCCGTAGCACATCCTACTGGGCAAGTCACCAATCATAATGAACAAGCAAGAAGGTTTGCTGGTGTCGTACAACTTCCTGTATATATGATTCCTGTATTACTATTTCACGTATTTACGCTTCATGTACTATTATTATTACTATTTCCTGTTCACTCATCAGCTCTTTGCATCATAAGCATCACATATCCTCTCACTTCAGGGGCACTAGGTATAGTAATGCTTTTCATGACACCAGCTACTTTGAGAGCAAGTAAATGATTAGCATAATACGGAGTGCCTCAGTTATATCTGGCACCATAGAGCGCTCTAGAAAGAACAGTCCCGAATTGTGCTCTCGTAACGATCCCCGCTGGATCAAAGGTTGTTATGCCCTGGCCCATCAGTCCCAATTGACACGCCTGCGTGATATATCCTTGCAATTCCTGTGATTGATCTGCAATATCAGTGAATGTACATGCTAGCGATGTATTAGGAGTTTTCCCCAACACCTGCGTTGCATAGTTTACCATCATCTTTGCCATATGCGCTCTGATAAGTGTCCCCATCATATTAGCGCTATCTATAGATGACTGTGTAGTGATATTGATATCATGTGCATAAGCATATGCCGCCTGTAATTCATCAGAATACGCTGACGTTTTCCCTATCAATAGTATTCAACAGAGAAGAAGCACCCCTACTATCACCCCATTACTTTTCTTGATCATCATACATTTTTTTAAAAAAATAAATCATAGACTCGTAGTCACGAATGTTTTTTGGTATAGAGATTGTCTATAGAATGTCAATCTCAGAAAATATTCTTGCAAGTTTTCTTGGTTTCTTTATACTTATTTCACAAACGTCCTTCGGTCTACCTACGGTAGACAGGAATCCCCCGGACACGCGACTTGCCTGCGTAAACAGTCGGGGCAAAAAAGGCTTCTTATAGATACATCTCTCTGAGAAGTTTTTTTATTATCAGAATTTCCTCATCCGATACTTGTCAGATTTTATCCATGAATCTTTTTCTATCCAAGTACCAAAGCTAAAAAAAACCTCCGTAAGATACGGAGGATAACTTGTAATATGAGATTCAGATATACATATGCGGATTTCTTTGCAGCATATCTTTTCGCCACATGCGGGAACAGATCGGTATCAGGATAAATGGTAAGATCAGGCCTATTGCGATACCAAACACCACCGATACATCATAGATTGCATAGATCTGTGTGCAGCAGAATATGCTTACTACGATAGGACCTAGACGATTGAGTAGCATCCCTAAAGGATTTTGTCTTCGCAGCATATTGCCAGAAACGATCATAATCAAGCACACCAAAAACCCATTAATGGTCGATAAAAGCACAAAGGCATACAAAAATTCATTGCCGAGCCCCTTGAAAAATATGCTTGTAGTTTCTGGTCCTAGCAAGAGAGAGAAACCGACCGGTATGATCAGAAACCAGGCGATTATATGATTGGCGATATAGTGCCAATACATCGTGATGATACTCGCAGTCTTATCGCTCGTGATCTTTATCGACATACCGATCGCTTGACCGATAATCCCTACTATGAATCCTACTAGCAAAGCGATCGCTATCGTGAGATATGCTTTGCCGCCTACTGTCTGGATATCAATCATCTGATGGATACCGAGATTCCAAACTCTATTGAGCCAATTGAAGATTATCAAAGCTGTTCCTGCAAAAAAGATACCTCCCATGATTCGGGTAATGCCCGCACACATATAAGGATTTGTTTTAGATGGATTTTCCATGGTTAATTCATTTTTGTTTTTTAGTTTTTGGTTTTTAGCTATTTATCATAAAAAATCAATGCGTGATGAAAAATCAACCTCCTCTGAGATATTTCGTTTTAGGGGATAATGCGTGAATGGAAAAATTACTCCACTACACATTTGTAACTCACACAACTCACCTTCTTGATCGCCATACACTTGTATGCGCATTGAGGAGTTGTGCTATTTCGGAAATTGGTGATGATTTTTTGGACGGTTGTTTGAAATTTTGCGTTGATGGCGATGTGGCATGGCAAGGGACATTCTCCATAGATCCCGGTACAATCGGCATCCTTTTCACAGAATCAATATCTTTGGATAAGTGCTTCGACCTCAGTTTGACTAGGATGTCCTACCACCTTCAATTGGTTGACGGTCACTACCTGATAATAATGGTTGCCCGCTGCAGCGTCCAATGTTTTCACCGTACCGACGAACTTCACGATATTCCCCGGGACGATATCGGCTTGAAGATCGAGATAGTTGCTCCAGAGTTGTCTATCGATAAAGACATGATCTGAGTGATCCTCGAAAGTCTGCTTGAGCACCAAGGTATCTCCGCTCACTGTAGGTTCAAGACTGTCATCAGGACCGAGTCCCGCAAGATTGAGTTCTCCAGAATATGGCATCATAACGCCTATCCCGTCCGTCGCTCAGGTGTCTTGGAGGTTAGGTTGCGCCTGGGGTTTGAGGGTGCAGCCGGTAAGGATGAGAAGTGTGGATAGTCCGAGAAGTAGGGAGAGTTTTTTCATGAGGGAAGTGATAAGGGTGATAAAAACTATTTTCTAGTGTACTCAAGCAATTCCACTTTGCAATCACAGAAAAAAGAATTCTGAAACTCTCTTTAAAAAATCCCCGAAGAAACGGAGATCTTTTCGTCGAAATATGTTCAGATATATTAATTTAAAGTTTGAATTCTTCATAAATACTTCGCTGCATAATATATTATCATACTCTGCACTCCAACATACACCAACACCAAAAAGAATATCAACTCCCCTGGCAGCTGCGTACTTATCAACAACACTACATTGACAATCATCGCTCAGAGGCTGGCAACTATCCGGTAGATATAATCCGTCTTGCTGAATATTTTGGCGAGCATGGGGACTCTATGGGCGTAGAAAATCATCGCAGCACTAAATATATTTCGGAAGATTCATCGACTGACGACGGAGCCGATATCGCCGTTGAAGTACGAGAAAAGGCTGACGTAAATTGCGAAGTTGATCACGAGGAAGACGACGAGGTTTTGGATGATGCTGTTGTATCAGACTTTTTTGAGGAGCAAGACATTGGCCACGAAGGTCGCTATAACGGCTCGATAGAGCAGATGATTGACCGCTGCGAAGGTGCCGACATGCGTGATATAATAGATGATGAGGATGGCGATGAGGATGATATTGAAGAGCTCGAGCAGCTGCTTGGTCCGACTCGGCATCGCAACCATGAAGCTGTGAATCGCTTCCATCGCGGGAGAGTCGTAGTACTTTCTGGGTGCGGTGATCCTTTCGCCGGCGAGGACGCGCCTCACAGAGATTTCCTTCTTCTTGTCCGTCGATTGCGGCTTGAACTGAAAGACCTTGTAGATGAGATAGTAGAGCCCGGTCAGGATGAGTGAATTTATCGTCAGAGCTAGATACACATTTTTTATCTGATCAAAGACCAACAGGAAGATTGTCCCCAACGAGAGGACTCATAACTTATATCGCATATATTTTTCTATATCATGTTGGAGTCCGACGAGGAAGATAAAGAAGGCGATGATGCCTAAATGTAACACTCGGAGCATCGCAAAGACGTTGAAGAAGACCGCTCGTCATCAGAGCGCGAGGGCGATGATCAAGAGTAACGCTACGCAGAAATAGAAGCCGACTTGGAAGACCGCTTTACCGTCATGATAGTTGGCGAAGTAGGAGCCGAGCCGAAGGACGAGGTTGAGTGTCAGGAGTCAGAGCGCGATATTGGTCAGATCCATACCGAAATAACTCAGCACGCCGACCAGTCCTGCGAGGATGATAATCCATGCAACATACAACGCATATCTTTGTAATATCTCAGATCATTTGACCTTGATGGTATTGGTGATCCCGTAGTATCAGAAAAATATCCCGAGAAAGAGCAAGGGGATAAACGCTAAGTATCGAAGGCCGATTCCGTAGAAGAAGAGAATGAAGCCGAGGACGGAGAGGGATAATAGTAGGAGAGACATGAAACGAAGTGTAATTATAAAATACTATATTGTCATTGCGAGGAATGATGTGACGAAGCAATCTTATTAAGATCGCCACGCTACGCTCGCGATGACTATTAAAGTGCGAAATTGCTCGTGACCCCTCGCATCAGCGTATAATGCAAGAGCACTGCCAATACAATAAGCACAAGTAATCTTCCGATAAATGTATTTCTGCAATATCTTGCGACGAAGAGGACAAGCCCTCGGATACCGATATTGAGTAGCGAGAATGCGAGTCAGAAGCTATTGATGGAAAAGAGATAGAGTTGATTAGCGATCGTGTAGACACCGAGCAATGCAATGATGATAATGAGCACGAGCTCTACGATATCGTAGAGACCATACAGCCATCATCAGATGTTTGAGAGCTTGAGCCGGAGATCTTTTTGGAGAAATTTCCGATAGATAGCTGATGATCCGAACGTCGCGTAATCCTGGTTCTTGAAGGAGATCTTCGCGCCGAGCGATTTGAGTATCTTCACATTTTCCATCCTCTCTTGCTGCTTGTCGACATCGCTATAGGTGACTAATGATTCTGGAGAGATGGTATCGTTCGCATTTCTAATGCTCTTGAAATAACGGTAGTTGATGCTTTCTAGCATCGTGAAGATATCTTGAATGACTTCTCTGATCTTCTCGAAATTGGTGCCCATGCGTAGCTTTTTGAGCTCTTCGCTGAGCGCAGCGAGCTTCTTGGATTCGAGAACGGAAAGCATGGATGCAGACCTTTTGGTCGTCTCGTCTACCTTTTCAAAGACTCTTGCAATAATTTTTTTTGCTGATTGCAACTTCTCATCTGCATAGATTTTCTTTTCTGCACTTTCCATTTCCTCTATCTGTTCACGGACCTGTGTCTCTTTGTTGACTGCGTTACTTTTTGCTGTGGCGATGATGATGTCTACTTCTTTTTGGGAGAGTGGTTTTGAATAGCTGTTGATACCTATGATATCGAAGCCGATGAAGGTGAAAAAATTACAGGCCTCTTGGATGTCTGTATATTTGGTGACAATGTCTATCTCTTGAAATTTTTGTTTGATTGTAAAATAAATGTCGCCGAACGTTTTCTTGTCCGGAGAAAATTCTTTGAGTGAAAGAATCAGAATAGTATGTTCTTCCAAAATCTTCCTCGCAAGCAATGGAGCGTCGACACAGACCAATATTTCTAGCGGATGCTTCTCATTTTTCTCTTGTTTGATACCATTTACACTAAAAGTCATCACAAAAATGTTAGGTAAAAAGCCGTTTTTCGCCCTGAGTTTATGCTTTTATATTGAAATTTCAAAAAAAATCAATATATATGTGAGACGAAATAAAAGGTCGAACGTAGTTAAAATCTTTTATCGCGTCGAACTTATAGTTTACTATCAAATATTTATTTAGATAGTAACTATATATTCTTCAATCAAAAATAGAAAATATTTTTGAAGGAGAATATATGCCGATGATTTGAGAAACATAAATTATGAGTCCATATATTTGGGACGAAATAATTTGTGAGTTCGAAAACAATCGGCGAGGAAGTCCGATGAAAAAAAATTTACACTTTATGATATCTGTGATTTCTAAACAAAACATATAATCACCAACTACTACTCTCCAAGGACGGAATTATCCGAGTCCTTTTTTCTTCTACTGCGTTAACATCGTTTCATCGTTTAGTCATTTTATCGTTTAAGCGTCTGTCATGAAAAAATTATTGTGGTTTCTCTTCCTCCTTCTCCTCATCCTCCTCGGCTTTCTCTATATCCTCAAAAACCCATCGCTCGCACTTTCCCAACAAATATTAACCACCCTCTGAATCAATATGTCCGGATCTACTGCTTCGACCGGGGTCGATTTAACTAATTGCGAAAGCTACTTCGATGGCTGCAATACCTGCACGGTCGTAAGTGGACAAGTACAAGCTTGTACAGAAATGTATTGCGAGACTCCCGCTGAACCGCAATGTTTACAATACACATGGACATGAATCGATCTCAGTGGCTGTGTAAGTTATTTCGATGGCTGCAACAATTGTAGCGTCAAAGACGGCAGGCCAGATGCCTGTACATTAATGTATTGCGAAACCCCAAGTCAGCCTAAGTGTAATGCGTATGGTACTGGATGAAGTAATGAAACATGAGCAATCATAGATACCTGAACGACGAGCAGTGAATGAACTGACGTTGTCACGGGAAATGAATTATCAAGTCCTAGCAGTCCAGGCAGTGAATGAACAGCATGTTCGATGATCTATACTCCTGTCTGTGCAAGTGTCCAGGTCGAATGTATCAAAGCCCCTTGTCCACCGGTAGAACAGACCTTCAGCAATACCTGCGTCATGAACCAAAACAAACTCGCAACTTTCTTGCACGATGGTGAGTGTACAACTAAGTAACAAACCTTTTACCTTTCAATTACAATATTTTCATAGTTACCTAGATACCATCATTTAAGCATTTCGACGTTTTATTGTTTTATTGTTTTATCGTTTTTCATGCAACAAATCATCTGAAATTCTTTTCTCGACCAATACTTCGACGAAACAACGATGTCCTTTCATATCAAGGAGGGCCGTCACATCATCAGAAAAAAAGGGATGCCAGGCAATCGAAAACCAGTCGTCGATGAACAGTCTATGAATAAAGAAGAGATGACTGCGTTCATACAAAAAATTTATGAAGAGATAGACGCCAGAGATGATGGGTTTATCGAGATAGATAGAAAATTATCCAAAGTTCTTCAACTCGGACCATATAGAATAGTACTCGTCTATCCTCCGCTTTCTGATGGGCTGGAAATGACTATCGTGAAGCCGATCAAAACGCTGACGATGGAGGATTATAAATTGGATCCAGAAGTCTTTGAGTTGTTGAGAAATCAGGCGAAAGGTATTTTGGTCTCATGATCACCAGGAAGTGGAAAGACTACCTTTGCACAAGCATTAATCGATGTGTATCACAAGGATGATATGATTATCAAGACTATCGAATCGCCACGTGACTTGCTCGTTTCTGACGACATCGTGCAGTATAGTTTCACCTATGGGACCCATGATGAGGTGAGGGATATCCTGTTATTATCAAGGCCTGATTATACGGTATATGATGAAGTGAGAAATACCAGCGATTTCGAATTATATAAAGACCTGAGATTGACCGGGATTGGTTTGGTAGGTGTTATTCACGCGACGAGAGCAGTAGATAGTATCCAGAGATTTCTGTGAACTATTGAAATGGGAATCATCCCACAGGTCATCGATACAGTAATTTATATCAACAAATGAGCCATTGAACAAATCTATACCTTGCAGCTTACGGTCAAAGTTCCTGAGGGAATGGAGTCCGAAGATCTCGCAAGACCAGTAATTATTATAACGAGTTTCCTCACGAAACAAGTCGAATACGAAATCTATACCTTCGGAGAACAGATAGTCGTCATGCCACTTCTCGGCGACCTGAATGGCGAATGAAAAGTTCAGAGCAAAGGAAAATCAGCACTTAGTGAATATGCAAAAGACACAATTACGAAGAAATTACAGCAGTTATTACCTTGTGATTTTCTGCTAAAAATAAAATGATCGTCCAATCTTGACCTTTATGTGCCGGAAATCTCCAAGGGACGTGTGATCGGCAAAGCGGGTGCGAACATCAATGACCTGGAAAAAAGCATGTGATTGAAGATCAATTTGAAATCATTTGATGACCTTCCGCTCTTGGATGTACAGACACAGATGAATAATTCAAAGAAAAATACTAGCACTGAAATCCTCTTCCCGACTGAACTTGCTGGACAAAATATCTGCTTCCTTGTCGGGGACGAAATCGCTTACTTCACCCCAGACAACCGCGGCATGGTTGTTATCAAGAATAAAGAGTTGGTAAAGACATTGAATAGAAAATGATTTGTGATTGTAGATACGAATAAACTGTAGTGCCTTACCCCACCCTTTATCCTTTATCCACGAAGGTGGGCTCCCCATGCTATGGAGAGGGACCAGACCCCTCTCTACAAAGTGGAGAGGGGGTAGGGGGTGAGGTAAAACAAATAAGCTTCTTTTAACTATTTAGATATTCAGCTATGAACAACTTCCACTTCTCCAAAATCATTGCCGGCGTAGGTCCTACCCTTGCCAAAGAGACCGTACTTTCCAAAGTCATCAACATGGTTGATGTCTTCAGACTTTCCTTGTCTGGTGGTTTTGATGATAACAATAAAAAATACATCGATACGATTATGAAGCTTGATAATAGTAAAACCATCATGATGGAAACCAGAGGTAACGATATCAGAGTCAAGAATGTGATGGATATCAAGGTCAAAGCAAGGCAGACCATCGAGATTGAATATAGTGAATATGCGCAAGAGCATGATAAGAGAATTTTCGTCGATGCTGCATTTGTCCATGAGTTGAAGATCGGACAAGTCATCAAATTTCAACAGAGTGGCGTCGTGATCAAGATCAAAATCCACAAAGATAATCTGGTCATGTGCGAAGTGATTGAATGAGGATGGATCATCCAGTATGATAGAGTATTTTTCCAGAACTATGATCTTGATCTCCCCTTTCTTGGAGAAAGAGATAAACACGATATTTTGCGATGATTGGAATATGGCATCCATGTCATGGCTCCGTCATTGGTAAAAACAAGAGACGACATCATTGAGTTGAAACAGTTCTTAGCCACCAAGAATGCAGGCAATATGAAGATCCTCGCAAAGATAGAAACGGCTGAAGCATTGGAGAATATAGATGATATCTTAGATATTTCAGATGGATTGATCTTCGTGTTTGAGAAGATAGAGAAAGCGATGAAAGCCTTGAAATTGAACGAAGAAACTCTGATCAGTAAATGTAAGGTACTTGGGAAGCCAGCAATCGTGACCTTTGTCGGCAAATTTGAGAAGAACAAATATCAACTTATCAACGATACCCGGCTCAAAAAGTTTTCCAATATGGCTGCAGACGCCTATATGCTTGATGTCTTGCTCCAGGAGGATGATCCTCTTGCTATGATTACTCAGCTCTCTGATAGCTTGGATAAATTGGAACTGAAAATCTCCCCACAAGAGTTGACTCGTTTCTATGCGAATAACGAATACCTGGTCAGAGACTACATTATCTACAATGCGCATAGAGCGACCCAGGAAGTGGATGTCAGAGCGATCGTCTTGTATACAGAAAATGGCTATTCAGCAGGCAGATTATCAAGTCTGAAGCCTAGAGTGCCTATCATCGCCTTTACGAAAAACGATGAGAATTATAGATATCTGAATATGCTCCGATGAGTGAGAGGATATAAAATCTCACAATCATTCAGTTATGAAAATTTGAAAAGGATCGGAAAGGAAATGATCAGAATCATCTTTAAAGGAAACATTTCCCTTGACGACAAGATCATCATCGTCCAGGCGAATGAAGCAATTACCGATGAAAAGACTGGCATGATCAATGGATTGGAGTTATATAAATTCAAAAACATCTAAGCTAATATACTAATACATATGTTAATATTTCAGCTAACAAGAAATCTGCTCTTCACGGGTGGATTTTTTTTATGAAGATATGCTCCAAAAAAACCAATCTAAAAACAACCTTAAATTTATTTTTTTTAACTTCATTACAACCTAGGCTTAAGATACATATTTTTGTTACAATTTTTTTTAACGAATTTTCTGTTGCAATGAAGTAGTGTTACTATATATAGTGGCTACGTTTTTCCGTACACCACAACATATTGTATATTCTATATGTTTTCAATAAATTGTAAATAACAAAACGAATTAAAAGATTAAAATATTTCGAATACTAAAAAATTAACAAAACTAACCACCAATATTTTAATGTTTTAATATTTTAATATATTTGTATAAAAGTATGGCTATCTACAAAGTAAGAAAAAGAAATGGCGCTATCATAGATTTTGATATCACCAAAATAGAATTAGCCATCAAACGTGCGATAGAAGCTGTAGGAGGGACAAATTTCAAAGAAGTCTCTGCGCTTGCCAAAAAAGTAAGCAAGGAAGTCGAAAAAAAAGTAGGGAAAGAAATTCCCAATGTAGAAGCTATCCAAGATACGGTAGAACAGGTATTAGTAAAAGAAGGACATGATACTGTAGCCAAAGCATTCATTATCTATAGGCAAAAAAGGTTTGAATCGAGAGCACAGGAAAATGTAGTCATCGAAGTAGGAAAGACTATGGACGAATATCTAGGCAATTTGGATCGAAGAATCAACGAAAATGCAAATATCTGATATTCCATCTGATGACTTATTCTCAAAAATTCTGAAAAAATCACAGCTAATTATCGGCTCTCTCATATCTATCCGGAAGAGATAGGCAACGCACATAGAAATGGAGATTATCATATTCATGATCTGTGAATGTTTTCTCCATATTGTGCAGGATGGAGTTTAAGGCAACTATTGGAAGAATGATTTAATGGTATTACCTGATTGCTTCAATCCGGGCCACCGAAGCATCTCCAATCTGCAGTGAATCAGATGGTGAATTTCCTAGGAACCTTACAGAACGAATGGGCATGAGCTCAAGCATTTTCTTCATTTGATACCTATCTAGCACCATTTGTCCACAAATACAAAAATGAATTGGAAGCAGAATTGAATACAACCAAAGCATCATTTTCCAGTCCCGAACTTAAAGAAGAATTTATCTACAAAAAGACATACAGATACGTCAAACAGCAACTCCAAAATTTCATCTTCAATATGAATGTCCCTTCTAGACGAGGAACCCAGACACCATTCAGCAATATCACACTCGACTGGACATGTCCAGAAGATCTCAAAGAGAAATCACTGCTGTTATGAGGTATCAATCAAGGATATTATCCAAAAAAATTCGGTGAGCTCAACGAAGAGATCAAAATCATCAATAGAGTGCTTATAGAAATCTATACGGAATGAGATTCCACATGATCAGTGTTCACTTTCCCTATACCTACCTATAATATCACTGAAGACTTTCCACGAGAAGATAAAGATATCGACCTGCTCTTTGAAATGACGGCAAAATATGGAATTCCGTATTTCCAAAACTTTGTAGGATCCCAATTCAAGGTCATAAAAGACAAAGAGGGAAATATTACCAAAGTAGAAAATCCAAATGCATATAAACCAGGTGCTGTCAGATCGATGTGTTGCAGGCTTCAGCTTGATCTCTCTCAGTTGGAAAAAAGAGGAGGAGGACTTTTCTGATCAGCAGAGATGACATGATCTATCGGAGTGGTCACGATCAATATGGCAAGGATCGGATATAATTTCAAAGGAGATAAGGAATGATATAGAAAACAGCTCTTGTATCTTATGAATCTTGCAAAAAAATCATTGGAACTTAAAAGAAAAGAGATCAATAAATGGCTTGCTGCAGGATTATATCCTTTCACCAAAAGATATCTTCAATCATTCAGAAACCATTTCTCTACAATCGGTCTCAATGGCATCAATGAAGCAATTCTCAATTTTACCAATGGTAAGGAAGATATCTCTACTGAAGAAGGAAAGAAATTTGCTCTGGAAATTCTAGACTTTATGAGAGATACGCTCAAAGAATATCAGGAAGAGACATGAAATCTTTATAATCTCGAAGCTACTCCAGCAGAATGAGCGATGTATAGATTTGCCAAAGAAGATAGGAAACAGCTCCCTAATATCATCCAAGCGGGAACAGATGATGCACCATTTTATACGAATTCTAGCCAACTTCCTGTGGGCTATACAGATGATCCATTTGAAGCGCTTGAACAACAAAATGAATTACAATGTAAATATACCTGATGAACTGTTCTTCATCTCTATATGGGGGAAAGAATATCTGATTCTCAAGCCTGCAAAAAATTGGTAAAAAAAGTCATTGAAAATTATCAACTTCCGTATATAACTATCTCACCAATCTTTTCTATTTGCCCAAAACATGGGTATGTCATAGGAGAACACGATTATTGTCCAAAATGTGATAAAGAACTTGGGTATGTAGGTACTGAGTTTAATGTTGAAATCAGAAAAAAACATACTTCAGATCCAGAAAAACTCAGAATCATGACAGAAAGGCAAATAAACGCCTAATACCTTACCTTTTATCTTTATAACGTTTTGTCGCCATGCAAACATTCTACAACAAAGACGGACAGGAGATCCAAAGGACTCCATGCCAAGTTTTTACTCGCGTAATGTGATACCTCAGACCTGTCAACAATTTTCATATCGGGAAAAAATCAGAATTTTACAGTAGGAAGTATTTCAACGAACAGAAGACTGCCAATTCAGAATTTGTCAGACATTTTGCACCACAGATGGAATTTGTAGCATGCGGATGCGAAAGCAATTAAGAACTAATAGGTAACCTGCCTACCGCAGGCAGACAACTAACAATTTATTTATTGAAGAGGTACATGGCAGAAAATACTAATGTAGGAGTTGGTTTTTGAGTGTTGATTCTCAGGGATGGAAAGGTCCTTCTTGGCCAAAGACATGTGGATCCTATCAAAGCCAGTTCCGAGCTTCATGGTGAATGAACACGAACGATGCCAGGAGGTAAGATGCATTTTCATGAAACATTTGAAGAGTTGTGTGCTCGTGAAACACTAGAAGAAACAGGGTTGATTGTCAATAAAGATACGATCAAAATCATTAGCGTTACGAATGATATGGTACCAGATAAACATTATGTCACGATAGGCTTTCTCGCTACAGATATCCAGGGAGAACCGAAAGTCATGGAGCCTGATGAAATCACGCAATGGCAACGATTTGATTTGCACGACCTTCCTACACCTATGTACTTCCCTAGCGAAAAACTGATCAAAAATTATCTTGCAGGAACGGTATATCAACAGTAACAATATTTGAATGGCAAAGTTACAAGGCATGAAATAGGAAAAACATTTCTGCTGTATTGTAACTTTTTATTTACTGTAAAAATTATAATGATCATAAATATCTGAACGACTAATGAGATTAAATTGGGGACTGTCAGAGACCTTGAAGGATATTACGAACGATTTGTAATTGATTCATTGGTGCCTCATAAAGTAGATTCAGGTATTGTCGATCAACCCATGAGCATGGAAGAAACCATATTGTGAGCGAGTAATAGAGCAAAAAATGCATATGCACAATCTCCTTGTGATTTCGCTATTTGAATGGAATCTGGACTCATGCCTTCAGTACAAGCAAATACAGGATATGTAGCGTGTGAAGTCGCCGTCATCCGAGATGGAGAGAAAAAATATATAGGAATATGAGGAGGTATTGAATACCCAAAAGCAGTCACGGATAGGATAGTCAATCATGGAGAGGATCTGAATACAGCATTTTTGAACGCATGATTTTCAGAAGAATTTGCAGGTGACAAAAATGGCATCATGGGATTTCTGACTGATAATAGAATAACAAGAAAGGACTATCCAAAACAAGTAATTATCTATGCGCTTACCCAACTACATAATAAGGATCTCTATTAAAATATACTCAATGTTTTAATATTTTAATGTTTTAATCTTCTAAATAAAAGTAATGTCTTCTTCACCTATTATAAAAATCTGAATCATCTGATGATCATGATTGGACAATCCGGATATCCTGAAAAACGCAAAAGAAAGCGAAGTCACTACAACATATGGACAACCGAGTTCTTCCTTGAAATCATGAACGATAGAGGGGGTCGAGGTAGTCATTCTAGCGAGACATGGAAGAGAGCATACGATACCGCCGACACAGGTGAATTATAGGGCTAATATCATGGCATTGAAACATATCTGATGCACCCACATCATCGCGACGACCGCAGTAGGCAGTCTGAGAGAAGAGATACAGAGAGGTGATCTCGTCTTTCCCGATCAATTTATTGATTTTACGAGAAGAAGAGAGGTGAGCTTTTATGAAACATTCCAACCACATAGTCCATTGCATACGCCTATGGCGGAGCCGTTTTCCAAAGAGCTGAGGAGATTATTTATCACCAGTGCAAAGGAATTGCAACTTACTCATCATGAGACATGAACGGTAGTAACTATAGAAGGAGCAAGGTTTTCAACGAGAGCGGAAAGCAACATGTTCAGAATGCGATGAGCCGACATCATCAACATGTCTATCGCTCCTGAAGCGATATTGGCTAATGAGGTTTGAATCCCCTATGTAACCATCGCCATGAGCACAGACTATGACTGCTGGAAAACGGATGAAGCTCCTGTGACTTGGGAAGCCGTCCTAGAAATATTCAAACAGAATGTAGACAAGGTTATCCAATTGCTTTTACACACTATACCCAAGATATCATGATAACCCAAGGAAATGAATATCTGAAATCACTTATCAGAACCGTATCTAACTGGCCGAAAAAAGGGATTATGTTCAGGGATATCACTACGCTACTCAAAGACCCAGAATGATTTCGCCAGACCATCAATGCATTGAGTGAAAGGTATAAACACATTGAAATAGATGCTATCATCGGCATAGAATCGAGAGGATTCATCATCGGAGCGGCTTTGGCATATGCATTATGAATTTGATTTGTACCTATCAGAAAAAAAGGTAAACTTCCTGCTGAAATCATTACTGAAGAATATACACTGGAATATGGAACGGATAGCATGGAGATTCATACAGATGCTATCAATGCAGGTGATACGGTACTACTCGTAGATGATCTGCTGGCTACATGAGGAACGATGGTGGCTGCAGGAATCTGGTAAAAAAGCTCGGGGGGAATATCCATGAATGCTGTTTCATCGTCGACCTGCCTGATCTTGGTGGGAAGAAAAAATTGGAGAAGATGTGATATAATGTATTCACCTTGGTGGAATTTGAAGGAGAATAAAAGATTTTATTTGCTAATACATCCCCAATGCAACTGAAAGAGATTTGAGAACAAGCCAATGCACTTGAAGATTATGTTTGAATAAACATCGATGCCGTGATGAATAAAATCACTCAAGAACTTGGAGAATTCAATGACGCTGTACAGAAATACAGAGGAATTTACTGCAGGATAAAACACGAAAACATTGAAGAAGTTGAAAAAGAACTAGGAGATTTGTTGATCAACATCATCTCACTCTGCAACAGATTATGAATAGATCCTGATAGATTTGCAGAATTCGCTGAAAATACGCTTCACAAAGCAGAAGAAAGGAAAGATATCTATAAAAAGATTATGGAAACAACATAGATTTTATTTGCTTATGTATAAGCACCTTTGAAAATTGCGTGAATACAGCAGTCTACAATGATTGACTATCCTGGCAAAATCGCCTGTGTAGTCTTTACCCAATGATGCAATTTTCGTTGTCATTTTTGTCATAATCCTGAATGCGTACTGCCAGAGAAGATGATGCTGTTTCAAAATGATCTCATCCCTGAAGAAGCATTTTTCAATTTTCTGAAAACAAGAAAATGACTCCTAGATGGCGTCAGCATCTGTGGTTGAGAACCAACCTTACGGACTGACTTATATGACTTCGCCAAGAAAATAAAGGAGATGTGATTTCTCGTCAAATTGGATACCAACGGAAGAGATTATCAAATCGTCAAAAGAATGATCCAGGATAAAATATTGGATTATGTCGCAGTGGATATGAAGCATTCCATGCATTGTTATGGTGATGCCGTTGGACTCGAACAACCTGCGGAGTTTTATCTCAGCTATCAAAAGTTGTTGCAAATATTACTGGAAAGTAAAATAGATTACGAGTATAGGACCACGGTGGCGAAATGAATGCACACCGCAGACGATATCGAAAATATGGCTGTCTATCTCAGAGGTACGAAACATTATTATCTGCAGAATTATATCGGCGGGAACACCCTCGACCCGGATTTTTGATGAACGCCGTTCGACGATGAAGAACTTGATGAATTCAAAAAAATAGCTGAACGTTATGTCCAGCATTGCGAAATACGTAAATAAACTCAATGAAATTAATGGTAGATTTTAGATGATAAATGATAGATTTAAGATTTTGTTTTAATTATGAACTATCGTGATTTATAATAGTTTATGAGTATACAAATACCAATATTTATAATCTATCATTTCTAATTTATCATTATTTTGTTGAGTTGAAGTGTTTAATACAATCCCTATAGCCTTCCAGATATGCCTTGTGCATATTTTTTTTGTGAATATCCAGCACTTTGAGTGGAAGATCTTTGTAGAAGAGATGTTTTACCAATCACATGCTTTCTGTCGTATGATGTCTGAGTAAAATTTCGAATGAAACGGATAAGGTATCGAACACCGTCTTCATCTTTTGATTTTCTTGAAATTTATTTAATGCAATCCCGATGATGTCATCTTTTGGGTATGTCTTTTTTGCAAAATCAACAGGAAAGTTATTCGTTGCTCAACCATCCATCAAAATATTATTTTTGTAATGAACAACAGGAAATATCCCTGGTATCGACATACTTCAGAGAAGAATAGGAATCAAATCTCCTTCATCAAACAAGAGAAATGTTCATGTCTTGACGTCAGTGGTTCAGATATAGGTCTTTATTTTGAGATCAGCTATTTTTTTCGGTAGATCTTGGGTAAATCTTTTTTCGAAATAATTGAGTTTCAAAAGGCTCTCTTTGGAAAAAATATTTATAGAGGTGATACCAAAAGGACTAGCGCCAAAAAATATGTCATAGATTTCCTGTGCTGAATATCCCGCTGCTCGATAACTTGCTATGATAGCTCATGCGCTTACCCCGTAGATCGCCCCTATTTTATCCTTATAGCCTAATTCCTCCAGTCACTTTAAAATTCACAATGCATAAAAGCCTCTCGTCCCTCATCAAGAGATGACGAGCGTATATTTCTTTTTTTTGCTAGGAAGTAGAGAAAAGAGTTTCATAAATTTAGTAAAAAACTAAATGTAATGTCTTTATTGTCATTGCGAACTTGCCTGCGACAGGCAGGCACAGTGAAGCAATCTTAAAATATTATTCTAGATTGCTTCGTCATTACATTCCTCGCAATGACTTTGTTATTTAGTTATTTCAGCTCGATCACCTGGTTTCACTCAGGCTGCATTCGCTTCTTCGATATCGATATGGAAGTCTAATGCATAATCATCTTTTGCTCTGACAGCGACATATTCAAAGATCAATCATCTGATTCCTCAGATACGCATAGATATTTCATCACCATTTTTTATTCCCATCTCTTGTGCTTCTTGAACTGTACAATGCAGGTGTCTTTGGGAAACCATAGCAAATGGGCCGTAAATATCGCCTACGGGACCAATAATCTTAATATATTCGAGATTGCTTGTATCGCCTGATACTTTGATGGGTGCATTCGTTCATAAGATAAAATTGTCGCCCAGCATAAGCTCTACTTGGGTAGTCTTTCTGGTTGGACCAACCACTCTGACTCTTTCTATCTTACCTTTGGGTCATTCGATTGTTACAAATTCTTCAGCCGCGTATTGTCCTGGCTGAGTTATGTCTTTGAACTTTTTGAGTTCGTATCATTTGCCAAATAATTTTTCCACGTCAACCTGCGAGAGGTGGAGGTGTCTATTGGATATTCAGATGGGGATTCTCATAGGAAATGATGAAATGTTAAAATGACGAAATATTGAAATACTGTCCTTCATTTTGTTGAAGAAATGGTGACGATTATATCTTCAGATTTGCAACCACCTCTTCTATCTGTTGATGAAGCTCTTCAAGCGTTCCGTTGTTGGTAAATACATGGTCAGCGAGTTGCATGACTTTTGCGATATTCCCTTTCGTGGGATCTTCATTCTGCATCTCTCTTTGTTCATCACTAATAAATTTTTCATAAGATATCTTATCAGTTTCACTGCCTCTGATAACTGCTCTTTCATAGCGAATTTTGGGATCCGCGTCGATGGCAAACAGATAAAAATTCCCTTTGCTTTTGAGCGCATCAGCTTCGCCGACTGTCCTTATACTTTCTATAATGGTATTTTTACCACTAATTTTTGCCTGTTCGTACAATTGTTCAGCGATATAGGAAGGACTATGGATCGCACGCAAGTCATTCGCAACAATCACCATACTATCCCTATTGACCGGCATTCCTCTTTTTTCTATCTCTTGCGTCAGATATGCTCTGACAGAAAGATGTTGAAATCATTGCTTCTGAACAAGATAATCTACGATAGTGCCTTTGCCTGCACCGAGGGTTCAGGTAATTCAAATGATAATCATGATTGAAAGATTAGATGATAAATGATAGATAATAAATGATAAATTTTATGATTACAAAGCGAAAATTACTTCTTGCCCTCCCATTCGTCGAAGAATTCCTGAAGAAAGAGTTCCATGAACAGATGTCTTTCATCTGCCATTTTCTTCCCGGTTTTGGTATTCATATTATCTTTGAGCTTCAAAAGTTTATCATAAAAATGATGTATTGTTGACGTACCTTTGGCTGAGTCCTGGTATACTCACTTATCAAAAGATTTTTCAGGGATCCATATTGGTCTGCCTATTGATGCTCAAAAAGAAAGCGCTCTAGCTATCCCTATAGCTCCTATAGCATCCAAGTTATCTGCATCTTGCAAAATCAATGTTTCGATGTCGTTTACCGTTTTTCCATGTTCGGAAAAACCATATTCTTCATGGAATTCGATGCAATGCAGGATTTTCTTTTTTTGTTCTTCTATCAAATTAACTGTATCAAGGATTTCTTTGACCTTGGGCAAAGACTCTTTGGGTGAACAATAGACACCCGTATCGTTTTTGATGATCCTATGGATATCATGGAGAAATGCTGCAACTGCAACAACTAATCTATCTCAACCTTCTTTTTCTTGGAGAATTAAAACATTATTTAAGGTGCGTTTCAAATGATAGATATCATGCCCACTACTGTCCTTATCAAAAAGTTCTTTGACCTTCCCTTCAAGCTGATGAAGTATCTCTTCCATAGTTAATTATGAATAAATAAATAGCAAATATATACAAACTGTTATGCAATGAAAAAGCTTTACAACATTTTCTCTGCTTGTTTTTTTATCTGATCTACAAGTTGACCTAACTCTTCTTTTGTTGTCGTTTTCCATACCTCCCAAGCGTGATATCATGGTTGATCATCTCCGTTAAATCTGACCCCAATTTGATGATAAGGATTAAATCATGCTTCTCTAAGTATATCTCAAATAGCAGAATTATATGCTTGGCAAACCTTTTCTGATTTTCCTTCAAATGCAATCATAAAATTTTTGTCTCCATTTGGTTCTACTATTTCTATTTTAACTATTGAATCATCTTTGTGATTGTCGGTATCTTTTTGTGTCATATACGACAAAATAAGTAAGATAAAAATTGATATTGTTTTTATGTTCTGAGATAGCATACATCTCTGACATTAGATTACTCCCTAGTAGTCTCTTTATAGAGATCAATAATCTCTTTTAACAAGATTATCTCTTGTTCTAGTTTTTCTTTTGCTTTCTTGACCATTTCTTCTGTGCTTTGAGGTCCATTATGTGTATTTAATTGTTCTAACTTTCTATTTTGTTGTAATAATTTGTTGTTCATGTCCCCTAAATGAATGATTTTGACTGGATCTTCGTGCAATATTCTTTGGATGTTTTCCTTGGTGATCTCTTTCATGTGATCAGATTTATCAATAGCATACAAATTTTCCAATGCAATAATCTTTGTCCTCAAATCTTCTTTTTTATCCATCACTATGGTAGTAGATTTTAAAAGATTCTTAGTGTATTCTATTGAAAATATCGAAGTGGTCAAAGTATAATAATTTGCCTCAGAGAGTAAACAATATTTTTCTGTTTGAAAAAGCACTTACAGTTAGTATACTTTTTATACAATAGGATCAGGGGGAAGGGAACAGGTTGTTTTTTTTGTGCCCTGTACCTTGCACCTTGTTCCTTATCCCTCCTTTTTATCTTATGTCTAAAAAAATGCGAGAACAAATACAGAAATATTACGCTGACAAAAAGATCCTCTGGAGGATAGTAATCATCATCATTCTCATATTGATCATCAGCTCCCTTTTGAGTGGTGGCAAGAAGCGAGTACATCTCAACCTCAATACGAAACTTTCCTTCGCTGGAGAGATGATGCCGAGTAATGGAAGGTATGCATTGAACACGGAAAGATTCGATAGAGAAGTGGCATTGCTCGAAGTGAATGCAGCGCAATTTATCATGATCTACAAAAGATGGAATCTGATTATCCCGATGATAGAGAGAGAACTCAAGAAGGCAGGACTTCCTGATGACTTCAAATACATTCCGGTCATCGAGAGTGCCTTGAGGGATAATGTCGTCAGCTCAGCTGGTGCTGCAGGACTATGGCAATTGATGCCAGGGACCGCACAGAAATATGGATTAATCGTCACTACTGGGGTCGATGAGAGATACGATATCACCAAGTCTACGGCGGCAGCGATCAGCTATCTCAAGGAATTATCGAAACAGTTCAACAAGCGAACCCTCGTCGCCGCCGCCTACAACAGAGGCGAAAATGGCTTGCAAACAAGTTTAGAAACCCAAAATACTGATGATTTTTATGATCTCCGATTGAATAATGAGACATCAAGATATGTATTCAGATTATTAGCGATGAAATATGTACGAGAGCATAAGTACAGTTTCTTTCATAGTGATGCCCTATGAAGTATGTATGGTCCAATGGTTACCAAAAACATCAGTGTGAAACAAGTAGACGACTTGGCAGACCGAGCAAGAAAAAATAATCTTGGTTATTATGAAGTAAAGAAATTGAATCCATGGATTATAGGCAACAATCTGCCCGAAGGAAGATGGACATTGAATGTAATTACTAATAACTAATGACTACATTATAAGTTCTAAATTTATGGAGTAAATTACAGAGGATAGTATGTTCAAAACCATCATCATATCTGATTTTCACCTTGGAACTCCTGAAGCGAAATTTCAGGAACTTTTGGCATTTCTAGACAATAATCCATGTGAAAATCTGATCATAAACGGTGATTTGATCGATGAATTGTATCTTATCTTCTTTTCGAGATGGAAGGAAAAACATGCTTATGTCATCGAGCATATGAAAGCTATCTGTAAAAAAAATCAGACTAAAATATTCTATCTCCAATGAAATCATGAAGTATCACTTCATCATATGCCATATTTGCGCGATTTCGATATACAACAGGAGATGATATATAGTTCGCATGGAAAAAAATATTATATCTGCCATGGGCATCAATTCGAATCGGTAAATCGCAATCGTTGATTTCTCACCTATCTTTCCTTTTTATTAGGAAGTCCTCTCTGGATGTTCATCAGAATCTATGGTAAACTAAGATCGAAACTATGATTACCGAAGCGCTCGTTATTGAGACCATTGAAGCGTATAGCGCAGTTTTTACTCTGAGGGAAAAAAAATATCCACAGAAGAATACAGAAAAAAGCGATAGAAGAAGGGTGTCATGGAATCATGTGTGGACATTTTCATGAGCCAGAAGATTGCCGATTGTGAAATATCCACTATCTCAATTCTTGAGAATGGATAGAGATTTGTTCGGCTATCACCCAAGATCACGCAGGACATCGAAAGATAGTGTATCCGAAAAATGGTAATATATAAAAAGAATTCCGTCAGAATAAAAATGTTTTTCATAAAAATTATATCCTTGACTTATTATATTAAATAACTATAATTTTTTCTATAAATAGAAACAAAATACACTTATGAGACATCACTTAAAAACTGTTGCATCAAATTTTAGTTTAGATGCAAAAAAATTAACTGAGTTCGCTTTGAAAAACCCGACACACTATGGGATAGACGACGATAAAGGGTTCGTAACTACAAGTACATGGTTTACAAAACAATTAGTCGAAGATTTCAAAGCATTCATGAACAAAGAAAACTATCAACCATGCCACATTTTCTATATGAAAGAAATGCATTATTTGAGATTTTTCGGCACCAATGATGCACAAAAACTCATTGATAATATAGATTCTTTGCAGTCTATCTCTATGACTCCGGAAAGTGCAAAAAAAGTGCTTGAAGACATTCAGAAGATTGAGCTACCCCTTCACGACAAATTCAAACATTGGGGAGTTGTCTTTCAGAAGCTGGATTTCTTCCTACCTGCTCATGGAATCGGAGTCGTTTTTTTTACCGGCGATAAGATGAATACGGATGTATTCACAGGCTACAGAGAAAACCTCAAAGATTTCGAACAGTTGGAATGTATCGATGCATTCACACAAAAAATGGAACAATTCGTACGTAATTACGATCCTGCCACAAAGAAATAAATTCAGTTACCTCTCTATCAAGAACAGTATTGCCGTTCTTTTTTTTAGGCTGAATTTTTACCCCGCAGAGCAGAAAGCAACATGCGTAAGCCTGCCTAAGGCAGACAGGCTTGTGGTGCTTTACAAACAAAAAATAAGGCATACGAAGAATTTGTATATATT
>Ga0118677_10002709_pt1 | contig 35046 bp, 20 predicted proteins | sample AliMusrvi5mmetaG_FD_86154 | JGI IMG/M metagenome (GOLD analysis project Ga0118677, IMG submission 86154)
GACTCTGGTACCGCAGGCAATCATTCGGACCAAGAGAAAAGCGCCGAAACTCAGCGTTGGAGTTGAAGTCGGCACAAGCAAGGATCTCTTGGCGAGCCTGAGGCGAGACGAGCTTGATTTCCTGATCGCACGGATTCCGGAACTCGAAGACGATTCGGGCCTCGCGTACGAGGATCTGTCCGAAGAAATCGAATGTGTTGTTGCTCGCGCCGGGCATCCGCTGGCGGCGCGTGACGATCTCACTTTGCAGGAATTGTCGCAGGCTGGCTGGATCCTGACCTCGCGTGTCGGCGTCCTGCGCAACCGTGTTGATGCGATGTTTCGCAACGCCGGCCTTGAATGCCCTTCCGATGTCATCGAAGCCACGTCAATGGCGCTGATCCTGAGCCTGATTCAGGATACGGATTATTTGCACGTAATCCCATTGAGCCTCGCGAATTACTACGTTCAATCCGGTACGCTGACGATCGTGCCGATCGACACCCCATGCAAGATGGCAAACTTCGGCATCATCACGCGGCGCGATACCGTACTGACGCCCGGAGCCAGCGTCTTGCTGAACGAAATTAGAGAGATAGCTGCCGAACTTTACCCATAAGGACTTGCTCAGGAATGCTTCCTCGGCGCACGCGTTAGCCGTTGACCCGCAAGTCCGATACACGCCCTGCCGGCACAAGATTCCAATTGACTACAATAGTGCCTGGGGCCGATGGCGGCGGGAGGGCGGCGAGATGGGCGGACGACGATGCACGTGCGGGATCGGCTTTGTCCTGGCAGCGGTCTGGATGATCTGCGCAGCCCCGGCCTGCGCCGCCGCGTCGGCGACAGTGGCCCCGTCAGCGCATCACGCCGAGTACGTCCGGCTGATCGAGCCGTTCAACGAGTTGCTGCACAAGGATCCGAATGCCGCTGTCGTAAAAGCCGGCGAACTGGTGCGGCAGGTCAGGCAACTGGCAGGCAACGACCAGCGCCGCGCCGATGCGCTCGAGTTGCTGGCGCGCGCCTGCATGGGCGTCGAGCGCTACCGGGAAGCTCTGCCGCTGGCCGCAGAAGTCGTCCGCATCCGCCGCCTCGCCGATCCAGCCGACCAGGAACTGCTCGCGCTGGCCCTCGACCTGAACGGGACAATACTCTTCGCCGTCGATCGCTTCGAGGAGGCCGATGCGTCGTTCCGCGAATCGTTGCTGGCTTCGCGGCAGGCGTTCGCCGGCCACGATCTGCGCCTGGCGCAGGCCCTGGAGAACCACGCAGAGGGCGTGCAGAAGGGCTTCGGGCGGACGCGCTACGTGGTCGAGCTTCTGCGCGAGGCCATTGCGCTGCGCGAGGCCCACCCGGCGGACGCGCCGGGCAAGCGCGCCGAGACGCTCGAGGAACTGGCGATCCACGAATTGCGCGAGGACGAATACAGCGCTGCGGACGGGCACCTCGCGGACGCGGTGACCTTGATCCGCGGCGAGATCGCGCGCCAGCCCGAGCGCGAGGAAGCCAGCGCCGGGCTCGCGCAGATGCTCGTCATGCGCGCCGGCATCGCCGCGCGGCTCGCGAGAAAGGACGAGGCGCAGCGGCTGGCGCGCGAAGCCGGCGCCCTGCAGTTCACGGACCGCGTGCTGCGTGCGGAAAACGAGAGCCTCGTCGCCACCTCGCTCACGCTCAGTGCCGAGCTCTCGGACGACCTCGACGCTGCGATCGCCGAGCAGCTGAAGCTCCTCGACGGCATGGACCGCTACGAGGACCTGTTCGCGAGCGGCGCACTCGACCGCAACAGCATCGCCGACACGGGGCTCTGGCTCGGACAGCTCTACCTCAAGAAAGACGAACTCGACCTCGCCCGAGAGATGCTGACGATCGCGCACCGGCTCCTCGGCGAGACGAGCGATGTGCTGTTTTCGCTCGCCGAACTCGAGCGCAGGAGCGGGCACGACGCCATCGCGCTGACGCACTACCAGGCAGCGTTGCGCACGCGCAAGGAGAACGCCACCGAAATGACGGTATTCTTTGGCACCAGCCGTACGCCGTTGTCCTCCGCACCCGCGGGCCGCTTCGGGACGCAGGCCACCGCCGCGGTCTCGCTCGGCAGCGCCGCCGTTCTCGTGCCCGGCGCGCAGTTCTCCGAAAAGACGTGGCTGCGCGCGGCCGCCGAACTGACGATCCCGGCCGGGCGCGCAACCGATGCGAGCCATCTCCTGATCCGCTCGAAGCAAGTTCTCGACGAGGCGCAGTTCCGGGTTCGTGCGCGCGAGCAGATGGCGCGTTCGCGGCTGTACGCGCAATCGGCCCTCGTCTTCGTTCACGGCTTCAACGTCAGCTTCGACCAGGCGCTGCAGCGCGGCGCGCAACTCGCGCGCGACCTCAACTTCGACGGACCCCTGTTCGTCTTCTCCTGGCCGTCACAGGGCAGCGTCTTTCGCTACGGGACCGACCGCGCGAGTGCCGATGCGGCGGTGGCCGACTTCGCAGACTTTATTGGCCAGGTCGCGGACGCGACCGGCGCCGGGAAGATTCACCTCATCGCACACAGCATGGGCAACCGCGTGCTGCTGCCCGGACTCGTGAAGATCGCCGGCGATCCCGCCGGCAGGCTGCGGGCGAGGATCGGCGAGGTCGTGCTCGCGGCACCTGCAGTGCCCGAGGCCGACTTCGCCGCGTGGCTGGATCGTATCGTCGCCCACGGCATCGACCGCTTCACGCTCTACGCCTCATCGGCCGACGTGGCGATGAAGGCCGGATGGTTGCGCGAATGGGGAACGACGCTCGCCGGCTATGCGGCCAACGGCGTGCCGCTGCTGCATGACCACGTGCACAGCATCGACATCACGAAGGCGGCCGCTCCTGGACTGATGGAACTCAACCACGACGTGTTCGCGTCCAACCCGGTGATGTCGGAAGACATCCGCCAGGTGCTGCAGCAAGGCTCGCAGCGCCCGCCCGACCGGCGTCTGGACACGCTCAAGCTGCAGCGCGGTCCGCACGCCCCCTTGCTGCACTGGTCGTACGAGCCCTAGGAGCCTGTCGGACCCTAGCGTCAGCGTTGTGGTGAGCGGCATAATTCGCGGAGCATAATAGAAATCAACCGGCAGGCTCCGTCGCCGCCACATCTGCTCCTCTGTCGAACCCGTGCGCTCTTGGTGCTTTGCCGAAGGAACACAAGGCCCAATTATGTCTATAGCATTTTTACGCCCGGAACCAAAGGAACCTGACGCAGAAGGCGTATTGCGCGAATCACGGATTGGCCGAGAAGGGGTTTTATCGCTGGCCGTGATCGATGGAGGCACGGCGGCGATCGGCTTGTATGTCCGGCTGATTATCGGCAAGTACGGGGAACATCTGCCGCCGTACCGCCTTGAGCAAATCGCGGCACGCGCGCGGGGCATTCTGTCGCGCTCCGCCTTGCCAGATCGATTCGCTTTTGCCGCTACGCAAAAACGCGCCACAACAGATCGCGCCATAACGGTACGTTGACGCGCCGGGCGCCTGCATTTCAATCACGCGCGTGCGGGGTCAATGACTCTTTGTGACCGCGAACCGCCGAATACCGCCGCGGCGATTGACTTCCGCGCGCGAAAGGACACCGCGGCCTACGCTTCCCGGGACGGTTTTCAAGAGCGCCTGGACTTTTCAGAGCGCCCACTTTTCAATTTCTTGGGCATCCGGTCGCCATTCCCCTATACTTTAGTGGTAGGCAACCGGATTCAGAAAGGAGCGTCCGCCGTGCCTGCCGGAACCGTGTTGATTGTCGATGGCGAACCGGGCGATCTGTCTCTCCTCTGCAGCTTGTTGGCGCCGCGATATGGGCTGCGCGCCGCGAACCCGGCTGCTGGCCTGCGCCGGGCAAGCCGATGAAACCGCAGGCATGAATCATGAATTCGCGCAGGGGTTCCCGCGAGCGAAAGTTGAATGACCGGAGGATAAGGAAACTTGCCGTGAGCGCACTGCAGTTGAAACCGGATCAAGCGAACCTCACCGCCCAGACTGGCGCGGCGATTGCGACCGCGATCGGATTTCTCGTTATTGCCGGATGGGTTCTCGAGCGCCCGCTCCTTGCCAGTTGGGGGCAAGCCTGGATTCCGATGGCCCCGAGCACCGCGCTGCTCTTCCTGCTTTTTGGAAGCGCGGTGTTCTGCCATGCCAGGACACCGGCAAGCCGCCCGGCCCGCTTCGCTGGCTTGGCAGTTGGAGCAGCCGTTGCTCTTCTCGCGCTCGTACTTTTCATTCTTTCGGGCCAGGGAATCCGTCTTGACGCCGGACACCTCGGCTTTAATATTGCGCTAACGGTAGCGGGTATTCAGGTCGGACATATGTCACCGGCAACGGCATTCTGCTTCCTGACCGGGGGGCTGTCGTTGCTGGCATTGCTCTACTCGACCCCCGATCGGCGATGGCCGGCCCTGGCGGCCTTGTTGCTTGCCGGCCTTCTGCTGTTTGCCAGCGTTATTTTCCTGTTCGCATATCTTTTCGGCGTACCGCTGTTTTATGCGGGGCCGTTGATACCGCCCGCGTTGCCGACCAGCATGGCGATGGGCGCATTGGGGACCGCGCTGCTCACACTGAGTGGGTCGTCGATCTGGCTTGTTTACGACGACCATCCGCCGGATGCGGCGGACCCGCACCGGCCGCGCCCCCTGGTGCTCATAGCTGTACTCGTTACAGTGTGCCTGGTCAGCGCCGGCGGAATCTATTTTCACAGCATGGTGACGCAGAGACGCAACGAGGTCGAAAGCCTGATGTCGGCCATTGCCGATCTGAAAGTGGGCGAATTGGGGAGTTGGCGCGCAGAGCGCATCAGTGACGGAACCCTGATTCGCGACAATGCCGTTTTCGCCGATCTGCTGCGCCGTGCGCTTGAAGCCCCGCCCAATGCGCAGGCGCTGGCCCAGATTCACGCCTGGTTGGGACTCACCCGGAAGGCCAATGGCTACAGCAAGGTTTCATTGATCGATGCGCAGGGCGTCGAGCGGTTCTCGATCCCCGAAGCACCGCTCACGCCAGTTGAACTCGAAGAAAGTCGCCGGGCTTTGCGCGCTGACAAGATCAGCCTGCAGGATTTTGGCAAGCACGAACCCGATGGCGAGCCCTACCTCGCGCTGCTGGCGCCCGTCTTCGATCATTCGACCGGCGGCCGGCCTTTGGGCGTTGTGCGCTTCGAGATCGACCCTGGCGAGTATCTCTATCCCCTGATCGAACGCTGGCCTGCGCCCAACCGAACCGCCGAAACCCTGCTCGTGCGCCGCGACGGCAACGACGCACTATTTCTGAACAGGCTCCGGTTTGAGAGGCATGCCGCGCTGCAACTGCGCATTCCGCTGACCCAGACCGGCGTTCCCTCGGTAAAGGCCGTGCTCGGGCAGGAAGGCATCGTCGAAGGAGTGGACTACCGCGGGCTGCCGGCCATCGCGGCCCTAAGGGCTGTGCCCGGAACGCCCTGGTTCCTGGTCGCGCGCATTTCCACCGATGAAGCATTCCGCTCGCTCAAAGAGACCTTGACGCTAGCCGCCGGCGCGCTGGCTGCGCTGCTTCTTTCAGCGGCCATCTGGCTGGGGATCATCTGGCGGCAACAGATCGCCGCCGGTCGCCGTGACCGCTTTCACCTTGATCAGGCCGCAGAATTGTCTCAGAGATTGGCGCGCCAAAATGCCGAGTTGGTTCGCGAAATCGACGAACGCAGCCGCATCGATGCCGAGTTGAAGTTGGCAAAGGAGCGGAGCGAAGAGCGCACCTTCGAGTTGCAAAGATCCAACACGGAGCTTGCGCAGTTCGCCTACATCGCCTCACACGACCTGCAGGAGCCGCTGCGCATGGTCGCGGGCTACGTGCAACTGCTCGAGAGGCGCCTCGCCGACAAGCTCGACGCGGAGACCCGCGAATTCGCCCGTGCTTTTGCCGCGCTGCCGCGCCTGAATTTCAACACGGTGAAAAATCCCAATGACAGTATCGTAGTTCGTTATCTCAATACTAAAAACGGGACATATTTTTATGTGGTAAGCAATGTCTGGAGCAACTCGAAAGTGACGCTCAACTGGCCGGGCAATGCGGAATACATTGATTTGTCCAGCGGCAAAAAGCTGGACAGCAAAACAATCGAATTGAAGCCGTACGAACTGAGGTCGTTTCTGGTTCCGGACAAAGAAATAGCGGTGAGTTCTTTTTCTCCTGAGTTCCCGGCAGAGCTGAAAGAGTATTATCTGAAGCGCATAGCCGAACTTGACGCCGCAGTGAAAATAAATGAAGCCCGCGGTCTGTCAGTTATAGCCGAAAAGGCCCGCATAAATCAAATCGGAAAGGCCGTGGAAGCAGAAAATTATGCCGAAGCGCACCGGCTGGCCTGGTCTGTTCTCATGAATCAAATGCTGCTGAAGCTGAAAAACATCGATTTGGCAGTAGCACAGGAAAAGATGATCGAAAAAAATCATTTTGCGTTGAATTGCGGCGGTACAGATTTTTACCGGACTTCAGACGGGCGGCTGTTTTTCCCTGACCAAAAATTTTCCGACAGTTCGAGGTATGGTTACTATGGTTCATACGGGAGCGCTGCCAGAAAAATCGACGGGCTTAAAAATAAGACCGAACCTGAACTTTTCCGAACGGAAGCCTGGAATATCGACGGATATAAATTCAAAGTCGCCAATGGGAAATACCTGGTCAGATTGTATATGAAAGTCGGCTGGCCGGATGACTTCAAGTCGGGCAAGGTGGTTCTTTCGGTTTTTGCTCAGGACAAGCCGCTTTTTGCCAATCTGGATCTGCACGCTGCCGGCAATGGCCGCCATCCAGTGGCTGGCGAACAGGCCATCTCCATAGAATTGGTCCAGCAACTCGGCATTCGTGCCGGTGAACAGAACCTGAATGGCATCCTTCTCGCCCCGCAGAATGGCTCCGAGTTCGCCACAGGTGCTGGCGCACAACATTCCCTCGGGCAAATGGCCCGGATGTTTTTCGAGGAATGAACGCAGTTCGTTCTTTGCGGAATCGGCGGAGGCCAGGAACGATGCCGTCGGACGATAGCCGTCGCCATCCACCGTGAGCAGATTCCGCTCGGCGAGGCTCCCCATCAGGCGCCCAAACACCGTGCGCATGGGTGTGGCGATACTCAGTGAACCGGCGCTGAAGCGCCCATTCTCCACACTTACGCCCATGACTTTGAGGCCATGCGCGATCTGTGCGGCGGCAAGATCGTTTTCCGCGGCCATGGCGGCTTCCAGTGCGGAGTGTCCACGCACGGCGATGACCTCTTCCAGCACCTTGGCTGCCGCGGAGCGCAGGCTTTCCAAAGACACGGGTGGCAGGGCTTTCGGGGCGGCGGTCGCGGGTGTACGTTCCCATTCCACGTGGTAGAGCAGGTCGCGGGTGCCACCGGGAGCTCCAGACTTGCGTGCCGCCGCCATGCTGATGGCGCGGAAACCGTCCACCATCACACAGGGCTGTCCCGCCTCGTTGTACAAGGCTAGGTCGCCTTCGAGGAATTCATCATTGCAATGCACCACCCCGGCGCGGACGCGGGTGGAGGCGCCAGGCGAGCGCAGGAACAGGATGCGGCCAAAGCGCACCGGCAGCTTGGTGCGGGCACCGCGTTCTTCGACCGTGTGCGCGCCAGCGGAGAAGACATGCAGAGCTCCGTCGAACAATACCGGGTGCAGGGGATATTCGGCGGCACGCTTGGAAATGTTTTCGGACAGCGAGACGAGACCGGAGGACTGGCCGGAGCCGGCCCAAAGTTCTCGCACGGGCTTGAATTCCTCCCCATAGCGCAGCCCCACGTCGCTCATGCGGCCATAAAATTCACCCAGACCTACCGGACCCAGCCCGGCGGCTGGGCTGCCATCCCAAGAGGAGGCCGTGAACGGCGAATCGGTGCGCTCGCCACGCATGGAACCCACCACATGCACCGACCACGCGGCAGCGTGCTCGAACCGGCTTTGAATGGTGAAGGTGCGCTCGTTCGTGTCATACGAAACCTCTAGCAGCACCCCGGAAGCCGGATCAGGAACGATCAGCGGCTTGCGAATTTCAAAATCCTCAACCACGAAGGGGCGGCCTTCAAAAATCTGCACGCCCACCTCCAGCACCATGTCCACAAAGGCCGCAGCGGGGAAAACCACCAGGTTCTCCACCTTGTGATCCTTGAGGAAGGCCATGTGCCGGCTGTCAAGCCGTGCGATCCATGTGGGCGTGGCGCGCGGCAGCCGCACGTCGAGCAAACCCTTGCCACCGGCGCCCAGGCGGCCCTCGCGCCAGTCATTGGACTCACTCCACCAGCGGCTTTTTTCCCATGAATAGGCGGGCAGCGACAGCTGATTACGCGACGGAGTCATGGCCGCGAAATCCAAGCTCACACCTGCGCGATGCAGGTCCATCGCCGACTCCAGGAAGCATTCGTGCTCGCGCTCCCGCCGTGCCGATCCGATCACCAGGGCTTTCACGCTGCGGGCGGCCAGGCACTCCTGGATCGACACCACCAGCGCCGGATGCGAGCTGATTTCCAGCCACACATCAACGCCGAAATCTGCCATGGCATTGATTGCCGGCACGAACTGCACGGTCTGGCGGATGCCACGGCCCCAATGGGCCGCATCGCATTCCGCGCCGGTGCAGCGGGTGCCTGAAACTGTGCTGAAGAACGGCACCGTCTCCGCCCGGGGCTGAAGCGCCGCAAGCTCCTTGGTCAGCGCGTCCGCCGCCGGCTGCATCAGGGCGTGGTGGAACGGGTGGTCCACCCGCACAAACTTGGCAAACACGCCCTGCGGTTCCAATTCGGCGGCAATGGCCTCAAGCGAGGTGCGCACGCCCGACAGCGTCAAGGAACGCGGTCCGTTGACCGCCGCGATGGAAACGGTGCGGTCATGACGTGCGATGAGGGCCTTCGCCCGTTCTTCGTCCACTCCCACGGCCAGCATCGTGCCGTCACCGCGGGCGCAGTTCTCCATGAGACGGGAGCGCAGCACGATCACTCTCGCTGCCTCTTCCAGGCTCAGCACGCCAGCTACGCAGGCCGCCGCGATTTCACCCACGCTGTGGCCGACGATTGCGGCTGGGGTGACGCCCAGGGACTTCCAAAGCGCTGCCAGCGCCACCTGCATGGCAAAGATCGCAGGCTGGGCGATTTCGGTGCGCGGCATGCGTGAGGTCGCCTCGTCGCGGCCCAGCTCTTCTAGCAGCGAGAACCGCGCCCACGGGCGCATCGCCGCGTCGCAGTCTTCGATCACCTTGCGGAATACCGGCTCATTGGCCATCAATTCACGCCCCATGCCCCACCATTGTGGTCCTTGACCGCTCATCACGAAACCTATGCGTGGAGCATGTTCCGGGCGCGGGGTGAAGGAAGTGCGCGCCTTGCCCTGTTCGCCAGCCGCGAAGCCGCTGAGCTCCTGCACTACATCGCCGGTGGTGCGACCAACCACAGTCAGGCGGTACGCATGATGATTGCGCCGGGCTCCCAGGGTGAACGCAAGGTCGGGCAGCAACTGCGACTTGCCGTTAGACTTGGAGTGCTCGTCGAGCCACTCGCCGAGGCGTGCCGCCGAAAGGCGCAGCGCCTCCTCCGAGCGGGCGGAGAGCACCAGCGGCCAGGCGCGCTCCACGGGTGGATTCGTGTTCCCGGCAATCACGCGTGGCGGGGCTTCCCCCACGATCACATGTGCGTTGGCTCCGCCAAAACCGAAGGAATTGACTCCCACCAGCCGCCGCTCATACGCTTCGGGAAACGGCTCCAGAGTGGTCGGGATGCGCAGTTTCAGTTCATCGAAATCGATGTGTGGGTTCGGCGTCTCAAAGTGCAGGCTGGCCGGGATCTGGCCGCGTTTCACCACCAGCACCGCCTTGACCAGACCGACAATGCCGGCGGCAGTCTCAAGATGGCCCAGGTTGGTTTTGACCGAGCCCATCGCCAGCGGTATTTTGCGACATGGGCAGAGGGCCTCCGCCAGCGCATGTGCCTCGATGGGATCTCCCACCGCAGTGCCGGTTCCGTGCGCTTCCACGAACCCAATCTCTGACGGGTCAATGCCTGCGTCCTGGCAAGCATCGCGCACAAGGCGGGCCTGAGCTTCCGCGCTGGGCAGGGAGATGCCATTGGTATGGCCGTCCTGATTGATTGCCGTGCCGAGGATCACCGCATGAATAGGGTCGCCATCGGCGATGGCCTGAGACAGGGATTTGAGCAGCACCATGCCGGCGCCTTCGCCGCGCACGAAGCCATTGGCCGAGGCATCAAACGCCTTGCAGTGTCCATCGGGGGAAAGCATCGAGGCTTGCGAGAAGCCGATGAACCCGCCGGGGGTGATCATGATCGTGACCCCGCCCGCGAGTGCGGTTGTGCAGCGGCCCGCCCGAATATGGTCACAGGCCACATGCACCGCCGTCAGCGCTGAGGAGCAGGCTGTGTCCATCGCCACGCTGGGCCCGCGCAAGTTCAGGCTGTAGGAGATGCGATTGGCCGCGATGCTGTGCGCGCTGCCCGTAGGCGAATGCGGACTGATCCCGGAAGAGTCCCACGGGGTGCCCTGGATGATCTGATAATCATTGTGCGACACACCGACGAAAACGGCAATGTCAGTGCCTTTCTCAAAGTCCAGCACCTGTCCCGCATCCTCCATCGCCTCCCAGGCGGTTTCCAGTAGCAGCCGGTGCTGCGGGTCGACATAAGGTGCTTCACGCGGGGAGATGCCAAAAAACTGCGGGTCAAATTGGTCCAGCCCGTCCACGAATCCACCACGTTTGGCGATCGATTTGCCTACAATGCCCGGCTCCGCATCGTAAAACCTCTCGATGTTCCAACGGTCGGGGGGCACTTCGGATACGGCCTCGCGGCCCTCCTCCAGCAGCTTCCAGAAGGAATCCACGTCGTTCACCCCGCCTGGGAAGCGGCACCCTATTCCGATGATCGCAATACCTTCGTCGTGCATATTATTTTTGAGAAACCCTGAACACTGAGGCGTAAGATGATGACGTTTTCAGGCGATGGCAAATCTTTGTTGGTCCCCGTGCCTTTTCACCATGCCGGGGCGCGAATTGCGGGCGCGACCGTGCGCCGTGACCCCTCTGTTGCTAACCAGCAATGTTCTATCGCTTCTGCACTGCTGGATGAGCCCCTTTTTTTCCGATCATTTTTTTCTCGTCGTCCCCAAATCTTTAAGTAGGCTCGCTTGGGCCGCGAAAAACGATTGTCTTGGCGGACAACCACCGAATTGGGAGACTCATCATAATGTGTGGCATTGCAGGAGTGTTGGATCTGGCAGGGCGGCGCATGGTGCCGCGGGAAATCATCCAAAACATGGCCCGGGCGCTGGTGCATCGCGGTCCGGATGAGGAGGGGTATCTCATGTGCCCAGGGGTGGCGCTCGCGTCCCGGCGCCTCAGCATCGTCGGCTTGGCGGATGGCCAGCAACCAGTCACCGACGAAGAGAAGAACGCCCATGTCGTGTTCAACGGTGAATTATTCGATTATGTTGAACAGCGTGCCGCGCTGCAGTCACGTGGCCATCGTCTGGTCTCCCACTGCGACACCGAAATCATTCCCCACCTGTGGGAAGAGAGCAAGGAAGGCATGTTCGAGCGCTTGCGCGGCCAGTTTGCCATCGCCTTGTGGGATATGCGCCGGCATCAGTTGACCTTGGGCCGGGACCGCTTCGGCATTGCTCCGCTCTACTGGACACGGCAGGGCGACTGGCTTCTGTTTGCCTCCGAAATTAAGAGCCTGCTGGCCTCGGGCATGGTGCAGGCGCGACCTGACCGGCGCGGCATCGATCATATTTTTACCTTCTCCGCCCTGCCCGGGCCGGTGACCTGTTTTGAGGGGGTGCAATTGCTCCCGGCGGGGCACTACCTGCAAATCACGCCCGGAAACGATTGCGCCGCCTCCGTCATTGAGGAACGCGCCTACTGGGAGATGGATTTCCCGGACCAGGGCGACGAAGACCCTGGAGACGATCCCCGCCGTCTGGTGGATGAATTCGAGCAGGTCATGCTGAAAGCCGTCGAGAAGCGGCTGCGCGCCGATGTGCCGGTGGGCGCTTACCTGTCGGGCGGCGTGGACTCTGGCATGATCGTGGCCCTGGCCTGCCACCTTAAAGGACCGGCGATCAACACCTACACGATTCGCGTCGATGATCCCGCTCTCGATGAACTTGATGCCGCCAGCCTGGTCGCCCGGCATGTCGGCACGAAGCCTCCCGTCGTGCAGGAATTCACCCATGAGGACTCTCTCGCCACATACCCCACGCTGATCCAGGCTGCTGAAGCACCGGTGATTGACACCTCCTGCGCGGCCCTGCTACAATTGGCCCGGCGCGTCCATGCCTGCGGCCAGAAGGTCGTTCTCACCGGTGAAGGGGCCGATGAATGGCTGGTGGGCTACCCCTGGTACAAGGCGGCCAAGGCGCTCAGTTACCTGGATGTGGTGCCCGGTCTGAAGGTGAGCGACTGGGCGCGCCGCGCCTACCTGCGATTTAACGACGTGCCCCAGTACCCCAGCGCGATGCGACACGGGGTGGAGCAATCCATTGGCGGTCCCAATGCCTGGATTGACAGCTACGGGCTGCTGGGATTGTCCAAACTGCGCTTCTACGGCGAGCCGATGCGCGAGGTGTTGGAGCATGCCCGCCCCTGGTCTGAGCTCGGGCTCAATCTCGATCGTGCGCGGCGCTGGGATCCCCTTAACCGGGGCATCTGGGTGGCTGCACGTGTCACGCTTGCCGGCCACCTGCTCCAGGCAAAGGGCGATCGCGTGGCCATGCACTCTTCCGTGGAGGTGCGCTATCCATTCCTGGATGAGGATATCTTCGACTTTACCGCCAAGTTGCACCCCAGCTGGAAGCTGCGCGGGTTCCGCGACAAACATCTCCTGCGCCAGCTCGCCGAGCGCTGGCTGCCGCCGTCCGTGGCGAAGCGCCGCAAGGTCATCTTCCGCGCGCCGTTGGACAGCTTCCACATGGACCCCGAGCCGCCATTTGTCGCCCAGCTCCTGAGCGACGAATCCCTGCGCCGCACCGGCTACTTCGATGTCGCGGCGGTGCGCCGCTGGCGCAAAGACTTCCGCGAGATGCGGCGAGGATCCCTGCCGCGGCTCTCCGTGGAGATGGGCCTGGCGGCCGTGGTGGCCACCCAGCTCTGGCATCACACGTTCATTGACGGAATGCTGTCAGAACTGCCCACGTTGACGGGCAATGCGACCACGGTGCAGCTATAGCGGTGGCTGATGCCGCCGGCCAGCCTCAGCGAAGCTGCGCCAGCAGCTCGCGTCCCCGGAGCTTCATTTCAGGATCGTCCTTTTCCGTGTTCGTCATCGCCAATCCCTTGGCGATGAATCGTCGGGCGTCGGAATTCCGTCCCATCTGGGCGTAAGTGTGTCCCAGTTCGATGTAATGCATCGGCCGGTGGGGATTGATGGCGATGGCTTTTTCGAAGCACTTCAGCGCGTCTTCATTGGTCGCGGGGGGCAGTTCGCCATAGATCATGCCCGCCAGCGCACGGGTGATCGTGCCCACATCTGCAAGCGCCCGGTACCAGCGGCCCAGCACATGCCAGGCCAGATCGTTGTCCGCATCGAGCTTGATCGCTTTGTCAGCCGATTCCTTGATGCGCCGCGAGGCCGCCACTTGTTCGCCCTTGCCCTCGAGCGGCAGCATTTTGCCATAAGTAATCGCGGGTGCCAGCTGAGCGGATGAATCATTGGGTGCCACCGCCGCTGCGCGCTGTGAATATTTCAGGGCGATGCGGCCCAGCCTGAGTTTTTCAGCGTCCGTGGCAGCGTCACTCATCAGATGGCGGTATTGCCGGGCGATGGATGCCAGCAGGGGGCCGTCCTTCGGATTCAGCTTTTCAGCCTGCAGGTAAAACTTCAGCGCCTCGGCGGCCTGTAGTTTGGCATCGCAGACAGCGCCGCATTTGACGAGGTCATCAACGGGCTCGGCCCGCAGCATTGGAGAGGTCAGTAGGATCGCCGTCGTGGCGAGAACAGTAGGGATCGAAGTAGCAAGTCTCATGGCAGGGTATCACGGGGTTTGCGGTCGACGACCGCGTTGGGGCTTGAAGAACAGGCCGGCGGCACGGGAGAAAAACCCGCCAGTGAAACGCACATGGAGGAGGCTGGAGGCCTCGTTAGCCCTACTTCGACTCGATCAGCCGTCCCGCGTTCAAAAGTTCTGCTTCTCCCAGGCGCCGCCCCACTAGCTGAAGGCTCGTGAAGGGGGCTTTTTTATCCCCGGGCAGCGGAATCGGCAGCGCCAGCGCCGGATTGCCGGCAAAATTCACCGCCTCGGTGTTTTGCATGCTGACCAGTTGCAGCTCAAGCAACGCGGTTCCACCGATCCAGGGTATTCTCGGGGGGGCGCTCTGGAGCGTCGGCAGAGCGATGAAGTCGACCGTTTTAAGGACTTCGCGAAGCGCCTGTTGCCACGCCTTCTTCCGCGTGAGGGCCTCATTGTAGTTGCCCGGGTATTCCAGTTTGCCGAGGATAAGGGTCGCGATGGTTTTGGAAGTCACCCCGCTTTTGCCAATGTAGTCCTGGTCATGCAGCCAGCCGTCCGCAAGCGCCACCGTGAAGCCGTCCTTCTTGGCCTGCTCCCACTTTTCCTTGAACCCATTATCGAGTTTGATGACCTTGAAATGCTTGGCGGCCAGGGCCTCATCCACCGCCGCGTCGATGGCCGGGTCGGTGCCGTCAACGTAGAGCCGCCCAATTCGGATCTGCCGGGCCGAAGGTTTGGCATTCACGGCGGCGGCATAGCGCGTGGCGAATCCCGCTTGCAGCAGATCCATGCCTTGTACCAAATGAGGAATGTTTTTGGCCATCGGTCCCACGGTATCCAGATGATATGGCGAGATAGGAAAGACGCCGTCGAGGGGAACCAGGCCAAAGGTCGTTTTCAAGCCCAGGATGCCGCAGCAGGCTGCCGGAACGCGGATGGAACCGCACGTGTCCGTACCAAAAGCCACGTCGGCCATTCCTCTGGCCACTGCCACTGCCGATCCGCTTGACGAGCCCCCGGGAAGCCGGAGGTGCCTGCCATCGGGCCGGTTGCGCGGCGTGCCGTAGTAGTCGTTCATTCCCGAAACCGCCACCGCGAATTCCGTGAGATTGGTTTTCCCCACGATTTCCACATCGCGCTCCCGGGCCAGCCTCAGGCACTTCGCATCGCGCACGGCAGGAGCCGCGTGCTTGGCGAGGTATTCGGAGCCGGCGGTGGTCACCACCCCCTTCATGTCGATGAGATCTTTCACCGCCAGGCGCAGACCGCCGTGGTGGTCATGAGACGGCCAGTACGCGATGAACGCGTGCTCGCGGGAGCGGCTCGCCCCATGCCCGAGAGACTCTGTGCAACCGGTTGCCGCGCTCATCAGGCAGAGCCCGAGCATAGCGGTTTGGACGATGGAAACGGGGCGTTTTGTCATGATGTGGATGGACCAGCTGGTCGCGCAACACTACCTCAAGTGACCCGGCATGTCTTATTCAAGACACCCAATGTTATTTTCGCCAGAAGCTCCCGCCAAAATCGCAGGGCCCCGAATGCCAAGGTGGGAGGGCGTGAGCCAAGCTCCCGGAGCGATGTCATGAAAGCTTCTGTCGTCGCCCTTGAAATGTGGAAGGCCGGCTCCTTGTGATGTTTTCCGAAGCCGGTGATCGTGACTTCCGTCAGTCGCCCTGCTGGTCCAGTACGACCTTGGTCTTGTCCAGGACTTCGCTGACCCAGTCATAAAGACCTGGCTCCTTGGTTTCTGAGGACCCGACGACATTGAGCCGCCGGACATAGTGCTTTTCCAGAAATCCGACCACTTTCTCGGAGACACCGAGCACCCCGCGATGCAGATGCAGGCAGGGCTTCTTCATTTTCCGGGCAAACGTGACGGTCTTCTGGGCCATTCCCGAGGCCTTTTCGCCGAGAGAGAAGACCACCGAGGCTTCAGAGTCGCGCACATTCCATTCGGTCCGCTCCAACTCGTCGTCGGTGGGCGTCTCTTTCAGCTTGTACCTGGCATCCAGCGCGCCGTCCAGTGCCAGCCGACCCTGGGGGCACCATCCGCCATGGGGAACGTCGTTTTTGAGGGCCCAGTCGAGGGCCGCGCGATCGGCACCTGTCTGGCCACCGCTGATAATTACAAGTTTGAGAGCCATAGTGATGCAGCCGAAAGCCCCGGAAATTCGACCGCATCAAGCGGCTTGTCACCTCAATTCTACGCACGGCTCCCCCGGGAACCCCAATCTCCCGATTGGCGCAGGTCATTTGGACCTGCGCCAATCGGACACGTGATGCCTCACCGCCCCTCGGTATTGATATCCAGAAACCGGAAACTGGGAGCCGAGAGAATCGAGACAGAGAACCGAAGGTTGCCCGCAGGGTGAAGCGGAGCGGAATCAACCCTGAACCGGGAACTTCTTGAGGCGCGAAACTACACCGCCGCCTCAAGCGCTGCGTGATCAATGGCGCGCAGCCGGGCCTGCTTGGCACCCATGCGCGGTACGCAGGCCAGCAGCGCCTGCGTGTAGGGATGCTGGGGATCGCGCAGGATTTGTTCGACCGGACCTTGCTCGACGACCTTGCCCCGGAACATGACGGCCACCTTGTCTGCCACGTCGCGGATGATGCCGAAATTGTGGGTGATCAGAATCATGCTCATGCCCAGGTCGCGGCGCAGTTGCGCCAGCAGGTCCATGATCTGCTTTTGAATCGTCACATCGAGCGCCGTGGTGGGTTCGTCGGCAATCAGCAGCCGCGGCTGGGTGCACAACGCCATCGCAATCATGACGCGCTGCTGCATGCCGCCGCTGAGCTCGTGGGCGTAGGCATGCAGCCGCTTCTGAGGGTCGATGATGCCCACTTTGTCGAGCCACCGGATGATCTCCGCATCCAGATCCTTCACCTCCGGGCGATGCAGCCGGAGGGATTCGGCGATCTGCGTGCGCACCGTGAGCACGGGGTTCAAAGAAGTGCTTGGCTCTTGAAACACATAAGCAATCTCTTTGCCGCGCACCCGCTGGAGCTGGCGCTCGCTCATGTGCAGGATGTCGTGGCCGTTGAGGCGCAGTTCGCTGGCGCTGATGGTGGCGGGCGGTTCAGGCAGCAGCCGGGCCAGTGCCAGGGCGGTGGCGCTCTTGCCGCTGCCGCTTTCGCCCACGATGGCCAGACTTTCACCGGACAGCAGATCGAGGCTGAGCCCCTGCACGGCTTTCAAGGGCTCCGCGCCATGACGGCGGAACTCGATGTTCAGATCGCGGATGCGCAGCAGAGGGGTGGGTTCGTTACTCATGACGACGGGAATAAATGGAGGGCGCTCCGACGATGCGGCCCAGTTGCCGGAAACTCAACACGCAGAATGCAATCACAGCCTGGACTGAGGAGTTCTCGCTTACGCCAGATGCATTTTGGGGACTCATGCGTGAAGCACGACTTGTTGAGCCTTCGGGCTGCAACCCTTGTGGTGAGGGTGGAGGCGAGGGCGGGAATTGAACCCGCGCATACCGGTTTTGCAGACCAGTGCATTACCACTTTGCTACCTCGCCATGAGTAAATCAGCCCACATGCTAATGCGGTTGTTGGGATGTGTCAAACGCAGGCCGCAGGAAGCTGCGTGTTCGCAGCCCGGTAAATCGCCCCTTGCTTGCTGAAGGAGCCCGATCCATCACTGCGTTTACCTTTCCCCTCTTTCTATGATCAAACTCACCGGCATTGCAGATGAAGCAGGCGCGTCGCTGGACGTGCAAATCAAGGCGCACCAAGAGCTTGGCTGGGACAGCATTGAGTCCCGCGGCGTGGAGATTGACGGCGTGAAGGGCAACCTCCACGAGATCCCGGACGTCATGTTCGACAAGGTCGTGGCCCGCCTGGAGGAGGCTGGCATGAAGGTCTCCGGCTTTGGCTCCCTCATCGGCAACTGGGGCAAGAAGATCGGCGATGATTTCAGCATCACCGAGGCCGAGATCAACCGCGCCATCCCGCGCATGCAGCGCCTGGGCGCGAAGCTGATCCGGGTGATGAGCTATGCGGTGTGCAAGGATGATTCCGGTGCCGACCTGGCGGAGCAGTTCGCTGATGAGCGAATCAAGCGCATGCGCGTGGTCAACCAGCGTTTCGCTGATGCTGGCATTACGGTCGTGCATGAGAACTGCATGAACTGGGGCGGCATGAGCCCCTCCTACGTGAAGCGCATGGCCGAGGCCGTGCCCGGAATGAAATGGGTCTTCGACACCGGCAACCCGGTCTTCATCGACGACCGCGACCGCCCCGGCCACAAGCAGGACGCCTGGGAGATGTACCAGACGATCAAGCCCTTCATGGCCCACGTGCACGTGAAGGACGGCCGCTGGATCAAGGAAAAGAACGATGCCGAGTACACCTTCCCCGGCGAAGGCGAGGGCCAGACCGAGCGCATCATGAAGGATCTCGTGGACACCGGCTACCAGGGCTACATCAGCATCGAGCCGCACGTGGCGGTGGTGTTTCACGGTGCCGGCGCCGCGGACGGCCTCTCCCCCGAACAGAAGGCAAAGGAGCAGTACGACAGCTACATCAAGTACGGCCAGATGCTCGAAGCGATGCTGAAGCGCCTCGGCGCTCCCCTGGCTTAGCCATACCCAATTGGGGCGCCGTTCTCATTCGGGTTTGTAAAGTGGAAGGGGCATCCCTGCCCCTCGGTTTTTGAAGCTTGTCTGAGAGGGGCAGGGATGCCCCTCCCACTTTCTTGGGTGCCACGCGGAGCGCAGGGCGGGGCGCTTGGCTGCCAGATTGACCACGAGCAGGAGAACCGGAATGAGGACGGCGGCCGTCCCCACCATTGCATCGCGGTTGCAAGCCCCCGCAACCTCGCCAACATCGGAGTTTCCTATGGCTCTGATCAACGAAAACTTCCTCAAGCTCAAAGCGGGCTACCTGTTCCCTGAAATCGCGCGGCGCGTGAAGGCCTTTGTCGAAGGCAATCAAGAAGCGGCCAAGCGGCTGATCCGTTGCGGCATCGGCGATGTCACGGAAGCGCTGCCGGAGGCGGTGCGTTACGCCATGCATGAGGCGGTGGATGAGATGGGCAGCCGCAACACCTTCAAGGGCTATGGGCCGGAGCAGGGCTACGACTTCCTGCGCAACGCCATTGCCGATAATGATTTCAAGGCCCGTGGCGTGCACGTGGAGGCGGATGAAATTTTCATCTCCGACGGCTCGAAGTGCGACACCGGCAACATCCTGGACATCTTCGGCAAGGGCAACAAGATCGCCATCACCGACCCCGTGTACCCTGTGTACGTGGACACCAACGTCATGAACGGCAACACCGGCGACGCCGATGAAAACGGTGCCTATGCCGGCCTGACCTACCTCAAGTGCGGCCCGGAAAACGGCTTCGTCCCCGCGATCCCGAATGAGCGCGTGGACTTGGTTTACCTGTGCTACCCGAACAACCCGACTGGAGCCGTCGCCAGCCGCGCGCAGCTTGAGGCCTGGGTGCAATATGCGCTCAAGAACGACACCATCATCCTCTATGATGCCGCCTACGAGGCATTCATCCGCGACCCTGAGATCCCGCACAGCATCTTCGAAATTCCAGGTGCGCGCGATTGCGCCATCGAATTCCGCAGCTTCTCCAAGAACGGTGGCTTCACCGGCATGCGCTGCGCCTTTGTGGTGATCCCGAAGGGGCTCATGGGCAAGACCGCCGACGGCACCAAGCAGGCCATCCATCCCCTCTGGAGCCGCCGCCACACCACCAAGTTCAATGGTGCCAGCTACATCATTCAAAAGGGTGCCGAAGCGCTCTACACCGATGAAGGCAAGAGCCAGGTGAAAGCGCTGATCGAGCACTACATGGGCAACGCGGTCCTGCTGGTTCAGGCCTGCAAGGCCGCCGGCCTCGCCGTCTTCGGCGGATTGAACGCCCCCTACGTGTGGGTGGGCTGCCCGGCCGGTGTCACCAGCTGGCAGATGTTCGACAAGATGCTCAACGAAGCCAATGTGGTGATCACCCCCGGCAGCGGCTTCGGCAGCGCCGGCGAAGGTTACTTCCGCATCAGCGCCTTCAACAGCCGCGCGAACGTCGAAGAAGTGTGCCGGCGGATCATCACCCTGAAGGCCTGACGGTCCGAATTACGGACGAATCAAGGACGAGGCGGACATTGATGATGTCCGCCTCGTTTTGTCTCGGCCTGCGACTTTATTTCACGCGCTTCAGCGTCGTGGCATGATCGGGCATTTCTTTGCCTTCCATGATCGCCTTGCAACTGCTGGTGATGGTGTCCGCATTGTCGAAGCGGATGACCATGCCGTGCATGTGCGACTCCTTCTTGGGATCGATGGAGCAGCAGGACCCATCGAAATCAAACGTGATGGAGTTCGCGTCCGCCGCTTTGACATTCATGGCGGGGCGGTTGCCCAACATGCAGTAGTGCGTCAGCCCCAGTTTGCCGTCCTTGTCATAGTACATCGTCACCATTTCGTTGGGGGTGCCCTCGAAGACGCGCTCTTCCAGCACGCTGCCGGCGGCCAGAAGGCGGTAGTGGACGGTCATGTCCACGGGGCCGCCGCCCATGTCCGTTTTGCCGGACCAGGTGCCGACCAGCGTTTTCATGCGCTCGAATTCGGGTGACCCAGGCTTTGGCTTCGGCACCTCACCGGCGTGCAGGCAAAGGGAGATGGCGAGCAGGAGGGCGGTGCAGCCGGAGATGATTTTCGTTTTCATAGATGTGATTAGTGTGGGGTGGAAATGAAGCGGATGATGGTGCTTCATTGAGACGACGAACGGGCTGGACGATGGCGGACAGGGCTTTGCACTTTTTCAAGTATCTCCAGGAAGGGTGCCCTGGCATGGGCACATGTCGCGGTCCCGTAAACGCTTGACTCCAACCATGGCTGCCTTGCGTGGCCTGAAAACAGAGCCCATTCCCATCCCCTCACAGTGACCAACTGTCGCTGACACACGCCTATTTAGTCCTTTCAGTCCTTTGGGTCCTTCTCTAGCATCCCCGGCCAGTGATGCACGCGGCCACCCAGGAACTCATCAGCTTTCTCGCCCAGCAACAATCGGAGGAGTTCGATTTGACGGGGCGCGTCGATGGCCGGCGCTACTTGGGCCGGCAGTTTCCAGGGGGGATGCCGTTGATCCTGAGCCTGCAGCGGTACCCCGCCTACCAGCACATGGTGGGGGAGAACTGGCTGCACTGGCATGACTACTTTGAGTTCTTCCTGGCGCTGTCGAGCCAGGGGGATTTTTGTGCCGGCAACGACCGGTTCCTCTTCGAGCCGGGGGATGTGGTGGTGGTGGATCCGTTGAAAATACACGGGGTGATGCGGATGGAGGCCTCGCACAGTGCTCTGGTGATCCTGTTCCCACGGCATCTGGTGGCACCCACGGAGACGGCGGTGGATGTGGCTTTCCTCGGAGCCTGGGAGCACCGCCCGGCTGCGGCGCCGCCAGTCGTGCGCGCCGACCACGAGACGGCACCGGCACTGCACGCGGCGCTTCTGGACCTCGCCCGAGGCTGGTTTTCCCCGGTGAATGGCGAGTCGGACCTGTCGGCATTGAAGCTGCGGCTGCTGGCGGTGCTGCTCTGCCTGCGAACCTCCCTCGCTTCGACGGACGGCCTGAAACCCCATTCCGACAGCGACAGGGCTCTGCGCGAGGCCCGGCTGCGGCGGGCCTTGGACTATGTGTCGCTGCACGGTCACGAAGCGGTCTCGCAGCCGCAGGTGGCCAAGGCGGCGGGCATGAGCACGAGCCGGTTCCGCGCCTTCTTCAAGGCGACCACCGGGTGGGGATTTGCTCGTTACCTGCGGGAACAGCGGGTGGAACGAGCGGCGCAACTGCTGCGCGAATCATCCGAATCCGTGGCGTCCATCGCGCATCGCACGGGATTTGCCGACCAGAGCCATTTGTGCAGGTGTTTTCGAGACAAGCACGGGGTGGCGCCGAAGGACTATCGCCGCACCCACCGGGAGCACTGACACGAGCGAATTGTTCTATTTTGCGGGTGAACCGTTCAAGCGTTCGGACGGGGGCCGAGGCTAACCTCGGGGTGATCAATTCAACCCGTCTCATCCTCCGAACATGAACCACCCGATCCGAGCCCTCACCCTGGCGGCCTTTCTGCTGCCAATCGCCGCCTATTCGCTGCCCCCGGAATCTCCCGCCGTCTGGCGTGAGGTGACGGGGGTGATTCACGACACCCGCGTGACCCCGAACCTCACATACTTCACCCGCCCGCACATGCCTGCCTGGCGTACCACGGCGGATGGCCGGGTGGGGACCATCGTCGAGGGTGGGCCAAGTACGAATGGCAGCGCTCCGATGTTCGGCCTGTTCATGCCGGAGAAGATGACGCAGCCGTTCCTGAACAACCCGGCAGGTTCCTTCACGATGAGCTCCACCAGCTTCAAGTGGCTGGACGGCTACTCCTCGGCCAGCAGCGCCTCCAGCCAGTTCACGTTGCTGACTTCGGACGGCGTGCACCACGGCGTTTCGCATGCGGCCCTGTGGGATACCGCCCCGCCCACGGCAGTATTAAACACGATCTCGGGCCTGTATGAGGACGTGTACACAATCAAGGTGTTCGCCACGGTGAACTGGGTAGCCACGGTTGCCCCGCTGAGACGCACACAGTTCTTCGTCACACCGATCAAGCTTTATGTGCAAAACCCGAAGACGGTGAACGCGTCGATCCGCTCGATCGTGCGCGACACTTCAGCCCCGAACGCCGGCGCGACGGTGGGTGGGCCGGAGTTTCCGTTCTACGCCAGTGCCTTTGAGCCCATCATCGTGGGCGACGGCAGGCTCCTGATCACCCGCGTGGGCTCCTCTTCCATGCCGTGGACCGATCCGGTTTCCGGCACGGTGCATACGGGGCAGGGTGTTGATATTGTGTACTCCTACTACACCGGCGGGGTGGTGGCCGATCCCACGCAGTGGTCCACGCTGATCCCGATCAGCCACGCGCCGTACGATTCGCGCATCAACACCACGTTTGAGTTCGCCATGGCGCCCTTCCGCGATCCCGAAGGCACGCTCATCCCGGACGGTGAGGACCTCGGCGGCTCGTATCCCTGGATGGACCGCGAGGCACGGAACCTGTTCTTCGAGACGGTGTTCGACCAGCTCCACTACGCCGGCTCGGACGGGGTGTGGAACCAGAGCCGCTACCCGCAGACAGGCGTGCCGGAGGAGACACCCACCTACAAGCCGGAAGACGGCGGCACGCACCAGGGCATCTCCTTCTGCGGCCTGTGGAGCCACGGCAAGGTGGTGATGATCGACAATGCGATGAACGACATGGATTTCGCCATCGGCGCGGGCGACAGCACGAATCCCCTGCTGGCCGGACCGGAGCAGCGCATGGTGCAGCTTTTCCAGGCGAACTCGGGACCGCTGGGCAACGAAACGGGCTGGCTGCGCCTGTCCTACGGCCGCGCCACGTTCCAATTGCCGCTGGACGAAAATGACAACGCGAACATCATCGAATCGCTGCAAAACCAGATGAACTACCGACAGTTCGTGAAGCCCATTTCGCTGCGCGATGTGGCCTGGCCCATGTCAGTGGGGAAGAACAGCGATGAGATGAGTTTCGACGACTACCTTGATCCGGACAGCTTCATCATCGCGAACATGACCGGCTTGCTCACTTTCGTGAACAACGGCACCAGCGGCAATCATTTCACCCACTGGAGCGGATGGAACACCAACTTCCACGTGTTCAGCAGCCAGGTGAAATTGCAGAACGCGGCGACTGCGCCTGCCGCACGATGGATCACGCCGAAGAACGGCCTGGTGCTGGGCGCGGGCCGGCTGGAACCGGCAGCCACCGGCGGTGTCCACGGCAAAGGTTTTTGGATGGATGGGACCATCGGCCTGGAGTTCACCGTCGATGCGCAGCCTCAGAATGTCTCGGCCAACGACTGGTACGTGGGCGTGTTTGTCGATTGCCGCTACGCCGATGACACGGTGGAACGCCGCCTGGCCACCTTCCCCGATGGTACGATCATCACGATCGTGGGCCGCCATCAGATCCGCTACACCACCGCTGCGGGCGTGGTGGTGAACAAGATCTCGCTGCCGCAGGTGCTGACGACCACGCCTGTGACGCAGTTGAACGATCTGCTGCCCGACATCGGATGGGCGCACCTCGCCTTCCAGATTCGCAAGGCGGGCACCCAGGTGGACTTCCATCTCAACGGCCTGGTTTACAACAAGTGGGCGGATGCCTACACGCCGCTGTTCCAACTGCCCCCGGGCAAGCTGACTTTGGGCGTCCCGGCCTCCACCACGGTCACCGGTTTCACCGGCTGGCTGGATGACTTCAAGGTTATCGCGCACACCGTCGACATCGAGACCGCCTGCAACCATGCCAACGGCACGCTGATCGGCCTGCCCAGCGCTTACACCGGGGACTGGAAGACCAAGTTTGCCGCCCGCTACCCAAGCTGGACCCAGGACGACATCACCAAGGCGCTGAAGGAGAATGGCGAGGCGACCTACCCCCAGTACGCCTGCTATTACAACTACCAGCAGGACAACGCTGCGAACCTGTTCACCATCCCGAGCGGCACTGTGTCGCTGCGCCAGGCCATCCACTTCCCGGAAGGGCCGCTTCTCTACAACAAGCCGCGCCCTAATTCGCTGCAAAACCAGTTCTGCATCACCTGCCACAAAGCTCCAGGCAATGGCGTGGGCAATGGCGGGCTGAGCCTCGCCGCGCTCACCTTCGACGCCACCACCACCGCCGATGTGGACGCGCGCCGCCAGCCCACGCAGCCGCCCCAAAGCATCTACGGCCAGATTCCCCCCGGCCTGGTGGACAGCACAGGTTTGCCCACGACGGCGACCACTCTAACCACCACCGGCCAGCTCCTTGACCACTGGGTGCTGGGGGCCTTTAGCGGCACCACAGCAGTGCAGACTTACACGGTGGTGGACGCGAACACTGGCCTGGACTTGGCCGATGTGCCGAACGCCAGCACCATCGATCCCGCCAGGCTGGGCAGCACGAACCTGACCATTCGTGCCAATCTGGACAGCGCTCAGGGCTACGTGAACATGCAGTACGATGCGAGCTCGGCAAACCAGCGGCTCGTACCGCCATATGCGGTCTTCGGCACTAGCGGCAATCCGCTGGCCGGGCAGGTGCTGATTCCCGGCTCGCACACGGTAAAAGCAACGCCGCAGTATGGGGCCTTGAACACCCTCAGCTTCACCGTGGCAGGCAACACCACTCGCATAGTCGCCGGCTACCGCGCCGACTACAAGTCCTTCTCGCCGCTGCCAGGCTGGAGCTACAAATGGAACGCCAACGGTCCTATCACCGCTGCCGCCAATTACATCGACCTCGCCTATTCGACCGGCGTTTCGAAGTACAGCGGCCAGGGTTCGACCACCTTCCCCGAGCTGTCCACCATGGGCTCATACGTCAGCCTTGCCTCGACCGGCGGTCACCCGGGCCCGGGCATCACCCAGGGACAGGCGACGGACCGCTTCGCCATTGCCGCCTATACCGCCAAGCTCGCGGGTTACTACGGCATCAGCAATGGCTTCGTCATCGGCAGCAGCACGCTGGGCAACGGTGGGCAGGTGATCATCTATGCGGAGACCAACGGCGGCACCTCGTTCACCCAGAAGTTGTCGAACACCTATGCCGCCGGCACCACGCTGAACCTGACGGCGCTGAACGTGGGCCAGCTCCAGGCGGGCGACACCATCTACGTCTGCGTGGGGCCCAACACGGTGGACGGCTACGACAGCTTCCAGCTCGACTTCAGCGTCTATATCAATGAGATCGCGAATCCGTTCTGACCCTTGAACCCGAACACCGCGATTGATCGGGCCCATCTTCCGCAGATCCCGGCCCCATCCGGCCCGGCGGCTGCGGGCTCAGTATTATAAAATACAGGCCCGCAGCACGCCGAACCGCCTGTGTCTCGGGCTTTGCTGGAACCTGGCTCCCGCTGAATCGCTGTACGCGGGTTGAATTGATCCAGGGCGCCGCTGGCCGTACAGGCTGGCGGCGCTTTTTTTTGGTCGGCGGACGGCGTGCCTGCGTGCCATGGGCATCCCGCCTGATCCCCACTGTCACACGGCCATTGCACCACCGCCCCGCATGCTCTATAGCGCGAATTCCCCACTGCCGAACGGCCTGGGGCTCGATTATGGACACGGCCAAACATTTCCACTTCATCGGCATCTGCGGCACCGCCATGGGTTCCACGGCACTGGCATTGCGCATGCAAGGCCACACCGTCACCGGCTCCGACAATGCGGTGTACCCGCCGATGTCCACCCTGCTGGAAGAGCAGGGCATCACCCTCATGAGGGGCTACAAGCCGGAGAATCCGCCGGCGGAGGCCGACGTGTACGTCGTTGGCAACGCGATCTCACGCGGCAACGCGGAGGTCGAGGAGTTGTTGGTGCGCAAGGCTCCGCTCGAAAGCATGGCCGAACTGCTCAAGCGCCACGTGATCCAGGGCAAACGCAGTTTCGTCGTCACGGGCACGCATGGCAAGACGACCTGCTCCTCGATCCTGACCTGGCTGTTTGAAAGCGCCGGACGCAACCCGGGCTACATGATTGGCGGCGTGCCGGAGAACTTCACGGTGGGCGCGCGCTTCAATGACTCGCCGCACTTTGTGATCGAAGGCGACGAGTACGACACGGCCTTCTTCGACAAGCGCTCCAAATTCCTGCACTACCTGCCGGAGTGCGCCATCGTCAACAACGTGGAGTTCGATCACGCGGACATCTTCAAGGACCTCGATGAAATCATCCTCGCCTTCCAACGCATGACTTTGCAGGTGCCGCGCAACGGTTTGGTGCTGGTCAATGGCGACTGCGCCAACTCTCTCCAGGTCAAGGCCAGGTCCCCGGCTCCCACCCGCACGGTAGGCACGGGTGTGGACTGTGAAGAACGCATCGTCATCACCGCGGCCGACCCGGAAAGCACCGGGTTCACTCTCAATGGCACGCCCTTCACGGTGCCGATGATCGGTGAATTCAATGTGCGCAATGCGGCCATGGCCATTTGTGCGGCGCGTTTTGGCGGCCTGAGCGATGAGGAGATTCGCGCCGGCCTGCTCACGTTTAAAGGCGTGTTCCGCCGCCAGACCGAGCGCGGCGAAAAGAACGGTATCAAGGTGATCGATGACTTCGGCCATCATCCCACGGCAATCCGCGAAACCCTGAAGGGCCTGCGCCAGCGCTACCCCGGCCAGCGCCTGTGGGCGGTGTTCGAGCCGCGCTCGAACACGAGCCGGCGCAAGGTTTTGCAGAACGAACTGATTGAGGCCCTGAAAGTGGCGGACGGCTGCGTGATCGCCGCCGTCAACGCCATCGAGAAGGTGCCCGTGGAACTGCGCCTGGACCCCGAGCTGGTGGCCCGCGAAGTCACCGCGTCGGGCCGCGAGTGCTACTACGAGCCCTCGACCGAGGCGATCCTTGAGCGGCTCAAGGATCGTACGAAGTCCGGCGACGTGATCATCGTGTTCAGCAACGGCGGCTTCGATGGCATGCACGAGAAGCTGCTTGGGCGGTTGTAGGTGACGGACACTGGTGCCAGCAGGTCGATGGGCTTGCCGGTCTTTTCGGGGGTCACCACCAGTATGGTGAAGATCCACACGCCCTTTTTCATCGTGGCCTCCGCACGCACGGTCGCCTCACCTTTGGGGCCGGAAATGGGAAAGGTCACGGTGGCGGAGCCTTGCCCTCCAGTAATCGTGATGCCGCCTGTGAATGTCCAGCCCTGGCGCAGGGGTGTTCCCAGCAAGCCCCGCACCTTGGCTGAAGCGCTGGCCTTGGCCAGGGACTGGGTGCAGACTTCGCTGTTTCGGACGGCGCCTGCGGCGAAGGCGAGGAGCACAACCAGGCACACTGTGACCGCCAGCACCAGAAGTGCACACCCTCCGCAGCCGAAAAGGCCCCTTCTGCCTGCGACGGCAACGTCTTCCGGCTGGAGATCGGAGGGGTCACCAAAAGGCGGCACGGGCGGCGGATTCATGACTGGCACTTAACACCCCACACGCTGGCTCATCAAGTCCGCCGTGCCAGCTCCGCGCGCACCAGTTCCCGCACGTGCTTGGCGAGCATGTCCCACTCCACATTCATGCGCTGGCCAGCTTGTTTGTTGGCGAGATGGGTGGCCTCGCGCGTGTGGGGGATGATCCAGCAGACCACCCGGTCGGGCAGCACTTCCGCCGCTGTCAGAGAAATGCCGTCGAGGCAGATGGAGCCCTTGGGAATGACCAGTCCGCGACCTTCCTCAGGCAGGCTGACTTCCAGCCGCCAGTCCGCCCCCTCCTGGCACCACGTGAGGATCTCCACCGTGTCATCGACATGGCCTTGAACGAAATGTCCGCCGAGCCTTGCTCCCGCCATCATCGCGCGCTCGATGTTTACCAGGTCACCCGGCCGCAGCTCGCCGAGATCGGTCACGCGGAGAGTTTGTTCCAGCAGATCGAAGGCAACGCATTCTCCCTCGATCGTGGTGGCGGTGAGGCAGCAGCCGTTGACGGCGATGCTGTCGCCCTCCCGCACTTCGCTGGCAATGGCACTCGCATCCAACCGCAATCGCGCCCCGCCGGAGCGGGGTTCGAGAGACAGCACGCGGGCGGTGGATTCAATGAGGCCGGTGAACATTGCAGCACTACTAGCCGGAACGATCTCACTCGTCACTTCGAATTCGCCCCCGGCACGCCTGCATTGGCCCCGATGGCGGGCGGGAACAGAGCGGCTTCGTTTGTGAACAATAATTAATGGTCATGAACAGGTGTTCATCATGGAAACCAGGGGGCGGCCCGTAACCTCATGCAACCACACAAAGGCATGCCGTGAAGCCACGAATTCTTCCATCATCACGACCAGCAGTCCCGAGACCCCGGAAACCAGTCCATGCGCAATTTATGCATGGTCTTCGACAATCCTCCCGGGGAGCTGCGGAGACCATGGTGTGTCTAATCAACGATTGATGCGGTTCGCAAAACCGGTCCGTGAATCCTTTCCAAGAACCACCCCACCATGAAACCTGAAACCAACACAACACTCAGACGGGTCTTTTCGGTCAAGTCCGCAGCCTGGGCAGCGCTAGGCATCCTGGCCCTGCATTCTGGAGCTGCCCGGGCCAGCATTGCCTACGGAAGCATTAACAACTTCGACACCGTCAACGACACCGGCAGCGTGTGCCATGGGTTTGAAATCGAGCTGGATGACATTCACAGCACCGACATCACCTACACCTACGACTACAATCATTACGGTGTGCCTAACATCACCGAAGACAACACCGATCCGGCGCATCCCAAGGTGTTCGTGCGCTATGCAAGCGCCAAGAACCTCGATGGCTCCTGGGCGGCGTTCACCGCGATCCCCTCCGCGCCGATCGCCCCGACCATGGGCCATCAGTTCACCAATCCCTCGGTCAACTTCGGCGGCGAGCACTTCGGCGTGGGCTACCGGGCGAATCCCTCCAACATCGCTTACAACTGGCTTGTCGACAACGGCTCCGGCGTGCTGGTGCATGGGGGGGCTGTGAGCATCACCACCCCTGTCTTTGTTTATGTTCCCGCAGCCGCAGGAGTCCCGGCACAGATTCAGGCTGCCATCGTGCCCCCTCCGCCGCCTGCTCCGCCGGTGATCGTCTATGAATTCGGCCACCCTTCCTGGGTTAAAGAGATCCGCACCACGACCCACAACAATAGCGAGGTAAAACTGCGCGACCTTGTTTCCGATGATCCTGCGAATCCACCGGTGAAAAGCTGGAGGAACGGCGAGCCTGACGAAGTAGAAATGGAGTGGCAGCTGATGCAGACCGACTCTGGGAAGGTCAACGGCGGAGCGAATGGCGGATTGCAGGGCGCGGCCGAAAACTTGAACCACGGAGATGAGGTCATCACCCGGCGCTACGAGTTCTATGAGTACACGGGACCCATTGACCCGGAAACACACGAAGCGCTTGCGGGCAGTGTCGGCAAAGATGGCATCCATGGCGTCGGCACCGCGCTTGTCGGCGGCGTGAGCGTTGATCTCACCACCGTGGCGGTCGTGGGAAAGTACCTCGGCGCGCAGATGTCCGCGGCAGATGCAGTGGCGCCCGTGGGCTTGATCGATCACCTGCCGGACGGTGAGATCAATACACCTTATACCGACCGCACGGTCGTCATCGCCGGCAGCAATCCCTTCGTCGTCACGACCTCGGGTGCTTTGCCCGACGGGTTGTCCTTCGACACCATCACAGGAATCGTTTCAGGAACGCCCACCGTCAGCGGCACGTTCTCGTTCACGGTCAACGCGACGTCTGGAGCCGACCCCGCCGTGACGAAGACCTACACGCTCAACATCGCCGCAGCGGGTGCGGCGCTGCTTCCTCATAGCCTCATTGACACCGGCATCTCACCCGCCAGCAGCGGCACGACAACCGGCGACGGCTCCTATGACAACGGCTCGAACATCACCGTGACCGCGGCACCGAGCGCGGGCTATGCCTTCCTGAACTGGACTGACAACGGTGCCGTCGTGAGTCAGTCGGCAAGCTACACGTTCACTGCCGACGTGAACCGGACCCTGACGGCCAATTTTATCGCAGGCGGCTTCGCGCTCAACCTCACCGCAGCCGGCGGCACGGTGACCAAATCGCCCGACCAGGCCGCCTATGCCACCGGGACCGTGGTGACCCTCACCGCCGCCGCAGACGCTCTCCATAACTTCACCGGCTGGAGCGGCAGTGCCAGCGGTGCGACGAACCCGCTGCAGGTGACCATGGGCGCGGACAAGACCATCACCGCCCATTTTGCCGGGGCCTACGCCCTGAACATCACCGCCGTGGGCGGCACGGTGACCAAATCGCCTGACCAGCCCACGTATGCGCCTGGAGCCGTGGTGACCCTCACACCCACGGCTGCTGCAGGCAATGTCTTCGATGGCTGGAGCGGTGACGCAACTGGCCGTACGAATCCTCTGCAAGTGACCATGAACGCCGACAAGAACATCACGGCGGCATTCCCTCTTTATGCGCCAGTCACCGTCACGCCGGGCGCGGGTCCCAATGGGGCCATCTCCCCGAACACGCCTCAGATCGTTAACAGCGGCGACGGCATCAGCTTCACTGCCGCGCCAGCATTGGGCGGCTACGGGGTGGATCAGTGGACGGTGAACGGTCTCAGCGTTCAAAGCGGTGGCACCTCGTTCACCCTGGCAAACGTGACAGCCAGCCAGAGCGTGAATGTGACTTTCAAGAAAGCGGTGCCGGCGCTCGACGTCTTTGCTCCTGGGCCATGGACGCCCGGGGCGGTGGTCTCGGATCTGATCACGGCGCAGAACAATCCCACGAAGTTCACCGTCACGGGGCTGCCCCCGGGGGTCATCCTCAACGCCAGCACTGGCCAGCTTGCTGGACGTCCGATCGTGGCTATCTCGGCAGCCACGACCTACCCGCTTGTCATCACCGCTACCAATGCCACGGGAGTGAGCGCTCCGCTCAAGGTGAATGTGGTCGTGCAACCACTGTCAGCGCCGTTGGTGGGTGCATTCAACGGCCTTGTGGACCGTGATGCGGGATTGGGAGGCGGATTGGGCGGCACGATCAGTGTCGTGACCACTCTCACCGGCAGCTATACGGGCAAGCTCACCCTCGGTGCCTTGATCTACCCCTTTACGGGCGGATCATTGAGCGCCGCTGTTGGTGCCAACGCAACTTCCACCCTGGTCATCAAGCGCTCCAAGCTTCTGCCGTCGCTGACCTTGGCTTTCGCGATCGACAGGACGACGGGTGAACTTTCAGGCACCGTCACCGACGGCGTGATCGCTACGCCGGTGAATCTGGGCGCATGGAAAGCCTCGGTGCCCCCGGCAATGTTTGCGACCACCTACACGACGGCCCTCAAGCTTGACCCGGCACTTGCGGGCACGGCAACGACGGCGGGCAACGTGAGCTACCCTCAAGGCGAAGGCTTTGGCACGCTCTCCATCACCTCGGCGGGGAAAGCCACGTGGGCGGGCCAGATGGCCGATGGCTCCATCGCCACCGCAAGTACCACTGTGGGGCCCAACGGTGAGGTTCCGCTGCACTTCACGTTCTTCACCGGCACCGGCGCGGCCCATGGATGGGTGACGGCCACCGCCGACAGCGTGAGCGCTCCCACCAATGGTGGTCATGCATTGCTGGACGGTACGATCGACTGGAACAAGAACACTCAGCCCTCCACCAGCCCCACGAGAATATACAAGCATGGCTTCCCCTTGCATCAGCTCACAGCCATTGGCGGCGAGTACATCAAGCCCGGTGCCGGTCAATTCGTGATCGGGCTGCTCGACAACAGCGGTGGCAACAACGCCAGGTTTGTCTTCAGCGAAGGCGGCCTCAGCGGCCCCGCCCCGATCGTCGGAGCAGCGGGGGCTGCCGATCTGAACAAGGCTTTCCGCCTCGCGGCAGCAACGGCTGCAGTCACCCTGCCCAGAGGCACCCTCAATCCAGACACTCTGACACTGAACGTGAACCCCAAAAACGGTGCATTCAGCGGGGGCTTCGTGCTCAAGGGCGATCCCGATCCGACCAAACCTGCCGGCACCGTCTCACGGTCCGCTGGCTTCGTTGGGCTGCTTGTTCCCCGCCTGGGCGTGCAGCAGGGCGTGGGCTGCTTTCTGCTTGGGGAGCTACCCTCCGCTGGCCCGCCCAAGACCACTCCCGGCACCTCGCCCGTTCTCTCGGGCCGGGTGTTGATCGAGGCAGGTCCATAGCCTGAAATCATCTCGCTGCCGTGCCTGCACCTGCTACGATGGTGCACCTATGATGAACATGGCGCGTCTCCTGTTTCTCTTTATCGCAGTCATCCAAGCCCATGCCATGGACGTGACCGTTCCTCCGGGAGGTCGCGAACTTGTCAGTGATGAAGGGCACCCCGTGCTCCCTAAAGAAGCCGGAATCGCCACCGGCACCGGCATTCCATCCACCGGTATGCCGTGGAAAACGACCTGGCATTTCGACATCCTGCAACAGCCTGTTAGTGCCTGGAGCGTGCAACTGGGAGCCGGCATCCAGGGCGAGATCAAGCAGGGAGACCGTTGTCTGCTGCTGTTCCATGCCCGGGCCGCGAAGGGCACCAAGGCCTTCGGCTCTGCCAATGTGGAAAAGCGTGAGCCGCCGGACTACTCCAAGCTGGGCAAGACCGATTTCAAAGTGGGCGCTCAATGGGAGGAGGTCATCATGCCTTTCATCGCCAGCGGCAGCACGGTTGCCGGTAAGGCAGGTGTGGCCATCCATCTCGGTGGCGAGGTGCAATCCATCGAGCTTGGTGGTGTGCGGCTCCTCGACTACGGTCCCGACTTCGCATTTGAGAACCTGCCGCACCCCACCGTCAATTACGAGGGCCGCGAACCCGAGGCGGCTTGGCGCAAGCAAGCGCTCGAGCGTATCGAGAAGAACCGCAAAGGCGATTTAACCCTCACCATCGTGGACAAGGACGGCCGGCCGCAGGCGGGTGCCAAAGTGCATGCGGTGCTCAAGCGCCACGCCTTTGGCTTCGGCTCCGCCGTGACCGCCAAATGGCTCAATGATGAATCCAGCGACGGCCAGAAGTACCGCGAGATTGTCTCGTCCATGTTCAGCAAGGTCGTGTTCGAGAACGACTTGAAGCCCTTTGCCTGGGCTGCTGAAAAGGACCCCAAAGGCACGGGCAACTATCGCAAGGAGTGGCTCGACAAGGGGCTCGCCTGGTGCGCGCAGCAGCACATCCCGGTGCGCGGCCACTACCTGATGTGGGGCCCCTGGGAGCCCTGGTCGCGCGAGATGAAGGACAAGCCCGAGGCCCTGCGCCAGCACCTGTGGGATCACATGATCGAGAAGCTGCCCGCAGTGGGCGACCGCGTGGTCGAATGGGACTGCATCAACCATCCCGCCGGCTGGGAGGCGAAGGGCTGCATCGACACCGTGCTTGGCCCAAGAATTTACCCGGCCTTCCTCAAGGCCGCCCGCCAGCACACCAAACTGCCGCTGTGGGTGAACGAAGACCAGCTCTTCCGCCCCGGCCGTCAGCAGGAAGAGTATGCCGCCATCATTGCCGGCATGATCGAAGCCGGAGCCGCGCCCGATGGCATCGGCAACATGGCGCATTTCCATTCCTCCTTCCTGCCCAGCCCTGAAGACATGCTGCGCACCTCCGACCGCTTCGCCAAGCTCGCGCCCCATCTGCAGATCACCGAGTACGACGTCATGACCAACGGCGACGAGCAACTCGCCGCCGATTTTACCCGCGACATCCTGATCATGGCCTTCAGCCACCCCGCCTACACAGGCTTCGTCATGTGGGGTTTCTGGGAAGGCAGCCACTGGAAACCCGAGACCGCACTATGTCGCAAGGACTGGACCCCAAAACCGGCTGCGGAAGTATGGAAGCACTGGGTCACCGAGACCTGGCACACCGATGCGGTGGTTAAAACAGATGAACAAGGCAAGGCCTCGCTGCGAGGCTACTTGGGACGCTATGACGTAACGGTCGGAGGCAAGGCGCAGTCGGTGATGCTTGATCGCGCCGGCGGTGCGGCGAGGATCGTGCTCGACCGCTGACTGGGCGAATTTATCGAAGGGTAATAAATTGGCCGATCCCGACAAGTCTGATAGTCTAGATCAATCGGATTGACTGAATCGTAGAAATCTTGGTCGCGATGTAAGGCCACACCTAGCCATGACTCCTGATTCATCCAAACGTTCAGCACCAGGCATCTTGGTTCGATTGTCTCGAACCATAGCTGGCGTGGCGCTATGCCCCTTCCTCGCCTATTTTCTCGCTTACGTCATTCTCAACGTCGTTGGTATGTTGCGGGGTCAACCTTGGCATCTTTTCATTCCGCGGTACGGTATCGGTCTCTTTTCCGTGCTTGGAGGTCGCGGCCATCAATGGTCTGTGGGAACGGTCGTCTTCTTTTACATTTTAAGCATTGGGGTCGCCTTACCGCTTATTGCGATTCTACGGCATCTAACCATCCGTCATTTTTTAGGTTCTTCAGGGGTTTTAAAGGGTGAAGTGGAGTTGTACTGAGTTGGATGGACGGAATCGACAGCCTTCGAGGGCACTATCATTTGCTGCTGGGCCTTGACAAGGACTGGGAGGTCTCAGG
>Ga0118677_10002710_pt1 | contig 35045 bp, 50 predicted proteins | sample AliMusrvi5mmetaG_FD_86154 | JGI IMG/M metagenome (GOLD analysis project Ga0118677, IMG submission 86154)
GGCCGGGAAGGCTGGCAGAGGCCACGGCGCAATTCAAATCCCTCACATCAGTTTCGCGACGCAAGCCTCTCATTTTATGAATCTTCCAAAACATCATCAGTCAGTTAACCGGACACCCGTGACCAAAACTATGAAAATCATACACATACTAAAACAAGCCGCCTACGCGGTCGTAGCAGTCGGCGTCCTCGCCGTCGCGCTGGTGGGCCTCGTAGTCGGTTGCCTGCTCGGTCAACCCGTCACCCTCTTCAAGGGGGACAAGCCATGACGAAGGAAGAAAATCAACAGGAGACCATGACCGTCACCGAGTTCGTGTTCTGCGCCTGCGTGTCCCTCTTGGAGCGGGCCGCCAAGACGCTCGACCCCATCTGGCCGGGCGGGATGGACTACGTCAAAATCAACGTCATCCTGTTCTGCGTCCTGCTGCCGATCATCTTGGTCGGGAGCCTGGCGCTCAACGCCTACCTGCTATGGACACGCTAATCCGCATCATCATCCGGTGGCTGTCGCGGGTATCTGGCATGGATTACGTCACTAAACTGAAAACCATGCGAAAACCGCGAGGCGGGTGGAAAGGGAGGTGCAGGCCGTCATGAAAAAACGAAAACGAATCAGAACAAGGGAGAGGCCGTTCATGCGATGTCCTGCCGTCCTGCGCTTCACCACATGGCTGGCAGGGCTACTGGGGCTGCTCAAATGAAAAAGACCGCGATCCGGGCACTGCGGAAACTGTGGCCGGTGGCCGTGCCGGACAAGAAAATCATCAAGGCCAGAAAAGGCCAGGTCGTGCTGCCTCTCCGGGGGCTGTGCCAACTGGACTGCTGGAGCTGCGGCCTTACCGCCGCCTACAGCATCTTGGACTACTACCGCCCCGGCCAATGCTCCATCCGGGAGCTGCGGAAATACTGCGACCCCGACCCCGATGATGGGCTTGGGCCGTCGGAGATCAGCGCTGCCTTGCGGAGGTTCGGCCTGAAATGCCGGATCACGCGGTATCTGACAAAGCCGCACATCGACGAGGCAATCCGCAACGGATGCCCGATCCTTGTCGGCGTCGGCCGGGAGGATTACGGGGAGGACGGGGACCACTGGATGGTGGCCCACGGCACCGGAAAGGGCGAGGTGCTCCTGGCGAACAACCTCAAAATCCACAAGGCATCCGTCTGGGTGGATTGGAGCTGGCTCAAGTCCGACCTGGCCCCGGCCGGCTGGGGCATGATCGTCTCCGAATGAAACATCTCCCGCATGCTGCGCCGGTGGGCGTGGCGTGCGGGGTTGTTTTTAGCTGCCGGGTGGCCCTGACGTGCAGAGTGCGGATGACTTGGCAACGGAGCGGCTTTCCATCACGCTCTGTGCTCCATGTCCGTTTCCCATCCCGACCCGGTATTCAAGAAGCTCATCACCGTTTCCGCGAGCGTCATTGATGGGAATGGCCATGCCAACAACGTGGCATACGTCCAGTGGATGCAGGACATCGCGGTCGAGCATTACGCATCCATCCACGGGGTCGAAGCACAAGGGGCAAACTCCACCTGGGTCGTCCGGGAACACAAGATCGAGTATCTGCTCCCGGCCTTTGAGGGCGAGGAGATTGAAATACAGACCTGGATCGCGGACGTGCGCCGCGTGCGTTCCTTGCGCTGCTACAAATTCGTCCGCAGATCGGATGCGAAGCTGCTTGTGCGGGGTGAAACAGATTGGGTTTTTGTCGATGCGAAAACCGGAGCCCCGCGTGCGATCCCCTCAGCGGTCGCCAGCATTATGCCGGTCATTGCGGACAGGAATTTCTGAGCGTCCGACAGGCAAGTTGGCAGGCGCTTCCTTTGATATTGCCCACACCCGATTTTCGGATTTTATGGATGGAGCGCCATGAAGCCGACGAAAAATGCCGGAGCGGATGAGAACACGGTCAACGTGTTCCTGAGCAGCCGCGAGTCAAAATGCTCGAAGTGCGCCGGACAGATCAGCATTGAAGACCGCATTACCCTGGATGAGATCAATGCCATCTGCGCCCAGTGCGCCGGGATAGCAGACCTCGTGTTTCTTCCCTCGGGCGACACGGCATTGACCCGCAGGGCCACCCTTCACACCGGAAAGAAATATCCCGTTTTGAAATTCAGCAAAGCCCGGAAGCGCAACGAGCGGCAAGGGGTTCTGGCTACTCAGGAAGCCATTGATCAAGCAAAGCTGGAATGTGAAGCCGACGCTTCCGAGAGAGAGGGAAAGCAGGCAGTGGCTGCGAAGCGACGCGAGAAGCAGGATGCCGAATACCGATCCGCCTTTGCAGGGAGAATCCGGGAGCATTATCCATCAGCTCCAGCCGGAGTTGAGGAGCCTATCGCCGACCATGCCTGCCGGAAATACAGTGGGCGGGTTGGGCGCTCGGCCGCCGCGAAGAAATTGTTTGCGGAAACTGTGGACCTGGCGGTCCGCGCCCATATCCGGCATTCACATACGAAATACGAATCCCTGTTCTCCAAGGGATTCGAGAAAGTGGATGCGAGAAGGGAAGTCAGGGACAAAGTTGATGAGGTCGCGGCCAGGTGGCGGGGAGAGGAGCAAAAGAAATGACGGAATCAACCTTTATCCCTGCGGCCTGTCCGCCCCCGCTTCCTCCCATCCCGGTCGATGAAGCCGCCCGCGCTGTCACCTGTGAGCGCTTGCGCCTGCTCTCCATTGCCTACTACATATCCGGCGGTCTCGGGGCGGTATTTGTGTCGTTCCTCCTCATCCACCTTTGCGTCTTCACGGCTATTTCGTTTATGCCGGAGGCTGCGTTCCATTCCAAGGGAAACCAGCATTCCACCGCGCAGAGCAGTCCGCAGAGTGTTCAGAAGACGCCCTCTGCGGGCCCGCCTCTGATCATTTTCCGGGTTGTGGCAGGCGTCATTGGTGTTGTCATCCTGTGCGGGTGGACCCTCGGGGGCCTCACATTTTACGCCGGCCGCTGCATCGCCAAGCGGCGGAACCGGACGTTTGTCCTCGTGATGGCAGGCGTCAACTGCATCTGGATCCCCTACGGCTTGCTTCTGGGTATTGCCACTTTCCTTGCGCTTGGATCGGCGGACGCGAGGTTGGAATACTCCGGCGGCGAGAAATTGTCCTGACACCTAAAAAGAAACCCACTCTGGCTGGCGAGTGAGTTTCACTGACCACCTCAGTGCACGGCACATCTGCTCGATGTGCGCAATGGCCCTGACGGTCTCCCGCTTGGCGTCCTCTGTGCCGCTGGAGAACCAGCATCGGTCTCCGGCCATCGGGTCAACTGCGATTTTCAAGCCACATAAGGTGGATGGCCTCCTCATCGCCCACCTTAATTAGAAGGGCTAGGCGCTCTCGATCTTCGACATGGCCCCATTCGGCATTGGCTTCAAACGGCAATAACTTTTCTTCTGCGATCACATAGCAGGGGATCGACTCAAGGCCGACTTCTCTAGCCGCAGCGATTCGGTGACTCCCTGTCCAAGCGAAATATTGAGTTTCACGTTGGATAACGAGCAACGACCTTCCTTGCCATCCGTTTTCCCTCATTTCTCCGACCAATTCCTGGAAGTGTCGTTGAATTCGAACGTCGTGTAGTGGAGTAATCTCGTCAGGAGGGATCGAAGTTTCCATAAGGAAGATTCATGCTATGCAGGGTTGCTATTTCAGAACCAACAAAAAGAAACCCACCCCGGCAGGCGGATGGGTTTCTCCGATACGAGCAGCAGAGGCTTTATCTCAGTATCCGGTCCGGCGAGGGGTCCGCATGATATGGCCTGGCGCTGCGCATGTGCGAACTATGCATCCACCACAGGAGAGCCATGGCGGCCAACACGGCCAAGATGACCCACCGCACTCCCATGATCGCTTCGACAAAGATTTCGACCACAAACTTGATCACAGAGAGGATGGCCTCGCCGATCGCTTTCAGTATCCGCAGGCAGGTTTCTTCGACCATACCTTCACCCCTCCGGGATCTTCAACAGGGCCACGTCCTTCGTGGCGAAGTTGTAGTAGGTCACGTTGGCGGTGGCCTCGTTGCACACCGGCTCGTCCATGTCCAGCGCCATCGCCGCTTGCCGCTTTCTCAGGCTCTGCTTGCCCATCTGCTGTAGGCAGTATTTCATCTGATCTTCCCGTTCCGAACTGAACCATTCGCAGTCAATGTCCATCAGGTCGTTGTAGTCCTTATGGAGGGGATCTCGGAAGCGGTTAGCCTGCACGAGCATACCATCACCGATAGCCATAGTGACCTCCGGCGTTGTGCCCGGGTGGATGGAAACCCTGACAGTGCAATCCTTGTCCGCCAGCACGATGCACCCGCTGGACATGGGAGTTGCCCGCTCTCTCGCCATGTCGGCCAGCACCCGGTTCACCGCTGTTGGGAGCGCTGTATGTCCTCCCCTGCACTTCCTGATGACCCGCTCGTAGAAGAGCCTCGCCCAGTAGGTAGTGGGTAGGCCCCGCTTGTCGATGTGCTCGCTCGGCATCTGGTTGAAGGCGAAGCACAGGTCGCCCACCGCCGTCACCAGCCCGAAGAACCCCGGGAACCCGATAGCCTGGTAACCCCTGGTGCCGACCTTGTGGTCCTCCACCTGCGTATACGCCCCCATGCCTTCCGGGATCGCCCAGTCGAGGTAGCGCACGAAGTGCTCCTTGTAGCGCCCGGCCGTGCATGCCGCGGGCGCTTGCGAAAGGGAGTGCTGCGCCAAGTCGTAGATACACTGCGCGGCGAATACCGTGTTCGGGTCCATGTCGTGCTCCTGGGCGTAGGCGCGACACTCCCCCCAAAGCCCCTTGATTTCCTTCGAGGCGCAGAGGGCTCGCAGGGTTGCCCCTGCCGCCGCCTTCACCAGCCCGAACTGGAAGAACGGAACCGTCGAGACCAGCTCCTCCATGAGGGAGTGCCAGTCTTTTCGTTTGGTGCGCTTGCTCATGGCCCCACCTTCTCCGGCAGGAGGCAGAGCACCTTCGGGTTGCGCCCCACCGGGAAGTATTGCCGGAACACCGGACAGAACGCGCCCTCCCGGCCATTCACGGTGTCCTTGTAGGGAGTGTAGTCCGGCGGGACTTCATTCGCTCTTGCCGGGTTGCAGTGGAGGACTGCGAGCTTCTGGTCCCTTTCCAAGACATCAGAGCCCTGGACTGCCCGCGCGTCGCAGAAGGTTGCCAGGATGCGCTGGCCGTCCACCGGCGGGATGCCGAACCGGCGGCAGATGCCGTCGATGATCTCGTTCATGCCGCAGACGAAGGGCTCGTTTTGAACGCCCTTGGCCGCGTCGTCGAAGACCCAGACGCTGTTTTTGCGCAGGACCTCGAACTGGAAGACGTCCGGGACGACTTCAAGGGGTGCTGTTGCTCTGGGGAGTTTCGTTAATGCGTTTTCTTTCATTTTTGTTTGTGCCGCGCGGTTGCACCCGCCCCGGAATGGGGAAGGTAAGACGCGGCCCTCTCAAATTTATATAACTCAGCGTGCATCGCCGTTGCCTCCGGGAGGTGGGTCAGCCGGGCTCAAGGGCAGCCGTTCTCCGCACAAAGCGGCGATCAGCATGAGCGGTATGCAGACGACGAAAATCGCCAGAGCTGCACAGAATGTAAGTATAGTCTTCATCAAATTCATATAGCGCATGGTCGGTCTGTATTGCGGCGCTCCTCACGCCTTGCTGGCGCTCCAGATTCCTTTCTGGGTTGAGCCATCCGGCCCCTCGACCCGGTAGGTGCCCTTGATGGTTTTGCCTTTGACGCGCCCGAACCAGGCTATTTCGCCAAACTCCCAGACGGTGGTGAAAGTCACCTGATCCCCCTCCCTGGTCCCTGAGATCGGCCCGCCGCCGCCGAGCTCGCTGGAGAGGTCCAGTTGCCCGGAAACCTTGCCGCCGTCCTCGCGCATCACCAGATACAGGCGTGCCGTGATGCCGCAGGTCTGGTTCGTGCAGGTTCCCGAGTAACCGCCGCCTCTGATGGTTATCGGGGATGGGTCGCCGGGAATGGCCATCACATGACCAAGCACCAGCGCGGATGCGATAAAAAAGTTCATATTGCCGCCCGTGGTTGCGAAACAGCGCCGGTCGCATCGCCGCTCTTGATCCTGGCCTCAAGCGCCTCGACCACCCCGCTGATCTGTGCCTTGTTTTCCGGGCTGGGATCCTCCTCGATCCAGCGGCAAGCCTGCCGGACCAGCCACTCCAGGTGCGGCTTCGTGATCGGCCAGATGCGGAAACTCCACCCGTCAACCAGCATGAATTCCCGGCCGACGATCACTTTCTTCGGGAGCGGGAGGTCGGGCAGTTCCTCGACGGCATTCACCGGGCTGCCGTCCGGCGAGATGCAAAAGGGCGTGGGCACCTGTCCCGTGTCCGGGAGTGCGCCGCTTTTCTCAGGCCGCGATTCGTCGGCGTTCGTGACTCTCGGGGTGCTGATGAGTCTTTCGAGGGCCGCCGCCAGCACTCCCGCCCGCTCTGCCCCCTGCGTGGCTTGGATGATTTCAAGCTGGTGCCCCAGCCAAAGTATGTCGGCTTCGTGAATGTCCATATCGGTGCGGAATACCCACCCGTCGAAGGAAACCCCATTGCGCCCGATGACGATCACCTCCGGGCACTCGAAGTATGCGGACCTGCGGACGATCTTGCCCTCCGGGGAAACGAGGGTGATTTCGGGCTGCTCAGTGGTGCGTGATTTCATTTGTGTCATCATCCCGTATTCGCCGGTGATCGGCAAATCTCTCGGAGGATTTTTCCCGGTCGGCGGAAATTGTTCTGCGGAGTTCTTGGCAGAGTCGGGATGTGGGGGCTACAACCTGTTCGTGCTCCAACCCGGCGAATCCCTCGACGGCTACCGCGTCATCCGCCTGATCGGCTCCGGCGGGTTCGGGGCGGTCTGGCTTTGCCAGTCGGAGGCGCTGGGCGATTACCGGGCGCTGAAGTTCATACCCGCGCTTGATCAGGGGCGGATCCAGAAGGAATTTGACGCGCTCTGCCGGTATCGCGCGGCTGCCGGACAGCTCCGCTCGCCGTCGGTCCTACCCATTGAGCATGTGAACCGCAGAAGCGACGGGCTGTTTTACATCACGCCCCTGGCAGATGGATATGGTTCGTCCGATCCCCTGGAGGCCGCTTGGTGCCCTTTGACGCTGGCTGCAGTGTTGGATCGGCGTCGGGCAGAGCCGGCATGGTTTACGGGCGACGAAGTCAAGGGATACATCACGCCCATTCTCGCCGCGCTCCAGCTCCTTTCCGACGCAGGACTTGTCCACAGGGACGTGAAGCCGGAAAATATTCTTATCCTGAATGGCTCGCCCTGCCTCGGGGACATCGGACTGCTTGGGAAGGACTCTGACAACCTCTCCATTTGCGGGACGCCCGGATATTCTGCTCCGAGCTGGTTTCTTGAAAGCGGGGGGCACCCGGACATGTATGGGGCGGCTACGACCCTCTATTCCCTGCTGACCGGCAACCCACCTGACAAGATGGGGCGTGCAGCATATCGGTGGCCGCCGCAGGGGGAAGCCAGCCTCCCGAAGCCTGAACAAGACGAGTGGAAGCGAATTCATGCCCTTATCCGCCGCGCCCTCCACGACAAGCCAGAGGGGAGATTTTTCGATTTTCAAGCGTTCGCCGAGAAACTTCAGGATCCATCTGGCCTTGAGACCTCCCAAGAGCAGGAAGATGACTCTGGCCGCGAGCATGTCCCGTCAGGAAAAATCCGAGGGAGAAAATCCTGCATAGCCGGGTTCATTTTCGGAATCCTTGGAATTTACGGGCTTGTTCTGCCAGTCATCGGAATTCCGATATCGATCGTGGGGCTTCTGCTTTCACTGAATGGCATGAAATCCCCGCTCAAGAGGTTCAGTTTGGCGGGGGTCTCACTGAATATCGTTTTTTTGGTGCTTTCCATAATCAACTCCGCCATTGGGTTCTACTTGGGTTGGACTGGGCGCATCGAGTTTTAGAGAGTTTTTCCGAGAGATTTCTCCGGTCCCCACGAATCCGTGGTATGATGAAACCGATAAAAACACGCCCGCTCTGCTCCCTACTGCTCGCATCCCTCCTGTGCCTTGCCGCTGCAGAGTCCCCGGCTTCCGTTGTGGACCGCAATGGGGTTGCCTTGCGCGACGGCACTCTGAGTATCGCCGCCTCCTTGGCCGGCGAGGATACCCGCCTGAGCATTGATGAGGGCCTCCAGAAAATCGTCGAGGAGGAGCTGTCGCAGATCCAGCCAGCCCTCCAAGCGAAGAAAATCATCGTGATCCTGGCTGACCCAAAGACGGGAGAAATCCTGGCGATGGCCTGCCGTCCTGAACCATCCAGGGGAAAACCGCAAGCAGAGCAGGCAGGGCTCCCCACCCAGTCTGGGACATCAATACAAACCGGCGAGCCGAAGGTGACGCGCAGGCCGGCCAGCCAGGCGCTACTATTCCTCTACGAGCCCAGCAGCATATTCAAAATGGTCGCTTGTGCCGGGTTCCTCAAGGAGGGGCACGGGGATGAAAAGATCTTTTGTGAAAACGGAGCGTGGGCATTCGAGGGCGAAACGATCAGAGATCACAAACCTTACGGCGATCTGACCCCGCTTGAGGTGCTGGTGAAGTCCTCGAACATCGGCTCGGCCAAGATGGCACTGAAGCTCGGCAAAGAAAAATTCCGGGAGACTGCCGTGGGCTTCGGATTTGGCCGCAAGACGGGCATCGCTCTTTTCGATGAATCGCCGGGGATTTTATACCCTGTGGAAAAGCTCGATGACCTGAGGCTCGCCCGCATGGGAATGGGCCAGTCGGCGGCCGTCACTCCCATCCAAGTGCTCATGGCCTACTCGGCGATTGCCAATGGCGGCGCCCTGCTCCCTCCGACCCTTGTCCTGGACCCCAAGGCTCCACTGCCCAAGGGAGTCCGTATTCTTCCCGAAGCCATTGCCGGAGCGATCAGCAAAGCTCTCATGGTGGATGACATGTGGCAGTTGGGCCGTGTCGAGGGCCTTTCCGTTGCGGGCAAGGCCGGGACGAGCCAAGCCACTACCCCTGATGGCTATGCCGAAGGCCAGTGGGTTACGTCTTTCGTCGGCTACTTCCCCGCCGAGAACCCGAAGGTTATCGCTCTGGTGGTCGTTGATCAGGCACATGTGGTCCCGGAGCTCAATTACGGCGGCCTGACTGCGGCACCCATCTTCTCGAGGATTGCCACGAAGGCCGCCGCCCACTTGCACATCACCAACCCGTAGCCCCGGTTCCGATGTTCATCGTCGTTTCGTGGGGGTTGCCCGCTGCCTTGCCGAGCGGGGGAGAAGCTCGGGAAAAACCGCGCCGTCTCAAAAATAGCCCGAGAGATTTTCCCGCTACCCACGAATCCGTGGTGTGAACGATCTCCATACCGAACTTTCGCCCTCCCTGCCGGGACCATGATGCCCTTGGGGTCAACCGCCCCGCTCGCGGCAAGGTGCCACGGGCGTCTGTGACAAGGCAGAGACAAGCGGGAGTCAACTTCAACAAAAACACACAAAATGAAAAAGTTCGTCATCACAGTCGTCGCACTTGCCGCCCTTACCAGCGCGGTTTTTGCGGCTCAATGTATCCAGTGCAAAGGAACCGGGTGGATTGGCCAGTTCCGATGCTCCGCCTGCAGGGGAACCGGAGACTTTCCACCTTCCCGGTAGGAAGTGAAGCAGTGGGGAACCGTGGGCTGAAAAGCTGTGGAGAAGAAGTGCCAGTCCACGGAACCTCTACCAGGCTCCAGTGCTGTCAGTCGCACCCAGCGAAGAGGTCTTCCCAGGAACACTCCAGAGTGGATTTGATCCGTGCCAGCGTGGCCAGCGGCGGGAAATACTCCCCGGCCTCAAGGCTCTGCCAATACCGTGTGCTCAGGCCCGTTTTCTCCGCCATCTGCTCCTGCGTGATCCCGGCGCCGGCCCGCATCGCGGCCACGTTTTTTCCGAAGCGGTTACGGCGTCGGCAGGGAGCGGGCTTTTTCGATGGCATGGCTTCCATCGTTGCGAAAATGGAAAGCCCGCAACACGAGGCTTTACCTCGCAATGCGTGCGGGTGTAAATGGACGGCAGCGACAGGAGAAAAAAACTGTGATTTTCTCGACACACTCGACCAACCGAAACATGATGCCCCTCGTCCGATGTCCCTCCCGATCACATCGCTGAGCCTGCTCTCGCGGTTGCGCGATGAAGGCGACCATGCCGGGTGGCAGGTGTCTTGGAAGCGGTTTCTGGAGCTTTACCACGGCCCCCTCATGGCTATGGCGGCTAGCATCTACCGACACCACACCGGCAACGCCGTGCCCCCGCAGGAGGCAATCGAGGATGTGGTCGCCACGGTGGTCGTGGACTTTTTCAAGCGCGACCGCTACGACCCCGAGCGCGGCCGTCTGCGCACCTACCTGCGCGTCCTCACAAATGCCCGGATTGTGGACATGCTGCGTAAAGAAAAGCCGCTGGATCACGAGTCCATGACCGCCGGGGGCGACGCGCTGGCCGAGTCCCTGCCAGCCGAATCCCCGGAAGAGGGCCGGTCGTTCCAGCAGGCGCTCCTCGCCACCCTGATCGAGGACCTGCGCGAACACATCCCGCTCCGGCAGTTTGAGATCTTCGAGATGGTGAAATTGAAGGGGATGTCCCCCGACCAGGCTGCCGCCGAACTCGGCGTCCACCGGGGCGTCATCGACAATTCCATCTACAAAGTGATGATTCGCCTGAGAGAAATCGCCGCGAGCCCCGAATACCAAGAGGAGTATTATGAATCATCCTCTTTTTAAGCCCACAGAAGACCCGCTCTCGCCCCGCGAGGAGGCGGAGATCACCCAGGAGCTCGCCGACGCTTACCGGCAGAACGAAGCCAGCGAGAAACAGCCGGAGTTCCGGCGGATCGTCGAAAATGTCAGAAAACAAATCCAACAAGAAAACAAGAAATGAAAACCATACACCTTCGCGCACCTATCAAACATGGTGCTCACAAATCAAAGCCAACACTGGCAATATTGCTTTCGGTATTTTCCATCCTTGGAATTGCATTCAGCCCAATTTGCACTGGGGCCGAACCTGTCATGCAGGAACAAAACCTGAAGACTTATTTAGTGCGAGCTAACAGTTGCGGATACAGACTTGGAAAACAAATGGGCCAAGGATTGCTGGAGATGGTCGGACATGGAAAAAAGATACCAAGCTCAAAGGAAGAATTGGAGATGTTTGCGCATAATTTTTGGAATTATCGCGACTCTACTGATCCTGTCAATGAATCTGTGTGGGTGGGTGAGCGTCAAGAAATCAAAAACATCCGTGCTGCTGTTGGAGCGGATAATTTTAATGGCCCGATAAAAAGAGAATGGATAGCCGGCTTTCTACAAGGGGTAGTAGAAATACTTAAATCAGCATAAACCTCGCTTAACTCACTGCCTCCAATGATCGTGAATACCTCAAGGACAGCGCCTGGGCTCGCCGTGTTTCTCATAAGCATTCTCGCACTCGCAGTATGCTCGGCAGTCTGCTCCGGTGCGGACCAGGGTGCCGGCTACGTGTTCTATAAAGAACAGGGGTTTCATCCTGACTCAAAGGCCATCGTCAAAGAGGTCATTTCATACGAATCGTTTCCAACAATAGCCCGAGCAAAAACCAAAACCGGCCAACGCTTGGAAATTACATCAGGACAAAGCCCTGTGTTTCTTCCCGATCCCAATGGCTCAACATCGCCCGCTGACGAGGAACGTCTCATCAAGCAACTGGTAATCAGGTATCCACAACATCACGTCTTGCTTGAAAAGTTGCTCGCTGTTTGTAGCAACAGACCAAAAGCGCCTGCTGCCGCGCCTGCTGCTACACCGGAATCAGGGGTGGAGTCTGCTCAGAACAAACCGGACTTTTATGTGGTTCTTGCCGATGGGTCAAAAATTGAACACATCAAAATAGGAGCACTCACGGAAGACCACATCAGGCTTATCATTGATGGAGGCTTCCAAAATATATCGTATGACTCAATACAGTTGAGCCTGAGCAAATTGGATCCAGAAGCGATTGCTGAAATCGAAAAAGGCCGAGCGTTACAGGCTGAGAAAAAGAAACAAGCGGCCGAGGAGGAGCGAAAACATCCTAAATCATCTTTATATGCGTTTTCCCCGAGAGGGCCGTCAATTAAGGGCTTTCAGATTGGAATGTCCATGAACGAATTTGTTGAAAATCTTCGCAAGATATATCCATCAGCTCAGATACGCAAAGAGAAGGGGTATAACATTTTTGGAAATAGTTTAAGCAATGTAACAAATGACGCGCATGTGGACATTGTAGTATTTCTATCTAGTCTATCTAACTATGAAGAACTCGCCGTAGTGGCAACATTTAGCACGCCGCAACAAGTTATAGCTATAGAGATGCGCCCTCCGTTAGTTGCGAAACTATTCAAAGCGTCTGATATGAGTTTTGAGGACTTTTGTCAAAGTTTTATCAATGGTTACAGTGTGCCCACTCTAAAGACCACTACAACACGACGTGATGATGGCACTATTTATGATGCATATTACGGTGGCCCCGATGGTTGGAGCATAGAATTACGCCAGGTCGGTTATCGAACGATAACACTCCAAGCAATTCCTCTTGAGAAAGAGCGCGGTTTTGGAGAATAGACTTAATTGCAAAAACCTTTTATCAACACATGAGTGAACGTCACGTTATACATCATAGTGGAAGTCCTCGACCTGATCCGTCTCCTGATGGCGATGGATTACTAGGTTTGGCTGGCTTAGCCATATTAGGAATCTTTGTTTTTGCTTTTTGGCAGACTATCCTTGCTGTTACTGTTTCCCTTGCAGTCATTGGTGGCCTAGGTGCTTTCATCTGGAAGATCAAAAAGCATGGTTTCTGCGTAAAAAAGGAGCTTTTTATCTACAAGAGAAAACGAGCTTTAGTAGATAAAGAACAAAAGCGTATCGATAATATAAAAAGCAAAAGAAATAATCTTTCACGTTCGGATTACCAGGCAGCAAGAAAGCATGCCGAGCAGTTGCTTCAAAGCGCAATACTAAAGGCGAACGAAGCTGCTCAGAATGCAATTCGGCAACTTGATGAACAGGAGAACCATTTGAATGAAACGCGATGTGAACTACTCAAGCGAGCATCAAAGATCAATGAGAAGAAACTTGTGAATGCATTATCAAAAATTGACTCAGCGATAAATGTCTGCACTAGGATCAAACAAAGAATTGCTGAAGATAGCTAGGGCAGTGTCGCGTTCCCTCAATTATCATCCTCACGCTTATCACTACTTAAGACTTCAGGTTCCACCTCAATTGACACATAAAAAGAAACCCACCCCGGCAGGCGGGTGAGTTTCTCCGGCCATCAGTGCATGGTCATGCACATCTGTTCGATGTGCTCGATGGCAGGAACGGCCTCCCGCTTGGCATCCCCGGTGCCGCTGGAGAGCCAGCACCGGTCCCCCGCCACGTCTTTCCACACGACCTTGACCATGCCGTATTTCGTCCAGACCGTCGCCCGGCGTGGCCGCTCCCACCGGTTCAGGTGGACCGAGCGGATGCGCGGATAGTCGGCCCTCATAGCGAGTGCTCCAGGTGGCCGGGACCGTTGCCCTCGGGATCGCACAGGACGGCCGCCTCTGCCCTCCTCCCCTCGCTGTCCTTCCCGCTCAGGACCAAGATTGGCAGCGGGTGCCCCTCGAAGTCCTCCCAGCGGATGCCGAGGATCTTCCGGCCTACGAGCTTTTCGTAGTGGGCTATCTCGTAGGGTGTGGGCTCGCCGCTCATGACGCGAGGGCCACCCCGGTTTCGGCGTCAAAGAGCCCGTGCAGGGCCTCTCCCCTCCGCAGGGCGGTGTGCGGGTTCACCGACTTGAATACCTCGGTGAACGCGTTCCAAAGGCTGAACGCATTGCGGGCGGCGAATTCCTCGTGGGCAGGCTTGCGCCACTGCAGGAGCACATCCGGGATCTGGGCGGGCGTGATCGCCGCGCAATCGACCGCACGGATCACGATGTCATGGGCGCGGGCGTTGTTGATGCGCTCGGCCTTGTAGGCATCCACCCGCTCGTCGAGTCCCCGGAACCGGTCGCCGAGTTGTCCGACGGCGCGGGCCGTCAGGTGCCGGAGGTCGCGCTCAGCGAACCGCGTGTGCTTGCGGCTGATCCGCACCTCGCCGCTGAAGCAGAGGTTGTCGCACACGAAGACCCTCGTGCCTGCCACGAGCCCGGCGGGATACGTCATGTCGTGGCTGTTGCGGATGCCCACGATCCAACCGAAGTCCGCATGCCCACGGCTGGGCAGGGTGACGGACATCACCCCGAAGTAACGGGCTCCGCCGTGGCTCAAGGCATGGGTTTCCTCCAGGATGGTGAAGCCGGTCGATTCGAGCTGGGTCTCGACCTCATGGAGGATCGTGCGGTGGCTGAGCGGGAACCATGTCCGGGTTCCCGGTGGTGTCGGCACGGCAAGGAGATCCTCGCGGCTGACGATTTCGGCCCCGCAATGAAGAAGCATTCCGCGTGGAGCCTGTGCGCGGGGTGCTGGTGGTTCGATGATGTTCATGGTATGTGAATAACGGCAAAGGCCGGGGACATCGCTGCCCCCGGCCTCTGACTGGTGTCGGTCAGATCTTCACGCCCTGAAGAGAGCGGATTGTCTGGCGGACGGATTGGACTTCCTTCTCCCCAGCTTTCTGTTCCCTGACGGCCTGCCGGAGCAGGGTCGAGAGTTCAGTGACGCCGACGAGGGCTTCGCGGAACGTGACCTTGAAGCCGTCGAGTTTTTCGATGGCGGCTTCGATGGCCGGTTTGTCCGCTGCCGGGATGCCCGGCGTTGTGGAGCGCGGGGCTCCGTTGAGGTGGGGCGTTGCCGCCCCGTTGGTATGACCGTTTGTTGCGGGCATGGGTTTCCTTTCTGGTTGTGGCTCGCTGGGAGCCGGTTGGTTTGTTGGTATTGCTGCCGGGGCGTCCGCCACCCTCAGCGGCACGACGACCATCTGCCTGCCGTCGCGGGTGAACTGCAGGACCGACAGGGGATCGATGATCCCGATGTTGGTGAGCCCGTAGCCGAATGCCTTGACGAGGTAGTCCCGGTTGAGGCGGACCTTGATGTCCGGCCCCTTGGCCTTGGCCCCTTCAAGTAGGACGCCGGAGGCCCCTGTGACGGCCTTGACCGCAACCGCCCCGTTCTCGATGACGAGATCGACAGGGCTGTTGGTGATGTCCGTGCCGGGCAGTCCGGCCACGAGCTTTGCGAACCCGTGTCCCTCCGGCAGGGTGACCGTGGTGCGGTGCTGCCGGAAGTGCGGGACGACCTGCCGCCAGTTCGGGTAGTTGCCCTCGATGGTTTTCAAGGTCAGCGTCCAGTCCCCGGCGGTGATCCGCACGAGCGTGTTGTTGAGCTTCTTCTCTCCCGCCATTGCCCACGGCAGATCCGCGAGCCCCCGCCACAGCAGAAGCTTGTGGTTGGGAACGATGACCGACTCCGGGACAGGCAGGGTGAAGCTGTTCGCGGAGAACAGGTGCCTGCCATCGGTGCCGACCATGTGGTGACAGGCCGGGTCGCCGACATCCAGGAGGATGCCGTTGAGGATGTAGCGGGTTTCGTCTGTGGAGCTGCAACCCATGGCCTCGATGAACCTGCGCTGGAACGACTCCGGCAGTGCCACGGTCTTGACTTCAAAGGCCGGTTCCTCGGGGAACTCTTCCAACGCCAGACTTTCGACGTTCTCGCTCACCCGGCCCGTGCCGAGGTCGCAGAAGATCCTGCCGGGTTCGATGTTCATGACCGTGCGGGCATTGAACCGCTTGGCCGTGGATTGCAGGCGGTCCAGCGGGAGCAGGAAGCTCGCCGGGGCGTCGCATTTGGCTTCGGGCAACGTGACGCTGGCAAAGATTTCCAGGTCGGTGCCCATGAGGGTCGTGCGCTCGGGTGTGGCATCCACGCGAATGCAGCGCAGGCATTCGAGCCTGGCTTTGCTGGAGACGACTTTGGCGAGGCCCGCAAGCGCGGGCTTCAATTCGCTGATTGGGATACTGATCATATTTTCCTTTCGGTTGTTGAATGAAAAAGGCCGGGAGCGTTGTGCCCCCGGCCTCTGGTTGGTGGTTGTGGAAGTGCCGGGGATCCATCCCGGCGCGTGTTGAAAACCCCCGATGGTCCGGGGTGGGGTGTCATTCGTGGCGGCGCTCCTCCCAATCGTCCTGGCAGCACTCGCACCGGAAGACCGATGCCTCGGGGATCTCCCGGTTGGCTGCCACGATGTAGAGGTATTCCCCGTCGATCACCTGCCGGCCGGTGATCAGGTCGCCGCAGTCGCAGCAACTGAATGACATGCCCGGATTGACGCCCGCTGTGGAGAGGATCGAGGCCACGGTCAGTAGCCGTTGACCCTCTTGGTGCCGACGAGATTGCCGCTGGCATCGAAGGCGCGGAACTCGCAGTAGTCGGGGCCGGGGTCGCTGACCTCCGAGCCGTGGACTTCCAAGGTTTCGGTTTTCGCCACGACCTCGGCATTGAACCCGGCACCAAAGGGCGGATTGCCTGCCGCCTCCTTCCGGGCGGCCTCGCCCGTGAACTTTGCAACGAGGTTCATGCCGCCACCTCCTCGCGGCGGAACTTGAGCTGGTGGCGGGTGCATTCCGCCGGGGCGATGTCGTCCCTTGCGCCGAGATACACCGGCTGGAACAGGCTTCCGCTGCCGGGCATCGCGTAGAGGTATCGGACCTCCACGACATCCCCGACCTGCGGGATGAGCTGGTCCGCCGGGACCGTGACGTTGCCGGCCGAAACCAGCGTGCCGTTTTCCCACACGGCGATGGCCACGCTGCGCTTGGCGTTGATCGCATTCACGATCACCGAGGCGGTCTCGACGAACTTGTATTTGAGCTGGTCGCCGCCGGAGTTCGGGCGCCCCGGCGAATACGGTGCCCCGATCCGCTTGAAGACGACACCCTCCGCATTGTCCGCGCGGAGCTTGTCGAAGACGCAGCGCTTGGCCGCCTGCCCGTTGTGGGTGGCCACCGGCTGGATGGCGCTCTGCCCGGTGCTGTCGAGCAGGTTCAGCAGCTCGACGAGCCGCGCCTGGTAGGGCACGGGCCGCAGGTCGGTGAACCTCACCTCCAGCAGGTCGAAGACGTGGAACGTGTCGCCCACGGCCTCGCCGTCCAGAAGGAAGTTGTGGGGCAGGGCGGCGGCGGCTGCCCGGATGGATTCCGGGAACCCGCATTCGATGCCCCGGCGGTTGATGCCGGTCAGCTCGAAACCCTGCTTGTGCAGGAGGAGCCGTTTGCCGTCGTGCTTGCGCTGGATGCAGAACCTCTCGTCTGCCAGCAGGGGCTCCGGGTCCTCGACGGCGTTGAGGAGCTGGGGACGGATGCCCGTCACCTTCCGGCTGCCGGTGACGTAGGTCTGGCTGTCTGCCGCGAGGATATACCCCTTGGCGAGTTTCTCTTTGACCACCTTGTCGTAGATCTTCTGCGCCGCGTCAAAGTAGAGCGGGCAGGCTGTCTTGGTGCCGGTGTTGAGCGTGGAGCCGCTGCGCCCGTAGGCGAAGTTGACCACGTATCCGCCGTCACGCGGCTCGATGGCGATCCGGTAAACTTTGTCCGATCGCTGGTCCTGGTAATGAAGTGTTGTGTGCATGGTTGTTCTTTCTGTTGTTGAAATGAAAAAGGCCGGGGGCGTGATTGCCCCGGCCCTTCGATTTTGGGAGCGTTGGCCCCCGGTTTGTTACTGTCGTCTGCCGTGGATTACCCCCGCCGCCGCTCTGCCCGGCACGCTGCCTTCTCGTGGTCAACCGTGATGTTCCCTCTCCACGATGGCCCCTGCACGGAGTCCGCGATGGCGTCAGCGCCAAAGTGCTCCCGCAGATCCTCGGCCAGGTTTTCCTTGAGGTCGTGCGCCCAGGAGTTGCTGAACCCGAACCTGGCGGCCGTATCCTTTGCGCGTTTCCCTTGAGCGAAGTCGCACACCATCGCCTCGTAGCGCGGGTTGTGGGTATCCAGGAAATCCTCCCAGTCCATCACCCTTGCCGCCGCTCCTGCGGGATCGTCATCACTGCCCGCGAGCATGTCGCCGAGCGGGATCTCCTCATCGGTTTCGGGGTCGTAGCCCGCCGGTTCCTCGAACGAGAGAACCATGGAGTTGCTGTCCAACTGCGTTCCGGCGTTCATCACGTCTGTCCTGCCTGCCGAATACGACCGCCTGCCTGACCGCATGTGGAGAATCGTGTAATACGCGATGTTCCCCGGCGTGACTTCCTTCCCCCGCTCTTCGAGGTCATGCAGCATCTTCGCTGCCACCGCCAGAGCATCCTGCAAAAGCTCTTCGGCATCTTCGGCACCAACTCCACGGATATACGGCACGGTGGCGCGTAGCCGGGGCTCGATCTGATCCAACAAAACAAATCCTGCTTTGGGACTCATTTGGGTTTTCCTTTCTTGGTTGAAAGGCGACCGCAGAGCTTGCGCCCGCAGCGGTCACCAGTGGTTTTACTGATGGCCGCTGTTGGGCGGCGGGTTGGTCCCCGGCGGAATGCCGAGAGCCTGAAAGTGGAAAGGCCGGGAGCGTGGTTGCCCCCGGCCTTTTGGTTGATGGTTGTTTATTTCCGAGCCAGCCAGAGCCAGGCCACGAGGCCGGCTGCGGCAAGGATGGCGATGGGCACGAGCACAGGCCCGAGCGAGGCGAGCAATGTCACTACCGCCAGCAGGACGAGCAGGACGCCCAGGATCGGCAGGATGACGCGCAGGAGTTGGAGCAGGTCAATCATCGCTGCCCCCTCCTTTACGGAAGATCGCGAGGATCAGGGCACCGATGACGATGCCCAAGCCGATCACCGACAGGCCGGCCCCGATTGGACCGAAGTCGGGGGCGTTGCCGCCGCAGCCGGTGAGGGCCACGGCGACCGGGATTGTGAGGATGAGCTTTCTCACGCCGCACCTCCCTTCCAGACCGAGCACTCGTTGAAGAATTCGCACGAGGCGCACTGCAAGCCCGGCGATGGCACGTAGTCCTCCCGCTCGACTCCGTCCACGTAGGACTCGATCAGGCGGAAGAGTTTCGTGCGCTGGCTTTCCGTTGTTGCCGGGGCTTCGTTCACCACAAGCTTTGGCGTCTTGGTCTTGACCAAGTGGTGAAGCTCGAAGCCGGATTCCGGTTTTCCCGTGGCCTCCCGGTAGAGGAGACCGTAGGCGGTGAGCTGGATTTCGTTCCGGTGGACGACCTGATCGGCGTTCGGGGTGGCGGCGCTGGTTTTGAAGTCAACGATGCGCCCGCCGGGACGCACGAGGTCGATGATCCCGACGAGGGAAGGCAACCCGTGCTTGGCCAGATCGGCTTCGACACGAACCTCCACCGCCTCCGGTTTTTCCTCGGCCGGGATCGGGGTATCGCGGAGATACATCTCCACAAGCCCCCAGGCTTTCTCCTGCTGCTCGTCCTCCTCTCCGGCATCCCACTTGACCGGCTCCTCCTCCTGGCCGGTTACCCAGTTCATGAGGAACCCCTCGCGCAGGGCCGGGGCGTCGTGCTCCTGCCCCCGCCAGCGGGCCGTGCTCCACTGCTGGAGGGCGGCATGAACCGCCTTGCCCACGAAGAGCGCGGCGCTGCCCGGCTTGACCAACTCGAGCACGTAGCGGAAGTAAAACTTCAGGCGGCAGGAGTGGAAGGTGTTGAGCCGGGAGGCGGACACGACCGCCGTGAGGTGCTCGGTCGGGTCGGGGACCACCGGCTTCCTCGCCGGAGGTGTGAGCGCGATCACCGGGCACCTCCGTTCGCGTAAGCCCGTTTGGGGGCTCCGTTGCTGCGGGGAGGACGGCTGGTTTTGCGACCGCCGCCGTGCTCGTCGAGCAGGCGGTCGATGAGCCCGCTGGCCTGGAGCTTGTTGAGCTCCCGGACCCCGACGCCGAACATTTCCCGGCTGGTGTCATCGACCTGCCCCTTGTCGAGGTTGTGCTCGTCCACGAGCTTGGTGATGAGGTTCTGCTGCTTGTCGCTGCAGTTCCAGGCATCGCCGTTGGCGGCGTGGCCATTGGTGTTGCCGTTGGCAGGGACGCTGTGCCCATTGCGGCGGCCGTTGCGAGCCCCTTGCTCGCTGATGCCGTATCCCTCGTCGGGGACAAAGCCGGTGCGCTGGATCTGCTCGTCCACGCTGCCCTGAAGCGTGTCGTAGAGGCGGGTGCTTTCCCCCGCCACGTCGTTGATGTTGCTGATCTCGGTCTCGACGGTGACCGCGAACTGGTGACTCGAATACCCCGGCAGGCCGAGGCGTTTGCTGTAATTGGCAATGAGTTTGAGTGCCATAGTTTCCTTTCGTTGTGGGCACAAAAAAGCCCGACCGTTGTGGCCGGGCGGTTCTGTGCCGGGTTGGTTGATCAGGCAGCGGCGGTTGCCGTGTCCTGGTTTGTGTCTCTGTGGAGCGGGATGATCTTGGCCGGTGCCTCGCAGATGCGGGAAAGCGATTCCTCCATGAGCCGGTCGTTGAGGACCGTCATGGGGACGCGCAGATCCTTGGCTGCGAAATACAGGCGCTTGACCAGATCCCTCCGCAGAGGGGGTGAGTAATATCCCTTGCGGGGCATAAATCGTCTCCGGGTTGGTGTTGCGGTTGGTGCCCCGGCGGAATCGTCGGGGTGGGGAGCTAGAGGTAGCCCCGTTCAAGTGTATATAACGCGCGGGGAGGGGGTGTTGCATCCGCATAAAAAGCAGGAAAAATTCAGGCAAACTCAACCAAATTTCGTAAGACTTGAGTTCTCGTGGTGCTGCTACGCGCCACGACAGGCTGCCTTGCTGAGGAGGGGCGGTGGTTGGAACCTCTCCACCTAGCGGTGTGGGATGTTGTCTTTTATGGTTTCTTTGGCTCAATGGAGAACCACTTTTCGGCATCCGCCGGCGTCACCAATTCACGGTAGTGCTGGAAGATCATCTTGGGGCTGTTCCCGGCCTCCAAAGCGACTTGTGCGGCATTTTGTGTCGCTGCGAGGCGATATGAAACGTAAGAATGCCGGAGCCCGTTGCGCACAATCTCAACCGAGGGGCGGCCATCCTGATCAACAATGGCATTTACGGCCTTCTTGAAACTCTTTGCCAAGGCGAATTCATCGCTGACTCCCACCAGAACCTTGCCCTTCGCTCCGCGCCAAGGTGCGAGCCATGCAACCAAGGCCGGAAGAATAGGGATCAGGCGACGGGATGCTGTCTTGGCTTTCCCGCTCGAAATCATAATCAAGTTTTGGTCCCACTTTACATCAGACCACTCGAGACGAGTAATCTCCGCACTGCGCAGACCAGCAAATGCTCCGAACGCAACAAATGGAAGCAGGCGAGGTTCAATGCGACTCAACAGAATCTCAAGGGTCTCCGGCTGATAAATTCCGATCTCCCCTCTTTTGATGTTGAGGCGCGTTGAAAACTCCGCCTCAGTGGGTTTGTCCCTCGGAAGAAACCCCTTGTCCTTGGCGTAGGCAAACAGGGTGCAAATGGCAGTTCGGTAGTTATTGCGGGTCTGGCCGGACGCGCTTCGGAAACTCGCCAACCATGCGTCAATTTGATCTGTCTTGATGTCGTTCACGTTTCCCCGGAATGCCTGGGAGGCCCGACCGAGACGCGCTCTCATGTCTCCGATATATCGCCGGCTCATTTCTCGGTCTTCTAGGTGTTTCAGGAAATCCCGGACCAGATTCGGAACTGAAATACGCGCCAAAGCTCCCCTTGCTTTTTTCTCATCCACAAAATCCGCAAAATATTTTGCAGCCTCCAACGGGGTTCCACGCCCCGCCAGAATTCGAAGCACCTCCTCATGTTGACGGAGGGCATCTAGGAGCGAAACATTGCAGCGCCGCGCGATCTCCACGGCTTCAGTGACTACTGCGGTTTCCCGTGGCGTGAAAGTGCCGACATGGGCCGAACCGGTCGTCAGTTCTTTGATTTTCGTTTTCGCAACTTTCCGTGCAGCCTCAAGTGACCCAGCCCGTTCCCGGACACGTTTCCCCTCAGCGTAATACGCCAGCAGATAGCTCTCTTTCCCGAAAGCATCACTTCGATAGATCGGGACCTGGACTCCCTTCCCTTCGATGACTTCCACCGGACCTCGGGCGACCTGCGACAATGCTTTGCTTGGAGACTTCATGGCCAAATTTGTCACAGATTTGTCACAGAGGGTCAATATTTTATCTATACGTAGGTAAAAACAACGGTTTTGTAAACCGTCGGTCCTCGGTTCGAATCCGAGTGCCGGCTCCCCCTCGAATCACGTGGGGAAGCGTGAGCAACAGACGACCAGTCACCCGCTCCGGAGGCTCTGCGCTTCAGCGGGCGCGTTCCCGGCCAGACTTCGCCATGTGCGCAAAATAGACTTTCCCTTCATCGGCTCTGGGTTGGAGAATCTGCTCGGGGGAGACGCCGAGTGCATCGGCCAGCTTCTGCAATGTGCGAAGTTTGATCGAGGGCTGCGCTTTCAATATTCGCGAAAGCGACACCTTGTTCATGCCGAGTCGCGGCGCGAACTTGCAGAGCGACAGGTCTCCCATGGCCCTGAGGAGATAGTCCGCAACCCGGATATCCATCGACAACGGCTCGCTCGGGATGCTGCTCTTTGATTCTGATTTCGTTTTCGCCATCGCGACCATGTTGGGAGGAAGAGACATTGCCCCCGCATGCCAGAGCGATTCAAAAATGAATTTGTTACAATTTCGTCACACGTTTTGTTGCAATGCATGCCACCCTCCGCGCCCGCAGAACGCCAGCCTCCGGCGGTTGCCCGCAGGTCACGCCAATAAACGCGAATCAAAACTCGAAAAAAAGCGGGATGCGAAATGGCTGGCCTCCTGAGCCGCTCCGGGACCCCGCAGATTTTCACGTCCCGAGCGGGTTGGTCCACCTGACACGCGGAAAACGATCGAAATCGCGGTCGTTGCTATGGATGGCTGCCCCGTTCTCGAAGGCGTGGGCGGCTATGAGGGCATCCGTCGAGAGGTTGCCGCCAAGTTCCGCGCCTTCCAGAAATTCAAAGAACAAATGGAGCGTTTCTTGGGTCGGCGCTACCAGCCTCACATGCGGTTGCTCGAACCAGAGAGCCACGCGCTTCCTCACCTGGCGGATTGTCATTGGCGCGGCGCAGACGGAAGGGTGGGTCATGAGGCGCGTGAATGCGAGGACCACCACCCACGGAACCCCGACCGGCTCATCGCCCGAGAGCAGCTCCTCCCACCAAGCTCTTGCCTTGGCGTGATGGGGGGAGGTAGAGTCGTAAGCGAAGATCAGAAGATTGGCATCCGGGACGATCATCGCGTCTCCAGTTCGTCGTAGAGATGGTTCATGCTCATCCCCCGATAGGCGGCTTTTACCCCAACCGCGCGCGGTTCGATTCTCGCTTTTCGCCGGGCGGAACCTCGCCCAATCGGGCTCAGCCCGCGCTGGAGCGCTTCTTGAACCACCACCCGGAACGCCCGCCGTTCCCTGCGTGAAACCTCCCGCAGCTCCCGCAGGATGGCATCACTGATGTCAATTGTCGTCCTCATAATGGCATCATGATGCGAATCTGTTGTTTGTCAACTGCCTGCTGGACGTCTCCGAGAGAATCACCCGGATCTTTCTCTGGCTCACCCCATGCCATCCATCCAGGCTTGAGGGGATAACGCCGTAACCAGGCCGGCCAGGCGTTCCCGGATTTCCAGGTCAAAGGTGACCAGGGGAACCCTCTTTTCCCGCGCAAGCTGACAATAGACCGAATCCGCTCCGCGAAGAAAATGGCGGCCGGCCAATTTGGCGGCGGTCCCGGCGGCTTCCTCCGTCAGCGGAATAAACCTGGCACCCGCAAGCCGGCGCATCCGCGAAACCGCCAGATCCGCCTTGCCCGGATCGCGCTTCCTCCGAGCCACCCCTCCCGCGACTTCCGCCATGGCGAGGGTCGGGAACAGGATTTGATGCTTCGCTGTCTCGCAAAACGCAAAAAACTCCGCCGCTTCCCCATGCTCGTTTTCCTCAGGAATCGCAAAGGCCAGGAACACGCTGGCGTCCACCACGATTTTCACCGGCGTCCCCCGAGCAGGTCGGCAACGGCTCCCTCCCCGAAAACCGGCCCCCGCATGGCCTCCAAGAAGGCAGACTCATGATCCACCCAATCTCGGATTTTCTGCCCCTCGCGCTTTTTCAACCTTCGCGCCGGGGCGGCCTTTCCGGAAGGGCGGCCCAGGGAGGACGCCAGGGCCGCGGCAATGAGCTTTGTCAGGGTGGCCCCTTCCCGCGCCGCCCGGATTTTCAGCTCGCGGTACACCTCGTCAGGAATGTCCAGTGTCGTTTTCATGCGAATAGATTCCCAGAAATCTGTAAATCTGTCAATCCTGCCCATGGCTCCCTGCTCCCAGGAAATGCTTCTCGCTTTGTTGACTTCATCATCGAAAGGGGCGGGAACCTCATGCCGGTCGATGTCAAATGGACCGAACACCCGACGGCGAGCGATGCGCGGCATTTGCTGGCGTTTTTGCAGGAAAAGAAAACCGCGCATCACGGCTATGTGATATGCCGCTGCCCGCGACCTTTGCAACTGCACGACCGCGTCACGGCCCTGCCATGGTTCTGCCTGTGAACGCTGCCTTCGGGGGAGAGCTCCCCGTGAAGGGCCTCCGCCATTTACCCGTTTTGAATCCGGGAACCGATTGCTCAGCAGAACACGCGACACCCGTTGCACGAGGCTCTATTGCTGGGGACCCTGCAACCCCGTCTCGGCAGCAGGCCCCGCTGCCGCGAACTTCTTTCGTTGGTGAGGGAGGAAGAGTGTTTCGGCGAGGGCGCCGAAACCTGCACGCGAGGCGCATGCGCTCCCCGGAATGCCGTCCCCACGGCCTCGGCGGCTCCAATCCCCGCAGATGCCCGCTGCTGGCTGAGCCCCGCCTCACTCCGTGCTCTTCGTGCCTCCGTGTGAGCAACCGCTGGATCCGAGTACAGCCGTTCCCACGATCTCGGCTGTCCCCATTTCGGCACCAGTCCAATGTGACGAAATTGTCACAATTCTCCCCTAGCCAACGCCGCGGCTTTCGGCGATTTCTTGCCCCGTCAGATGGCAAAGAGCCACGCTTGTTCGGGTGGGTCCAGCCGCTGCCACAAACCAAAAACAACAAAATAAAATATGATAAAATCAAAATTGTCAGTCTTGGCAATGACTGTGGGTGCGATGGTTGGCCTGTCCAACTTCGCACAAGCAGCATCGCCTTCTTATAACAACGGAGACTTGCTGGCATGCTTTCGTGTGACCACAAGTGGCACCACGGGATACGGCACGGACTTCCTTGTCGATCTCGGTTCACCAGTCACATTCCGTAACCTCTACAGCGGCGGACAATCGTTGAACATCAAGACGGTCGGAACCGACTTGACCACTACATTTGGGGCCGGTTGGAATACGCGCACCGATCTCTATTGGAGCATCGTCGGCGCAACATCACAAGACGGTCAGGTGAGCGGCGACAGGTATAATACCATTTATGCCTCGATTGCCCGCATCGACAATAGCAACATCGGGTCGGCGAATAATAGCGGGGTGAACAAAATCCTTAGCACGTCTCGCGATGCTCTCAGCGGCAACATCAATGATACGCTTCTCGCGCAAACCTTCGCGGGTTCGACAGTGGGAGCAAATCTGGCGGTCGGAAAAGCCGATGCCACCATCGCAGACAAGTCATACACCAGCCTCGCCACCGCCTCTCCGCAATTTTCCGTCTCCAGCGGCGGCGGCCTCAGCTGGGATACTGCGGAGCAGCAGTTTACCGGCGGAAATGTTGGGACCTACGGATCTGCAGGCACCGTCTATGGCGCACTCGACTTGTATCGTGCTGTTGGGGCGACTGGTGGTAGTGCCCCCGACTCCGCAGTGGGAGTTCCCTCATTTTTGACGACGGTGGTTGTCGACAGCAGTGGCAACATCAGCGCCGTTCCGGAACCCTCAACCTACGCACTTCTCGCGATGAGTGGTGTCGTTGTCTTCTTCGCTCTTCGCCGCCGTGTGGCAAAGGCATAACCAAAAACAGTCAAAAAACGAACAAAAAAACAAATCAAATTCAAACATATATAATACAATGAAAATCACCAAACAAATCCTCACATGGGCGACAGTTGCATGCCTCACGGCAAGCTCTGCGCTCGCTAGCAGCATCGCAGGTATGGATGGGTCCACCGCCCACCCGTATGTAATCAATATCGCTGGTTCCACTGCTTTTCGAGCGGGAACGAACCAAGCCATCAAGGCCGCACTCGGAAGCTGCACCCATGCATACTCGAATGACGGCAATAGTGGAACCTACACCGACGCCACTTACAACATATTCAGCGGCACGGTCGGCACAGGCACAAACAACAACTACATCATCCGCACGAATTGGACGAAGGGGTCTCTTAGCGGCTTGACTGTCTTAAACGCTCAGACAACCCTGGCTTACTTCCCGGTTGCGACTGTTATGTCGAGCGGAGTTGGCACGCCATATGCCACAAGCGCTGCGACAGAGAATGACACCATGGACCTCGCATTGTCTGATGTATTGAAAAGCAACGTGAGCGCGCTCAAGAGTGCAAATCTCAACGCTGCTAGTGGCGGTATTGCGATTCTGCCTTTTGTCTTTGTCAAGAGCAAAGACGCAAGCACGATCGCGCCGACATTTACATCGATTACTCCGGATGCGTTTAAAGCTCTGGCGAGTTCAGGGAATATTCCTCTTTCCTGGGTTACCGGAAATTCGGCGGATTCCACCAAGCTGGTGTTCTTGACCGGACGGAAGGATAGTTCCGGAACGCGGCTGGTAATTTTTGCAACCACCGGCTTTGGCTATACATCGCTTGCGAAGCAATTTAAGGTCGGGCAGACTGGTGGGCAAAACACCGCCATTACTTCCCTGACCCTCTGGCCAGCAGGCGATAGCTCCCCAGTTGATTATGTGTCCAAGCAGTTCAACACCGATACCCTTGGAAATGGTGGATACGACACGGGGCTCAGAATTGGCGATGCCCTCGGCTCAACCAATCTCAACAGCATTTCTGTCACCGATAAATCCGGAACCAGACCCATCGGCGCTGGCACTGCGATCGTTGTTGGCTATGTTGGAACTGACGATGCGTATTATGCCATGCACAACTCCGGCGCAGAAATTGTTGGATACAACGGTGTGACTATTACGCCGACAGCCAGTGACATTACTGGATCCGATAAGGTTTACTCAGGCCAATATGCTCTTTGGTCCCTCGAGCAGCTTTATTGGAAAGGCACCTCGCCCACATATCTCACGGCGTTCGTAACTCCGTTTAAAACGGCAGCTAAGGCCACTTTGGGGAATATTGCCTTGGACGTAGACCTAATGCAAGTCGCTCGCCAAAACGACGGTGGCGTGCTTTCGATAAACCAATAAACAGTGATAAGTTAGCTTGAATCGAAGCTGGCGCCGGATTGTATCCGGCGCCAGTTTCATTTTTATCCATGAACAACTTTTGCCCTCTGGTCATTTCAGGAATCTTGGCGATCATCCTTGCATGCTCGCTCTTGGTCTTCAAGCGGTGCGATGGCCTAAAGTTCAAGCCGCAGGGTACTCCTTTGGAACATATTACGAGTAGCAATGGCGCAAAGGCTTCCGATTCCTCCTCGGAATCTCCCCGGGATGGACTCGCGTGTGCGAGCACACCAAAATCAAACTCGTGTCTGGCTTCGAGCCGGACTGAAACTGCGACCACCACAGACACACCTCGAGTTCCGCCACCGGCGAGTCCCGCAAGCGATAAAAAGCCCTTGATTGCCAGCAGCTCGGCTCCGGAGAATCCCACCGGCGATATCGAGATTCCAGAAAATGGTACCGCCCCGGCGGCCATGGCTTTGCCGGGTGAAGATTCTGAACTGGATCCACTTTCCCAACAGGAGGCCGCTCAAATCGCTGATGAGTTTCTGGCCGGGGTCAACGAATTGGCAGCCAAAGGGGTTGACCGCCGGGAGGCTTGGGTGACTCAGGAGCACAGGGCAGATGATCAGTTCCGAATTCAATTCGGCGAGGATGCGTTCATTGCCGAGAAGGCGAGAGCCTCTGCCCAGACAACCACCAATGCAGTCTCCCGCTAGCAGCCTATTTTGGACTTATTAGAGAATCTTCAATGTCCAAGGTCGCCGGGTTCTTGAATTTCACCCCGGAGTTCTCGACGGCAGCCGCGACATCTTCCCGGCTCATGCCAGGCAGGAGTTGCCGAAGTATTCCCTTGGCATACGGGTTGCCCTTGGAGGAAGAGAGGATGAGGAGGCGAAGCACCTCCACATAATCGGTTGGAACTGCCTCGCCGTTTAAGTATAGGTTCGCCAGATTCGCCTCCGCTTGGATATCGCCTTGGGCGACCGCTTTCAAAAGCCACTCCATGGCATCATGTGGGTTGACAGCAGTCCCCTTTCCGCTTGAGAGCATATAGCCGACCGCATTTTGTGCTTTCGCGCTGCCTTGCTTTGCGGCCTTCAAGTATTGAGGAAATGCTTTTTCATAATCAAACTGGATTCCCTTGTCCCCAAAGAAATACCAGTCGCCAAGGAGCAACTGTGCTTCGAGCAATCCGGCATCGCTCGCTTTGTTAAGCCGAATTACCGCCTCGGACATCTCGCCTTTTCCCGCGAGGACAATACCGAGGTTGTATGCGGCCTTCGCGGAACCCTTGTCGGCGGCCTCCTGAAGAAGTGTTTGCGCCTTGGCTTCATCCTTCGTCGTCCCGGTTCCTTTCAGATAAAGATAGCCAAGGAGCGCTTTGCTCTCCACGTTGCCCTTGCCTGCCGCAGAGCTCGCCAACTCGAAGGCCCGCTTGGCATTTTTTTCCACGCCCTCACCCTTGAGATAATCGCGGGCGAGTTCAAATTGCGCGGCGGGATCCCCCTGCTTGGCCTTGGCTTCCAGAGCCGGGATATCGGCGGAAAACAACGACGATGCCGTCAATGCAGCGAATGCGGAAAAAAGAAATGCAAATTTCACGAACCGGATATTACAAAATCCCGTCGGATTTGGCATGTAACAATTTCGTCACATTCCGCTGGGACAGTGGGATGTGATGAAATTGGAACAATCGAGACCATGGGATGGTCGAGATAGACTGACCGGATGTCAGCCCGCAGGGCGATGCTCGCGGGAGCGAGTGAGTCAATTTCGTCACAATCACATTTTCACCACGGAGGACACGAGGGCCTGTGGGCAGAATTTGGAATGCGCAATGTGCAATGCGGAATTGGGCATTCGGACCCGCCGTTCCGCCACAGGGGAAACCTGAATACCAACTCTCAAAGAAAACCTGACGATTCGTTGTAGAGGCGGTTGTGCCAACCGCCTGTCCTCACGCTGGGCGGTTGGCACAACCGCCCCTACATCTCGAAGCAATGCCAGAGTCCGGTTAATTCTGGTGTTTGGTATAAATACCGAAATGAAATTTCACGCAAAGGGCGCAATGCACGCCAAGGCAGATACGAAAAGGATTGGACAGAAAACGTGTCACCCCGGTGGTGAGTCATGAGTTATTTTCTTTGCGTGCATTGCGTCCTTTGCGTGAGTCTCTTCTGCATTTAGGTTCATCCCGAAACCTTCACCCCGGACCGGGGCATGTCCTGCGGACAAGTCTTTCTCAAGCCGACCACGGCTTTCGATTCCGACCGGCTGCCCTCGCCGCCTGGTATCAGTTGACTTGCACGCTCCCGCGTGTCGCGCCCTTCGAGCTGCCTGCGGCAGTCTACCGAGCGGCTGCCCTCGCCGCCTGGTCCCCCGTTGACATAGAATAGTATCATGATACCGTCATTCCCGTGCCCAGGAAGGTTCGAGAAATGGAAAAGCTGATTGCGAAGGCCGGGTGGATCAACCGCGGGGGCAAGGGAAGCCACCGCAATTGGCTGCATCCCCGCACCGGAGCGGTTGTCACGGTCTGCGGCAGGGCTGGAGATGACTGCCCGAAATATCTGGAACGCCAAATCAACAAAGCACTGGAGGAAAATCGATGAAAATCAAGGAAATTGCGGATCGCTATGCCAAAGTAGTGGAGTGGAGCGAGGAGGACTCCTGTTTTGTCGGGCGAATCCCCGCACTCTCCTACGGTGGGGTCCACGGAAAGGACCGCGCCAAGGTCTTTGCCGAGATCTGCCAGGCGGCAGAGGAAATTGTTGCCCTTCACATGGAAGATGGGCGGCGGCTCCCGGCCTCCAAGGCGAAGAAATACAGCGGGAACTTCCTCCTGAGGATTACCCCCGGCCTGCATGAAGCTCTAGCCCTGGAGGCGGAAAAATCCGGGAAAAGCTTGAATGCGGTCGCCGTTGACGCCCTCCGCTCCGGCCTCCAGCCCGCGTAGTGTTGGACAACACGGACACAGCCTGATCGCGCAAGCCGTCCCGTTACCGATGCGCGCGGAGAAATTGTCTCACCGCATTGTGATTGCCCGCGAGATGGACCACGAGAACACGATCCCTTCTGGTGAAAACAAATCGAAGGTCGAGATCCCAACGAAATTCGTAATGTCCTCCGCCCAAACCCCGAATACCCAACCCCGCATGCCGGTGGGGAAACCCGAAGGATGCCGCCAGCTCCAGCAGTTGGTTGTTCAACCTGTCCAGTCTGTCATCCGGCCAGGAGGCAAGGAACTTGATGGCCTTCCGGTCAAACTCGATCCCGAACGATTTTTTTGATGTCTCCTGTCCACCGGACGGTTTTTCCGGTGGCGATTTTTTTTTCGGTTTCCTCATCGAGTTTTTTTATGATGCGTTTCATCGCCTGCGGCGTGATTCCGTATTCCTCGAAAGCATAATCGGGGACAACCTTCGTGGGACGCAACATGAAGATCTCGTTCTTGAAAATGATTCCGAGGTTGGCTCCCCGGGACACACGGGCAAGAGCCCGGCTCAGATTTTTTCGGATTTCCGTGGGCGTCAATAATTCGACGGTGGCTGTGTTCATACTGGCACCTTGGCAGAGACGCAATTGCGACGCAACTTGCAAATTTCAACCGCTGACGGCCGCGGAATGCTGGGGAGCACACGCGTCCCGCGTGTCGTGAACGGCGACCCGCCGATCACCCGTTTTAATCGGAAGCGGTCGGGCGATTACTCACCCGGAGGACACGGAGAGCAGTAAAGAATAATGGCACGTTGCATCGGGACAGAGATTTTTCAACGCAGGCATGCCGACTTACCGGCCTGCAGATATGAATCTGTGTGTTGACAGGCTTTCTTGACATATTGGTAGGAAAAACTACATTTCCGGTATGAATGCTGTGCTTTCTGAAAAAGGTCAGGTGACAATCCCCAAATCCCTTCGCGATGATCTGGGGTTGGTTCCTGGTTCCGTCTTGGACTTCACCGAGGACGAAGGCCGGATCATCGTGAAAAAAATCGTGGAGGAAAACCCGATCTCCGCCTGGCGTGGCAAGGGCCGTCTGCCGGCCGGAAAATCGGTGACGGAGTATCTTCGTATCGCGCGTGGCGGACAATGAAGACCGCCTTGGATAGCAGCGTGATCCTTGACGTTCTTACGGGGGACGCCCGGTGGTCGGACGCTTCGGAAATCGCGTTAAAGAAAGCCCAGACGCTTGGGCAGTTGGTCATCGGGGAGTGTGTGTTGGCGGAAATCACCCCGGCTTTGGCGGAAAACGAACTGGGGCCATTCCTTTCGGATTGGAAGATTCTGTTCCTCCCCTCAACGCGGGAGTCTGCAACGATGGCGGGAGAAATGTACCGGTCGTATCTCCATCGCAATCGCTCCGGCAAACGCGTGTTGCCGGATTTTCTCATCGGGGCGCATGCATCCTGCCACACCGGACGGCTGCTTGCCAGGGACAGAGGGTATTACCGGGACTATTTTTCAGAACTCAGAGTTATCGAGCCCAGCCTTGTCTAGCGCGCATATCTCACACTCCGATTTGGGAGGCCGCAGGTTGTAGCCGGGGTCTGTGACCCCGGATCGCCCGGCAAGCAAGCGGGCATGGGCGCTCATAGAGCACCCCTACAACGCGACCGTGAGATATGCGGGTTAGCCGATTTCTCACACGGAGGACGCAGAGTGCAGGACGGAGAAGGGTATCAACCACTGACGGCCACTGAATTCCACTAAACCCGAAAACGGCGATTGAGAAATTCTTTCAGAATTCCTCTACAGGAAACGCCGATTTCGGGCTAAATGCTGGGGAGCACACGTGTCCGGGTTGGCGTCCCGCCGACACGATTTTCCGGCGGGACGCCGGAAACCACATCCGGGTATGCTCCCCGGAAGGATAAGATTCGCGACTCGCGTGTCGTGAACGTCGCCCCGCCGTTCACCCGTTTTGATCGGAAAGCCGAACTGGTCGGCGGGGGCGCCGACCTCCACACGCGAGGGCGCGTATGCTGCTCCGCTGCCGCTGCGGTTGCCTTCCCGGCTACACTTCGACTTTCCCCAGCGGGCACGAGGCGCTATCGCGCGGGTGTTCATGGAAAACCTCGCGGCTTGACCCGGCCCGGCCCGCCAGGCATATTCCGTCCTATGAGCATGACGAGAATTCTGAGCATCCTTGAGGCTGCACAAATCGAGCCGCCGAAGGCCCCTGCCATCGCGGAAAGCTTGGGAATCGCTTTCAGTGCTCAGGAGGACGATCTGACCAAGCGGCTCATGACCAAACTTGATGGCGCGGAAATTCGCCGGGAGTTGGAGGTTAAAATCGAGGGGACCAAAGCCGAGATCATCAAAGGCATGTTCCTCTTCTGGATCGGCCAGGTTGCCGCAACCGTTGCCATCGTCAAATTTTTCATTCGCTGAGGTCCGGGGAGCAGGAGATTTTTCAACCGCTGACGGCCGCTAGAGTGGATTAAATAAAGTCATGGCCGGAAACATCGTTGTAGTCGCCTCGCACTGTCGAGGCGCAGCGCCGGCACGGCGAGAGAGCGCCGTGGCTACAAATTTACTTAAACCGCTCTAAAATCCACTGAATGCTGGGGACACACGCGCGGAGCTCCTCAATGAGGAGCCAGGGCCCAGGGTTCAAAGTCGAAAACATCGAACAGGGCGAAATCTCCCGCGTTGGCGGTGGCCAGCCTCCGAATCCCTCTTTCGTGATAGGTCGCGGCGAGATAGGTGTCCAAAATCCGTTTTCGGCCGAGGTGAAATTCTTCCATCCACGACCACGCCTGCTCCCATGCGCGGTCTCCCGGGTGGCAATGGATCACATCCGCCGCCTCCCACCAGGCACGGCATCGGTGAAGGGCATCCTTCATGGGAAGAGGACGCTCGAAGCGTTTGGAATCCGTGGCCACATGGAGAAACTCCTGTAAAACCTGCGGGGCAAGCGCGTATTGCTCGGCCCCCTTTCTGCTGGCTGTCGCGATATGTTCCCTCACCGTGGCGTGCCCCAGGGCTTCCCGAAGCTCGTAGGCAAGCAAAACCGTTGTATCCAGCCCGATCATTCCCGGTCAAAAAAACCGTCGGCCAAATTCTCGCGACCCGTCCACGGAGTCTTGATATGACCCACGGAAGCTGGTTCGGTGGCCTGCCAGAGTGGAGTTCGGGGTTTTCCGGAACTTCCGCGGAAGTTTTCCATCGCTTCCCGGATCAATTCCGAGGTGGAGCGTTTCGTGCGCCGCGCAAGCCTTTGAAAATCACGATAAACCGGCTCCTCGACATGAATGGTCACAGCTCTCATATGTCGCAACCTATGTCATGGCGGCCGCTTTGTCAACACAAGAGTCTCTGGCAGAGGGGAATTCTCACGCAAAGGCGCAAAGCCCGCAGAGGAAAATAGTTTTTTGTTTTAAACCCGGATCCAGCGATTGAAGAAGAAGACGGGGCACCGACCTCCACACGCGAGGGTGCGCGTGCGCCCCGGCACAAAGACATTTTCACCACAGAGGGCAGGAGGGCACGGAGGATTCTCGACCGCTGACGGCCACTAAAATCCACTGAATGCTGGGGAGCACACGCGCCCTCGCGTGTCCGGGTTGGCGTCCCGCCGACACGATTTTCCGGCGGGACGCCGGAAACCACACCCGAGACGGGTATGCTCCCCGGAAGGATAAGAATCGCGCCGACGCATGTCGTGAATGGCGGCCCGCCGTTCACCCGTTTTGATCGGAAGGTTGATCCGTTCGGCGGAAAATGGCACAGGCTGGAAAGCCTGTGTCACACTTCCGGGTGCCGCGAGATCGCGATGCTTGGGGTTGAACTACTATTCCGGCTGAGCCTCTTCTGGTGCCGCCTCAGCCTGCTTTTTGGCGGATTTCTTTGGTGGCTTCTTGGCGCCTTTCTTGACGGGTTTCGATGGTTTGCCGGCTGGCTTGTTTGCGTGGTTTCTGGCGACTTCTTTGGCGATTTCGGAGCAATAGAGTTTTGACATGGCGGCTTCTTTGGCGAAGGGCATGTGGTTGTCTTTGAGCCAACATGCTTTATAGAGGAGGGTCCGGGCGAGTTCGATTTTGGTGGCCATGTCGGCCAATTTGAAGCTGTTGGCTTGGAATTTTGAGATGGGCTGCCCGAACTGTTTGCGTTCTTTGGCATAGCTGAGGGCCATTTCGAAGGCACCTTGAGCACATCCGAGGCCCATGGCAGCGATGGACAAGCGTCCATTGTCGAGGGTGGAGAGCATGATGCGGGAGCCGTCGCCGACGTTGCCCAGTACGTTTTCGTAAGGAACGCGGCATTCGTCGAAGAAGAGTTCGGCGGTGTCGCTGGCGCGCCACATCATTTTGCCGTGCATGGCATGGGCGGTGAAACCGGGAGTGCCGCGTTCGACGATGATGGTGGTGAATTCTTTTTTGCCATCAGTCTCTCCGGTGACTGCTTGCACGGTGACACCGGTGGCTATATCGGAGGCTCCGTTGGTGATGAATATTTTGGAGCCTGAGATAACCCAATGGCCATCTTCGATATGGGCACGGGTGCGAGTGCCACGCGAATCGCTTCCGGCATCGGGTTCGGTGAGGCCGAATGCCCAGAGGGCTTTTCCGGTGCAGAGCTGGGGGAGGTATTTTTGCTTTTGTTTTTCGGTACCGTAATAATAGAGAGGCCCGATGCCCAATGAATTGTGGGCGGCCACGGTGGCTGCCTGGGACCCATCAACGCGGGCGAGTTCTTCGACGGCGATGATGTAGGAGAGGGTGTCCATGCCC
>Ga0118677_10001458_pt2 | contig 34996 bp, 22 predicted proteins | sample AliMusrvi5mmetaG_FD_86154 | JGI IMG/M metagenome (GOLD analysis project Ga0118677, IMG submission 86154)
ACTTGCTTGGGCTCGGGTTTACCCTGGCCAAAGCGCGAGCCAGCGCGAAAAATGGACACGGCCCTTGGTGGAACAGCGGACAATCCCAAATGAACGCGGCATTCCCGCAAAGCTACTTTGCCCGCATGGGCCTCATTTCAATGCTTCAAATCATCCAAGCTCGTGCATAGCCCTTCTTCCTGAACCGCCGTAGTACGGAACCGTGCGCCCGGTGGTTTGGGAGGACGACGGGGGCAACCCTACCTCCTACCCGATTGATCATCGATCATATATTACGCCGAAACATATCCCTCTTAACTTGTTTTTGCTCTGCGTAATGATTCGCTGAATCAGTTATGAAACTTACTCTATGTCCCCTCCCTTCGCCAGGCATTGTTGCCCCATCGTCTAAATCTAGATTTTTGAAAAAACAGCTTGCAGCGCTGACACTTGTATTTGTGTCTGGATTCTCAGCCGTCTCCACATGCTATTGCGAGCCTCTTTTTGAAGAGCAATTCCAAAATCCATCCAGCGTAAATCAAAATGTCGCTTCTCATGGATGGAGTGGTTATGGAGGTGGTTCAGCTATTGACTTAAGCAATTCATTCGATGCCGAACTCAACGGAACACTGCTTATTTCGTGCGCAATTGGGAATCCCGCATCTTCTCAAGGTTTTCTTGCCGCTGTCCTGAATGAATACAAAGAATACGCCGTAGTTAAATCGAAACTTAATCTAAAAAATCCTGGCATATTCTCATGGCGAATGAACGCAAGTAGCGGAAGCTCGTTAAGCGTGCGCTTATTAATCGAAGTTGAGGGAAAGTGGTATGCAAGTCGCGAAACATTCACCCCGATTGCTTTTGGAACTTCTGTTGATTTCTCCCGTGCAGAACCTAAAGAAGTCGAAACCATTTTCAACTTTAATAGAAATGCGGCGAACTGGGCTTACTTTAGGCTTCAACCCGGCGCGTCATTGGCGGTGGGAGATGCTGTAATGGAGAACTTGCCGTCGTCTGCAGTTACCGGCATCGGTTTCTATGTTTACAGATCCACTAATAATTCTGGCATATTACGTATTGATACCATGCAAGTGCTTCCATGAAATTTGTTTCATAAACGATCCGGGCATGTCGCCTTCTTGGCGCGGCGTCGGCGCGGCAGCGGTTGAGTCCCGGAAAAAACACCTCTTTGAAGGGCGCGGCGGGGGTCGGCTTTTGCAATTTTTTTATCTTTTCCCAACGTCACCCCTTGCGTCCCCTCTAGACATTTTCTAAGTCAACAGCACCCGAATCCCGCGTCAAACAATGAATGCCTCTATTCCTTTGGAATCCCTTACCTCAGGGAGCAGTTTGAAGACCTTTTCTTGTCCCGAATGCGTTTCACTAAATCGTGTGCCGATGCGGGCAACCTTATATCCATATCCAGATGTCACACTCGCCAGTAAGAACGACCGAAAAAAGTCGCCGTGGCTCCTACTCCTGAACGGAGAGTGGAGTTTCCGGATGGCTGCAAGACCTCAGGAGGTTACATCGGAAGACCTAGCCGCCAATACGGACCGAAGTTCCTGGAACAAAGTTGCCGTTCCAGGCAATTGGACGCTCCAAGGCTACGGTGTGCCGCATTATACGAATGTTCAGATGCCCTTTCCGGAGGAACCACCAGCGGTCCCGGACAAAAATCCAACCGGTATATATGCAAATTCCTTCTACATTCCCTCGAATTGGCAAGGCCGGCGCGTGGTTATCCACTTTGGCGGCGCTGAAAGCGTCCTATATGTTTATGTTAACGGTCTAGCCGTTGGCATGGGCAAAGATTCCCGGTTGCCTTCGGAATTCGACATAACGGGTTTTATTGATTACGGTCAATCGAACGAAGTAGTTGCGGTTGTGGTCAAATGGTCGGACGCCACTTTTATCGAAGATCAGGATCAATGGTGGATGGGAGGGCTTCATCGTGAGGTCTACGTCTATTCCACCAATCCTGTCTACATTGCCGATGTCTTTGTCACTATGGCTCTGGAAAACAGTTATCGCGACGGACATTTCACGGCGAAAGTTAAGATCGGCTTTCCCGGTCAGCCCGAGGATGGATGGTGCGTAGAGTGTTCGCTTTTTGATCCTGAAGGAAAGTCCGTGTTCGAAAAGCCGCTGATCAACAAGGTTCTGGTTGGGCCGCATAGTGCGTGGCCAAGAAATGAGTCCCACTTCGATGTGACCCTCAAAAAAGTACGCTCATGGTCGGCTGACCAGCCGTATTTATACCAATCGGTTTTCACGCTCAAAAATTCCGCGGGAGATATCGTCGAGGCCACTTCAACCCGAATCGGTTTCCGGTCAATGGAAGTAAGGGACCGCAAGCTGCTCATCAATGGCCAGCGTGTGCTCATAAAGGGCGTCAACAGACATGACCATCACGAAACAAAGGGGAAGGCGATGGATCGTGCAACCATCCTTCACGACGCGCTGCTAATTAAACGGTATAACTTTAATGCCGTCCGCGCCTCGCATTATCCGAACGATCCATACTGGCTCGACCTCTGTGATGAAATTGGATTATACGTAATTGACGAGGCCAATCTCGAATCCCACGATTACTACCATCAAATCTGCCGTGACCGACGCTATGCCCAAGCGTTCTTGGAACGTGCTATTCGCATGGTGGAACGGGACAAAAATCATCCCTGCATCATTCTATGGTCGCTCGGTAACGAAAGCGGCCATGGTCCAAACCATGACGCAATGGCCGGATGGATTCGTAATTACGACCCAAGCCGTCCCTTGCACTACCAATCAGCCGTCGAACCTGGGCCTGAGTCGAAGCCTGGCGAGAAACTCTACGCTCGAGGCTACCGCGTTACTGACGTTGTCTGTCCCATGTATGCATCGATAGCTGACATTGTGAAATGGGCCACCGATTCTGACCATCCCGATCAGACCCGTCCGTTGATTTTGTGCGAATATTCCCATGCCATGGGAAATAGCAATGGCTCGTTGGCCGATTACTGGGATGCCTTCGAAAAATACCCCGGGCTGCAAGGCGGATTTATCTGGGAATGGCTCGACCATGGTCTCAAGCAAACAGCACCCAGCGGCCAAGAATACTGGGCCTACGGTGGCGATTTCGGCGACGAGCCGAATGATTTGAACTTTGTGTGCGACGGTCTTATGTGGCCTGACCGCAAGCCTCACCCGGCGATTGCCGAGTTCCGCTATCTCGCCCAGCCGGCGAAAGCGGTTAGCTTTTGGAATGGAATTCTCGAAGTAAAAAACAGGCAGGATTTCGCGACATTGGACTGGCTCCGAACCAAGTGGGAACTCAAGGCCAACGGCGGCATCAAAGCTCGTGGAAAACTCCGTGTATTGCACACTTTGCCGCACAAAACGGACGCTATTAAACTAAACCTTCCCTACATCGACCTTGAACCGGATCAAGAAGCATTCCTCAATATACGCTTTGAAAGCGCGATCAATACAGCATGGTGTCAAGCGGGCGATCTCATTGGCTGGGAACAATTTCCAATCAAAGCGTCTGGCGTGGTGAAGAAAACGAGGGTGCCAAAGCGCACGCCCGAGCCACTTCGTTTGGGGCAAAAGGATGGCCAGTGGATAGCAGAAAATGAAACAGTCTTTCTCGCCGTTTCCAATGGGCGCATCGAAAACTTCCGCTATTGCGAAGCAGATCTTTTACTTGCCGGTCCCGAATTGCAGATTTGGCGTGCCCCAACTGACAACGACGGCATCAAGGGATTGAACGAACCGGCACACACGCTTTGGAGATGGCGTCAACAGGGCTTGGACAAAACAAATATAAACGCGGCTCCTGCGAAGGTTTACAAGAGCCGAAACGGCGACATTTCCGTTATTTTGGAGCACACTGCATGTTGTTCGGTCTCCACAAGGGCCGTTGTTTTACGGCAGAAGTGCACACTCTCGCCCGATGGCATGCTTCTGGTTGAAAACCGATTCGATGTCGACAAAGCTATCGCAGATATCCCACGGTTGGGGGTAATGTTACGACTGCCTCCCGGATTTGAGAAACTCATTTGGTTTGGCCGGGGACCGCTCGAAAATTACGCAGACCGTAAGCGCGGAAGTTTGATCGACCTCTATGAAAGCACGGTTAGTGAGCAATACGTTCGCTATATCATGCCACAGGAACACGGGAACCACACCGACGTTCGACGACTTTCATTAACAAATGAACAGGGGCTATCCTTATGCATCAGGGCTCATGGACTGCTCGAATTCTCAGCCAGCCACTTTACAGCGCACGACCTCTACGCAGCTCATCACACTTACGATCTTAAACCGAGGCCGGAAACGATTTTAAACCTCGACATTGTCCAACGCGGCTTAGGAACTCATTCCTGTGGATCCGATACTTTGCCCCAGTATCAGATCCAACCAGGTCGATATGCGTGGAGTTATATTATGCAGGGTTCTCAACCTCGTTCATAATATATCCAATAACCTATCTGTGAATATGTCCTACTCAAATTCTGCTTTGTCTTGCAGCCTTTGCAACGACCAGCGCTCCGGCCGGACATTGGAAAACCCTCACCATGAGTTCTTCTATTCGCCTTGATGGAGGCACAGCAGCCATGGCTCGCCACGCCCGCCGCTACCACCAATTGCTGGATGAATGCTGGGAACAAACCGACTGGAGCCGCCCGCAAGCCGAAGTGGTGTTGCGCCGGATGGAGTCGGTCCTTGAGAAACTCCCGGCGGCAAAGAAACAAGCCCGCGAACGCATCATTGGCGGCCGCCAGGTGGCCAGCGCCGACAAGATATTGAGCCTTTATGAAGAAGACATCCATGTGGTGTTGCGCGGCAAAGCCGGGGCGGAAGTAGAATTTGGAAACACCCTGCTTTTGGCCGACCAAGCCGACGGCCTGATTGGCGATCACGTCCTCTTTTACAACCAAGCCCCATCGGATGCGAACTGCCTGCGGCCCAGCATCGAGCGGATCGAGTCGCTAACCGGTCGGCCCATTGGCGGCAACGTTACAGACCGCGGCTTTGATAGCAAAAACCAACCGGGCCTTTCTGGAAACGCGCGGCGCGTTCAACGGCCTCTGCCCGCGAGATCCGCAGCAGTTCATTGCGTATCGGAAAAACGAGCGTTTCAAAGCGGAGCAAAAGCGGCGGGCGCAAACCGAAGGGCGCATCGGAATCTTGAAAAACAAGTTTTTGGGAAAGCTGCTGCGGGCCAAGGGATACGCGAACCGGCTCATGTCGATCCGGTGGGCTGTGCTGGCTCACAATCTTTGGGTGCTCGCGAGGATGGAGCAGGCCGAAGATTTGCCGAACGGCCGGCTCAAAGCCGCATAAATCAAACCCCTACCGTCTTGATAATGTAAAATCGCGCAAGAGGTGTGCCCGACCGTCGCCGATTTGAGCCCCATTATCCTCTACAACCAGCAAGCCGGAGCCATTTCACGTTTTAGCGCGGTATTTCGACTGGATAGCAGCCCTGCCCTTAACGCCAGCTAAGCGCACAGTTTCAAAAATAGCCGTCATTGGGACAGGCTCTATTATAGGCCGTAGAAATCGGCGATGCCTTTGCCGATGGCTTCTCCCCATTCGAGGTATTCCTCCTGCTTGACCTCGCTGTTGACGAAGGGCGCGATGCAGTAGGAGAGGTGGGCCATGCTGGGTGAAATGCCGAACGATAGCCTGGTATTGGAACGACTTACAAGTATCGGTTTACCAACGATTTGTGATGGAATGTTATTTTGGTCCCCATGGGTTAAGCCTGAGCAAAGATACTCACTGCCAGCAAATTGCGTCATATCACCCCGACCTATTGTCATTTTTAGGGTAAAAGGTAGTTACTGCAGGCTCGTACGGTAATCGGCCAGAACAACAGTTTTCCCGGTTACACGCGATTGCTCCGCTGCGAAGCCCATAATGTGGCTTTCTACCGATGCAAAAAGGCTGGAGCGCATCTGGCGAGCGGGTTTGGCAAATTCGCCATCGAGTGCCAGCACGAGGCCTGCGTCACCGCCAAAGTGTCCCGTATCGCCGCCAAGCATGCTGGAGACTTTGTATGCAGTCGAATCGCCGGAAATTGTTTGTACGACGATGTCGTTGCTGGTCTGAGCTTTGAGGCTGGCTCCTGCGCGTAGCTTTCCTTTTGTGCCGCAAACAACAAGATCCCGTCCCTCATCAAAGGCGGTCATCGTGAAGGTAGCGGTGACGGAGCCTTCGAATTCCATGGTGACGACCTGATGATCGACAACATCGTTGTCGCAACGGTAAACGCATCGTCCCCATGGGCTGACGGCCAACCACGCGCGGATTTGTTCGGGTGAAGCGGTGACGTACCCGTCCATCACCCATTGCAACCAGTCTCTGTGCTGGCCGAGGTAATGCGTTGCGTTGTAAGGGCAGCTTTCTCCGACCGGGCAACCGTCAGCGCAACGGGCGGGGGCGCCGACGGGGGTGTTGGCGGCGTTGAAATAACTCAGGGCGCCGAAGCTGCCGACCCGCTCACACCGTCGGCCCACAAGCCAACTGAGGATGTCCATGTCATGACAACTTTTGGCGACGATCATTGGGGTTGCCTTACCGCCTACGGCCCAGTGGCCGCGCACAAAACTGTGGCTCTGGTGCCACGCACCGACCCCTTCGCGCGCATCGACGGTAATGATCTCGCCCAGCAGGCCGCTGTCGATGATCTCTTTGATTTTTACGTAGAAAGGCGTGTAGCGCAGTACGTGGCAGACCATTACCTTGCGCCCAAGGCGTTCGGCATGGGCCAGCAATTCTAGAACTTCACGGGGATTGTTTGCGACCGGCTTTTCCAGCAAGAGGTCGTAGCCGACTTCCATCGCGCGAAGCGCCGGTTCCACATGATAGGCATCCTGAGTGCCAATGATGCAGATATCGGCGAGTTTGCCTGCGGCTAGGAGTTCTTTGTCCGAGGCAAAGCAGCGGAACTCCGGGTTAAACGAAAGGTCGCGGATTTGTTCGAGGCGAACGGGGTTTGGATCAGCGGCTGCGATGACTCGGTAGCGATGAGGTAAACGCGCGGCCAATTCGCAATAAATGCGGGTGCGTCCTCCGCACCCGATACCGACTATGGTGAGGGCTTTTTGCATGAATAAATTTTTATTGTTATGATTCTGTTTTTCCGTTCGAAGGTTAAGTTTCACATACCTTGGACATAAGATGCCTCGCCTGTTGGCAAATCATCGATACGCAAAAGGGGGGGCTTCAACCCGAAATGAATTGGGTATGGAGATCATTTGTTGTCTTAATTCGAAAAGTCCAATTTTTATAGTCGGTAGACGCCATTGCTGGTGAGCTTTCGAATGTTTACCATATCCATTGTTATGCGTTGCGTTTTTGCCTAGTAAAAAAATTATAACGCGCCAGTTCTTGGCAAGACAGTCTTTTAGGCTGCTCTTGCCATTTCTATTTTTCTCTCTATCCCGCTTATATCCTTGGTTCGCCGCTCTGCGGATAGGCTCTAGTTATTGATCATCAATTCAAAGAATGGCGTGGGTCCGGCTTGGGTCAGTCTAGCCGTATCGATAACGATGATCCAATTCGATCCATCAACTTCTACCGGGACTTCCTCCGCGCGTTCACCGTTAAGTTTAAGTGCATACGCCTTTACTTTTTCTGAAGTCTTGTGCCGCGCCAAAACAATTTTTAATTGTCCGGTCCGAACAACCACAGGAAGGGTTCCCAATCCCGACAACGTATCCTGATTTTGGTTGGCAAACGTCATCTGGCTGTTGCGTGCATCGCTCGAAAATACCAACAACAAATGTCCGGCGTCACGCAAGCTATTTTTACTTTCTAGCGAGATCAGCGTTACAGATGCCGGAATTGAACACTTTTCAATCGTCATAGCGTCAAGCTTCACTAGCTTGTCATGCTTCAATACGATACCTTCGAGTCTAGGTGTGCGAACTTGCAACTCCCCGCCTGAATTCGTATCGAGAGTAATCTGCCTAGTATCACTTTCAAGTATGCCCGCCTCTGGATTGCTGGTGTTCTCTGAAGCCAATACTTTGAGCGCTCGCAGTTTATCCACAATTGTGGATAAACGGGTATGCGATTGGGAATTTTCAACAGCTGAGAACATCAGTCCGCCGCCAATGGTGGACGTTTTATCAGGTGAAACCACCAGCACAGATGGAAAATCGACTTGTTTTTTCCCATAGCTGATCCCGACTCGGCAGAGCATCCACAGCCTGGATAGTTCGTCATCAATAGCCCCCATCGCCCGGCCATCATAGATAAACTCGTCCGATAGTGGGACTTCGATCGTATGAGGTGATGCGGCAACATCGCCACGGCGGAAGGCAAATGCTTCGACGAGTTCCGATGCTCGAATGACCGGATCGCATCCCGTTTCGAACCAGGACAACGCGCTGCCTTCTTCGATGACCTGGTTGGCATGACAGGTAAGGGCACTCCAGTTTTGGAAAGCCGCTCCGGCCCCGAACAGTAATCCCTGCTCGTGACGATAAGGATTCCAGAAAACCAATCCGAACTCCGTATTTACAAATGGACGGTCTAAAAACCGAGCCATCGTCTGATTCTTGAAGCTGTCCCCTCCACTTTTTAGCGCGCTTTCTTGATTCACCCTCGTTTGCGTCCCGTAGATCGGATGCGCATGGTAAGAGTTCATGGTGATTACGGGAAACAGTGAGCGCGCCGGAACGGTACCAAGCCGAGTCCTCATATTCCAATTGGAAACTAAACCGGTAAAACCCAATTCCTGCAGCGTCGTTAAATAGTAACTCGACATTTCATATTCCATCTCCCCGCAACAATGTGCCATGTCCCGCCCGGCGGGCGTATCGGTCAATGCAACGGGATTAATGCTTGGAACCTGATCAATCGTACCTTCCTCTGGTAACTTGACTTCTCCGCACATTCCACTCCAGGCGACATAGATCTTCGAGTAATCTCCATATTTCTTGGCCAAATATAAATGCCATACAGGGTCAAATTCCCGGCCATAGTCCCGATAGGGGAAGAGAATCTCCTGTTCGTTTAAACAGCTCGCCATTGCCAATGCTGGATCATCTCTAATTGGTAGCTTGGTATAGGGATTAACATCGTTGAGCAAGCGGGTAACGGCAGCCTTCCAGTTAGCTCGGAAGTTCGGATTAACGAAAAGCTGGACCTTCGTGTTGTAAGAGCCTTTCATTTCCGTCTCAATCATACGCCCGCTAGTGTACCCCGAAAAGGACGACATAAAATCAAGGTTCCAATATACACCATGCTTCTTTAGCTCTGCGAGCAGGAAATAGAACCGATCAAGCGCTTTTTGATTGAACGTAATGTCTTCTGGTTTTTCCGGCAACTTGTAGCGTCCGACTCGGAGCGCCACCCCGTGTGCCGCTCCGCTGATAAAGTAGTCAAAGAAATGCAACCTCGCTAGATTGTAGCCCTGACGTGCAGCAGCGGCGGCAAAGGAGGCTATTTCCTCATCGCTCCATCGCTCAAATCCCGAAGGGGGCATCAGTTGCTCGGTTAAAAAACGAACCGCTGTTTCTGGTTTGGAACTGAAAGCCAATTCCCCCTGCTTGTTGGCGATAACACGCCCATAGGTACCCGCCGGGACCAGATCAGCGAATGGGCTAAAATCAAGCGCGGAACCCGCCTGAATATAGAGTTTCCCTGTATCTAGCGACCTCCACTCTCCTGTTTGTTCTGAAAGCTGACATGTCGTTTGAGTATTCATAACCGATGCAGGAGCTTCGGAACCAGGGGTAGCTTCCATAACGGGTTTGAGGCAAACGGGACCGAGATAAAACTGTTGTCCTGCCTTGTATTTTCCTAACAGCAGCCGGGGCGCGCATATCCATTTTTCACCAGTCATGCCGCACAGGTTCTGTAGGTTTTCCAAATATTGAATCCTTTGCCATTCACCGCTCAATGGAAACGACCGAGTGGGAGAATACTGGACCTTTCTATCGCTTGTGATACGCATATCGATTTTCGTGCCTTTCTCGCCTCTGGCCCAGAGCGAAATCTCAATAGCCTTTACGTTTTTGAATACCTCAGAGGGTGCCATAAAAGTCAAATACGACGACCACAAGAGATCGTCTCGATCATATTTTGGCGTCACTTCCAATGCTGCTTCCCCATCTGGAGTCTTTATCTGCGGATTTACTGCGATCGACAGGCCATTCCACGCTTCCGGCATTCGGCTCTTTTGCTGATAATCCCATTGGACCGTGTCACCTGTCGCATTGCTGCACAGAAACAGGAATTCAGCCAAGACGATCCAACACCAAAAGTACAAGCTTCGTATAGATTGTCGAAATATGTCCATAATGCAATTCGTGATCAGTAGAGATTGTTGAGGGGAGGTTTCACAAGCAAACGCGGATAACTCGGGAACAATCTTCCAGAGAAAGAATTCGGGCAACCTTTAACAAATTAGCGCGGTCACTTGTTATGAGCATTGATCACAATAGTTTGCAAAATAATCAGAACCTACAACAGGATGATGCCAGAGATAAGGCAACGGAATCTCTTTTGAATTTCGGAAAGTTCCAGGAGCGATTTGGGAATCGCTAATTGAAGCGATGTGAGATAGATACGCACCAGTTATGCGGGAGTCCAAAGACAATTGACGGCGAATAGCTTCTCGTTTATGGCTGTAGCGACTAAATCAGCTAAAGTGCTTCCTGGATTTTCTGCGCCGCCTGGCGACAAAGAGTGAACAGTTGTTGTTGAGAAGTTTTCGTGGCTGCGCCCATGATATAAGCACCGACGGATGCGAGAAGTTCGTGTCCCTGCGAAAACACAGGAAAAGCAACTCGATAGCCAACACCTTCTTCTTCGCAGTTTGGAGCAGCATAACCCAGATATCGCACCTTAGCCAAGAAATCCTCCAAACGCTCCTTCGTTCCCCACCATGGCTTTCCATCCCGCTCGAAGGAATGAACCCGAAAGTATTCGATGCTGTATTCTGGAGCACAATACGCCAGAAACAAGAGAGAACTGGCCTTCATGTAAGGTTGGATGAGGAAGTTTTTCCTTCGTATAATCAAACTAGGGCGGGTTCCTTCCACGCACAAACGTTGCCATGTAAAAGGAGGCTCATATTCGAACAGCGCGAAATCTCCATCCGGCATTCTGGTAGATATCCCGGCTAGTATTTGGGAGCCCATACTGAGCAGATGTCGTCCGTCATCCAAATATTTAAGTTCCGTCAAAGCATGGCCGAGAACAAAGCGTAGAGGATGCTCGCGTCGCAATAGTAGGCGTTCACTTTCCAAGGTCCGTATGAATCTGTACGCAGTATTTGGCTTAAGCTTTACGGCGTCAGCGATCTGGCGAATGGTCTTTCCGTCTTCGGCTCCTGCGATAGCATACAGGATTTTCACGGTTCGTTGTATAGATTGAATCGGATCGTTTTTTGGCATTTTCTTAGAGCAACACGATGATCTTTGATCGATATTTTCTTTTTACCTCACTTGTTTCACCTTGGCAATTTAGAAGTTGAGTAGAAACTTCATTCAAAGAGAAAAACACCGATTTTTTACTCTGCATTGCGATGCCTAAATCTTGACCTCCCAAAACTCATCCAATTAACCCCATGAAATCTAAATTAAAAAGAACGTCTATTGGCCTAGTCGTCTACCCCATTCTGCTTTTCGCGACGGCTCCTGTTGCCTCAGCGGCCAGTGCAACATGGAGTGGCGGAGTTAGCAATGATTGGATGAACCCGAGCAATTGGTCCGGGAGCATCATCGTAGGTGGCACAACCGGTACAACCAGTACGGACGTTGCGACCTTTAATTCCAACCCCTCCAACAAAACGCCAAGCATTAGCGCGGCTAATCTTAACATACTAGGCATTACGTTCGATACTTCCTCCGTCGGAGCCTTCACGATCGGTGCCACGGGTGGAAATTCTATCTTGCTTAGTAGCGGCGGAACTATTCAGATGACCAGCTCGGTTTCCACCAGCCAGATTATCAACGCCCCGCTGATCATTGAAAACGCTGCGTCATTATCGTCTGGTACTTATACGATCCAGAATAACGCCACTTCCTCGGCAGCTAACCTTACCATCGGGGGGGGGATCACTGGCGCCGCGACTTCAGGAACCACCACGCTAACCTACGGCGGCAGCAACACCGGTTCCAACAACATCAGCGGTACAATCAGCAATGGCTCTGGAGGTGGCGTGCTTGCTCTTACCAAAACCGGCGCAGGCACGCTTACTCTATCTGGTTCCAACAGCTACAGTGGTGCCACGTATATTTCTAACGGAATGTTGCTCGTGACGAACTCTTATGCGTTGGGAAACTCTGCCGTTACAACAGTTGTAACATCGTCGGTGACAGCCCTTCAGCTCTCTGGAAATATTACCATAAACAATTCCATCATACTTGGTGGTAGCGGAATGAACAGTGGAGGCGTTTTACAGAACGTCAGTGGGAGCAATACCCTAACGAATTTCACGTTCGACGCAGGCACGGGCACCCGTATCTCGGTGACCAATGGTTCAACCTTAATAATTGCCAATAATATTACTTCGAATGTTCCGCAAGGAGTTCGCATCATAGGTGGGGGCACACTGGAGTTGGACGGCAGTAATACCGGGGCGTTCGCCGGTACCACACTTGGATCGAGCGGTGCGGGCGGCCTGACCGTCATTCTTGGGAATAGCCGTAGCTTGGGTACCGCCGCAATCACTTTTGACGCCAGTTCAAACATCCAGAGCAAAGACGCCACGGCCTACACACTCGTCAATGCGCTTACCTTCGACTCGTACTGTTCTGCGGTCACGTTTGGATCGGCTTCGACGGGCAATCTGACCTTCAGTGGCGCGACTAGCTTGGCGACCAACCTGAGTCTCTCCATTGCCAATTCCCAAACAACCATGAGCGGCGCAATCAGCGGCACTGGCTCTCTAACAAAGCTCGGCTCTGGCTCACTGATCCTCTCGAGCAGTAACAGTTATAGTGGGGCAACCGCAATCAGCCAAGGTGTAGTAAACATTCAAAACGCCAATGCCTTGGGGTCTACCGCAGGCAATACAACTGTAGCTTCGGGAGCAGCTTTGCAAATTCAAGGGGGCATCACGGTGGGAGCAGAGGCGCTTTCTCTGAGTGGTTCTGGCGTTTCTAATGACGGAGCATTGCGAAATATCTCTGGCACTAATACCTACGGAGGCGGGATTACGTTAACCGGGAATACGCTAATCAATTCGGATGCAGGAACACTTATCCTGAGCGGTTCGATGGTAGGTTCTGGATATGGGTTAACCATAGGCGGAACGGGGAACACCACTGTCAGCGGTAATATCGCAACGGGCGCAGGTACCCTGACTAAAACCGGCGCAGGCACGCTTACTCTGTCTGGTTCCAACAGCTACAGTGGTGCCACGTATATTGACCAAGGCGTGTTGCTTGTGACCAACTCCCAGGCATTGGGAAGCTCTGCAGTCACGACTGGGAGCCAGTCGATGACGACAGCCCTCCAACTCTCGGGAAACATAACCCTGACCAATTCCATCGCGCTCGCTGGCCCCGGCATAAATGATACCAACGGCGTTCTGCAAAACATCAGTGGGAGCAATACGCTGACTAATTTTACGTTCGGCGCGGGCACGTCCGTCCGCATTTTGGTTGCCAATGGTTCGACATTAGCGATTACCAATACTATGATTGCATCTTCCATGCCGGGGGTTCGCATCCTGGGTGGGGGCACGTTGGAATTGGACGGCAACAATAGTAGCGCGATTGGTGGCATGGTACTTGGATCGAACGGTACCGGTGGCCTGACCGTCATTCTGGGGAATAGCCGTGGCCTTGGCACCGGCGCAATCACTTTTGACGCCAGTTCGAACATCCAGAGCAAAGACACCACGGCCTACACACTCACCAGTGCGCTTACCTTCGATGCGTACTGTTCTGCGGTCACGTTTGGAGCGGCTTCGACGGGCAATCTGACGTTCAGTGGCGCGACTAGCTTGGCGACCAACCTGAGTCTCTCCATTGCCAATTCCCAAACAACTATGAGCGGCGCAATCAGCGGCACCGGATCCCTAACAAAGCTTGGCTCTGGCTCACTGGTCCTCTCGGGAAGCAACAGTTATAGTGGCGCAACAACCGTTTCCGTGGGTGAACTCGACGTGAATGGCTCGTTGGCCGTAGGAAGCGCGGTGAACATTGGCAGCGGGGCGACCCTGGGTGGCAGCGGTACAGTGTCCGGCACGGTAAGTGGCACGAGCGCCATCATCAACGGCAGCGGTCTGACCTTGGGAGCTACGACGCTGCATGGCACCAGCACCCTCTCCGGGGCGAACAACGCCAGCGGCGTGACCATCGCGGACGGCACCACGACCCTGAGCGGCACCACGACCAGCGGATTCAATGTGAACAGTGGAGCGACCCTCGCCGGGAACGGAACGGTGAGCGGAACGGTGGGTGTTAACAGTGGCACCATCAACGGCAGCGGCCTCATCCTGGGAGCCACGACGCTGAACGGAGCGAGCACCCTGAGCGGAACGAGCACGGCCAACAATATCGCGGTTTCCTCTGGCACCACGACAGTGAGCGGCCTCGCCAACGTAACGAACGGTCTGACGCTATTGAGCGGGGCGACCCTGGGCGGCAGCGGTACGGTGACCGGCACGGTGACCGGTACGAGCGCCATCATCAACGGCAGCGGTCTGACCTTGGGAGCTACGACGCTGCATGGCACCAGCACTCTCTCAGGAGCGAACGACGCCAGCGGCGTGACCATCGCGGACGGCACCACGACCCTGAGCGGCACCACCAACGGCAACTTCAATGTGGATAGCGGAGCCACCCTCGCGGGCAGCGGCCATGCGAACGGCACGGTTGCCGTCACCAGCGCCACCGTCAACGGCAGCGGCCTGAGCATGGGAGCCACCACCTTTACCGGAGCCAGCACAGTGAGCGGCAACGCCAGCGCCAGTAGCATTGCGGTCGCGAGCGGCACCACATCGGTCACAGGCAATGTCAACACCACCGGCACCCTCTTGGTTTCCGCCGGGGCGATGGTGAAGAACACGAACTCCATCACCGCCGCCACGGTGGACGTCTCCAGCGGCGCGACGTTGACCAACAACGGCACGGTGACGGGCGCGGTGGATGTCACCGGCCTCCTCAACGGCACCGGCACCGTTGCTGGATCGCTGACCATCAAGAGCACCGGCGAACTTTCTCCGGGCAACAGCCCCGGAGTTACGACCGTCACGGGAGCGCTGGTGGTGGAGAGCGGAGCCAAGGTTTCGATGCAAATCGACGGGTTGGCGGGAGCGGGCGTCACGGGCGGTTACGATCAAATCGCCGTGGCGAGCACTGGCAGCGTCACGCTGGACAGCGGTAGCATCCTGAACCTGACCCTGAACACCACCCTGGCGATCAATGACACGATCACGCTAATTGACAATCAGAGCACGGCCGCCATCAGCGGGAAGTTCACTGCGGTGACCATCGGAGGCAACACTTATGACATGAGCGCGAGCAACATATTCACCTACAGCGGTCAGGAATACGCTCTTACCTACACGGCAATGTCGGGTACCGACGGGATTGGCAACGACCTGACGCTGACGGTTATTCCCGAGCCCTCCACTTGGGCGATGGTCATGGGTGGAATGGGGCTGCTGGTGTTTGGCCAACGCCTGCGCCGCAGGAATAATGCTTGAATCGTTTGAGGGGAATTGGGGATCTGACGATGGTGGGGGACCATCGCGGGCCTCCTCCCTTGAATGCCGCCGTGGATGGGGCCGCGGCGGCATATTTTTTAATCTCTCCGGGGTCAATTCCCCGCCGCTTGCGGCGTAAGGTTGAATGGTGGGCCTATGAATACCCCGCTGCTTGCAGCGGGGATGGTTTATTGCAATCGCCCTGTCAGCAGTATTCATTTAGGTTATGTTACATAGTCCACTATTTCCCGACCAGCTCTGCACAGATTATCGAACCACCCCTATTGGAGTCGATTCCACGAGGCCACAACTCAGCTGGCGTTTGCATTCTGAAAATGCTCGATTGCGCGGACTTTATCAGAGTGCATGGCAGGTAATTGTTGCCTCTCTGCCAGAACGTCTTGCAGAAGGTTCAGCCGATCATTGGGATACAGGAAAGGTGGTTTCCAAGGACTCCAAAAATATTGTTTACTCAGGAAGACCACTGACTTCGTCTCAAACTGTATATTGGAAAGTTCGCGTTTGGGACCAAGAAGGTCGAATTTCACATTGGAGCCGGCCAGCCGAATGGACAATGGGCATTGTATTTCCTGGTAATTGGCATGCGAACTGGATATCTGGACACGATGACTCATTGCAGTCTCTTCTTCTTCGCCGTGAATTTCCCATAAAACCTGGCGTAAAGAGGGCTATTGCCCATGTATCAGGTCTTGGACACTACGAAATGAGTTTAAATGGGCATAGAGTTGGTGAAGCCATACTTACACCCGGGTGGACAAATTACCGCGCTGCCGTGCTTTATGATACCTATGACGTAACATCTTTCCTTTTACCTGGCGGGAATAATGCTGTAGGGCTCATACTCGGTAATGGTATGTATCGCGTTGAAAAGACGCATGGGCGATACAACAAGTTTACAGGATCGTTTGGCCCACAACAGGCTTTGGTTCAGATCCAGATTGACTATGTGGATGGATTTACAGAGTTGATCGTTACAAACGAAAGTTGGCAAACCCATCCGGGGCCGATTACGTATTCTGACATTTATGGTGGAGAAGACTTTGACGCAAGGCTGTCATTGAGAGGGTGGGATATTCCATGCTCTACGACTGAAGGGTGGAGTAATGCGAAGGTTGTTGGTGGTCCTGGTGGTGTGCTCAAGGGGCTCTCTCATGCATCTCCACCCATATTATTTTTCGACGTTTTGAAGCCTATTGCAAAAAATGAAATTAAACTAGGTGTCACCGTATATGATATGGGCCAAAACGCTGCGTGCGTTCCTCGCTTGTCGGTATCCGGTTCTCGTGGTTCTGGAATCAAGATCACGCCAGCGGAACTTGTGATGTCTTCCGGTGATATTGACGATACAATGTGCGGTGGTCTTTCCTACTATACGTATGTTCTTGCCGGGGATGGTGTGGAAAGGTGGGTGCCAAGATTTTTCTATAGCGGTTCACGGTATTTCCGAGTCGAGCAGATCCCGTCCATTCCCGGCGGTGAACTGCCTAGCGTCGAATCGATAGAAGCCTCGATTTTGCACAGTAACTCGCCATCGGTAGGAGTTTTTCATACGTCCGATACGTTGTTGAACCGTATTCATACGCTTGTCAATTGGGCCCAGCTTAGCAATATGATGAGTGTTCTTACCGATTGTCCGCATCGTGAAAAACTCGGTTGGCTGGAACAATATTACCTTAACGGTCCGGCGCTACGTTATTCCTTTGATGTTAATGCACTTTTCAAAAAAGTGCTAAATGATATTGAGGAGGCTCAACTCCCAAATGGTCTAATTCCAAGCATCGCGCCTGAGTATATTGCATTTGGTGGAGAAGAGCGTAATTGCTTCGGCGATTCCCCTGAATGGGGGAGCGCTTTAATTCTCGCAGGATGGCAACAGTATCTATTTAGCGGGGACAAGGCATCGTTGGAGCATCATTATCAAGCGATGCAGCGTTATATTGCCTATCTTGGCACCCGGGCGGAGATGCATATCGTAGATTATGGGCTTGGGGATTGGTATGACATTGGCCCAATGCCTTCTGGTGAAGTTCAGTTGACTCCATGTGCACTCACCGCTACCGCTATTTACTACTACGATGTTTCGATGCTAGCACGCATAGCCACTGCTCTTGGCCGCCTTGGTGAAGCTCGATATTTTGAGACACTCGCTCATGAAATCTGCGATGCGTTTAATGAGAAGTTCCTAAATTCCGATACGGGAACCTATTCCACGAATTCCCAAACGGCCAATTCTCTCCCGTTGGCTCTTGGCCTCGTTCCATCTTGCTCCCGAGCGTCTGTGCTTAATGCAATTGTAAAAGACGTATATAGACGGGGTGTCACCACTGGTGATATAGGCTTCCGATATCTCCTGAGGGCATTAGCTGATAATGGACGTTCTGATGTGATTTTTGATACCATTAAAAATTCGGAACGGCCGGGCTATGCATACCAGTTGGAAAAGGGGGCCACCAGCCTCACGGAAGCTTGGGATGCAAATCGCACATGTTCCCAGAACCACTTTATGCTGGGGCAGATTACAGAGTGGTTTTACCATGATCTTGCGGGAATACAGCCTATTCCTTCAGCGCCAGGTTTTCGGCAGTTTATTATAAAACCTGCAGTTGTTGGCGACATTAAAGGTGTAACGGCCCGTTACGATTCTGTAAGCGGCCTTATCTGTAGTTCCTGGCTAAGAGAGGGAAGTGTTCTTACGTTGAACATTACGATTCCGCCGAACACGAGTGCAACCATTTACGTTCCAACTGTCGACCCCTCTACTGTTCTTGAGAGCGATCATTTAGCTAACTCGGCCTTAGGTCTGACGTTTATCCAATTTGATAACGGCGCCGCCGTGTTTGCTGCCGATTCGGGAAACTACAGGTTTACCGCCTCGCTGGATATTTTGGAGAAATAATACGGGAATGCATTCTAGTATGATTAATGGAACGTTGGCTGGCTCTGCTTCGGTTCGATTGCACTATAATCGGCCTGCAGAACGCTGGACAGAGGCACTTCCAATTGGCAATGGGCGGCTTGGGGCGATGGTTTTTGGCGGTGTTTCTCAGGAATGCATGCAAATTAACGAAGCGACGCTTTGGTCTGGAGGTCCTCGTGATTGGAATAACCCGTTGGCGAGGGAAGTGCTTTCAAAGATTCGAACGGCTATTTTCGCGGGAGATTATAGGAGAGCGGATGCGCTCTGCAAAGAAATGCAGGGGCCATATAATGAGTCGTATCAGCCTTTAGGTGATCTCGTTTTCGATTTTTTACATGAAGGCCCTGCGACTAAATATAAACGTTGTCTCGACCTCAGGAGGGCGTTGACGCTTGTAAAATATAAAGTAATCGACACTACGTTCTTACGTGAGTTTTTTTCCAGTTACCCGGATCAGGTAATTGGTTGCCGAATTACCTGCGATAGACCAGGCAAAATCAGCTTCCGCATAAGCGCCACATCTCTACATCCTTTCTGCAGTTATACAGAAGGAACGAATACGCTTGTGTTAAAGGGGCGTGCTCCTATCCATGTGACCCCGGCTGATTTGGATACTCCAAATCCCGTAATTTACGATGACGGTCCAAACCCAGATGGAATGACGTTTGATTTGCACGTTAATATAATTACAGAAGGGGGGGCTGTATCGGCTGAAGAATCGGCTATAGCTGTCGATGGGGCCAATTCAGTTACACTGCTTATAAGCGCTGCGACAAGCTTTAACGGGGCCGAAAAATCTCCTGGACGTGAAGGACGAGACCCGACGGCCGAAGCTTTGCGACATCTTCGTGACTGCGCGTTTGGAAAAAGGTCGTTTGATAATTTGTTGGATCGGCATATTAGCGATTATCAATCGTTATTCAATCGCGTTGTTCTCGATCTTGGCCATGTTCCAGAAGTAGAAACAATGACGACGGAGGCGCGGCTTATTCGTTTTGCCGAGGGTGGAGTTGATCCTGATCTTTTTGCGCTTTTGTTCAACTACGGACGCTATTTGCTCATCGCAAGCTCTCGTCCTGGCGGTTTGCCTGCTAACCTTCAGGGAATATGGAATGACGCAATTCGGCCGCCATGGAGTTCTAATTGGACGACTAATATCAATGCACAGATGAATTATTGGCCTGCGGAGGTTGCAAATCTCTCCGAATGTCACGAACCGTTTCTTGCATTTATAGAAACTCTAGTGGTTAACGGACGTAAAACCGCAAGAGTCAACTATGGATTGCGCGGTTGGGTCGCTCACCATAATGCCGATATTTGGGGGCAGACGGCGCCTGTCGGGGAGGGGCGAGGCGAGCCTGTGTGGGCTAACTGGGCCGTCAGCAGTCCTTGGTTGAGTTTGCATTTCTGGGAACACTATGTCTTTACCGGTGACAAAAAATTCCTGAGTGAGCGTGCTTGGCCGGTTATGAAGGGTGCGGCTGAGTTCTGCATCGATTGGTTGGTTGACGATGGTCATGATCATCTTGTGACGATCCCTTCATTTTCCCCTGAACTGGCATTTATTACGCCGGATGGCCTGCATGCATTTACGTCGATGGCCTCTACGATGGACATGATGATCATCCGGGAACACTTTACGAATTGTATTGAGGCCGCACATATTCTTGGAATCGAGTCGGAGTTTTCGAATCAGCTCAAGGCGGCTCGAGACAAACTATATCCTGTGAAAGTCGGATCTCGCGGACAAATTCAAGAGTGGTTCCGGGATTTTTTAGAGACGGACATTCATCATCGTCACACGTCGCATCTTTTTGGCCTGTATCCTGGGAGGACGATTACTCCAAAAGACCCAGATTTTTTTAATGCGGCACGCAGGGTTCTCGAAATTCGAGGGGATGACGGAACGGGATGGTCGCTTGCATGGAAAATCTGTTTTTGGGCGCGACTCCTCGACGGCGATCATGCTTACCGCGTTGCGCGTAATCTTCTACGCCCAGTGGGGCTCAAATCAGGGAAAAAGTACAGTGAGGGTGGTGGAGTATATATTAATCTATTCGATGCTCATCCACCATTTCAGATCGACGGCAATTTTGGTTTCATTGCAGGCGTCTCGGAAATGTTAATCCAGTCGCACATCGGTGAGATCAGGCTTTTGCCTGCTTTGCCGAAAGAGTGGCCCCATGGTTCTGTTAAAGGGCTAAGGGCGAGAGGCGGTTTTGCTGTAGATATAACGTGGCAGGATGGAAAGCTTGAGTCTGCTAAAATCCATAGCTTTAGCAGAACGACCGCGAAAATAGGCTACGATACTCGTGTCGCTGAGTTCTCAATCGAAGCAGATGGGACGTTGTATCTAGACTCGGGCTTGGTTCGATGTGGCGGTTGATGAAAATATTGCCTTTTAGGAGGGGCGTGTCTATTTAAAGCCTGTCCGCGTGGCGGAGAACCCGGGATTTAAGCGTGTTAGAGAGATAGAAAGAAAAATCGCAATAGCAGCCTAAAAGGCTGTCTTGCCGAAAATTGGCGTGGTCACGCGCCACTGCTTTGCATAATCAAAGTTTGTCGAGGAACGCCAGAATTCCGGAAGAGGGCTTGAATCGATGCTGTTTTTCATTTGGGGGTTGGAGGCGCTTCAATGGTCGCGATAGGAACGCGGGTTAACCCGCGCCCCCCCCCCGCACAGATCCCGGCGTGCGGAATTACCGCACTGGCCTCCTACCTTGAGTGTTTGGGGTTGGGCCAGGGATGACAGATTCGGGAGGCGGGCATACTACCCCCGCAAGAGAGCCTTCGTTCAGCGCTTCCGAAAGTGATTGGCTACGTGGATTACACGAAATTCGAAATAAACTGTGAATCCTTGACTCGATTTTGCTCAAGGGCGGCAACAAGTGAGGCGTTCTTTGGTAAGGCTCAGCCAAAAGGATTACGTGGAGCGCGCCAAGGAAGCAAGAACATTGGTAAGCTTCAAGGCGAGCGCCGCTGTTGGAGCAAGCGGCCTGACATCTAGCCAACCCGAAAAAAACAAAAGACGAACTTTAACCAAGGGCTAAGCATGTCCGGGAAGCAGCCCAAAGCCGGATTTTACGCCCTTAAACCATCGCCAGCGCCAAATTGATGCACAGCCTTCCGATCCATATCATCCTAATCTTCGCGCCGCTACGAAAAATCGGCGCTCACGAATTCTAGTTTGTGAACGAAATTACTTGCAAAGCGGATTGAAATTTGGCGTAATCTATACGTTGCTTTTGGGCGACTCGTGAAAACAAACACCCAAAAAAGACGTTTTCGCGCCAACTCGCATTGAGAGACGTTTCACCCAGTTTTGAGCGGACTACGGACTACGTTTCGTTCATCGCGGAAGAGACTCCAGCGGGGTGGTCGGCACGCAACGGCGCAGGAATATCGGGCGGGTGGCCGAGTGCGTGCCGCAAAGCAACTACCAGGGGGTGCAGCAGTTTATCTCCGATTCGCCCGGGGATCCGCGGCACTCATGGCCGATGTGGCCCGCGACGCGGCAGCGTTCCTGGGCGGCCATCGAGTTACCGCACCTATCTTGATAAAACGAGCTTTGTGGAAAATGGCGCCGCATCGGTAATCGTACAGCGATAATACGGCGGAAGATAAGATAAAATAGAGAGCTGTCAGGTTGGCGTGTTTGCCTGCTGGGCCGGGGCGAACGCTTAGCGTTGGCCGAATTTCGTCTCTTCCTGCCTGAGGACTAGCAACGTTGCCAGCAGATCAAGATGCCGCAAGCGGAACGCGTCCATCGGACGAAGACGCAACTTGCGCTGGAGATGGTCAAGACGGCGCGTGAATGAGGCATTGGCCATCAGTGGATTTTCGACGATGAAGTCTACGGCAACAACGGCGATCCCTGCAACGCGCTCGAAGAACTGGGCGAGACCTTCCTAATGGACATGGCCAGTAATCTCAAAGTTTGGGGGGACAATGGCAAGAGTGCGATCCATGTGGCCCAACATTTTTTGAAGCGAGAGAGGAACTACGCGGGCCAAAGTCTATGGGCGCGAGGATTTTTCGTGGACACGGTAGGTCGAGATACGGAGGTAATCCGGCGGTATATCCAAGACCAGGAGGCCGAAGACGAAAGACTGGATCAACTTGAAATCCCAGGAATAACAGCAGACGCAGACAGAAAAAAGAGCTAACGAGCAACAATAAGCCGCTTTGAGCGGCTCACCTTAACAAGCCACCGATTTTACCGGTGGTATCTGACTCGACTTCTATCCTCCCCTAAAAAACCGCGATTCCGACGACATCCTCGCCACCTGCGTGCCGACCGCGCAGCACGAGCTGCCACCATTAAATTGGCAGCGAAACGACGAATTACTTTAACAAAGTAGAATTAGTCCCCGCCATCCCAGGCTATATAATGATCGATGATCACTCCATATCTTCAGAGGATCCACGCTGGAATTGTTTTCATCCGGTGAATTTGCTAATCTAATTGAATTCTGAGACATACCTCCCCCCCATTGAGCCAAGTAGCATTGTATCTTCATGTAAATCCAGATTCTTGACGAAACACGCCCTTGCAAAAACCGCCGGAACTCACCATCGGAATCATATGATCTGCACAACTGGTATAATCGAACGACGCTCCAAGCGTAGGGCCTTCATTTTTGAATGGAATGAAGATGCATTTTCGCTCATAGAGCTTCTCATGGTAATGACGATTATCTCCCTGCTGTTTGGTCTCACTACACTTTCCATTTCTGGGGTTTCCCAAAGTCGAAATCTAACATCAGGGGGCAATCTCGTTGTAAGCCTTACACAACAAGCTCGGCAAAACTCCATCACAAAACAAGCCCTGACAGCTCTGGTGCTCGCACCCGTAGTCGCAGACTCCGAGTTTAATTCGAGAATATTTTGTCTCATGGAACTTTCTTCGGGGGCAACTCGATGGACCCAGATCTCAGCATGGCAGATCCTCCCCCAAGGGGTAATTGTAGATTCCTATCAGAGTGCGGTTTTTTTTAATTCCCCCAACCTTTCACCAGACTTGCCGAGCATTCCCTTCCGAGGAACAGCAGTAACCAGTATAGTTTATCAGGTGTTTAACCCCGACGGCAGTCTTTATGTTGGGAACAGCGGGCAGCCAGCCTCTTCCCCGATCTTAAAACTGGTGTTAAGTAAATCGAATCTGCCAAATTATTATGAAATTAGCCTGAATATACTTACCGGAATTCCCCGCATAGATCGACTATGAACATACGCTCCACGGCAGCTTTTAGTCTCATGGAAGTGGTGCTGGCTCTCGGCATTATTTCCTTCGTGCTATTCTCTATGCTTGGTTTGTTGAGCGTAGGAATGAATGCCAGCCGAGAGTCTTCCGCAGACACTGCTCTAACCTCCATGATTTCTCAGGTGCTTGGTAAATTGCGATCCCTCCATCCCCTGCCTACAGAGACTGTACCCGCTTTCTTCTTCGATGAGGATGGCTTACCGCTCACCAACTCTACGGGAGCTATTTACAAGTGTGAAGCTAGCACGATGATGCTAACCACCCCGGAGCTTCCAAACATCTCGGACAATTTTATAAAAGTGAAGCTCGTCTTCATTTGGCCCGCATCGGTGGCGGTTCCATCCAATTCCCAAACTGTTTATGCCAGTCTGCTCTTGCAATAAATCAAGGTCCAATGAGTGCCAAGGTGGTTTTACACTTATAGAACTTTTACTGGCGACGTCTATTCTCGCTCTTTTAAGCTCAGTATTGCTCGTAATTTCTGGACAGGCCGCTCAAATATGGGATTGGGGAGAGAGCGAGAACCAGTATCATCAGCGGGCAAGAGCAGCATTGGACCTGACCGGACGAGAGATGAAGCAGTCTCTTCTTCCCTTAGATGCGTCACAAACAAAAGGCTTACAATTAGTCATAAACCCTTCTAGTGTCAGCCAAGGATATCCGAACACAGTTTTCTGGCAAGCTGCGGTGGCCAAGGATAAAACATGTGGAGACATCGCTGAGATCGGTTATTTTATCCGTTGGAACGCGAACACGGCTAATCTTTGCCGCTTTTACGTTCCTAGCGGGGGGGCCGATTACCTAATTTACACTTCGCCTGACGCATGGGTAACAGACGCCATACTGGACAAAGAAGCCCCAGCTGACAAGGCCAATGGATTTCAGGGGCTATTCCTTGAAAATGTGGTCGGACTTTGGGTCACAGCCTACGCAGCCGACGGAACGGCCTACGCCAGTTATAATTCCCGCACCCTGGGCAATACATTCCCGGCCTATGTCGACATTTCCTTAGTATTTTTAAATCTTAGTTCCGCAAACAGGATGAAGTCCTCATCCTCACTGGCTTCATCTATCCAATCCGCAAGCCAGACTGCAACGGATGCGCAAACTTTTCTGAAAAGTTCGGCGATTGCCCCTGTGCGCCAAGGAGCCGGTGCATCAACCTTCCGCGTCTATTTTTCCAATTAAAGATGAAACCTCACCCATCTATTACCGCCAAAGGTGCGTCCGCCCTTATCATCACGTTAATTTTCGTAACCTTGCTCGCTATAGTGATAGTCGGATTCAGCGCGAGCATGAAACTGGAAGTGATTTCCGCCAACTCGCATCTCAAGGGGATGCTGGCCGAAAATTACGCACAAATCGGCCTGGATGCCGGCGTTGCCCGCCTCCAAGCAGCTTGGAATGTCATCCCGGCCAGTGGATACGCCGCTTCTGGTCCTGGCTGGCTCGTTGCCTCCACAGGCTCCTCCGTCGCAACCGGTACCGCTTTTGACCTCTCCAGCGGTTATGCCTCTGAAAACGCCTCTGTCGATGAAGCAGTCAACCTAAACACCTCCGCGCCCGGATCTACCCAGGGTGCCGTGGCCGTTACCAGCTCGTCCATGGGCATTCGCTGGATATACGTCCTAAAAGACGGCACCCTGAGCCAAGAATCCCCACCGATCTACGACGCGAAAAATCCGGCTGTGGGTAGATTTGCGTTTTGGACCGATGACGAAACGGCAAAGATCAACACCAACACGGCCAAGACGCGAGACTTCAGCATAGCTTCGGGAGATCCATCCCAAATAAATCTGGAAACTGCCTTTCCTGGAGAATCCGCGAACATCGCAAATTATAGAATCGCGAACCACTATTTTGATTCCCCCTCGGACATCCGGCAGGTCAATACCACTGTCGCATCATCTCAACAAACCAATGCTTTTTCCCTAACCCATTATAGTCATGCGCCCAATCAAAGCATTTTTGGAGAATCTCGTATCGTATTGACAACCCAAAAAATCCTAGCGGATAACAGTGAATTTCTTGATATTCTCGCCACCGACAATAATGATCCCGGAACGGTTAGTAGCCTGGATCCAGCAAAACTCAATACCGTTATTCAACGTCTCTCCGGTTTTCTCAGACGCACTGACTGGCCGTTTTCTCCCGGTAAGAGCTTCGCAACAAAATTTTCGCATATCCGCCCTGAACAAATCGCTGTAAATATTATAGAATATGTTCGCGCTCGAGAATCATCCCGTGATTTGGTTGAACCAATTCGAGGGGAGGTTAGTGGTACAGGATTTGCTTTGGATACCGTAAATTCAAGCAATTCTCTCGTAGGCAACAATCGCGGGGTAAGGATCACGGAGGCCGGATTCTACCTTGTAAACGGCAGTGCACCAGGGCGATATCGACTTCAAATTGTCGTAGAACTCCACCTGCCAAAATATGCTGGCCTCACTTCTGTAGACTTGAGCAAACTTGCTCTCGCCTATAACATTTATTGCAATAACAGTTGGATCTGGATATATTGGCCCTATAATACAGTTCCATCGGGAAGCACTGCGATTGCCTCCATTCCTCCTCGGACTCTTGATAGCACTGTAGTCAACGGAAGTCTGACTCTTAATGCAGGAGAATACCGCAAGGTTTCTGTGCAATCCTCCTACGATTTAGCCTTCAATTCTCCATACACCGCGGCTTCCTTGACGAAGCTCTACCCAACTCTTGCTCTTGTGCTAGCGCCCGGCACGGGGGCACGACTAGATTTTATAACTTTACCGGAATATCCAATCCTTGCCTCTGGACTGATGGGACCCGATACTGCAATCAATTCTCTGGCATCCGACGACCCCTACAACCGGAGTCAGAGCAACTGGACCGTGCAGGCGCCAGGAAACGTCACTTGGGGAGCGGAGAACGCCAATGCCAGCACCTTGGGAGCTTCCTCGGACACCAGTCCACAGCAGGACACCGATGCCAATGGCTTAATTACTGATATCGGCACACAGTTTCCGCCTCCAAAAGGGCAGACAGGGAATCAGAATGGCATCATGGAAAGCGTTGCCGAACTCGGCTTTATCCACACGGGCTACGAGTCACAACTTACAGGCTCCTACTACGGTCCTCCGTGGCGGACTCTTCGCCTACAACCCAAAAACGACGGTACTTCCACCCTACCTGATTGGGCACTACTCGACATCTTCCGTGTTCCACTCTCCAATTCCATCTTCTACAATTACCCCCACAAACAGGCTGGAGGTCGCATTAATATCAACGCAAACATCAAACCATTTTCAGACACCGCTGGTAATTCGACAATCCTTCGTCCCCTACCACTCCAAGCGTTGTTACAAGGGGCGCGCAGCGGCAACATTACAAATCCAATAGTATCGGCGACAAACGCCCAAATGTTGGCTGGATATATCTTAAACCGAACCCTGTCAGACGGAGGCACAAATCCAGGACAAAATTACGGGTGCGAGGATTTTTATTTCAGCACCGGACAACTTGCAGAAATCAAGGGAATAGCCGATCAGGGGGAGGCCAGTGAAACTTTGCTGCGCGACATCGTCGATCAGTCCACCACACGCGGTAATGTATTTACGATCTACGCAATCGGGCAAACAATCAATCAAACGTCATCGACTCATATTCAGATTCTAGGTGAGCGTCGCAGACTAATTATGCTCGAATACGACGCCTCCGCAAAAAATCACTGGAACACCGTATTTACCGCCCGCTATTAAACAAATTTATTATATCTTTGGATATAGGCGTTTGAGTCTGATACCTGCGATGGTATGAAACAGAAGGTTGTCCACCGCGTTTTAGCGTGAATTAATGTTGGCCAAAATAAAACGGGATCACAAACAGGGCGTTTGGTTTGATGAGGGTGTCTCCTATGTCAGGACACTGGCTTGAACTGCTCTTGCGACGTTCTCATCAACGATAACAATTACCTGGAGCCTGTCCGCAAAACGCCGATTTTTCGGTCGCGGTAGGGACGAGGGTTACCTCGAGCCCCCCGCAAAAATCCCGGCGGGCGGAATTGGTGCGCCGGGCTCCTACTTTGAGTGTTTGGCGTCGAAGCGCGCATTGGGCCAGGGGTGAAAGATTCGGGAGGCGGTATCTAACGTTGCACCAGACGGTTCATCTTCTGCCACGTAATGCACCGCTTTTCGCTGCGCCGCCGGAAACTGCGGTACCAGCATCTCGCCAGTTCTTCGCGGAAGTTGTTAACAGCCCAGTACTTTGGTTGAGACTGCGTGGTATTGAGCAAAGCCGCGAAAGGCCTGCGCCAGCCATTGCCCTAGTTCGGCAATGGACCGGTGCAAACGCCCTCGCATCTCAACCCGAATTGCATGGAGCTTGCGCCTCACGCGTTTTGCCACGGGTGATATCGCCGCTGTTGGCCAAGCTGTGATAACCTCTGGCCCGAATTCCGGGTACACCTCATTGTTTATCACGGGTGATCTATGTTCACTAGAAAATCGCAACTTCCGTTATTTCCTTTGTCTCACAGAACTCGAGCGGTGATCATATATGTGCGATGTCTAACTCGTACATAACTTCGAGTTGCATCTTCAGACACCCTAATAATTGCAACGCATTTTTCTTAACAACCATGAATAATACTCAGCCAATCCAACGCGGAATGACATTCGGCTATTACGCCCGCAATGGATATTATTCGACCAAGGATGCAAGGAAGGAGGTTGATCACATGTGCGAGCTAAATATTGATTCGGTCTGCGTAGTCGCTACTGTTCTTCAAGAGACGTTTGCAAGTGTTCGACAATTCCGGGATTTTTACCAAACCCCCGCAGATGACGAACTCCGAGAGATTATCGATTATATCCACGGAAAGGGGCTGAAGGTCCAGCTTCGTCCCATGCTGGAATGTTGGGATGGAGCGCAACGTCTCCAAATCCGTTTTCCAGGCGATGCCGAAATTATTCCTGGAAAACGGATGACCTATTACACGCAGTGGTTCGACAGCATGGTGAAAAGGACGCTGCACTACGCCAGCTTGGCCCAACGCGCTGGATGCGAGATATATTGCCTTGACAGTGAGCTAGATTATACAGTCGGTCAGCAAACTCACTGGCGTACAGTGGTGCAGGCGGCTCGTAGTGTTTTTGGAGGACATATAACAACAGGTCATACACGATGCGTGAATTTTGTTGATGAATTCAAAGAACACCCTGATCACTGGTTTTACGAATTGGATTCGCTGGGATGTAGTTTCTACTGCCCGGTAGCCAGCAACCCGGAAACAACGATTGAGCAAATGTCTGAATTCCTCCGGCCCGAGTTGGAATATTTTAAAGAGGTAGCATATTTATACAAAAAACCGTTCTATTTTGCCGAATGCGGTTGCTGTTCCACTGCAGGGGCGACAATCAAGCCCTATGGTTGGGACAATCCTGGCGGATATGATGGTGCCGAGCAGGCAAATTACCTCGAAGCTGTTTTGAGTACATTTTGGAATGAACCGTGGTGGAGCGGATTATATTGGTGGAAGTGGGAAGAACAGAATAATCGGCCTTGGTTGAAAGACGACCCACGTGGGGACAAAGGCTTCCCTGTATGGGAAAAGCCTGCGGCAAAGGTCATGCAACGCTGGTACGGCAGGACTGATCGGCGATAAAATTGAGCTTTATGCTTTTCACAACTAGTTATTGATAGACGCTGCGTAGTCAATATCGCTACAGAAGTTCTTGTAATATTAGCGCTTGCACAAATGACCATCGGCTTTACCCCGCCTGCGAGATATAAACGAAGCGCCCATTTTACAAAGACTTCTGTATGATACTCACTGAGTTTCTACCTTCCAAACCTGACCTATCCTGGAGATTAGCTCGTCAGGCAGGTATCACACATGCCATTTGTAAATGCGCTCCGGAAATCACGGGATTGAAAGATCCATCGGATATCGATGCGTTGCGTACCATTCAAAAACGTTTTGAGGGCGGTGGTTTCACGCTCATCGGACTGGAAGGCGATGAATTTGACATGCAACGCATTAAACTCGGGCGCACAGGCCGGGATGAAGACCTAGACAAATACTGTAGAATGCTTTGCAACATGGGCGAACTCGGCATCTCGTTGCTATGCTATAATTTTATGGCAACCATCGGTTGGTACCGCACGAATATTGCTGTGCCGTCACGGGGTGGTGCGATAACGAATTCCTTTAACCGCCGCAATTCCGATATACCGGTGAATGTGGCCGACCAGGTTTCTGAAGCGCAACTCTGGGAAAACTATATTTATTTTATTCACGCAGTAATTCCACAAGCTGAAAGATGCGGTGTTAAGATGGGGCTGCATCCCGATGATCCACCAGTCAGTCCGTTGTGTGGCATAGGTCGTATCTTTACGTCGGCTGATGCGTTTTCGCGCGCCATGAAACTGAGCGACTCTCCTGCACACGGGATTACTTTCTGTCAGGCGAATTTTGTTGCAATGGGTGAAGACATTGGCGCTTGCGTCTCCCGCTTTGCTTCGCGCATTAAGTTCATCCATTTCCGCGACATCGACGGTACGTCGGACAATTTCACGGAAACTTTCCACGATGCAGGCCCCACGGATATGGCCGCGGCGTTGCGTTGCTATCATGAAGCTGGTTTAGATGTGCCAATCCGAGTGGACCATGTGCCTACCATGGCAGGAGAGGACAACGCAAGATATGGATATTCCACACTCGGTCGCCTCTTTGCAATTGGCTACCTTAAAGGCATTTGTGACGCCCTCTACATTTCCACCCGCTAGATGTTCAAGATCGAATGAATAATGAATTTTCAACCGTCCTCGCCGACCGGCTAAACTTCCCTGAAGGCCCGGTATTTGATGCCCATGGGAGACTTTGGTTTGTTGAGTTAAGGGGAGGCGATCTGACCTGCTTCCAAAACGGTGCGATGAGGCGTTTTCCAACAGGAGGCACGCCAAATGGTCTCGCTGTTGATTATCGCGGTGTATTGTGGATTTGCGACGCAAGTCAGAACGCCATTCGCACTTTTTCCCCCGATACAGAAAAGTTTATGACTGTCTGCGACAAAGCATGTGGTGAGTCGCTGAACAAACCAAACGATTTGGCCTTTGATGCAGCGGGCAATCTTTTATTCACCTGCCCCGGAGATTCACGTACCGAGCCAACCGGTTACGTTTGCTGCCTTAAGCCCAACGGCGAGATACATAAGATCAAAGAAGGTATGTTTTTCCCGAATGGCCTGGCTTTTAACAGTAATGGTAACGTGTTATTTGTGGCTGAGACCTACAAACAGCGCATTTGGAAAGGCGCATGGGACGCGAAGGCGTGCCAATGGAAAGCTCCCCTCCCTTGGTCAGCCCCCTTGGGAGGCGCACTTGGTCCAGACGGAATGGCTATCGGTAACACGGGGCTACTTTTCGTGGCAGTTTACGGATCGAAGCAGATCAAAAGTTTAGGCCCAAATGGTGAAGTGCTGGATACTTGGGATTTGCCAGGAAAGAACCCAACAAATGTGGCATTTGACCCCAACGGCTCACTCGGTTTGGTAATCACGGAAGCCGAGCATGGGCTGCTGCTTAGCATTCCCGGTAAACGCTTCATTGGTACACGTCTATTTGATGGCGCGCCCTCGGAAGATGTTTCTTGATTGCGGTCTACTAGAAATAACAGCAAATCAATCTAGACAAGCGAATTGAACCGGAAATTAGACCGGTAAGCTCATAAAGTAATGAATAATTTATTTGACCTCAATGGGCGCACAGCTCTCGTTACTGGCTCTAGCCGCGGAATCGGGGCGGCTATCGCCCTGTCGCTGGCTGGAGCTGGCGCAGATATAGCCGTTCATTTCGGCGAAAATGTGGATCGAGCCCAGGAAGTTGCCAAACAAGCGGCACGCTTTGGTGTAAAAGCCGCAATAGTTGGGGGCGATCTTTCGACTAAAGGTGGGGCACAGAAAGTATTCGCTGCCGCTGTTGCTACTCTGGGACGACTTGATATTTTAGTGCTTAATGCTTCCATCCAAATTCCGAAAAAATGGACGGCGATTACGCGCGAAGATTTTGACAAACAGGTAGCCGTCAACTACCGCAGCAGCCTCGAACTTCTCCAACTTACTATTCCGCCAATGGCTGAGCGCAGATGGGGGCGCGTCCTGACGATTGGAAGCGTTCAGGAACTCGTCCCGAACGCAGAGATGCTCGTATATTCTTCTCTCAAAAACGCCCAGACCGCCCTTGGCCACAGCCTTGCAAAACAATATGCGTCACATGGCGTAACCGTGAACAACATCGCTCCTGGCGTGATTGCGACCGACCGCTATCATGATCGGGTAACAACCCCGGAGCGCACCGCGCAAGTCTTGGCATGGATTCCCGCTGGCTTCGTCGGCGAAGCAAGAGACTTCGGCAGCATCGCGCTCCTGCTTTGCTCGGACGCAGGGCGTTACATCACCGGGCAGAATCTTTTCGTTGATGGCGGAATGTCGTTGTGACGGAATTTGTCCTGATTTTGTGCCAAATGGTCTTATAAATCTCAAACCTGCTCACACTATGTCAAAAAAACTTAACGCTGATATTGAAACCTACAAAAGGGAAGTCGGCATGATGAAATTAGAGAAGCTAATTGAAACCCGGGAAAGCATCTCGACTAAGGAATTTCCAATACCTGTGGAGGAGCTTCTCACCCGTTACGAGCAAATTTACACAGGTGCTATTTCTGACGTGTTGCGCGAGTTTGCTCTTCTCGACCAATCTCTGCCAAGCCACCTCAAAGCGTTACGGCCCGAGCGCACCGTCGCAGGACTAGCATTTACTGTAAAAAGTGCACCCAACGTGAAGATTACCGGCGAGATGACCTTCCGCACGAAGATGATCTCCGAGTTGCCTCTTAATAGCATCGTCGTTTGGGATACGAGTAACGATGAGAAAGCTACACTGTGGGGCGGCGTCATGACCGCAACCGCCGTCAAACTCGGTGTAAGGGGTGCGGTGATTGACGGTGGCATCCGCGACACCCATCAAATTCTCGAAAACGATTTCCCTGTATTTTACAAGCATCGCATCCCAAACGGCTCTCTTGGTCGCTGCCTGATCACTCATTACCAGTTACCAATCAAAATCGGTGATGTTCTGATTAAGCCTGGTGATGTTGTCCTCGGAGACATCGATGGCGTCGTTGTAGTGCCACGCGACATCGCCTACGGAGTGCTGATTCGGGCCGAAGAAATTAAAGCCAATGAGAAGAAGATATTTGGATGGGTCGCCGATGGCCAGAGTGTGACCGAAATTACGGAAAAGGGCGGCTACTTTTAAGTGGCCGCCTTGCGATGCCAAATAGTAAAGAATCCCCCGGAGCAAGCTCCGGGGCATTAAACTCAAAGAGAGTAACTTAACGCAGTATTGAGACTATCACTCAACATTTATCTATGATCCCTCCAGCAAAGGCGGTACCCACACAACATGGCGTAGTCAAAAAAGCGTACATGGCGGGCACTCTCCGTTATTCCCTTCGAGGATTGTATGTTCTCTTCTTTTGGCTTTTGTGGGGAGACTTCGCATTTACCTTCTTTGAAAGCATCTTCGGTCGGTTTATTCCGCTTTATCTCAAAGATTATCACGCCTCCAACTCGCTTATCGGCATCATGACGGGAAGCATCGCTGGATTCGTCAATATTTTCTTCCTCCCCAATATCAGCCTATGGAGCGACAATTATCGTAGCCGGTTCGGCAGGCGCATCCCATTTCTCTACGTATTCACCCCCCTCACCGTTGCATCGCTTGTCGCAGTTGGTTTCGCTCCGGAAATCGCCGCTGGGTTCCACAGAGCTATTCTATCGCATTTAGCTCCCGCCGTCTCCCTTTCAGTGGTGATTCTTAGCCTGCTCTGTGCTTTCGCCATCTCTTTTCACTTATTTAATATGGTGTTGGCCAACGTTTATGGCTGGCTTTTGCGAGATGTCGTTCCTCAGGAACTAATGGCCAGATTTCTCTCCTGGTTCCGCATCATTGGTACCGTAAGTAATGGAGCGTTTCTCTGGTTTGTCTTTCCGTACGTAATTACGCACCGCAAGGAAGTTTGCCTAGGCGTCGGCACCTTTTATCTTATCATATTTCTCCTGATGTGTTACAACATTAAAGAAGGGGAATACCCCACACCGCTTCTTGCCAAAGATCGCCCAGGTATCCTAAAGTCCTTTGTCATCTATTTCCGGGAATGCCTTTCCATTCCAATATACCGTAATTTCATCATTGCCTCCACTCTTGCCTTTATAGGCGGAACTTGTGCCAGTCCTTTTGCACTTCTCTTCAATCGTGAGATATTAGGTATCTGTATGGATGATTTGGGAAAAATTTTCACATACAATGCTATTGCCAGCGCCGTAATCCTCGTTCCGATTGGATGGTTTTGCGACAAATTCTCTTCCATGCGTATCGTGTTAGCATCTCTTATCGGCCTGTCTTTAGGTTACATCTATATCTGTTTTTTCGTAGACGACAAAATGAGTTACCTCATTTTTAGTCTTATATTTTCCATCCCAAACACCGGTTTGCAATTAGGGTCGCAAGCAATGTCCATGCAGTTGTTTCCCGAGGAGAAATTTGGTCAATTTTCATCGGCCCTTAACATATTCGAATATGGATCCCTTATTTTCGGAAATTATTTAGTCGGACACTTCATGGACATGGCTCACAGCAACTACCGCATGATTTTTATCTGGAGTGCTACGCTTACCCTGCTCTCGTTCTTCGCAATGCTCGTGGTCTTCAGGAACTGGAAACAGCATGGCGGTCCCAATCATTACAATGCCCCCCTCCTTCCATAAATTCTGTCATTTTAGGTGGTGATGACAAACGGCATTTAGCTACACATAGGAACAGGAATTTCAACAAATCATTCCCGCTGGAATCAATGGGAAATTACCCCAGGGAAAATTGTATATGCTTTCAGGAACATCATGGAGCCGAGGCTGCCGTTGGCGAGCGTCCACAAATGGATGGGGCACCCCGCTTCCTTGAAAAGCAGAAGGGTGCCCGCGAAAAGAAATCCGATATCGTCGGGATGAGCTGCCATCGACAGAACCGTGGGCCTGTTTTGGGAGAGCATTGTCATGACTCCGAATGGTAGTCCGTTCCGGCTGGTTTTTGCTTCTATCCAGTTGCATCATAC
>Ga0118677_10002711_pt1 | contig 34992 bp, 28 predicted proteins | sample AliMusrvi5mmetaG_FD_86154 | JGI IMG/M metagenome (GOLD analysis project Ga0118677, IMG submission 86154)
TTACTAAGCTTTAGTGCTTTTTTCCACGGGGCGGAGTCTCTTCACAGGGATTCCGCCCTTTGGCTTCCCGTTTGTTCGCCAGAAACGGAGCCAAAAATCTCAACACTGGAAGTTGAGGGTTGCTTTTAATTCGGTTTTTGCGCGAGCCGAAACAGCCTGTTGACGAATGTGCGCCGTTAGTTGTTTGACCAAACAAAATATACATGCCTGCTGAATCTGCCATTGAAACCGACGGAAAAATCGTCGCCGTGCTCGCCGGAACCATGTTCCGCGTAGAGCTGGCCAACAAACACCAAGTCCTCGCCCACATCTCGGGCCGGATGCGCAAGCGGTTCATCCGCCTGACCATGGGAGACCGTGTGAAGATCGAAATGTCTCCCTACGATCTCGACAAGGCGCGCATCGTTTACCGCCTCGGGTAAGGGACCAGGGAACCATCGTCCCCGGGATGCCTCCAATGCGGAAGGCAGCCCCGCTCTATCCCCTCACCTGCCCGGTCCCGCGGATCTGGTATTTGTAGGTGGTCAGTTCCTCCAGGGCCATCGGGCCGCGCGCGTGCAGCTTGTCTGTGCTGATGCCGATTTCCGCGCCGAACCCGAACTCCCCGCCGTCGGTGAAGCGCGTGCTGGCGTTCCAGTAAACCGTTGCGGAATCGACCTCGTTGAGGAAACGCTCCGCCGCCGCCTCGTTGGCGGTCACGATGCAGTCGCTGTGGTGCGAGCCGTGGGATTCAATATGCGCGACGGCCTCCTCCAGGGAGTCCACCACGCCGACGGCCAAAATCAGTTCGAGGAATTCCGTGTTCCAATCCGCTTCCGTGGCGGGCCTGGCCTTGTCACCGAGCTGTGCGCACACACGCTCATCTCCGCGAATCTCCACGCCCTTCGCCAGGAGCGCCGGGGCGACCGTCTGGAAGAAGCGCTCTGCGATGTCCCGGTGAACGAGCACGGTTTCCAGCGCGTTGCAGACGCCGGGGCGCTGGGTCTTGCCGTTGATGACGATCTCCTCGGCCATTTTTAAATCGGCGTCTTTGTCAATGTAAGCCGCGCAAATGCCGTTGTAGTGCTTGATGACGGGCATCCGCGCCGACGCGACCACCGCCTCGATGAGCGCGTGTCCGCCGCGCGGCACAATCAGGTCGATATACTGATCCATCCCAGCCATCAGCTTGACAGCTTCCCGGTCTGTCGTGGGCACGAGAAGGATCGCGTCCTGGGGTAATCCGGCGCGCGCCGCTCCCCGGCTCAACGCAGCGGCGATGGCCAGGTTGGACTCGATGGCCTCGCTGCCCCCGCGCAGGATCGTGGCGTTGCCGGTCTTGGTGCAGAGCACGGCGGCGTCGCTGGTGACGTTCGGGCGGGATTCGAAAATGATGCCGATGACGCCGATGGGCACGCGCACCTTGGAAATCACGATGCCGTTGGGGCGCGTCCAACGGGAGATGATCTGGCTGACGGGATCGGGCAGCGCGGCCACCTGCCGGATGCCCTCGGCCATGGAGGCGACGCGGGCGGGCGTGAGCGTGAGGCGGTCGAGCATCGCGCTGGAAAGGCCGTTGGCGCGGGCGCGCTCCACGTCTCTGGCATTCGCGCTCAGCAACTCCTGTTGCGAGGCGGTCACCTCGTCTGCCATCGCCAGCAACCCGGCGTTCTTTTGTGCGCTGGAGAGTTGCGCGAGCGCCTTGGAAGCAGCGCGGGCGCGGCGTCCGATGTCGTAAATCTGTGCTTTGAGGTCCATAAGCTATTCCTTCACCAAAAACCGCGTCCCCACGGATTCCCCGCCGATGATCGCGGCGATGACACCGGGCGTTCTGCCGCTGGCGATGACGGTCGGGATTCCCGCTTCCACGGCCATCTTGACGGCCTCCAGCTTGGAAGCCATGCCGCCGACGCTGAGCTTCCCCTTGGTCGGCTCCACGCAGTTCATCACCGCGTCGATGTCGCAGACTTCCCGGATCACCTCGCCGCCGTTCAAGAGTCCGTCGGCGGTGGTCAGCAAAATGAGCAGATCGGCCCCGGCCAGCATCGCGACCTCGGCGGAGAGCCGGTCGTTGTCGCCAAAGCGGAGTTCCTCCACGGCCACGGAGTCGTTTTCGTTGATGATGGGCACCACGTTGCCTTCGCTCAGGAGACGGTTGAGCGTGTTGCCTGCGTTCGCGTAGCTGGTGCGGCTGTCGAGATCGCCGTAGGTGAGCAGCAGTTGCGCCACATGCAGGCCGTGGCCGACGAAAGCCTGCTCGTAGAGGTTCATCAGCTTGGACTGCCCCACCGCCGCGCACGCCTGGATGCCAGAGAGGTCTTTCGGGCGCTCCGTCAACCCGAGCGTCATCAACCCCGCCCCCACCGCGCCGCTGGATACCACCAGGCACTCGTGCCCGGCGCGAACCGCAGCGGCCACCTCGGCGGAAAGGCGCTGGATTTGGCCGTGGTCGAGCGTGTTCGCCTCCGGTTGGGTGAGGATGCCGGTGCCGAACTTCAATACGATGCGCTTGGGTTTACGTGCCATGATGCAGGGAAAAGAGCCTTAAAACTAGGGCCTCGCGCCGCGCGATTCAACACCGAAAACCGGCGGGCTTCCTACCAATGCCGGTTTGCGAAGCAAAACTTCGCAGGAAGGGTGCGCTCCCAAGTGCATGGGAACGAGTTAAAAAGGAGCTTTTGAGCAAGGCGAGAGCGACGAGCGGATTGGTTGATCCGTGAACGCCGCCAGAGGCTTTTGATACCCTCTCACTCTTTATTGAGATGGGCTTCGTTGAAAAACCGTGCCATTCTTCCTTCCCACTCATGAAACGCGCTGAATACCCCGCCGTCCTTCGCGAATTGATCACCCAGCTCAAACGGATGCCGGGGATCGGCCCGCGCTCCGCCGAACGCATCGCCCTTTGGATGGTGAACGCGCGCAATGCCCGCCCGGGAGAAATCGCCCAAGCGATTTCAGCGGTCTGCGAAACCGTCCGCCCGTGCCCGCAGTGCGGTTTCTTTACGACAGAAGCCCTTTGCGAAATCTGCGCCGATGAAGCGCGCACGCCGGAACTCCTTTGCGTCATCGAGCAGGCGACAGATATCCTGCCTCTGGAGCGGACCGGCTCTTTTCGCGGTCTCTACCACGCCCTCGGGGGGCGGATTTCTCCCCTCGATCATTTGGGCCCCGAGGATCTGCGGATCGAACCCCTGTTGGAGCGGGTCCGCACGGAGCGCCCCACCGAAGTCATCCTCGCACTGGGCGTGGACGTGGAAGGCGAGGCCACCGCGAACTATCTCGCAGGGCTTCTGCGGGAGTTCCCCGTACAGGTCACCCGCATCGCCCAAGGACTTCCCGCCGGGGGCGGTCTGGAACACGCCGATGAACTGACGCTGAGCCGAGCGCTAAGTGGCCGGGTGCGGATGTAGAGCGTTGGAGCATGCTCTTAGCGATTCCTATTCTACAGGGATTATTACCAATCGCATCAGGCCAGTCAGACATTTACAGTCCAACTTTTTCCAATTTCTCCCCTCGCACAAGCTGAAACACACCATCATTTCGCTTTTTTTGGGCCTCTGATGCGATATAGTGTGTGGCCGAGCCGGTCCGTTTTTCACCATGAGAACATCTCTCGTAAACGCCTTCAATGCGGGGCTGCTGGATGAAACCTACGCGCGTTGGAAGCGCGATCCCGCATCCGTGGATGCCAACTGGTCCGCTTTTTTCGAGGGCTTCGAGCTCGGCTGCGCGCCCACCCAAAAAGGCGCTCCCCCAGCCGCTGCCGCCCAGCCCCAACCGGAAGGGGAACTGGGCGAGGCGCACATTCCCGCCATCCCTGCGGGCATCCGCCCCGAATTGCCGTTGCAGACCCGCGTGGACGGGCTGGTCTATGCCTACCGCACGCTGGGCCACTCCATCGCCCGGATCGATCCGTTGAGCGATACCCGCCCGGAGCAGCCGCTCCTGAGCCTGCGCGAACTCGGGTTCAGCGAAAAAGACCTTGATCTCCCCGTCGCCTCCAAGTTCTTCCGTGGCGGCGAACAGATGCGGCTGCGGGACTTGATCGCCGTATTGCGGGGCATTTATTGCGGCTCGATCGGGCCGGAATTCATGCACATCCAGAACCCGCGCGTGCGCAACTGGATTCGCGACCGGCTGGAGTCCCGCCAGCCGACGGGCGAGGTTGCGGCGGAGACGCAGAAAGCCATCCTGCGGGAGTTGTTGGAGGCCGAGAGTTTCGAGCATTTCCTGCACACGCGCTACGTGGGGCAGAAGCGGTTTTCGCTGGAGGGTGGCGAGTCGCTCATGGTCATCCTGCAAGCCGTGTTGGAGGCGTGTCCCGGCCACGGTGTCCAGGAGATCGTCATGGGGATGGCCCACCGGGGGCGCCTCACGGTGCTGGCCAATTTCCTGCGCAAATCCCTGCGGGTCATCTTCAGCGAGTTTTCCGAGAACTACATCCCGGAAATGGTGGGAGGCAACGGCGACGTTAAATACCACCTCGGGTATGAGTCCACCCGCCAGACAAGCGCGGGAGCGGAAGTGGAAATCCGGCTTGCCGCGAACCCGAGCCATTTGGAGGCGGCGGATTCGGTGGTCTTGGGGATGGCCCGGGCGCGCCAGCGGGTGCGGGGGGACATGGTGGAGCGGACGCAAGTGCTCCCCCTGCTGATCCACGGCGACGCCGCCTTCGCCGGGCAAGGCGTGGTGGCCGAAGTGCTCAACTGCTCGCAGCTTCCCGGCTACCGGGTGGGCGGGACGATCCACGTGATCGTCAACAACCAGATCGGTTTCACCACGCTGCCCGTGGACGCGCGTTCCACCACCTACGCCACGGACGTGGCCAAGATGATCGAAGCGCCCATCTTCCACGTCAACGGCGACGATCCCCTGGCCGTCCGCTTTGTCACCGAACTGGCCTACGCCTTCCGCCAGCAGTTCCACCGCGACGTGGTCATCGACATGCTGTGCTACCGCCGCTACGGGCACAACGAGGGGGACGAGCCGAATTTCACCCAGCCCGACCTCTACGCCCTCATCGACCAGCACCCACCCGTGGGGAAAATCTTCGAGAAAAAGCTGGTCGAATCCGGCGTGCTCACGGACGAAACGGCAGCGGCTCTCGACCAGGAATACCGCAAGAAACTCGAAACCACTCTCGCGGAAGTGCGCCAGAGCGCGGCGGCGGAACCGGTCGGCCCCTTGAGCGAATCGACCGCGGTGTTCCAGCCTCCCTATTCGCACGAACCAGTGGAGACCGCCGTCCCGAGGGAGGAACTGGACCGGATCGTCCACGCGCTCACGCACGTCCCCGAAGGCTTCCACGTCCTGCCCAAGCTCCAGCGCATGCTGCTGGACCGGCGCGCGCGGGCGCATGAAGCGGGCGGGCCGTACGACTGGGCGTTCGCCGAGGCGCTCGCCTTCGGTTCGCTTCTCTTGGAAGGCGTTCCCGTGCGGCTCTCCGGGCAGGACAGCCAGCGAGGCACCTTCAGCCAGCGGCACGCCGTCCTCTACGATGCCCAGACCCGCGCCCCTTATGTGCCGCTGCATCACTTGAGCGAAACCCAGGCACGGCTCTGTCTCTACAACTCCCTGCTCTCCGAGGCCGCCGTGCTCGGCTTTGACTACGGCTACTCGCTGGACTTCCCCACCATGCTTTGCATCTGGGAAGCGCAGTTCGGGGACTTCGCCAACGGAGCGCAGGTCATCATCGACCAGTTCATCGCCGCCGCGGAATCCAAATGGCAGCGGCCCAGCGGCATCGTCATGCTGCTGCCTCATGGTTACGAAGGCCAGGGGCCAGAGCACTCCAGCGCGCGCATCGAGCGTTACCTCCAGCTTTGCGCGGAGGAGAACCTGCAAGTGGCCGACCCCACCACCCCGGCGCAGTATTTTCACCTCCTGCGCCGCCAGATGAAGCGCCCCTTCCGCAAGCCGCTCATCGTCTTCACCCCCAAGAGCCTGCTGCGCGCGGAGGCGTGCGTCTCTTCGCTGGCGGATTTCACGCAAGACCGCTTCCACGAGATTCTCCCCGGTCCGTTGCTGGGACCCCCCTCAGAGGTCACGCGCGTCATTTTCTGCACCGGCAAAGTTTATTACGACCTGCTCGCCCACCGGCAGGCGGGAAACCGGGCCGACACGGCACTCATCCGCATCGAGCAGCTCTACCCCTTGAACGAGGCAGCCCTCAAGGAAGCCGTTGCGCCGTTCGCCAACGCAACGCAATTTATCTGGTGCCAGGAAGAACCGCGCAACATGGGCGCGTGGTCGTTCCTCTCGCCCCGGCTCGGCGCGCTCCTGGAACGGCACCTGATCTACGCCGGACGCCCCGAAAGCGCCAGCACCGCCGTCGGCGCCCTCGCCCTTCACAAAATGGAACAACGCCAACTGGTAGAAGACGCATTTGCGAATTGAAAACGATGAAAAGATCTCACGCAAAGCCGCAAAGGCGCCAAGGGGGAGAGAGCAACCACGCTCTTCCTTTCTTTGCGCCTTTGCGTCTTTGCGTGAGAATATCTTCTTTCTTCTCGTTCCCAAACTCCATTTGGGAACGCACTTGCACCCGCAACTCTATTGCGGGGAAAAATGAAGGAATGTCAGATGTTCTATGGATGCCTCCTACATCGCCAAACGGGATCTGGTCATGAACGCGGTAAGAGAAACACGAAAACCTCTTCGCAAAGGCTTATACAATGCGTGGATCAATTTCATACTTAGCAAAACCTCCTATGAGCCTCCAAATTAAAATCCCCTCTGTCGGCGAATCCATCGTAAGCGGCCTGCTCTCCGTCTGGCACAAGCAGGACGGGGAAACCGTTGCGGCTGGAGACGCCCTTTTCACGCTGGAAACCGACAAAGTCTCCACCGAGATCACCGCCGAGAAAGCGGGCGTGCTGCACATCCTGGTGCCACAGGGCGAGGAGGTCAAAATCGGCGCGGTTGTCGCCACCATTGATGACGTGGGTGCAGCCTCCCCATCCGCGCCAGTCCAGCCGAAAATCCGCCCCGAACCGGCGCCCGCCGTGGCCCCAGCCCCTCAGGTCGAGCGGTTCACCCGCAAAAAAATGTCCCCTCTGCGGCGCAAAATCGCCGCCCAGCTCGTCATGGCCCAGCAGACGGCGGCCATCCTCACCACCTTCAACGAGTGCGACATGAGCGCGGTCATGGAACTGCGAGCGCGCCATCAAGAGGCGTTCTCCAAGGAACACGGCGTCAAGCTCGGCTTCATGTCGTTCTTTCTCAAGGCCACCGTCGCCGCCCTCCAGTCGGTGCCCGCGCTGAACAGCCGCATCGACGGTGAGGATTTGATCCTCAACCATTACTACGACATCGGCGTCGCCGTCGGCACCGAGCGTGGCTTGGTCGTCCCGGTCCTCCGCGATGCCGAGCGCAAAGGGTTCGCCCAGTTGGAAAAGGACCTCCTCGCCTACGCAGGGAGCGCCCGCGAGGGGAAGCTGCGCGTGGAAGACCTGCAAGGCGGCGTGTTCACCATCTCCAACGGCGGCGTGTATGGCTCGCTCCTGAGCACCCCCATCCTCAACCCGCCCCAGAGCGGCATCCTCGGCCTGCACAAAATCATGGAGCGGCCCATCGCCGTCAAGGGGCAGGTGGTCATCCGCCCCATGATGAACCTGGCGCTCAGCTACGACCACCGCGTCGTGGACGGCAAAGAAGCCGTCACCTTCCTCATCAAGATCAAGGAAGCCATCGAAGAACCCGCGAGATTGTTACTTGAGATGTAGCGGCCGATTTTCCGCTTGTTTTTGAATCGTCGCAGCCTGCAAGGCGCAGGAGGGACGCGGGTAGGATGAATGTCGTGATGATCTTCATCTAGAGCGTTTTAAATTGAAGTGTTTACAATGATGCGAGAGCGCCGTGGGTTGTTGCGGGGCTTTTCAAGCGCAGCGGCTGTATTTGTCCATACCGCCCAAGCTGGAAAAGCCCCGCGACGGCCCGCGCCGCCGAGCAGCGTGTAAAGAATGAAATTTAAACCGCTCTAAAGACTCCTGTATCCGTCACGTTCATTTTGCAATTTGGCATGAGAGGAAAGAGGGCATCCGAAATCGCGCCTGGGGTTGCGATCCCCCAGCCTCTCCCCTCTTTCCAGATTTTCTGATGATTTTTCGAGTCGAAGCTTGTGAAAAAAGCGTGGGTGCGGCATTTCAGGGAACAGACGCGCTTGTTCCACCCAAAGAAATCGCTTTGCCTAGGAGCCCGAGGCGATTTAGCATAAGCGCGAACCTGCAATTCAATGATCCGTTATAAAACATATCTTATCTTTGGTGCGCCCGGCAGCGGCAAGGGAACCCAGGGGCAGACGTTGGGGACGCTGCCCGGGTTTTACCATTGCGCGTGCGGGGATGTCTTTCGCTCGCTCGACACCCGGACGGAACTGGGCCAGTCGTTCCTCTATTTTTCAAGCCGGGGGGAACTCGTGCCCGATGAAATCACCATCGAGCTCTGGCATGAGCGCATCGCCGCCTGCGTCCGCGCCAACCAGTTCAAGCCGGAGTTCGACGCGCTGGTGCTCGATGGCATCCCCCGCAACATCCGCCAGGCGGAAATCATGCAGGGGATTATCGATGTGCGCAAAGTCTTCCATCTCGCGTGCCCGGACCGCGAGGCGCTCGTCCGCCGCCTCCAGCAGCGCGCGCTCAAGGACAACCGGCTCGACGACGCCAACCAGGAGACGATCCGCGCGCGGTTGAACATCTTCGATGAACTCTCCCGGCCGCTCCTGGAATTCTACGGCAAGGATTTGATCCAGACCATCGACGCCACGCAGTCGCCCGTGAAGGTGCTCGGGGAGATCATCAAAACCATTAGCGGCGGCGACTGATTTTTCATGCGCGTCATTTTCATAGGAACCGGCGATGTCGGCCTGCCCTCTTTGAGCTGGCTGCTGCGCGAGCATGAGGTGGTGGCGGTGGTGGCGCAGCCAGACAAGCCGGTGGGCCGCAAACAGGAACTCACCCCGCCGCCCACCAAGCGCCTCGCTCTCGAACACGGCGGGCCGGTGTTGCAGCCCAAGCGGATCCGCGAACCCGCCGCCGTGGCCGAACTGTCTGCGCTTGAGCCGGATGTGATCGTCGTCATGGCCTACGGGCAGATATTACCCAAGGCGCTGCTCGACATCCCCCGGCTCGCCTGCCTGAACCTGCACGCCTCCCTGCTTCCGGCGTTCCGCGGGGCCGCGCCCATCCAGGCTTCCATCCTGGCGGGGGACCGCGAATCCGGCATCGCCGTCATGTGGATGGATGAGGGGCTCGACACCGGGGACGTTTTGCTCATGAAGCCGCTACGCATCCGGCGGCGGGAAACCGGCGGAACGCTGCACGACCGCCTGGCCGCGCTTGCGCCCGAGGCGCTCGCCGAGGCGATGGCGTTGCTGGCGCAGGGAACCGCCCCGCGCATCCCGCAGGAAGCCGCCTTGGCGACGTATGCTCCCAAGCTCTCGCGGGAAAGCGGCGTGATCGACTGGCGCGCCTCCTGCCAGGCCATCGACCGCCTGGTGCGCGCCATGAACCCGTGGCCCGCCTCCTCCACGTTGCTGCCCGATCCTGCCGGGGGCTCGCCCCGCAAGCTCAAAGTCTTTTCCGTGATCCAATGCCCCCGCACCAGCGGGGAACCCGGCACCGTCCTGCGCGCGGACAAACGCGGCATCCTGGTGGCAGCGGGCGAAGGCGCCGTGCTCCTCTGCGACGTGCAACTGGAAGGCAAACGCCGCATGCCCGTGCGCGATTTCCTGCTCGGCTACGCCATCCCCCCCGGCACACGCCTTCTGTGAAAAACGCTTCCGCCCAACTCCAAGCCCACGTCGCCGCGCTCAACGCCTGCACCCGCTGCCCGGCCATGCACAAGCCGGTCGTCTCCGGCGGCCCCGTGCTGAGCAAGGTGCTGCTCGTCGGCCAGGCGCCTGGCGTGAAGGAGCCGATCCTGGGCCGCCCCTTCGCGTGGACCGCAGGCAAGACCCTCTTCCGGTGGTTCGCCGAGCAGTGCGGCGTGGACGAGGCCACTTTCCGCAGCACCGTTTACATGGCGGCGGTCTGCCGCTGTTTTCCCGGCAAGAACGCCCAGGGTGGCGACCGCGTGCCGAACCCCGCCGAGATCGTCCAGTGCGGCGGCTGGCTCGACGCCGAGTTGAAGATTCTGCGCCCCGAGCTCGTCATCCCTGTGGGCAAGCTGGCCATCGCCCAGTTCCTGCCGCCCGCCCCGCTCACGGAGGTGATCGGCAAACCGTTCCGGGCCCGGCGCGCCGGCGTCTCGTTCGATCTCGTGCCGCTGCCGCACCCGAGCGGCGCCTCCCCCTGGCACCGGATGGAACCTGGAAAGAGCCTCTTGCAGCAGGCGCTGAAGCAAATCGCGCAGCACCCGGCGTGGGCGGGGATTTCCCCTCGCGCCTGATCTTTTTTCTGCACGCGAAAAAAATCCCGCGGATAATTCTTCCCATGTTTTTCCGGTTCGGCATCATGGGGCGATCATGAGCAAGCCAGAAATCATCGACCGCATTGTCAATCCCGGCATCGTCGCCATCATCCGGGCGGATTCCTCCGAACAACTGATGGGCGCCGCCGAAGCCCTGTACGAAGGGGGCGTCACCGGGATGGAAGTCACCATGACCACGCCCAACGCCCTCCAGGTCATCAACGACGTGGCTAGGCGCTTCGGCAAGAAAGTGCTCATCGGCGTCGGCACCGTGCTCGACACCGAGACCTGCCGCGCGGCCATCCTCGCCGGGTCGCAGTTCGTTGTGACCCCCGTCACCCGCCCTGAGGTCATCCAGATGTGCAACCGTTACGGCATCCCGATCGCCGCCGGCGCCTACACCCCCACTGAAGCGCTCACCGCCTACGAAGCCGGGGCGGACTTCGTGAAGATTTTTCCCGCCGACCAGCTCGGGCCGCAATACATCAAGAACATCCTCGCCCCCATGCCGCAGCTCCAGATCATCCCGACCGGCGGCGTCACCGTCGCCACCGTGGACGCCTTCATCAAGGCCGGTTGCGTGGCGCTCGGAGCCGGTTCGAGCCTCGTGAGCAAGGACATCCTCAAATCCCAGGATTGGAAGAAGCTCACCGAGACCGCCGCCGCGTTCGTCGAGGCGATCAAGAAAGCCCGCGCGTAATTGGTCGCGCAATAAGGTCTGATACCCCATCGGGGCGTGCTCTTTCCATAGCGGGTCGCCGGCAGGAGGATATTCGCCCCATAGGTCCCATCAGTCCCATTCCTCCATTGCGCCTTTGTTCGCTTTCAGGTAGGAAAAGTTTTCCCACCCGAAAGAACACCTTTTATTACTCAAGGAGATACCGATGAAGAATGCTTTGACGCGATGGATGCTGGGGATCGCCTGCCTCGCCCTGCTGTGCGGCTGCGCCGCAACCGCACACAAAGCAAGTTATTCCCACGCCCCGGTTTCCGATGCCGAGGCCAGCGCGATCGACGCCTTGCTGAATCCAGCCTCGGAGGCTACGGACGACACTGGCAAGAATAGCGAACCGCAGGTCACGTCTGTAGCCGGTGTGCCTACGGATCCGCAATTCGCGGTAAAATTACGGGCGCTGAGCCAGAAAAAAGCTCCGGAATCCAAACCGATGGAGATGCGCCCGGAGCGGATGCTCGTCTGGAAGGCGAACCTGACCATCCAAGTGGGAAAAGTCAGCAAAGCTGTGACTGAGGCGACCGCGCTGGCGGAGCGGCACGGCGGTTTCGTCGAGGAGAAGTCTGACTGTGGGGAGGAAGCGGCAACGTCTGCATCCCTCACCCTGCGGATTCCCGTCAAGGCGTTCAAATCCGCCGTGGACGGGATGGCTTCTCTCGGCACGGTTACCCGCCGGAATGTGGAGGGGGAGGATGTGACGGAGAAATACGTCGATCTGGAAAGCCGGCTTAAGAACAAGCTCGTCCTGCGGGACAGATTGAAGCAACTTTTGGACAAAGCCACGGAAGTCAAAGACATCCTCGCCCTCGAGAAGGAACTCAACCGGGTGCAGTCCGACATTGACGCCATGGCCGCGCACATGAAATCCCTCAAGGGCAAAGCGGACTACGCCACCGTCCATCTCAACTTGCAGAGAAAGTCGATCAAGGGGCCGCTCGGGTATTTCTTCAGCGGCCTCTGGTGGGGCGTGGAAAAGCTCTTTGTGATTCGGGAGTAATGCCCGGACGGGAAGAGCACCCTAATCCCTGACCCGGATTTTGAGGACTACCTTCACCACGGGCTCCGGCCCTTCCACCGCGCATCCCGGCTTGTGGCCGTCCTGCGGCAGGTAAACGGCGAAATAGCCCGCTGGCACGAGCATCGCTGTGGGGTTTTGCACGCGGGTGCCGTCGTATTTCTCCACGTCCTTCTCCGGGTTGTACGGCCCGGTGGAGTCGAGTTCTCCCACGGGCGCATAGAGAATTTTTTCCCGTCCGGAGACGACATACTGGATATCCGCATACACCTGGTGTGACTCCCATGTCTTGGTCTCCTCGGGGGCCGTTTCGTAGCGCTGGACCACGGCGTAGAGGCGCTTGCCCTCGATCTCGTATTTGCCGTCCGGCGTGTTCGGGTCAAACCGCTTCAAATAATCGAAGGCGGCGGGAAAAAGCGGGTGCAGCGGAGCGGTATCGGCGCAATGGGCGAGGGAATCGAGGATCATGGGGAAAAACCTTGTTTGGCTGGCGGCGCAAAACCATTCTGCGCGTTGACTGTCTCGTTTAGCAGCAAAGGCGCGCGCGGGTCAAGACAGCCTGCAACGGAAGCGAAACGCGCAGGGTTTTCCCGCAAAAAAGCCCGCTCCAGCTGAATCCGCTTCATTTTCTGCCCGGGATGGTCCGTAATAGAGGGCGAAAGATGGACCACACCAGCACATCGCGCCGATCCCAACCCATCGGCGTTTTCGACTCCGGCATCGGCGGGCTTACCGTTGCGGCGGCCTTGCGGCGTTTGCTTCCGCAGGAAAACATCTATTACATCGGCGACACCGCGCGCGTCCCCTATGGCGGCAAGAGCCAGGCGACCATTGAGCGTTATTCCGTGGAGATCAGCGGCCTGCTGCTGGCGGAGGGGGCCAAGATGATCGTGGCTGCGTGTAACACCGCCTCCGCCCTGGCCGTTCCCGCCCTGCAAGGCACGCTCCCGGTTCCCGTCACCGGCGTGATTTTGCCGGGGGCCAGGGCCGCCGTCGCCGCCACGCGCAACGGCCACGTGGGGGTCATCGGCACCCGGGGCACGGTGCGCAGCGGCGCCTATGAACGGGCCATTCACGCCCTCGCCCCGGAGGTCCGCGTCACCAGCCACCCCTGCCCCATGCTCGTGCCGCTTATCGAGGAAGGCTGGCTGGAGGACTCCCTCACCGACGCCGTGATCGCCCGCTATCTGGACGGCATGGTGCGCTCGGGCATCGACACTCTCGTGCTGGGTTGCACCCATTACCCCTTGGTGAAAAGCGCCCTTGCTCGTTTCCTCGGCCCGGATATCCGCCTGGTGGATTCCGCGGAAAACTGCGCCATCGCCGTGCGCGAGCTCCTCATGCAGCACGGCATCGACGCGCCGCAAACCGCGACGGGGACTCTGGAAGTCGCCCTCACGGACGCCTCGGACGGTTTTCTCCCGGTGGCTGAAGAAGCCCTCGGCCTCTCCGTGGGCAGCGTTCGCCTCGCCGCCGTGCAGCGTTAAAAACGGCTATTCCGCCTGCGTCTTGCCCTGCAAGAGCACCAAAAATTCCCGCAGCGCGGGCGTGCGCGGACGGTTGCGCTTGAGCAGGATGCCGATGGGACGCCGCAAGGGCGGGTCCAGCGGGAGCGCCCGCAAGGTTCCTCCTTTGATCTCGTCGCGGACCGTGGCCAGGGGGACGATGGAGACGCCTTGTTCGATTTCCACCGCACGCTTGACGGTCTCGATGTTGTCAAACTCCATGGTATGGCTGAGGCCGATGCCGCTTTCGCGGAAATGCCGGTCCACAAACTGGCGCGTGGGCAGGTCGGGGTCAAAGGCGATAAAGCGCTCCTTTTTCAGGGTCGCCGGAGCGATTTTTTTGAGGGAGGCGAAGGGATGGGAGGGGTGGAAGATGACGACCAGTTCATCGTCCATGAACGGTTCGATCTGGATACCCTTGCGCATGGTGGGATAGGCGACAAACCCGATGGCCGCCTCGCCGCTGAGCACCTGGGCGTAAACCTGCGCCGAGCGCTTGTAGGCCATCTGCACCTGAACGGTCGGGTATTTTTGTTGGAACGCCTTCAAAAAGGGGGGCAGATCATGCAATCCGATCGAGTAAACCGCCGACACGTTCAGTTCTCCGGCCACGACGTCGGCCAGTTCGTTGAAGCGCTCGTCGATGCCGTTGAAGATTTCCAGGATTTCCTTTGCGGCTTCCAGCAGCACGGCTCCCTCGGGGGTCACGCAGCATTGCCGCCGACCGCGTTCCAACAGCGTGCGGCCCAGTTTTTTTTCCAGCGCGAGAATCTGTTGACTCACCGCGCTTTGTGTCATGGAATTGAGCAAACCTGCCTTGGAAAAACTGGCAGTCTCGACAACGTCGCTAAAAATTTTGAGAGTTTCTATGTGCATGGCGAGGGGATATTAAGCACACTTATTATAAATAAACCCCCTCGTCGTCAACACTTCATATTTCCCTTATGATTGCCAACAATCTCGAGCTCGTCCGTTCCCAAATCGCCGAGGCGGCCGCCCGGTCCCACCGGAACGAGGACTCGGTCACCCTCGTCGCCGTCAGCAAGGTCCACAGCCCGGAAACGATCCTCGAAGCCGTGGATGCGGGGCAGGTGGTGTTCGGCGAAAACCGGGTCCAGGAAGCCCGCGCCAAGATGCCGCTGCTGCCGGGGCGCCTGCGCTGGCATCTCGTGGGCCATCTCCAGAGCAACAAAATCCGCCAGGCGCTCCCGGCCTTCGAGCGCATTCACAGCCTCGACACAGTGGACTTGGTCCGGGACGTGGACCGCATCGCCGGGGAGTTGGGGCTCTTTCCCAAGGTGCTGCTGGAGGTCAATGTCGCCGGGGAGGGGAGCAAATTCGGATTCAAGCCGGAGGCGTTGCGGGTGGCGATGGAGGAACTGCTCACCTTGGAACGGGTGAACATTGACGGATTGATGACCGTGCCGCCGTTTGCGCTGGAGGCCGAGGCGTCCCGGAAGTATTTCGCCGCCTTGCGCGAGCTGCGCGACCGGCTTTCGAGCGAATTCCGCGTGCCGCTGCCGGAGCTCTCCATGGGCATGAGCGGGGATTTCGCCGTGGCCATCGAGGAAGGGGCGACGTTCGTGCGCGTGGGCACCGCGATCTTCGGCGAACGCCGCGGCAAGGCGTGGAAGCCCGTGGCCTCGGAGATGGATTAGGAAAACATCTGCGTCTCTGCGTGACGTTTTTCTGCAAGCAACACCGGGCACTTCGCGCACGCCCACGCGCCAACCGGGGTCCGAAACCTCAGGCGACGCATTATGAATCGCATCGCCGGCATCGAAACGGAATACGGCTGCCTTGTCCTGGACGACTCGCAGTCGAGCGCCTCGGACTCGTGGCCCGTGCGGATCAAGAACCATCTCTTTAAGAAAGACCGCGTGGGAGCGGTGGACCTGCACTACCGCGATTACGAGGAACCGCCGGGCAATGGCGGGTTTCTGCGCAACGGCGGGCGGCTCTATGTGGACATGGGCCATCTGGAATACGCCTCGCCGGAATGCCTGAGCGTGCGGGACATGGTGGCCTATGACATCGCGGGAGACACGCTGGTGCAAAGCGCCGTGACGGCCCTGCATGGCGAGCGCCACGTCTCGGTCATCAAAAACAACGTCGATCACCACACCGGCGCCACGTTCGGCTGCCACGAGAACTACCTCATGCGCCGGGAGATGCAGTTCACGCCATCGGCCCTGGGGACCCTACTTTCCTTCCTCGCCACCCGGCAGATTTACACCGGGGCGGGCCGGGTCGGGCAGACCAACCCGCTTTCCTTTGAATACGAGTCGCGCCAGGCGGGCCGGGTCGATTACCAGCTCTCCCAGCGGGCGGATCACATCGTCAACGACATCTACCAGTGGGTGCAGTTCAACCGCGCCATCATCAACGCCCGGGACGAGCCGCTGGCGGATCACCACCGCTACCGCCGCCTGCATCTGCTGGTGGGCGACTCGAACATGAGCCCCTACGCCAACGCGCTCAAGGTGGGGCTCACCTCGCTGGTGATCACGTTGCTCGAACAGGATTGTCTGCCGCGCAACGTGGTTCTGAGGGATGCCGTGGTGGCCACGCGCGAGATTTCCCGCGAGGGCACCGGGCGCGGCCTGGTGAAGCTGGAGGACGGGCGCACGCGCGACGCGCTCGACATCCAATACGAGTTTCTGGCCCACGCGCAACGGCACTTCACCGGGGCGGACGAGGAGACCGACTGGCTGCTGGCGAACTGGAAGTTCGTGCTGGAGGCGCTCGAATCCAACCCCGAACGGCTCATCGGCGGCGTGGACTGGATTTCCAAGCGCTGGCTGCTCGATCTCTTCCGCGCGAACGAAAACCTCACCTGGCAGGACCCGTGGCTCCAGAGTCTCGATCTGGAATACCACAACATCGACCCGGCGCGCGGGCTCTTCTTCACGCTGCGCCCGTGCCGGCAGATCGCCGAGTGGAACGCCAGCGTCCAGAGCATGGAGGCGATGGGCGTGCCCCCGGCCAACACGCGCGCACACGCCAGGGGTATCGCGGTGAACTGGTTCATGGAGCACCCGAAGTGCAATTACACGATCAACTGGGACTCCCTGAGCATCGATGGCGAGCCGCCGCTGGCCATGCCCGACCCGTTCGACGCCAGCGAAGAGGCCGTGCGGAAGTTTCTGGAGAGATAGAGGGAAAGGGCAATGGGGCGGATGAATCTTCTGATTTCTCCCCCATTCCGTGCTAAACTTCTCCCTCGACGCGCGCCGTGGGTGCCGTAAACTTGTCTCTTTTCCATGTTCAGCCAGCTAGCCGATAAACTCCAAGACGTATTCAAAGATCTCCGCGGTCACGGAACGATCTCGGAGGCGAATGTCAACGATGCGATGCGCGAAGTCCGCATGGCGTTGCTGGAGGCGGACGTGCATTTCCAGGTCGCCAAGGATTTCATCGCGCGGGTGAAGGAAAAGGCGCTGGGAGAAGAGGTTCTGCGCAGCATCACGCCGGGCCAGCAGATCGTCAAAATCTTCCACGACGAACTCACCGCGCTGCTGGGCGGGGACGCCGCGCCGCTCGTGCTCGAAAAATCGGCCCGCATCCTCATGGTGGGGCTCAACGGCGCGGGCAAGACGACCTCCAGCGCAAAGCTGGCCCGCTGGCTCAAGGGCCAGGGCCGCACGCCCCTGCTCTACGCGCTGGACCTCCACCGGCCGGCGGCCATCGAACAACTGGCCACGCTCGGCAAGCAGATCGGCGTCCCGGTTTTCCGCCCGCAACCCGGCGAAACCGACGTCCTGCGCGCCACCAAGGCCGCGCTCGACTGGGCGGCGCTGCCGGAGAACGCGGCGGGCAATGTCCACATTTTCGACACCGCGGGGCGGCAGGAGATCGACGAACCGCTGGTGCAGGAGCTCAAGCGCGTGCGGGATTTCCTCGCGCCGCAGGAGATTCTGCTCGTGGCGGACGCGGCCACCGGCCAGCAGGCCGTCAGTGTGGCCACCCATTTCCACGAGGCGCTGGGCGTCACGGGATTGGTGCTGACAAAGCTCGACGGCGACGCGCGCGGCGGCGCGGCCCTTTCCATGCGTGAGGTGACGCGGCGCCCCATCAAATTTGCGGGCGTGGGCGAGAAAATCGACCAGTTTGAGCCGTTTTACCCGGAACGGCTGGCCGGGCGCATCCTGGGGATGGGCGACATCGTGGGGCTGGTGGAGAAAGCCGCGGCGGCCATCGACGAGGATGAGGCGCGCCGGATGGAGGAAAAGCTGCGGACGGCCTCCTTTGACCTGAACGACTTCCTGGCGCAGTTCAAGATGATCCGGAAACTCGGCCCCCTTGAGAATATCCTTGGCATGTTGCCGGGAATGGGTAACATGAAAGGCTTTTCCGTAGACGAGAAGCAAATGCGACGGGTCGAGGCCATTGTCCTTTCGATGACTTTGGAGGAGCGCCACAAGCCGGACATCCTGAATGCCCGGCGGAGGCAGCGAATCGCCCGTGGCAGCGGCACCTCGGTTACGGAAGTAAACGACTTGCTCATGCGCTTTAATCAGATGCAAAAGATGATGAAGAACATGGGGAAGTTCAAAAAAATGATGGCTCGCTCCGGCGGGCCGCGCATCCCTGGGATGCGTTAGCCCGAGCAAAAGACAGACCAACACAGCGACCAACCAACCACTTAAATTTATGGCAGTATCCATCCGACTCCGGCGCGAAGGCGCACTTAACAGCCCGTATTACCGCATCGTTGTGGCCGATTCCCGCGGCCCGCGTGACGGCAAATTCATCGAGCAAATCGGCAACTACGACCCGAAGAAGGCCGAGAACAACGCGAATATCGACCTGGCCCGCGTGGACTACTGGGTCGGCGTCGGCGCCCAGCCCACCGACACTGTTCGTGCGCTCATCAAGAACGCCCGCAAAGCGGCTCCCGCCGCCTAGCGCGTTCCGGTAAATCGCGCCCGGCGCGGCGCGCATTCCACTCTTCGAACAGGCCGGGGGCAACCCCTCCGGCCTTGTTTTATTTCCCGCGGCACCGCTTGCAGCGCTGCCCGTTCGCCTCTCAACCCCATCAGAATCCCCCCTCTCTCCATGGAAGCCTTCCTGCGTTACCTTGTCCTCAACCTCCTCGGGACCACCGAGGGGATGGAGCTTACGGAAAGCCGCTCCCAGCAGAAAATCGTCTTCCGCCTCAAGCTGCCGCCCGAGCAAATCGGCAAGATCATCGGCAAAGAAGGGCGGACCATTGAGGCGATCCGCAACCTGCTTTCCGCCGCCGCCGCGCGGACCGGGCAGAAAGTGCTGCTCCAGATCGTCGAGGAATAAGAAATGGTGGTTACGAATGCGCTTTTCAAAAAGGCGCTTTTGCCTGTAAGGATAGCACCCCTTCAAAACGCTTCGCACTCGCATGAATCCCTCCTCTTTTCTAGCCGCTTCGGCGCTGGCTTTACTGGTGGCCCTCGCTCCGCTTTCTGCCGTTGCCGCCGCCACTGAACACGCCACCGCACCCGTTCCCAAGGATGAATTACTGGAGAAAATCCCCGGCATCGTGCAAGTCGTAAGCGCGCAATGCGAGGGGATGCTTGCTCGGCTCAATGCCGGGGAAGCCGCCGCAAAACTCCCGCGCTCGTTCGTAAACGGCAAGCTCGTTCTCGTGGAGCCGAAGGATTGGACCAGCGGCTTTTTCGGCGGCTCGCTCTGGTATCTCTACGAACTCACCGGCGACGAAAAATGGAAGGTTGCAGCGGACCAATGCACGCGGAGGCTGGATTCCGTCCGGCATTACACCGGCAACCATGACACGGGCTTCCGGCTCTATTGCAGCTACGGCAACGGCCTGCGGTTGGCAAAGGTGCCCGGCTACAAGGAAGCGCTGCTCGACGGAGCCCAGGCGCTGAGCACGCGGTTCAACCCGCAGGTGGGCGCCATCAAATCCTGGGACCGCAAGGACTGGAGCTACCCGGTCATCGTGGACAACATGATGAACCTAGAGCTGATGTGTTGGGCCACGAAGGCCAGCGGCGACCCGAAGTTCAAGGAGATCGCCCTTTCCCATGCCAACAAGACGCTCGCCAACCATTTCCGTCCGGACAGCAGCAGTTACCACGTCGTCACTTACAATCCGGATACCGGTGCGCCGGAACTCAAGAAAACCTGGCAGGGTGCAGCGGACGATTCCGCCTGGGCACGCGGGCAGGCGTGGGGCTTGTATGGGTACACGATGATGTACCGCGAAACCAAGGATCCCGCCTATCTGGAACAGGCAAAGAAAATCGCCGCCTTCATCCTCCATCACCCGCGCCTGCCCGGGGACAAGATTCCCTACTGGGACTATGACGCCCCGGGCATCCCCAATGAAGAGCGCGACGCCTCCGCCGGGGCGGTCACGGCATCGGCCTTGATCGAACTTAGCGGCATGGTGGAGCCCAAGCTTGGCGGGGAATACCTCGGCCTCGCCCGTCGGCAACTGCTCTCCCTCTCCTCCCCTGCCTATCTGGCCAACCCCGGAGAAAACGGAAACTTCCTGCTGATGCATTCGGTGGGAAGCAAGCCCCACCAAGGCGAGGTGGATGTGCCGTTGAACTATGCGGACTACTATTTCCTGGAAGCGCTTCTGCGCTACCGCGCGAAGATCGAGGGCAAGTAAGGAGGTTTCATGAAAACCTTCCGGCTTGTGTCTGTTTTTCATTTCACCTTCAGACTGACAGATCAGAAGGGGGCATCGAATTCTCCCTCTTGATCTTGTCCCCTGTTTAGCAGAAGAGTGTCCCCACCATGAATAAAATCCCCTCTCCGGAGAGCCCGGGAATCACCCGGTCGCCTGAGGGAAAATCATGGAAAACGGGCACGCTCACTTATACATTCAGCGGGCTTCTGGCCCTTTTCTTCTGGCTGCTCCTGGGGGATTTTGCCTGGACCTTGCGCGACCGCTCTGCGATGCCCACGGCGCAGTGGTATCTCCAACATCTGGGGGTTTCCAATCTGCTCTTCGGGCTGCTCTTGAGTTCGCTTCCTGCCTTCATCGGCCTCTTTCTCGGGCCGATCATCAGCGTGAAATCCGACCGCCACCGCGGGAAATGGGGGCGGCGAATTCCCTTCCTCCTGGTTACCACCCTGATTGCGGTTTTAGGGATGCTCGGGATGGGATGCGCGCCGTTGATTGCGGTGGCCGTGCCCAGATTCTTTCCGCACCAAAGCGCAACGGGGGCGGCGGTTCTTAGCTTCGGCATTTTCTGGGCGGCATTTGAAATCGCCGTCCTCACCAGCAGACTCGTCTTCGACGGCCTCATCAATGACGTGGTGCCCAAAGAGTTGCTGGGGAGATTCTACGGGTGTTTTCGCGCGATAGGTCTCATCATCGGAATGGTTTTCAACTTTTGGATCACAGGAAAGGTTCCAAAGCACTTTTCCCTGATCCTGGTTCTGATTGCTGTTTTCTATGGCGCCTGCACCGTGTGGATGTGCCTTAATGTCAAGGAAGGCGAGTATCCGCCGCCGCCTCCCCCTGCCCCGGACCGGGAAGGATGGGGGCGGGGGATCGTTGGCGGCGCGCGCCTTTATTTCAAAGAATGTTTTACCAGCCGGTATTATTTTTGCGTTTTTGTATTTTTAATGACATCGGCGTTGTCGTTCGTCCCTGTAAATACCTTCGCCATGCCCTACGCGCTGAGTTTGGGAATCGACACGGATGTCTATGGAAAGTATTTGGCGCTCACGTATCTTATCTCCTTTTGCCTGTCGTTCTTTCTGGGGTGGCTCTCGGATATCTTCCATCCCCTGCGGGTGACGATGGCGACGCTGCTGGGGTTCGCCGTGTTGACGGCATGGGCAGGCATCTATGCAACCACGCCCACGACCTTCCTGATCGCCTGGGTTCTGCACGGAGTGCTCTCAGGCTGTTATTTAACGAGCTCGGCCTCGTTAGGGCAACGGCTCTTTCCCCATGAGAAGTTCGCTCAATTCGCCTCGGCTGTCTTGATGCTCACAGGGCCCACTACCGTCGTCCTTGCGCCGCTGGTCGGGAGGGCCGTTGACAAAACAGGCCATGTTTACCGTTACACCTTTGCCGCCGGGTGCCTGCTCTCCTGCGTGGCCCTCCTTGCCGCATGGCGGGCGCATCGGGACTTCATGAAATTCGGCGGCCCCAAATACTACGTCGCGCCGGAGTAATGCCATCTCTGCGGTGATCCCGCCAGGAAGCACCGGAACGCTCCACTCCTTTTTGCAGCCGGGATATTCCCTTTCCGGCATTTTTTCACGTTTTTCCGCCCGTTTTCCGGGCGGATTTTTGTTCTGGAAGTGCCTGAAACGGGGGTGTTTTTAGGGGTTGGCCCGTCATTTGCTCAGGGCCAAAAACGCAAAAGCGGCGATTTCTTGGCAAGGGAAAAAGTTGTGTTTTGAAAACTTTTCAACTTGATGAAAACCACAAGATATTGTGTCATGTCCGGCGTTAACCCCAACAAGCTGTGGTGAAGCGCCTCCGGGTTCTTCACGGATTATCCCCCGTTTACTGACCCGTCATTGACAGGTTGTTCACAGCAAAAATTCGCAAAACCTCCAAAAACGCCGCACATTACAAAGGAAGGGAAAGCCCGCCATGCAAAAACTCAAGTCCGGAGTCCGCACGACTCGTCTCAAAATCGCAGGAAAAGACCGCCTGCCCGCCAGCAAATCGCCCAATGGCCACCGTTTGGGTTTGAAATTCGAGCGCACCTTTAGCGCTGCCAACGTCTCTCCCTTTGACCAGGTCGAGTGGGAACGCCGCGACGCCGCCATCACGGACGACAGCGGCAAGGCCATCTTCAAGCAGGACAACGTGGAGGTGCCCAAGAGCTGGTCCGTGCTCGCCACCAAGATCGCCGTCTCGAAATATTTCTACGGCGACATCGCCCACGGCGCGGACCCCTACAAAGGGGGGCGGGAGAATTCCGTGCGCCAGTTGATCCACCGCGTCACGCGGACGATCACGGACTGGGGCATCGCGGACGGCTATTTCGAGGACGAGGCGGCGGCGAAAGTTTTTTATGATGACCTGACGTGGCTCTGCCTCCACCAGCACGGCGCGTTCAACAGCCCGGTTTGGTTTAATGTGGGGCTCTACCACCAGTATGGAATCGGCAAGGGCGGCCAGGAAGGGAATTATTTCTACAACCCGGCCACCGGCGAAGCGGAGAAAGCGCCCAGCCAGTATGAATACCCGCAGGGGAGCGCCTGTTTCATCCAGTCCGTCAAGGACACCATGGAGGACATCATGCGGCTCGCCAAATCCGAGGCGCTCCTCTTCAAATACGGCAGCGGCACCGGCAGCGATCTTTCCACGCTGCGCAGCACGCGCGAGAAACTCAGCGGCGGCGGACGCCCGAGCGGCCCGCTCTCCTTCCTCAAGGTCTATGACCAGGTGGCCAACGTGGTCAAAAGCGGCGGCAAGACCCGGCGCGCCGCCAAGATGAACACCCTCAAGGACTGGCACCCGGACATCGAGGAATTCATCGAGGCCAAGACCAAGGAAGAGCGCAAGGCGTGGGCGCTCATCGAGCAGGGCTATGCCGCCGACTACAACGGCGAAGCCTACGGCTCGATCATGTATCAAAACGAGAACCTCTCCATCCGCGTGAGCGACGAGTTCATGCAGGCGGCCATCGAAGGCAAGGATTGGTGGACGCGGCGCGTCACCGACGGCCAGCCGTGCGAAAAGAAGAACGCCCGCGAGCTGCTGCGCAAGATCGCCCTGGGCACGCATGTGTGCGGCGATCCCGGCATGCAGTTTGACTCCACCATCCACACCTGGCACACCTGCAAAGGCACCGCGCGGCAGAACTCCACCAACCCGTGCTCGGAATACCTCTTCCTGGACGACACGGCGTGCAATCTCGCCTCCCTCAACCTGATGAAATTCAAGCGCGAGGACGGCACGTTCGACATCGCGCGCTTCAAGGCCGCCGTGCGCCTGTTCATCACCGCGCAGGAAATCCTGGTGGATAACGCCAGCTACCCGATCAAGGAAATCGCGGAGAACTCGCACATCTTCCGCACGCTGGGCCTCGGCTACGCCAACCTCGGCGCGCTCATCATGAGCATGGGCCTGGGCTACGACAGCGACGAAGGCCGCGCGCTCGCCGGCGCCATCACCGCCATCATGACCGGGCACGCCTACGAACAAAGCGCGCGCCTCTCCGCCGCCATGGGCCCCTTCGAGGGCTACAAGGACGCCCGCACCCGCGCCATCCAGAAGCCGGTCGCCAAGGACAACGTCGCCTCCATGCGCGAAGTCATCGAGCGGCACCGCAGCCACGTCGCCAAAATCCAGGCCAGCGAACGCTTCGGCTACCTCAAGGAAGAAGCCCTGCGCTGCTGGGATGGCGCACTCGCGCTCGGCAAAAAGCACGGCTACCGCAACGCCCAGGTCAGCGTGCTCGCGCCCACCGGCACCATCGGGTTCCTCATGGACTGCGACACCACGGGCATCGAGCCGGACATCGCGCTCGTCAAATACAAGCTCCTGGCCGGCGGCGGCATGCTCAAGATCGTCAACCAGACCGTCGCCTCGGCCCTGCAAGCGCTTGGCTACAGCCCTGCCGAGATTGCGCACATCATCGCCCACATTGACAAATACGACACCATCGAAGACGTGCTTGAAGAGAAGGGGTGCGAGATCATCGCCTCCGGGCTCAAGCCCGAGCATCTCCTCGTGTTTGACTGCGCCTTCAAGCCGCGTCTCGGCAAGCGCAGCCTTGGTTACGAGGGGCACATCCGCATGATGGCCGCCGCGCAACCGTTCCTGAGCGGCGCCATCTCCAAGACCGTCAACATGCCCGAGCACGCCACGGTGGAGGAGATCATGAACACCTACATCGAAGGGTGGCAACTCGGCCTCAAAGCCATCGCCATCTACCGGGACGGCTCCAAACGCTCGCAGCCCGTGGAAACCAAAAAGAGCGGCACGGGCGACCTGACGGAGGCGGAGGCCGAGCTTTCCTCCAAGCAAGGGCTGGAAACCCGCGTCATCGAGCTGGAGCAGGAAATCGATACGCTCCGCCAGAAGGTCAACAAACCGGTGCGGGTGCGCATGCCGGACACGCGCGTCGGCATCACCCACAAGTTCGACATCGCCGGGCACGAAGGCTACATCACCGTCGGCCTGTATGAAACCGGCATGCCGGGCGAACTCTTCATCCAGATGGCCAAGGAAGGGAGCACCATCGGCGGCCTCATGGACACCGTCGCCACGCTCACCTCCCTCTCCCTGCAATACGGAGTACCACTGGAGAGCCTGGTGAAGAAATTTGCCTACCAGCGCTTTGAGCCCTCCGGCTTCACCAAGAACCCGGACATCCGCAACGCCACCTCCATCACCGACTACGTCTTCCGCTGGCTCGGCTGCCAGTTCATCAATGGCTACAAGGAAGCCACCTCGGCCAAGAAGACCCAGCCCGAGCTGCCGATGAAGGAACTCAAGGAGATCGAGAAACAGGCCGTCAACCGCCCCGTCTCCGACCTCTCCCGCACGGGCGAAAAGGAAGTCGTCGATGTCCTTACCAACCGCACGAATTCCGATGGAACGCCGACAAACGGCAATGGGAACCATCATGGGAGCGGCGGCCACGCCGAGCGCGTCAAGGTAGCCCTGGGTAACATGTACATGGACGTCACCTGCTCCAACTGCGGCAGCAACAAAGTGATCCGCGCCGGAGCCTGCGGCTGCTGCACCGAATGCGGCACCAGCCAGGGGTGCTCGTAAGGACCTCTGCAGAAAAGAGACCTGAAGAAACTGGAAGCATGAGTTGATTTTTACGATCAACTCATGCTTTTCTTTTTTTGCCATGAAGTCGCTTTACAGGACGGTTTTGCTTAAACGGATGACGAACGCAGGAATTGCTGCGGGGGTGTTGCTTGGCTTAATCCAGCCAGCGTCGGCCTTTGATCTGAAAGCGTCTCAACCGGGGAGCCCGAAAAGGCAGGCGTGCGGCCGCAGGCAATGCGCGGACTATCTCCATCCCGGAAATACAAACAGGGAACGCCCCAACTCAGAAGCAGAAAAGCGCGCCTTCGAGTTCCTCGCTATTCCCAAGACTTCAGCTGCATCTTCATTGGAACCGCTCTAATTGTCTGGAAAGCTACCGAGTAATCTGGAAGGAATATCGAGGAATATGAAGCAGACGCAAAAAACACGTAAGCCATCGATTCGACGCCGACACTCCATTGGTGAATGGTATGGCGTGGATTTTGAGAAGATGAATTCATTGGAGCGCAAGAACCAAGCGTCACAGGAACTGCGCGTCGATGGCCTTACAGGGAAGTCCTGTCCCTTCCAATATAAGGCAACCTGCAACAAAAAAGGTGGTGTTTGCTCCCTCCGACTTTACGAGCAGCAGGAAAATGGCCCCGTGCGAGGCGTTGGATCGATTATCTCCACATGCCCCAACCGCTTCCTCGAAGACAACACGATATACCATTGGGTGGGAGAAACGCTTTTGCAAACCTCCGATCCGGTAATCCTCTCGGAAATTGGTTTTCTGGATCGCTTAAAGCCGGAGAAGGAAAATGATGAAGAAGATGACCGCGATTTTATCGGCAGAATCGACAACGTCCTTATTCACCCGGAACGGAAGCCCATGGACTGGTGCGCGCTGGAAATTCAGGCCGTTTATTTTTCAGGCAAAGCGATGAAGCAGGAGTTTACAATGCTGGCGCACCTCGACATGGATGAGTTGCCTTTTCCCGCTGCTCACCGAAGACCCGATTGGAGGAGTTCTGGACCGAAGAGGCTACTACCGCAGTTGCAAACCAAAACGCCCACCATCAGAACGTGGGGAAAGAAGATTGCGGTAGTGATTGATGAACCTTTCTTCAATTCCTTGCTCGGCTTGGACCGGGAAAAGCATCTCTCCAATGCGGAAATTGTATGGTTCGTTGTCGCTTATGAACCCGTTGCTAAAGGGTGGAAACTTGTCAGGAAGGATGTAGTCTTCACCAAGCTTGAATCCTCAGTGAAAGCCTTGACCGGAGGCACTCCACTTTCAAAGGAGGCTTTTGAAAATCAACTCATTTCAAAACTTAAGGCCGCCAGTCCACATCACAGGTTGATTTCCAGCGACTAAGAAATCGATCCCAGCCAACTCAAGTCCCGGCCAATAAGCAGTTCAGTCATCTTGGCATGATGCGTATTCTTCATGGCAATCGGTCGGGTTTCAAAACCGAATTTCCTAGCCAGTGCAACCACCTCGATGGTGTTGTCGTAACTCATCAAAAAATCCCCCTCGCACTTTTCCATCTCTCTGAAAAGGCGTTCATGATCGATTTGCCACTCAGAATAGAGTCTTTTGCCTGCAAGCGTGTATGGCGGATCAATGTAGAACACCGTACCCGCATCGGCTCCATGCTCGGAAATGAGATCAAACCCATCCCCTTCAACAAAGGATAGGCGATCTTTGAGCGCATGAATCTCACGGATGCGGCGCGCCAGAGTTTCCGGATACCACCTCGAATTTAATCCCCGTCCGTTTTCACCTGTTTTAACCAGACCCGCCCCCTGCGCCAAAATCCCTCCCCGTTGGACTCTGTTGCGAAGGATCGTTTGAAAGGCTCGGTCCCTCAGTTGACGAGGCTCGCATTTTAGTATCTCACGAACAGCGGGTTCGTTGAGATCAAAGCTTTGGATCATCGTTGCAAGCCATTCAGCTTGTCCGTTCAGGACAACTCGCCACACGGACGCAACCCCTTGGTCAAGTTCACCGAATATAACATGCCGCACCAAGTTTTCGAATGCAGCCGTCAGGCTGACAATGGCACCTCCGGCGAACGGCTCGATAAGGCGTCCCGGCTGTTTTGGGCGGTATCGCAGCCAATCCCGAATATAGGGAACAAGCCACGTTTTTCCTCCAGGATAACGAAAAGGGCTCCTCTGCGGAATGCTTGAAACATTGATGGGCTTGTCAACGGTGTAAGAAACCTTCTTCGCGGGCATGAGTTCCAGCACCAACGCATTGGGCTCTTCGCGCATACGAAAATCGCCAGAGTCATCAAGGTACCTCGCTATCTCTACCAGCCGATTTGCCATATTTTCGGGAACCCGGATAACGGTTGTTTTTCCCGAATTCCACTTTTTGGGGTAAGAGGTAGAAGATATGGCCATGCGCCCTTGTTACAGGGTTTCTTAAAATATGTCAACCCAGTAACGGGGTTTTGCGCTCTGTTACGGAAATCTTTTCCCGTTTCCTAACTCCTCAACACCCGGATCGCCTCCGCATAATCCGGTTTCCCGAAGACGGATGTGCCTGCGACAAGGACGTTCGCCCCGGCGGCGACGCACTGTTTCGCCTGCGGCGCGTGGATGCCGCCGTCCACCTGGATATGGAACGCCAGGCCGCGACGGGCGCGCACCGCGGCGGCGGCCTCGATCTTCGCCAGCATCTCCGGCATGAACGGTTGACCGCCGAACCCCGGCTCCACGGTCATCACCAAAAGCAGATCAATCTGGTCAAGAAACGGTTCCACGGCGGCAAACGGCGTGCCGGGACGCAGGGAAAGCCCTGCAGTTCGGCCCGCGGCACGGATGCGCCGGAGCAAGCCCGCCATGTCGTCCACCTCGGATTCCACATGCACGGTCACGTTGTTTGCGCCCGGCAGAAAACGGTCGAGGTAGTGATCCGGATGCGAAATCATGAGGTGGACGTCCGTGGGAATAGCCACCTGTTTGCGCACGGCATCGCAAAACGCCGGTCCGAACGAGATGTTGTCCACGAAATGGCCGTCCATCACGTCGAGATGCATCCAGTCCGCCCCTGCCGCTTCCGAGGCGCGCACTTGGGCGCCGATGTTCGCGAAGTCCGCCGCCAACACGGACGGCGCGATGAGTATCTTGGAAAAATCCAGGGTCATAAGTCTAAACCGGCTGTTGAAATCGAAGATTATGGGAGAAGAGAAGAAGGAATCCACAGATTTCGCAGATTTACACAGATTTCAGGAGAAGGAGAAGAGGGCACGGAAGGAAGAAATACCATTCGCGAGAATAAATCGGTGGAATGCACGAACTGAATCCCCATTAAAAATACCAGAAGAAAGGAATCAGGAAGCCAGGAAAAAATCCGCCAATTCTGTTTCCTGGTTTCCTGGCTTCCTGATTTTCTTTTTTACCGATATTACTTGGTAAATGGTAAAAGCCGCCAGTAGGCCACAGTCCCGGCAAAAGCCCCTCTGTAATCTGCGGCAATCTGCGAAATCTGCGGATAGACCTCTTTTCCCTCCTGTTTTATCTGCGGCATCCACGTTAAACCCCCGCGCGCTGGAGCAGATCGGCGAGCACTTTTTCGGCCTCGAAGACCTCCCTGGCCACCTCGAAGGCCGCGCGGCTGTGCTTGGGGTAGTCGGCGTTGATCTCGCGCACGGCTTCGACGATTTCCTCCATCGTGGAGAACGCCAGCAGCCCTTCTTTGCCGCCGTAGAATTTCGTGAACCCGGTTTCCTGGGTGATGACGGGGCGCCCCGCCGCGAGATAGCACGCGGAGCGGTCGCTGAACCACCCCGTATTGAGCCGCACATACTGGTCCTTGGCCACGGTGAACTCGCCCTTGGAGTTCTGGATGTAGCCGCGGTATTCATTCCAATCCACGCTCAACTGGTGCGGGCTGCTGAGCCGCCAACCGTTGCGGGCAAAGAGCGCCTGCGTGGCCTTGTCCTTGATGTCCGTGGCGAGCTCGAAGCCTTCGCCCGCGCAGCGCGGCGCGTCCACGAACTTGAGGAACTCCAGTGATTTGCTCCAAAGATAGTTCTCCTTGCGCCACTCGATGTCCTTCTTGCCGCTGGTGTTCCAGTTGGCGATGCTGGTGAAGACGGCCCCGGCGGGCGGCGCGGCGTCGGTTTGCCAGAGGTCGGTCACCACCGGCTGGCGTGTCGGCAGCCAGCGCCGGTCATGGAGCGGCACCGGGAAATCGGCGTTGCCCACGTTCTCGCCAAAGGTGAAGAGCGCGCGGTGCTTGGCCAGATAGTCTTTGGTGTCCTGCACGCCTTTATCCACCTTGATCTGCTCCACGCCGGGATCGCTCTCCACATAAAGCATGCGATCGTTGTCGTGCAGGTCTTCGTTGAACTCCTGCGCGCCGCAGACGTTGAGGATCGCGTCGGCTTCGCGGTAAAGCTGGACGATCTCCTTTTTCTGCAATCCGGCACACGGGTGCTCGGGCAAATACCGCGCGCAGAAACTCCAGCGGCCCTCGAAGCCGAACTGCGCGGAGAGTTTTTCCAGCACCTCGGCGGCGTAAGAGTAATCCTCGCCCACGTCCCACGTCACGGGATTGTAGGGGATGCGGGCCGAGTCCTCAATGTAATAGACCTCGTGCCCGAGCCGTTGCAGGCCCACGATATAATGAATGTGCTGCCAGATGACCCCGGCGATGGGGCATCCGGCGGTGAAGCCCATGACGACGATCTTTTTGCGTTTCATAAAGGAACCAGAAACGCCCTATGGAAACGCGAACGGGCCTGGGATGCAACCCGGAACTGGGGAAAAGCACAAAGCGGGAGTTGCGAGCGCCCGGCAAGGAACGAACACCGCCACCAGAGGCCGTTTACACCCTTCCCCCAATTTAAGACTGCCGCCTAGAGCGGTTTAAAATTGAAGTGTTTACAATGATGCGAGAGCGCCGTGGGTTGTTGCGGGGCTTTTCAAGCGCAGCGGCTGTATTTATCCATACCGCCCAAGCTGGAAAAGCCCCGCGACGGCCCGCGCCGCCGAGCCGCGTGTAAAGAATGAAACTTAAACCGCTCTAACGCCAGTACCCATGCCGCCACACCCAGTGGCGCTTGCCGTGCCACACCCATGCACCGGGAACCCAAACCGCAGTGCGATAGGGGGCGACGCCTCTTACTTCCACGATGGGCCGCGGACACGGGGGCGCCCCGGGCGGCACGATGACCACACCCTCAGGCCCTGGGGGAAGAGGCGGCGGGACAACATAGCACCCGGCAAAGAGTGCGCACGTGGTGGCGACAATCACGCATGATGGAATTTTCATGGGAACCTTTCGTTTCAATACCTTCGACGTTGCCTTTCGGATTCTGTTCAACTTCAGTGCGGATAAACTATCCGGGAACATTTTCCCTTACTTTTTACCCAAGGTGAAATACCGGCTTTGGCCCTCGCTCCAGACCCGCAGCAGCACCGGCTCGTCCTTACTCAAGCCTTCCCGCAGGGCCGTCGCGTCCTCCATGCTTTTGACCGGCTTGCGGTTGATCTCTTCGATCACGCAGCCCGTACGGAGCCCGGCGCGGTAGGCGTCTGAATCCGGATCGACCTCGGCGATCACCACCCCATTGAGGCTGGCCGGGGCTTTGAGCGCCTGCCGGGTTTCGGCGTCGAGCGCAGCCAGCTTCACGCCTTCAAAGAGCGCATTGGAACCGGAAGATTCCCCCTCGGCGGAGATCGCCCCCTCCTTTTGCGGCAGTTCCCCAAGTTCGACCTTGACCTCTGTTTCCTTCCCGTCGCGCAGGATTCTCAGGAAGCTCTTTGTGCCCGGAGCCATGCCTCCAATGCGCAGCCGGAGTTCGCGCGGCCCCAGCACTTTTTTCCCGTCGAGGGCGACGATCACGTCCCCATGCTGGAGGCCCGCTTTTTCCGCGGGGCTGCCCGGGGCGACGTCGGAGACCAGCGCCCCGGCGGTTTCCTTGAGCTTGAAGGCCGCCGCCAGTTCCGGCGTGACGGGTTGGATGACGGTGCCGAGGTAGCCGCGGATCACCCGCCCGTGTTCTCGCACACTCTTGAGCACCTCCATTGCCAAGTTCGACGGCACCGCAAACCCGATCCCCTGGTTGCCGCCGCTGCGGCTGAAGATGGCGGTGTTGATCCCCACCAGGCGGCCCGAGAGATCGACGAGCGCGCCGCCGGAGTTGCCGGGGTTGATGGAGGCGTCGGTCTGGATGAAGTTTTCATAATCAACGATCCCCATGCCGCCGCGCCCCACGCCGCTGATGATGCCCATGGTCACCGTTTGCATGAGGCCGAAGGGGTTGCCCACGGCCAGCACCACGTCGCCCACGCGGGCTTTTTCGCTGTCCGCAAACGGAAGCACCGGGAGCCCCTTGGCCTCGATCTTGAGCACCGCGATGTCCGTGCCGGGATCAGCCCCGATTTTCTTCGCCTTGTATTCCTTGCCGCCGCCGAGGTGGATGGAAATTTCATCGGCGGCTTCGATGACGTGGCGGTTGGTCAAAATATAGCCGTCCTCGCTGACGATCACCCCGGAGCCAAGCCCCCGCTCCTGTTCGCGCCCCGCCCCCTCTCCGGGCATGCCGAAGAATTCCCGCAAGCCGCGCGGGATGCGCACCGTCTTGCTGGTGTGGATGCTCACCACGCTGGGCGCCACCTTTTCCACAATCGGCGCAAAGGAGGTGAGCACCCCCGGCTGGCCCTCCGCAGACGGGGGTTGCGCCTGCAGGAGCGGCCCAAAAAACAAAGCGAACCCCACAACCCCTGCCCATGCCGCGCGCGTGATTTTCATAATGTGTCATTCTAGGAACGGATGCCAGGGGCGAACGGTTGTATGAATCCGCCGCGACGCTTTCGTGTTTGTCCCGTCCCCGTTTCCTTCTTGGGCTCGCAACCTGGCGACCAACATTTGGCACCCGTCACCATCGTGGGTGAGATGAAGGGGGCATGCCCGTCGGTAGCCTTCCGTGAACCGCTCCAGCATCGGCTCGTCAATTGAGAGGGGCTTCGATAAATGCCGGGCGCTGGGAGTATAGGGGGTGCGTCAGGGGTTGCCGGTGCCGGGAGCGACATAGGAATAGGAGTTGGCTTTCCAGACTCCGTCCACGAAAGACCAGAGTTTTACATAGAGCGAGCGGCCGTCTGCCGGGAGCGTGAGGGTTTGCGAGAGGGCGCTCCCCATATTGGCGCTGAAAAGATCAGCGGCGTCCGGTGCGCTGCCCACCCACAAGGCATATCCCTGCACTCCCTTGCCTGCGTCCCAGGCAAATGTCACCGTGGGGGAAGCGAGGGTGGAACCGGTGGCTGGAGCCAGCATCCGCGCCTTGTTGTCGAAGGCCCAATAGGTGAACTCCTTGGAATAGAACACTCCATTGATCTGCGACCAGAGGGTGATGTAAAGAGGGCTTCCATCGGCAGGCAAGCTCAGCGTCTTGCTCGTGTTCGAGCCTTCCCAGGAGGCGTTCAGATTGTAAGTGTGCGGCTCGCTTCCCACCCAAAGGGCGTATTGGCTTGCGCCGCTGCCGCCGCCCCAGGTGAAGGTGGCGGTGGAGGCGGGCAATGCGGCGCCGGGCGCGGGTTGGAGCATCTGCGCGCAGGCGTCCCGGGCTGTAAAAGTATAGCTATTGAAAAACCACGTGCCATTGATAGACGACCAGAGGCGCACATAGAGCGGGCGTCCGTCCACGGGGAGCACAGCGGTCGCAAATGGGGTGGCGCTGGCTGCGGAGGCGTAAACATCGTTGTTTCCCGGCGCATTGCCGATCCACAGTTTGTATTGGGTTGCGCCGGAGCCTGCATCCCAGGTGAAGGTGGTGGGGGAGGAGGTGAGTGCGGAACCAGCCGCCGGGGAGAGGAGCTTGGCTCTTTGATCGCTGGCGGTGTAAGTGTAGTCATTATAATAAGCCGTCCCATTGATCACTGACCAGAGGCGCACATAAAGCGCGCGTCCGTCGGCGGGGAACGTCAAAGTTTTCGTTGTGCCGCTCCCCGCCCAGGATGCGTGGAGATCGTAGGTTCCCGGGGAACTGCCGACCCAGAGCGCATATTGCGAAGCCGAGGGGCTCGCAGTCCACGCGAAGGTCACCGACGGGGAGGCGAGCGTTGTGCCATTGGCGGGGGAGGTCATCGCGGCCTTCGTGATGCCGGAACCGCCATGCGCGGTGTACGCATAGTCTTCGTAAAGATACGTGCCATTGATCAACGCCCAAAGCCGGATGTAGATGGGGCTTCCGTTGTCCGGCAAACTGAGGGTTTTGGATTTGTTGGCGCCCTCCCATCCGGCATAGAGATTGTAACTCCCCGGTGTGCTTCCCGCCCACAGCGAGAACTGGGTCGCGGAGGATCCTGCGCTCCATTGGAAGGTGACGGTGGAGGAGGGGAGCACCGAACCGGCGAGCGGCGCTGTCATCGCGGGCATTGCAAAACCGGGGGCCGAATAGCTTGTGTAGGTGGAGTTGCTGGACTTCCATTCGCCGCCAACGCAGGACCAGAGTTTCACATGGAGAGTGCGCCCGTCGCTCGGAAGCGTGAGCGTGCGGGAAAGACCCGTGCCCTCCCATCCCGCATAGAGATCATAGGTATCCGGTTCGCTTCCGACCCAGAGCGCGTATTGCGAGGCCTCCAGCGCGGCGTTCCAGGTGAAGGTTACTACGTTTGAGGAAAATGCGCTTCCGTCCGACGGCGCCAGCATTTTGGCAACCGTCGGGATTTGCGGGGTGAAGGCGGACCAGTCCGCAAAGGCGAGCGCATTTCCCCCGCCGTCCACAATGCCGAGCGTCCAGTAGTAGGTGCTCGATGATCCGGTGATCCCGAGTATCCGCCTCCATTCATCCGCCCCGATCACAAAATAGGCGTTCGTGCCCGTTGCGCTGAACGATTGCGCGAAATAGTTGGCGAAGTTTGGAGTGTTCGAAATGAACATCTGCAAACCCGGGGCTCCACCTTGGTAGGACCACGAAAACGCAGCAGGGAAGGCCGCGACACCGGAGCCGGGCGTCGAGAGGCTGAAGGAACTGGCGACCGCAAAATTCGCGGTGTAGGTTGCGCCGCCCGAGGGGACGGTGATGGGGCGCGGGTTTTGGGTGTTGCCATCGTTCCAGCCGGCGAAAATCCACCCGGGGTTCGCGGTGGCGGAAATCTGCGTGGACGCCCCCTCCGAGAACGTTCCCGAACCGGCAATGACGCCTCCCGAGGATGGATACACACTCAAGGTGATCGGATAGCTAAGCTTGGCCGCGAGGGTGAGATCAACACCCCACGCATTCCCGCTTTGCGCCGCGTAGTCCGAGGATTTTCCCGTTGTCACCGTGCGGGTGGCGCTTGTGTAGTCCGCTTTTGTCGCCTGCACGGTGAGGCTCGTGGAGGAGGGAATCTTTGCCATGGAATAGATCCCCCTGGAATTGCTGGTGGCGGTGAATTGGCTGCCATCAGGGAGAGCGGCGCTGACCGTGGCGCCTGCGACCGGCTGGTTGTTGCTGTCGATTATGCGCCCGCTGAGGATTTCCCCCGTGCCGGTTTGAAACACGTTGTAGATGCATTTGTAAACGGAGGTGAAGGTGCCGGCGGAGGAATCGATGACAGGCAGCGCGTACCACACATTGCTGTTGCCGGACCATCCCATGTTCAGATGATGGTAGAGGGTGTTGAGGTTGTAGCCATAGCCGTCGCATACCACGGCGTGCCCGCC
>Ga0118677_10002712_pt1 | contig 34975 bp, 22 predicted proteins | sample AliMusrvi5mmetaG_FD_86154 | JGI IMG/M metagenome (GOLD analysis project Ga0118677, IMG submission 86154)
AGAAATGGGGAAAGCCGCATGAAAACGACACCCCCCCTTCCGCCGACCGATTTTTTTGCTCTTCCGCCGCAGGCCCGCGCGGGCCTCTGCGCTACGCTCCGAGGCCAGCCGGGCCTTGCGCGGAAGAGCAAAAAAATCGGAGCTCGCCAGCACGCCTGCAGAGGCAAAAAAGAAAAAAAAGACTTGCCAGCCAGGCAGAAATCTCCGACCAATGCCCCGTCAGCCAGCCCTACAGAGTTTTAACAATTTAACGGAATAAAAAATTCCCCCTTTATCCGGCCCCCAGGCTTTTTCGCCGGTCTTGATTTTCAGACACATTCCACCACTGTCCGTGGCGGCATAGGCATAACCGTTCAACTCCACAAAACCGCCGCAGGAGATTGCAAAATCCTTTTTGTGATACGCTTCCTTCACGCTGGCGCCATCGTCCGCCAGTTGCAAACCCACGTCGCCCCAACCCTGGCTGACGCAGCTAAACACAACGCCATCGGCAAGAACCGGCGTGTTGCAATAGACGGGATTGCTATGGATCACCGGATAACTCCACAGGAGCGCTCCGGTCCCGGCATCCACGCCCACCATCTGCGTAAACATCATCGTGACCACGATTTTTCGTTTCCCGCACGAGATCAGCGCCGGGGAGCACCAGGCCGGGTAATCGTTGACCGTGCTTTGCCAGACCGTTTCCCCCGTCAGTTTGTTGACCGCAACCAAGCCCGCGGTGCCGCCGACCGTGAGAATGAGATTGTTGCCATCCACCAGCAATGACTCCGCGTTGCGATTGCCTTTCTTGGGATCAACCTGAAATTTAGCGATGGTGTTACATTCCCATTTTATGGAGCCGGTTTCCGCATCCAGGCTGGCCGCTTCTGTTGGGGTGCGCACAAAAATCAGATCGCCATCCACGGTGGGCGTGCTGTCTCGCCCGAACGCTTTGCCGTGTTGCTGCCATTTGATTTTTCCAGCCGGATCGAAGGCCGTCATCGTGTTTTCGCCAACCACATACGTCACACCTTTGGCCACCGCCACCCCGGAATAACCTTTTCCGATATTTGTCCCGCTCCACAACAAAGCCGGTCCATCGGTCGGCCAGCTTTTCAACAAACCGGTTTCGGCGGATTTGTTGTCGCGGTGGACTCCGCCCCATTGCGGCCAATCCTCGGCGCGAACCATCGCCCCGGCCAGTAACATGCCAACTGCCAAGCAGCCCAGTGCCTGTCGATTCATGATCTGATTTCTTTTGATTGTTTTGGTTTCTACTTTTGATTGCCGATCTGTTACACGTCTCTGTCCTACTGAAACACCACTTCGTAATACATGGTGTGATCAACGCCCGTATCGATGGCGAACTCGCCCTTGTTATCGACCTTCACGGTTTTGTTAGGCTGCAAAACCCCATCAAAATCGAGCGCGTTCACGGCCGCGATTCGGCGTCCCGCGATGGCGATCCGGGCCTTGATTGGCTCCAGCAAAATGGGCGCCTTGCCGTTGTCGATGATCTTATTGTTGAGCGAAAAAAAGCTGAAGCCGGTGTTGCTGGCCCGGGCGATGACGCTGACCAGCGCGTGTTTGCAATCGGCCAGCGTCTTGTCCTTTTCGATCGCGGTGATCAGCACTGACGCAAAAGGATTGTGAACAGTTACCGTTACATTGTCCATTTTGTGCGGCGTGTCGGGCGTGAAACCCACCACGCCCTTGGTGCCCGGCGTGTTGATGAGGATGAAACCTTTGCCGGAATAATCCCACACCAGTTGCTTGGTGTTGGATTGAACCACCTTGTCGGCCAGCTTGAACTTGCTCATGTCAGGCAATGTCGTGGGCGCCTCCTTGTCGCCGGCAAACTCCACCAGCACCTTGCCGGCTGCCATCGCCTCCAGAGGCACCGTGCTGGTGATACTTTTCACGTCGCCGCCAATGGCGATGGCCTCATCAAAATCGAAGACGCCGGTTTGCAAATTCTTGTCGCTCACCCGGCGCGTTGTAATGGTTTCGCCTTCCTTCACATCGCCGCGATGAATCATTCGAGCCAGCGCCGGGTATTGGCCGATTTGAGACGGTTGTTCTCCGTTCCATACGCCATAGCCTTCCGTGCCGACGAGCGGCTCGTAACCCGCGCCGCTGACTGACTGAAACTGAAATGAGCTGTCCCAGCCTTGCAACCCCATGCCATACGTCGCGACAATTGCCACACCCTCGGCGGCATAAACATTTGGATAGACCTGCGTCCATTCCGAGATGCCAAATGTATGGCCGGACACCTGCTGGAGGCCGCTGCTCAGAATGCCGGAACCTGGATGAGTCAGCATGGAGGTGAACATATCCGCGCCGCCCGCGAAATAATTGTGATAATCCACATGGCCGCATACGGTATTCGCTTTCAATGCCATATATTGCGGAACCAGGGGTGCCGCAAACCACCCCGAACCTGTCCACGGCCCCTTATAACCGGCGGCTTGCGCTGCTTTTATAACCTTGGTGTAATACCCAATTTGCTCGCCATACAAAAATTGCGCGCCGTCCAACGCGCGAGTCATGGCGCCAGGATTGTTTCTTTTCGTGGCCAGCCCCTGGGTGCTGAGTTGCCATGGATTTAATTCCATCGACATGGCGTCGCCGATCTCCGCCTTCGCATCCTTGTTTCCCCATGCCGCCCGCCACGCTTCCGGCGTCTTGTATTTCTCCTTGAGCCATGCGGCATACCGCTCCTCAAATTTGCGTTTGTAAGTGGGGCATTTCTCAAGCGCGCCGCCCATCGACCAGAAAAAGATGTTGTCCTCGTTCATGACCTCCAGGTAGGCCAGCGCGGGATCTTCCGCATAGGTCAGTCCGGTGTAGGGATTCTTGTGCTTGAGCAGATTGGTCAGCATCTCGATCTCCAAATCCTGCACATCCGGCGCAACCTGGATGAGCCCATACGTGTTGCCCTTCGGAAGATTTTTCATGATCTCGTCGTAGGCCAGCAGTTTGGGTTTGTCCGCCGGATGCATCGCAAAATTCCATGTATGCATCCATGTGTAATAAATGCCATGCTCCTTCAATTTTGCGACGTAGTAGTCCATCTGGTCCAACTTCTTGGCGTCGAACTTGGTGGAATCGTTCGGATCGCAAAAACCACCCCAACTGTTGACGAACTGATTGAAGCGCAGGCAGTTGACCCCTAATTTGGCATAGCGCGCAGCCGCCACTTCCGCCCGTTTCTTTTCCGGATAAACTGAGCTGGCACACACATTGAATCCCCATAACTTCACCGGCGTGCCATCGGCGAATTCGAAACGATCCCCCGCCCGCTTCATGATGCCATGTTTTCCGGCGGGCGCGTCGAGCCAGTTCTCCATGCCGATCACGCTGGGACCGGTGTTCGTGCCGGTGGCGGGCAGCGCATACCAGCTTTCATCCGCCAGGTGCCCGGTCAATTTCCCCATTCCCTCCTTGTCCGCCACGAAATCGACCTTGTCCGGAAAGGTCAGTGTCATCGTGTAGGTCTTGGTGCCTGCCGGGAACACCCCTTTGTCCGGGTTATTCTGAAATAAAAACGGCGTGCTCATGATCGCCGACCCGCCATATAAAGATGGGGTGGGAATGAGCGGCGGTTCCATCGTCACCGCAACCTCCCCAATATCTTTGAGCTTCCAGACCATCTTTCCGACGGGGGACTTGTCTTTCAACTGGTTGGCAAATGCCGGGATGCGTTGTTCGGGTTCCTGGGTGCCGTCGGCCTTATACAAATCCAATGTGCCGGTTAACTCGCCATTGCAACTGACAGAGGGCGTCAGCCTCGTGACCTTCTGCTCGGTGTCGGCGCTCAGCGTATAAGTGAACGTGATTGTGTTCGGCGCTGTTTTCTTCACCACTTGACGAAATGCGATGGATTGATCCGGCTTTTGCACCGTTACGAACGGCGAGCCGACATCCAGCACGCCATCCTGGGCAAACCCCTTGACCGTTGTGCCCGCCCATTGCCACCCAGTGCGGTGCATTCCGATGCTGATCGTCCCCCATTGGCGTCCGTCCTTGAGGAGGAAGAAACCATAACTGTTGTCGGGTTGCATAATGACTTTCCATCCGCGATTCTCCGGGGATGTCTGGCCCGACTCCCCGGCGGCGGCAAAGGTTGCGGTCAAAAGTCCAATGATAAGTATTTGTCCGATAAGAATGGCGCGATGATACATCTTCTGTTGCTCCTTGGTTGTTTTGTTATGCTCCTTGTTTTTGTTAGATTTGTCGCATCCTCTGATTATTCCACCGGACGGGTCTTCGCATGGGATGCCGTCTGCTCCAACGTGCGAACGATATTATCCATAACCACCATCCGGTTCGCCTCCAGCGTGGGATGAACCCCGTCGTGAATATAGCTATTCCATGTTTTCAGATCGGTTTCGAAGAGCTTTTTCCAAATCGCATGATCGTCAATCAACGTCATGCCATGCTTGGCGGCATAGTCCCGGTATCCCTGGTAATATTCATCAATATGGGGATGATGTTCGATTTTCTTTTCACCCACATTGTTCATGGTCAGCAGGATGATATCGGCATCGGGATTGGATTTGAGGACCGCCTGCACCATGGTGTCCAGGTTCGTCTGGCTTTGTTCAGGAGAGATATTAAACGGAGCGTAGGAGTCGTTGATTCCGTATTCGATGAAGACGGCATCCGGATGAAATTGCGCCAGCCAGGCGTTTATGTTTTCGACGCCGCTTTTGGAATTGGTGCCGGATATGGCGCAATTGACCAGATGCAGTCGCCCTTCATACTTGTTGGCCAGCGCTGTCTGCAACATCGTGGGCCAGGAGTGACCGGCGGTGAGACTGGTGCCAACGAACATAGCGGTCTGGTCACGCCCGGCCTTGAGATTGCTGATCAGACTGCCGGAACCGACCGTTTTATGTCCTGGAGTAATGGGAGCCTGCACAGGCGCCTCCACCTGCACCCCTTGAATATCGGCGGAATTATCGCCGCCAACGGCGCGGAGATGCACAGTCAGTGTGCCGTCCGGCGGAACGGTGCCCGTGAAGTCGAGATAATTGCTTGCCCTGTCGGGGGCGGCCTTCCATGTGAATGAAACAGAAAGGTTGTTTGTTCCGGACGTTTGTTGCGGGGAACCGTCATTGACGTCAGCCTGCACCGCGCGATCCTTGGCCCCGGGGAATGCGTAAAGCACAAGATGATAGGCGCTGCCGGCGGGAAGATGACGCAATGTGAGGTGCGCGAGGGAGTTTTTTTCCATGCTCCAGGAATCGCCATAATTTTCCCAGGCGAACCGGCTGTCGCCCCAGATACCGTTCGCGGAAGAGCCGCTGGCAAAGCCCGTGGAACTCAGCGTGACTTTTCCCGGTGTGCCGTCCGATTTTTTGAGCGGGACGTTGTCAGCTTCGAGTTTCGCCAGTTTGTTCCAGAAATGATCGGCGACGCTTCCGATCAGTCCCCGTCCGGCATAAGCGACGCCATTGGGACCGAAGTCGATGTTATAAAGTTCTGTCCGGTTATTCATTGCTTCTCCTGCCATAGAAAGATTCGCCAGCCACACTCCCAGACAAAATGTGATCGCGGGTCTCATGAATCGTCGGACAGTATTCATCGTGACAATACAAGGGGTTGGTTGTGGTCTGAACGGCGGCAGCCGCCGGGCACGTTGTGTTGAAGAACTCCCATTTTTTAACTCTTTGCTCATTGGATGTTAGGCGTTGATGTTTCAAGCAGGCTGTTCTGAAGGCTATTCCGCCGGTTTGATTGTCGGAAACTTGTTCTTCGGAATTATCCGGACGCCGAATGGATTGGTGCCGCAATAAGCAAGCACGGAACGTTCGCCGTCGGGCGTGTATTTATAGATGATCCCACGTTGTTTGATATCCAAGGGGGTGATGCCGGCCGCATCGCGTTTTGGTTCATTCTTCCAGTCAAAGGTGAAGTGGGCGGGTTGCCCTTGATACAGGTTACCTTGCGCATCCATATCAATGGCGCAAGGATGGTTAAGGTCCGTTCCGGGCGCAAACATCCCGATCCGCCGACCGTTGGTCGCAACCTTCACAATATCGTTTCCAAGATGGAAGAATTCGCCGTTGGCATCGGGACAGCCGGCGCGCGCCCAGATCGCGCCTAAACCAAACTGGCTCACCTTCCCTTCCGGTGAATACTTCCAAATGATTTGGGGGCCGTTCTGGGTAAAATAGCAGTTATCCCAGGCATCGCACCAGAATGAATAGGAATCAGCGACATTTCTCTGCATCACGGTCATGACTCCCTCCGGTTTGATGTCAGCATCCGCATCCAAGTTCTCTTTTCCCGACGCATCCTTGAGATGGGTCACTGTGATGGGCAGCATATCATCGGTGATCTTGCTCAGAGGGATCTTATAGGTCCGGTCATGTTTGTTGTAATCCGAGGCATAAAGATTGTCATGGGAATCAATCGCGATGCCGATGCACATGGTAAACCCCTTGATAAATGGCGTCTGCTTGCCATCGGGTGAGATTCTCGTGACTTTCCCGGCAACGGTATAGAGATTGCCTTTGCTGTCCCAGTCAAAGGTGCATCCCCCGCAATCACCAACCCTGGTAACGGTCCCGTCTGCGGTATCGATCCTAAAAAATCCGGTCCCCTTATTTTCCAAGACATAGAGAAACTGTTTTCCCGGCACATTGACCTGGCCGTAACCAAGCGTCTTGACGGGTAGGGTTTCCTGAGCGTGGCCGACGGCGGCCAATAAAAACATTGCAAAGAGTGTGGAAGAGATGATTTTCATAAAATAATTTCTTTCGTATTGGTTGAGTTGGTTTACTTGCCGTTCACGACGCAGCGGAAGCCGAGGTCCATGGTGAAGAGGCCGGGGGCGATACCCCAGTCCCGATTGACGCTTTGAAAGCACTTGGGCTTGCAGAGGGTCCATGCGCCGCCGCGCGCGACGCGGAAGAAGGCGTATTCACCATGTTCCTTGTAGTCCACCCCGTCGTACGAATGAGCAGGAACGATCCATTTCAACAGCGGGCCGGGCGGATTGTTCGCCGGTGATTCCTTGTAGTAATCAGCCTTCCAAAAGTCATTGCACCATTCCCAGACGTTGCCGGCCATGTCCATCGCGCCATAAGGACTCACATTGCCGGGATGAGAACCGACCGGTTCGGTGGATTTATGATCGCCCCAGACCTTGTCCGAATGCACGCACAGCTTGGGATTCCACTCGTTGCCCCATGGATAGAGACGCTCGTCCGTGCCGCGCGCGGCCTTCTCCCATTGCGCCTCGGTCGGCAACGCAGCACCGGCCCATTTGGCATAAGCCACAGCATCCGCCCAAGTAACCATCACCATCGGATGGTCGTCCTTCCAACCCCAAAGCGGTTCGTCCGGCATCTTGCCCGTGGTTCCAGGTGCCGGCTTCGCTCCTTGGGTCTCGGCGATGAATTTCTTATACTGCTTGACGGTGACCGGATACTTGTAAATCCAATACCCATCGAGCGTCACCTCGTGCTTGGGGGTGTTGAATTGTTCGCGTTTTTCGATGTCCAGGGGAATCGGATCAATCCCCATCTTGAACGGCCCGGCCGGCACGAAAACCATTTCGGCTCCGTCCTTGGGGTTGATTTTGGTCTGGAAGGCGTCGGCCGCCTGGCCTGTTGCGTTGAAGAGTCCGGCCAATCCGGCAATGCCAAGGGTGACCAGTAGTTTGCTTGTTGTTTTCATGGGTATTTCTTTCTGTGGTGACGATTCAGGTGTTCAACCGCGAACAGACGCGAATAAACGCGAATTCAGCAGTGGATCTCGCAGTTTCATGGGTTTTAATTCGCGTGCATTCGCGTATATTTGCGGTTAACTCGAGTTGTTGCCTTTTGTGTTTGTTGTGGGGTTATTTGCCTGCGGCGGTGGCGGGGGCGTCGGGCACTTTCAAGTCGCCGGTGGCATACAGCAGGCCGTCAAGCATCGACTGGGCCACGCAGGGAACGCCGAAGATCGTCTCGCCGTGGCCCAGAACATTGTAGTAAACGCGACCCTTGCCGTAATTCTTGATCCAGATAATGGCCGATGCGAAATCTTTGCAGCGTTCCTCGCTCTTGTCGTTATAGGTAAGTCCTGGTATTTTTTCATAATCGCACCTCACAATGGCTCGCGTGTCATTCATGCTCGACTTCGGCAGCCAAAAGGAAAACAACTCGTCGTTCAACTTGGCATCCGGCGCGTCGCGGAATGCGAATGTCAGGGGATTGTTCGGCTCCAGTATCTTGACGGGCGTCGGGCTATATTCGTTACTGTGAGCTAATCTTCCTTTATAAAAGGGATGGCACCAAGCATCGTCCACCCCGCCAAGCATCGTGCTAAACTCAGATCCGTTGTCGCCTCGTCCCCCTTCGAGCAACGCGGTGGCATGGATGCCGACGAGTCCGCCTCCGTTTTTCACAAAGGCCGGCAACAATTCCTCGTAGAGAGGTTTGAAGACTTTCATCTCCTCTTCCTGCCGTTTAGACATCTCTTCCTTCATTTCAGGGTGCGTGGCAATCAGACCCCACTCAAGCCCATACTTGCCCCTCCTTCCAAGTTGTTGCTGACTGTTGACCACGACGACATCAAAACCCGCGAGCATCTTGGCGTCGATGCCATCGGGCTTATAGGCCTCGGTTATTTCAAAGGTTCCTGGGTATTTCTTCGCCGCCTCCCGCAACAAAATGAGATACCCGGCTTGTCCGGGAACGTGGTACTCCATGCCGGATCGGTAGCAGAGCACGAGGATCTTCCGCTTCCGGGCCACAGGCACGGACAATTTCTCCGGCAGCGCCGCCACGATCTTGTCATAGTTGGTTTGACACGTGGCGCTCATGGCCTTCAATTGTTCAGGAGTCTCTTTTCCTGTATAGCGCCCCATGTTCGCCCCCACGTAACTCGCCAGACGCTCAGCGGAAGGGATGTACGAAGGTTCGAGGAACGGTCGCATGAAGGAGCGCTGCTCCTTGACTTCGTCCTCGTTGCAAAAAGTTGGTGAGTAATCGGATTCATCCGCCCGCAGCGCGGGCGCGTACACCAGGCCCAAGGCCAGCGTGATAGCCAAACTTGTGAACAGGATTGCGTTTTTCATAATTGGGTTCTTTCTTTTACTTGGTTTGCATATCTTCGAAATGCGATTCCGCCGGTTTGCTTGTCGGATACTTGTTTTTCGGAAATATCCGAATGCCGAATGGACTGGCGCCGCAATAGATCACGGAACGCTCGCCGTCGGGCGTGTATTTGTAGATAAGCCCACGGAGTTTGACATCCAGGGGGGTGCCGGTTGCGTCGCATTTGGTGACCCCTCTCACTGCCTTGAAGTAGGTGGGTGTACTTTCATACAAGTTGCCTTGGGCATCCAGGTCAATGGCGAAGGGATGGTCCATATCCGTGGCGGGCGCAAACATCCCGATCCGCTGGCCGTTGGTCGCAACCTTCACAATTTCGCCTCCAAGATGGTAGAATTCGCCGTTGGCATCGGGACAGCCGGCGCGTGCCCAGATTGCGGCCAAGCCAAACTTGCTCACTTTTCCTTCCGGCGAATACTTCCATATAATGTTTTTGCCGTTCTGAGTAAAATAGCAGTTGTCCCAGGCATCGCACCAGAATGAATAGGCATCGCTGACATTATTCTGCATTACGATCATGGCTCCCGCAGGTTTGATGTCGGGTTCCGCATCCAAATCGACTTTTCCCGACGCATCCTTAGGATGAGTCACGGTGATGGGCAACATGTCATCGGTGATCTTGCTCAACTGAACCTTATATGTCCGGTCATGCTTGTTGTTTTCGGCGGTATAAAGATTGTCATGGGAATCGATCGCGATGCTCCAGGAATTGTCGAATTTTATAAACGGCGTAATCTTGCCATCGGGCGAGATTCTCGTGACATGCCCGCCGGAGGTATAGAGATTACCTTTGCTGTCCCAGTCAAAGTGTTGTCCCGCCAGATCACTAATCTTGGTAACGGTTCCATCCGTGGTATCAATCCTGAAAAACCCGCGGCCCGAACTGTCCATTACATAGAGGAACTGTTTTCCCGGCACATTGACCTGGCCGTAGCCGGTCATCTGACCGTAACTCGAGGCGGCCAACAGAAACATCGCAAAGAGCGTTGAAGTGATGATTTTCATAATCTGTTTTCTTTCTTATTGGTTTAATTGGTTGTTTTACTTGCCGTTCACGACACAGCGGAACCCGATGTCCATGGTGAAGTTGTCGGGAGCGAGTCCCCAGTCCCGGTTGACGCTTTGGAAGCACTTCGGCTTGCAGAGGGTCCACGCGCCTCCGCGCGCGACGCGGAAAAAGCCGTAATGTATATGTTCCTTGTAGTCCACCCCGGCGTATGAATTCGCCGGAACGGTCCATGTCTGTTTCAGCGGGCCGGTTGGATTATTCGCCGGTGATTCCTTGTAGTAATCCTCCTTCCACCAATCGTTGCACCATTCCCAGATGTTGCCCGCCATGTCCATGGCGCCATAGGGACTCACATTGCCGGGATGGGAGCCGACCGGGTCGGTCGATTTGTGATCGCCCCAGACCTTGTCGGAATGCGCGCACAGTTTGGGATCCCAGTTGTTCCCCCACGGATAGAGGCGCTCGTCCGTGCCGCGCGCCGCCTTCTCCCATTGCGCCTCGGTCGGCAACGCGGCACCGGCCCATAGGGCGTATTTGACGGCGTCCTGCCATCTCACCTGCACCATCGGATGATCGTCCTTCCAGCCCCAGAGCGGCTCGTGCGGCATCGTGCCGCTGGTTTCGGCGATGAATTTCTTGTATTGCTTGACGGTGACGGGATACTTGTAAATCCAGTAGCCGTCGAGCGTCACCTCGTGCTTGGGGGTGTTGAACTGTTCGCGTTTTTCGATGTCCATGGGAATCGGATCAATCCCCATCTTGAAGGGCCCCGCCGGGACGAAGACCATTTCCGCGCCGTCTTTGGGGTTGATTTTCGTTTGGACGGCGTTGGCCGCCTGGCAGGTTGCGTTGAGTAATCCGGCCAATCCGGCGATGCCGAGGGTGGCCAGAAGTTTTTTTGTTGTTTTCATGAATGTTTCCTTGTTTTGGTCGAAACCGTCATCGCCGCGCTTGTATTGGTTGAAAACGGCGATGAAAGGATCGTGATGTTCTGGGGCGGGTTGTAACTGTTACCGGAATATCTTGCGCGCATGGCAGAAGAACACAAATACACACTTGTCCTTTTCGACGGTTGGGCGTAAATAGACGGAAAATTGCTATAGCAATTGAATCACACCCTTATGATACGTCCATATCATCAAGTCGCCCAAGCCATCGCGGACTGGATTGTAAAAGAGAAAATGCCCCACCGGTCCCGATTGCCCTCGTCCCGGTGGTTGGCAAACCGTTTCGGCTTCACTCCCTGCGTCACCCATCGTGCCTGCCAGGATTTGATTACCAGAGGCTTGTTAATCCGCGACGGTTACAAGCTCTTCGTGGGCAACGCCAGCCAGTCCCCGTCCCAATCGCCCATCGAAGGCTTCGTGTATGTGGTTTCCTATTTGGAAAGTTTCAATAAATATGTCGGACGAATCCTGACGGAGCGCGCGGTGCAGCATCGCTCGCTCCGGCTTTCATGGCTGCGACACCAAAAACCCACATCCGCCCTGCGGAGAATCGTGGCGGAAAAACCCGCCGGCATCATTCTCGGTCTGGGGGGTGCCCCTGTTCAAGACCCGTGCCTCGCTCTGGAAACGGGGACCATTCCCATGGTGATTCACGCAGAGACTGCGCCGCAGACACCGCAGCATTCCACCGGCCAGATCGATTTATACCGAGGGGCCGAAAAAGCCGTGCGGCATTTATACGATCTTGGGCATCGCCACATCGCCCATGTCTCTTACAGCAACAGCCCCTCCTTGTTTGTCACTGAGCTGGCGGACGGCTACCGGACCGCCTGCCTGAAACTGAACCTGAAGTCATCCGCTGCCACGATCTGGCAAATGAAAGCAAGTCTGGAACAAGAGGGGCTGCGCGCGGCCCTGCTGAGCGAGTGCAAACGCCATCCCAACGTGACCGCCATTTTCGCCACGAACCCGATCGCGGTTATCGCCACACAAGTTTTCCGGGTGCCCGAGGACCTTTCCGTGGTCGCCTACAGCGGCTCGTTAATCGATCTGATGAAAGCCCCGTCATCACTGACGGCGGTGGGACTCCGCGATCTTTTTCGCAGCAACCGTTGGGGCTGCGCGGAACTCATTTTCCGCATTCAGGCCATCCAGTCGGGACGCCTGCTGCCCCCGCCGGTTCATGGGTTTTTTGTGCCGGATCTGATCGTGCGGGGATCTACCCGCGCGCTGACAGCTAAAGAACAAAACCGTTCGGCACCGGATGCGCGCCTGTCGCCAGGACAATCCCAGCCCGATCCAAAAGCTTCCTGGAACAAGATTTATCCTTTCCTGAAACGGAGAAAAGCGCATCGCTGGTGTCATCTCGATTTATCCCCACTGGCCAATCACAGTCTGACCCGCCCGCATGGCTGGATGGGATTGGACCCGCTGTTGCATTTCCCCCCGGGCTTGCATTCCATTCACGGCGCGCCCTTTCATGTGCTCGACGAAACGCGGAATAGCGGTCGCGCGGTGCTCACCTTCCGCTCGCCCCATACCCATTCCGCCAAGGGAACAGAATTGCCGGCGCGGGTGGAAATCCATGTGGGCGAACCGGTGCGGGCGGTCTATTTCCTGCACGGCTGCGGCCACGCCAAATGGCTGTCATTTGCCGAATACATCGTGCATTTCATGAAGGGAAAGAGGGTGGCGAAAATCCCCCTGGTTTCGCTGGGAACGCGGTCATCGACAGTCCAACGTCCCGGCAAGTTGCGGCCCAACATTCAGGACTGGTGGCCGGGACTCGAACAGCGGGATTTTCCCCATGCCAAGTATGCCCTCGTTTCCGATCCGGCGAATCCCGGCGAATATACGCGGTATCTCTACACGCTGGAGTGGGTCAACCCCCGCCCCGATGACGAAGTCCGGCACATCGAAGTCCAGGTCGATCCCAAAGCCGGTCCCGCCCTGGCACTGATTGCCGTGACCGCCTTGTTGTAATTAATTAGTCGGCGATCAAATTAATGGCGCTGTCCTTCAGCCAGGAGTCTTGTATGGTCGCGTTTATAGGTGTTCCTTTCTGACTTGCATTTGGTTTGTGACTTATGTTTGTGGAGATTACTGTCCCGCAGGCGCGGCGGTGGCGAGGGCGTCGGGCACTTTTAAATCGCCGGTGGCATACAGCAGACCGTCGAGCATCGCCCGCGCCACGCAGGGCACGCCGATGATCTCCTCGTCGTGGCCCAGGACATTGAAGTAAACGCGGCCCTTGCCATAACTCTTGATCCAGATGATGGCTGACGCGAAATCCTTGCATCGTTCCTCGCTCTTGTCGTTATAGGTAAGTCCCGGTATCTTTTCATAATCGCACCTTACAATGGCTCGGGTCTCATTCATGCTCGATTTCGGCAGCCACAGGGAAAACAACTCGCTGTTCAACAGGGCTTTTGGCGCGTCGCGGAATGCGAATGTCAGGGGATTGTTCGGCTCCAGTATCTTGATGGGAATCGGGCAATATTGACCCGTCGATGCCAATTTCCCATTGAAATGGGGATGGCACCAGCCATCGTCCACCCCGCCAAGCATCGTGGTAAACTCCGATCCTTTGTCGTCCCGTCCCGCTTCGAGCAACGCGGTGGCATGGATGCCGACGAGGCCGCCTCCATTCTTCACAAAGGCCGGCAACAATTCCTCGTAGAGAGGTTTGAAGACTTTCATCTCCTCTTCCTGCCGTTTAGCCATCTCTTCCTTCATTTCAGGGTGCTCCTTGATCAGCCCCCACTCAAGCCCATACCTGCCCCTCCTTCCCAGTTGTTGGTGGCTGTTGACCACGACGACATCAAAACCCGCCAGCATTTTGGCGTCTATGCCATCGGGCTTATAGGCCTCGGTTAATTCAAAGGTGCCATATTTCTTCGCCGCCTCCCGCAACAGAATGAGATACCCGGCTTGTCCGGGAACGTGGTAATCCATACCGGACCGGTAGCAGAGCACGAGGATCTTCCGCTTCCGGGCCACTGGCACGGACAATTTCTCCGGCAGCGCCGCCACGATCTTGTCGTAGCTGGCTTGTCGCTTGGCGCTCATGGCCTTCAATTGTTCCGGGGTCTCTTTTCCCTTATAATACAGATTTGACTCTCCCACGTAGCTCGCCAGACGCTCAGGAGAAGGGACGTAGGCTGGTTCAAGGAACGGTCGCATGATGGCGCGCTGCTCCTTGCCTTCGTCCTCGTTGTAAAAAGTCGTCGAGTAATCGGATTCATCCGCATGGAGCGCGGGCGAGTGAACAAGGCTCAATGCCAGCGTGATAGTTAAACTGGTAAACAGGATGATTTTTTTCTTGATATGTTTCTTCCTGTTATCGGGTTCGCTGCATTTCAGAATGCTACTCCGCCGGTTTGGTCCTGGGATATTGGGTTCTTGGATAAATCGCGCAAAACCAAGTCGAGCGGCCAAGGGTGGCGAGAACAGAACGCCGCCCGTCAGGGGTGTATTTGTAGATGCTACTCCTGCATTTTGGATCTTTTGGGGTAGGAGACGAACGATCAATGGGATCTTCACCTTTTGCCGGAGGATTCGCCTGATACAAGTTGCCCTGTTCATCGTAAGCAAGGCCTCGGGAATGATGATTGTCAACTCCCGGCGCAAACATCCCGATCCGTTTAAAGTTCTTGGTGTACATGAAGATTGCCCCCCCGATCGCGGCAAAGCCGCCGTCGGCATTCGCAATGATCGTGTTGACACCCTGGCTTCCTTGGTTAGACCTCGTCACTTTTCCTTCCGGGGTAATCTTCGTAATGTATGCGTTAGTATCGGGATCCGGATCGCCATATTGATGACCGGCATTATTCCCGATATAAATGTTGTCATACGCATCGCACGAAAATCCGTAGGGTTGATGGGAAAAGTTGTCCACCTGAACGACAACCCCAGCCGGTTTGATGTCGGGGTCTTCAATATGCCACGGCTTGCCCGGCTCATCCTTATAGGTCACGGTGAAGGGCAGCATGTCCTCCGTCACTTTGTTCAACGGAATCTTCCATACCCGGCATTGTCTTCCCATATAATCGCCGAAATACAAATTATCCTTGGAGTCGATGACAGAGCTAAAGGCCACGGTCAAACCGGTTAGAAACGGTTTCATCTTGTCATCGCCGGGAGTTTTTCTCGCGGCGAAGCCGCCGAAAGCATACAGATTGCCTTTGCTGTCGATGTTCACTGAAACATTCGGCCCCGTCTTGCATAAGCATTCAACGGTGCCGTCTGCGAGATTAACCTTGTAAACAGCGCCGCCCGAAGAATCGACCGTGTACAAATACTGCTGTTTGCCATCCTTTGTCTGTCCGCCGGGTATCGGTTTCACCGGCTGCGCGCCAGTCGCGGGAGCGGACGCAACCGCTGCCGAGGGAGTCGCAGCAGGCGCGGGACTCGGAGGCGTGGTTTGGGCGCTGGATGGGGAAGGCGCGCCGGTCACGACACAGCGGAAGCCCGTGTCCATTCCTCTATAACCCTCTGCGCGATTCCAGTCACGATTCACTGATTGGAAGCATTTCGGGTCGCACAGGCACCAGGAGCCACCGCGCGCGACCCTGCCTTGGGACCAGTCCCGTTCGCCATTGGGATTTTTTTCTGTTTTCGAGTTTGGACGGATGATGAACTGCGGCGGCTCTTCTTTTGCATTGCTGGCCTCCGGTTGGGAATACCAGTCCTTCCGGAAATAGTCACTGCACCATTGCCAGACATTGCCGGCCATGTCCATGACGCCATAGGGACTCACATTGCCGGGATGGGAACCAACCGGTTCCGTGGACTTATGGTCGCCCCAGACCGCGCCGGAATGAATGCTGAGTTTGGGATCCCAGGTGTTGCCCCAGGGATACAACCGCTCATCAGTGCCGCGCGCGGCCTTCTCCCATTGCGCCTCAGTCGGCAACTCGGCGCCGGCCCATTTGGCATAACCTACGGCCTCGCCCCAAGTAACGTTCACCATGGGATGGTCGTCCTTCCAGCCCCAGAGCGGTTCCGGCGGCATCCTGCCAGTGAAATACCAACTTGGCTTCTCGTCCTTGTTCGCTTCGAGGTATTTCTTGTATTGCTTGACGGTGACCGGATACTTGTAAATCCAATAGCCGTCGAGGGTCACTTCGTGTTTGGGGGTATTGACCTGCTCGCGCTGCTCCTCGTCCATGGGCATCGGGTCCATCCCCATCTTGAAGGGCCCGGCCGGCACGAAAACCATTTCCGCGCCGTCTTTGGGGTTGATTTTGGTCTGAATGCCGTCAGCCGCCTGGCAGGTTCCGTTGAAGAATCCGGCCAACCCGGCAATACCGAGGATGGCCAGCAGTTTTGTTGTTGTTTTCATGGGGGGCTTTCGTGCGGTTTCGTTGGAATATGGAAAATATTTTCGCGTTTATTTCGCCGGCATCAGCGTCGGCTCCGTCCCTATGGCCGGCTGGCTGGTCAGGATGATCGTGCCGAAGTGGCTGGTGTCGTCGGCGTCGTTGGCGTCGCCGTGCCAGACCTGCTGGGCAACCTTGCCCTCCTCCCCTTCATCCACCGAGACGTCAAGTCCATAGACGCTCCGAGGCAGCATGGGCAGCCATTGGCCGTCTCCCACAAAATTAGCCGGCATCACATGAGCCTCCACCGTGTATCCGCCTTCAACTTCGGCAACCGCCACATTGATGAACCAGGGCGGCTTCAAGCCCCGAATCACTTTCATCCCCCCCTGCCAGCCCGGCTTGGCAGAACGAGGAATGAAGAAATGCATGTTGTGCGCACCGTAAATGACTTTGCCGTCATGCTTGGAATCCAAGTAAATATGGATGCCATCGCCGGGCGACTTGCCCTTGGGACCATCGTGAACCTTGAAGGCCAGCACCAGTCCTGTCCCATTCAATCCATACTTGTCGCCGTTGCCTCCCGGTATTGCGGGCAGGCGGTAATCCCACCGACTGAAGCCGCCCCACAGTCCCTTGAGAGAGGCTAACCAGACTGCGGCGAATTCCGCATGCGCGGTCGGCGAGCCCTGCACCGCTTTCGCGATCGGTTGAAACGGGAGCGTCTTCCAGTAGGGTTCATCCAACTTCCCGTCGATATTCAGTGTCTGGTCTTCAGGAACCGGCGTATACCATCCGGGCAGTCGCTTATCCATCGGCTGCCGCGAGTATTTCACCATCAACGTATCCGGTCGCGCCGGGCCGATCTTCCATGCAAATGTCTTCTCGGTGGAACGAGGGCCGGCGGGATTGCTGTCGGTCGCCTTGACGGTGAAGGTGAACTCCCCTTCTTCGCCGGGCGTTCCCACCAAGGCGCCGCCTGGCGTCAGCATGATCCCGTAAGGCAGTTTCTTGTCATCGTTTACGGTCCAGTCGATGTGCCCCACCCCGCCCGTAACCTTGATCGGATGCGTCAGGTATTGATCCAGCGGAATGGAGGGCAGCGCCTGATCGGGAATGGCGGGCGCGACATCCGGGAAAACAGTGAGCGTCAGGGTGCGTTCAACGCTCCCCTTGCCGTCGGCCACCTTGATCGTGATTGGATACTCACCCACCGCCGTTGTTTTTCCTTCCAGGGTGCCATTGCCTGACAGCGCGATCCCCTTGGGCAGGGTTCCCTTGGTCAGCGACCATGCGCAGTTGCCCTGCGCGTTGAGCGCCGACAAGATAATCTTGTAAGGCTGCCCGGCCACGGCATCCGTTAGGTGCCGGTCAGCGATAACCAGCTCGGGCTTCATCCCAGCAGGCGGATAGGTTTGCAGGATATCCCATACGACCCGTTTGACCACCTTGCCCGTGTCCGGCGGAACCGCCGCAGTCGATGGATTGAATTTCACTCCTTGCGGATCGTCCGGACTTGCAAGGCTGTCCGGATACGAGAGCGGCGACTCTTGAAAAAGCATGGACATCACCATGTTGGAGATCGCATAGAAGCCAAGATTGCCAAGATGCCCGCCATCCTGATACGTGCTGCTGCGATTATCGTAATGCGGCAATTCGCCCCGGTCGGCCATGCGTCCCAATTCGCGCATCAGCAGGCTGCTCGGGATCACCCGCGGCTTGGGCGCGTCGGGGAAAGCCTTGGCCACTGCGGCGGCGACCGCCTCGCTGTGCGCTTCGGTGCGGATAAGGGGCGGTTTCTCGTTGTCCATATTTGAATCGGGCCAAATGGTGTAGATATAGACCTGGCATTTCGGATTGGCTTTGAGCGCCTCGCCCGCAAACTTAGGAGCATACTCTTCGTCCTTTTCGGACCAGCAGAGCAGGACGATCCCATCCCACGGTTTGTCCGGGGTAAACGTTTTTTTAAACGACGCGCCGTGTTCTTCATGGGTCCAGTTGTACTCCAAGGAAGAACCCAGGATCATGGCTTGTTTGGTTTCATAAGGCACATGGCCCACCAACTTCGCCAGTCTCGGAAGCGGCATGAAACATCCGTTATGGCTGTTGCCGACATAGAAAACGCTGATTCCCTTTCCCGGGCTGGCCGGCGGTTCGGCGGCGGAGGCACCGCCACCAACTATTAGCAGCAGGCCAGCAAGGGCAGTTGAAAGAAAGTTGAGCGGGGTTTGTTTTTTCATTTTCAGGTTCATAGTATTATTTTTCATTTTTCTGTCTTTCTACCATTCCGCGATATACGGACGTTGCTTCCACCACCACAATTCAAAATCATTGATGTAGCGTGAGTACCAATCGCCGACGCCCCAATCGCGGAAGTTGAGCACAGCTTCCGAGAACTCATGAATCGTTTTATTGTTTGGGGTGGCGAGCAGGGCATTCATCAAGTCACGAAAGTCCGCGGGGGTCTCGCGGCAGGCGTCGACCGCTTCCAACATGCGTTTATGGGAAGGAAATAGAATTTCATTATGCGCGAGAATCAACCGACAGCCGAAGAGGATCACATCCGTCGTAGTGCGCATGCTCAGGTAAGGATTCTGATACTTTTGCGCTTCATTCCAGAAGAACCCGCGGGATAGTTGCAACGCGCCATAGAAGGAGAGGATTTTTCTTGTTTCAGTTCGACCGGGTAAACGGGGATGCGCTCCAGTAGGCGCGGGATCTCGGGGTCTCTGTTCATCAGGCAGCGCGTGCCAAGAAAGGCGTTGCGGGCCGGTTCGCTGCCTTGCGCCGCCACCGCCTCGAGGAAATGACGAGGATGACATTTCATATCCACGTATCCGCCCGGATAGTCACAGATTGGATGCTCAATAGCTTCCCAAAGTTTTCCGGCATCCCCTCGCGCGTAAGCTTCGTCATCAAGGATGATCATGAGATCCAAATCGGACGTTTCGGTTTGCGTTCCGCGTGCCAGTGATCCAGCCAGAATAACGGCGAGAACCCCGGGCTTTGCGCTGAAATGTGGCAGCGCGCGGTCTACGGCTTGTTGATGATGCAAGGCAAGTTCAGTCATTAGGGTTATGTTTCTGTGTCGAGTATCGTTGCGGATTATTGATTTCCAACTTTCTGACTGCGGCCAGTGACCGGCAATTGAGAATTCTCGCCGGCGCACCCGACCAGCCTTCCATCCGAGAGCACAACAAAGACCGCGCCCTTGCGGTTCACCAGCATTCCGTCCCGGATCGGTGCTCCTGGCAGCGGCGTTTCCCAGAGAACGGCCCCGGTTGCGCGGTCGAGTGCTTTCAGGTTTTTCGAGCCGTCGCCTGCAGCCAGCAGCGCATTTTTTGCAAGGACCAGGGTGAACGGATAGGAGGTCTTTTTGCTCCAGAGAGTCGGCACCGGGAAACTTGCCCCGCCGAACCCTCTGGTTGCCCCGACGAACTCTCTCTTGGGATCGCGCTTATCCTTCCTTTCCACAGGAGGCGGAGGCATGAGTTGAATGAAATCTTCATTCTTGAAACAGGTCATGCCATAGACATACGTGGGCGGCGTCACGACAACGAGTTCATCATCAAACACCGGCATGATGGAATTCGGGTGCTCAAAAGAGAATTGGTCGTGCTCCGGTTTGTCCACGGTTTCGATTTCCTGCGCAACTGTGCGTGTTGAGGGGTAACCCGGTTCGTATTGGCGGTATCCACCTGTCAACACAAAGCGATCCTTGAAATTGCCCACTTCATTGCCAGGACTTTGGGCTTGATAAAAGGAGGCCTTTTGGGAAAGACAACGGCCGGTTTTCAAGTCGAACGCGGTCGCACCCGTCACCCCGCCGCCGGCCGTGAACAGCATCTCCTTGCAAATCGTCAGCCCGCCCTGCCCGGCCACACCTTGGTTTGGGCCATCGAGATGCCCGCAGGTGTTGTTTTCCCATTTGATCTTTCCCGTGGCCGCATCCAGCGCGTAAACATACGTCCCGTTTTCGCAGATCAACCCGGCAATCACATACACCACCCCGTCTGCCGGAAGCACCCCGCGCGTGACCGGCCAGGGCGAGGTGAATTTGTCGTAAAGCAGAAACCGCCGGTCGGCGGGCGCGGCCTGGAACCGCCATAACAACCGCCCCGTGGCCGCCTCCAGGGCATACAGCCGACCTTCACTGGAGCCGACGTAAGCCCGCCCGTTCATTATTTGCGGAGGCAGGGTCACCGCCCCGTCCAACTCCCGTTTCCAGACCAACTGTCCGGAAAGGGCATTGACGCAATACACCTTGCCGAGGTCGTTCCCATAAAAAACAAAGTCGCCCACCGCTGTCGGCGGAGTCGGATGGCCCTTTTCATCGGGAGTGAACTCCCATATTTTCGACATGGATTTGGGAAGCTCAACCTTGGTGGAGCAGCTGCGCGACTTGTCGCCGCGGTACAACGGCCAGTCCAACGCGTCGCAAGGCATCGGCTGAACCTTGTCGGCATTGGGCGCGGATTCCAAGCGGTCCTTGTCCGTCGCCGCCGCCGTGAAATCAAAAGACCCCGCCGGACCGAAACTCATCAGCCCGTTCAACAGATAGGTCGGGCACGCGCAATTTCCATACTGCGGAACATACATTCGCCCGTTGCCAACGATCGTCCCCATGCGGCAATTTCCCCGGTAACTCCGGGTTCCTTCGCTGGTCTCGTTTTTTGTCAAATCGTAAACCCGGCTGTATTTGAAAATACCGTCCGGACTTGCGGACATGCGCCCACAGGAGGGCGCCCCGGTGCTTCCCAGTTTGATGCGTTCCGTCATCTTGCCGGTTGCGGGATCGATGAATTCGTTACTCAAAAGCAATTTACCGTTCACATACATAAACGAGACGCTGCCTAAGTTGTCCAATTTCCGCCCGGGAATCTTGCTCGTCATTTTTCCGTCCGACGCCGAAAGAATCGCATAGTTGTTGCGTCCGGGAATTGTGAGCACCAGCCACTCCGGGGTGCAGAGCATCGAGGAAAGGGTCCGGGGGAGTTTGGCTTTTTCCTGGGAAAAAGCGTCACCATTACTGTCGATTGTTTCCAGGACCTCCTTGTCGGTCTGCGTCCAGATCGGTTTCCCGGTCATTCGATCCAGACAGGTCACCGCTGTTTGCGGGGCATAGTAAAACAGCCGGTTCCCGCTGATGCCCATCGCGCGGGAATCGATGTCCGACGTTTCCGGATGCGTCCAGAGCGTCTTCTTGCTCTTCAAATCATAGGCGCCGATGCTGCGTCCGAATCCATACGGAAGTTCGCGCTTGACAAAGTCCGGCTGGCAATCTTCGCGCGTGTCCCACCGAAGTTGACCGGTCGGGATGACCAGCGGCGGGTCTTTCGGGCCAGCCAGCATATAGAGAACGCCACCCTCCAGCGCTATCCACTTGACCTCTTCGCCGAGGCCGGCGATTTGGATTTTCCCGATTTCCTTGCCGGTTTGTGGATCGAGGACCAGGCACGCATTGCCGTCGATCATGTAAAAAGCGTCATTTTCCGCGACAAACGCCGAGCGATGCACGCGATAGCCGGGATCGAGTTTGCGGGTCCAGAGAATGGTGCCGTTGTATCCGTTCCGGACCACGATGGAATTGGTGACATCAATCGGGAAAGGTTCCTTTTGCTGTTGCACCGGACCAAAGATATGGAACACACGCCCGCCGGCCGCCAGGAACACGACCGGGTCCGCCCCGAATGCCGGCATGGATGCCCATTGAAGCAAATAGGGGGCCTTCAACACCTGATCGGTCGAAACCGTGTTGTTGTCGGGGCCATGATACCAGTGGCTCCAGTTGTCGGTTCCGGCCATTGGCGGCTTGGTGAGTGTCACCCAAAGCCCGTCCTTCTCCTCGGCCACCTGAACCGAGGTTTTGGGAATATCCTTGAGCCAGTTGCCAACCGACGCAGCCGTCGGCGAGGCTTGCCCGGCGGGCCGGAAAAACAAGGCTTTACCGCCCGGCGCAAGAATCCTGAAATACTCCGCGGCCGGTTGGGAAAGCAAAGTCGCATCGGTCAAATGATTGACCCATATCCAATCAACGTAATTGTCCAAAAATGGAAACCCGGTTCCGGAAACCGATTCCAGCGTGAGCCGCTTTGCAAAAACCTCTTCCTTGGCCGCTTCGGCCCGCATGGCTTTCAACGCCGCCGCATCCGCGCAGCGCGCGAAAACGAACCATTTCCCATTTTTAACGAGATCGAACGGCAACCGAACATCATCGCATTGCGGCACGAAACAAATCCCGGCCGGAGAAATCCCCCGCGCAAGAAGCGCCGAAACGTTGTTAGGCACAGCGGAGGCGGCGGCAGAGGCGGATACGCCGCCATTGCGGTTCGGTTCCCCCCGCTGCGGCGAATCCGCAGCGTTCAGCAGCGGGCAGACAAACAGGCTTGATGTTAGGAATACAGTGACGGATTTGGTGATGCTGTTCATAATGTTCTTCTGAGTTGCTATGGGGGGGGTTGGTTTTGCGCTCTTCTGCCTGGTATGAGGATTGTACCGCACACGCCACGCCACCGTCAAGCAGTTGGACGATCACACTGCCGTCGCGGGCTGAGATTCTATTCGTTTTCGCACTCCTTATCGACAAACAGTTGAACCCGTTCTGAAGGCAGCCCATCCACGGAAATGACAATGGCACCCGTGCCGCCGTGATGCCGCGCACGCACGACCACCAAGCAATGGTCGGTGAATTCACGCGTGCCAGATTGGTATGGCAAGGGGTTGGTGAAATCTGGCGCAATGATCCCGGCAAGGCTCACCGACCCGCTAACCTCCAGGGAGATTCGTCCTTGGTAGCCGGGAACCGGTATTCCCTGAATATCCACCACCCTGACCATAAGGTGAGCCAGGTCCTGACCATCGGCCAGTAAAGCAGTGCGGTCAGCGGCGATCTCCAGCCGGTTGGCAATTCCAGCAGTGATAAGCCGATCCTCGCAAATCACCCGGCCATCGCGAATGCCTTTTGCGTGCAAGATACCAGGCTCAAAATCGATCAGCCATTCCATGGGCTGAATGTCCCCGCCGGCCCGTTCTTGGACCCCAAGACTGCGCCCGTTGAGAAACAACTCCACCGATGGGCAATTGGTAAAGGCTTTGATGGCCCTGCGACCGGCCTGCCAGTTCCAGTGCCGTTCCGTGCCGGTGAGCGCCCAGATGCCGGCAGGCTTGTGGTCGCCAACAACCGCGAGGGCGAGGACCGGCGAGTCCGACCACAGGCTGCGCCAGAGGTGATAGTCGGCCTTTGGTTGGCCGGTGATATGGACCAAGCCATCACTCCATCCGTGGCTCGCCGCATGGCCTTCGCCGAGATAGTCCATGCCGACCCAGAGAAATTGCCCAAGCACATAAGCGTGGTCACGGGTGAAGCGCCAGTGGGCAAGGCTATAGTTAGTCTCGGTGCCAAGAATCGCCTTTCCCGCATGTTGAGCACGAACAGCTCCATAGAAAGTATCAGGATGGCGGAGGTCAATGTAGTTGTAACCCGGAACATCGAGTTGCCCCATAACCCCGGCAACCAGCGGCAGACGGCATTGACCCTCTGCCGCCAAAGTAATCGGCCTTGTGGAATCTTCCTCGCGGCAGATCTCAATCAGGCGGCGAAGCGTGGCAATGCCGTCCTCGTGGTAGGCATCGGGGATTTCATTGCCCAGGCTCCACATGAACACCGAGGGATGGATGCGCCCGCGGCGAACCATGGCGCGCACGTCGCTCTCGGACCATTGATCGAAAAACATGGCGTAACCTCCTCCGTTCTTGCCGATCGGCTGTTCAAGTCCTCCGCGATCAAAGCCCATGCGCCATTCATCGAATGCCTCGTCGAGGACCAGCAACCCGAGTTTGTCGCAGGCATGGTAAAACGCGGTTTCAAACGGATGGTGCGAGCAGCGGACGGAATTGCAGCCCATGGCCTTTACCAGTTCGAGACGACGCACCAAGGCCGCGAGTGGCACTGCGGCGCCGTGAATGCCATCGTCCTGATGCAGGCATACGCCTTTCAGTTTTAATGCGTGGCCATTCAAATGCAGACCTGTGTCGGGACCGATCGTGATGGTGCGGATTCCGACAGGTGTGATCTGTTGATCGACGAGCGCACCGTCGCTGTACACCAGCGTTCGCAATTCATATAGATTCGGATCCGCCGGGCTCCATAACTGCGGATTCGGAACCTTTAGATGCTGCGTGATTTTGTGCCGGGTAAAATTGGCCGCCATCAGGGAGGTTTCCGCTTCGGCAACGACCTGTCCGCTCTTGTCGAGGAGTTCGCTCTGGATGCGGCAAGGTTTGATAACGTCCACGTTCTGCTCCAAGGGACGGAAGCTGTCCCAGTTGGTCTCCGCATAACGGTCAACGCGAATGCTCGTAGTCACTTCGATGTCGGCATGACGCTCATCTGCTGTCTGGGTGACTGCGTTGACTCCCCACGGCTCGATGTGGAGTGGGTCCAGGTTCAGAAGCCAGACGGGCCGGACGATCCCTGTTCCATGATAGAATCGTGAATACGGTTGCAGGGAATTGTCGATTCGCACGGCCAGCACATTCGGCTCGCCGGGATTTTTTGTTAGAAAGGGGGTAACGTCGAACCAGAACGGGGTGAAGCCGTAGAGATGGCAGCCGAGCAGTCGGCCATTCAGCCAGACGCTGCAGTTCATCGACACACCGTTGAAGAAGAGCAGGGATTTGCGCGGGCCGGCAACTTCTGGAATATCGAAATGCTTGCGGTACCAGACGATTCCCGTTTGGACAAATGCACCGCTCCCGCCCGAAGGACGCGAGCGGTCAAAGCCGCCCTCCATTGAGTAATCATGAGGTATGTTGACCTTGCGCCACTGGGTGTCATCAAAAGTGGTTGTCTGTCCATTGATGACTTCACCGGCATGGAATCGCCAGTCCTGGTCAAGTTCTATCTGCAGACGAGGCGCACAGGGGCGTTGCAAATTTGCAATATGCCGGGTGACTGGATGTTGTGTCATAGTGTGTTTTGTAATTGTTGTATTCATTGATTTGGCGGATGGCGTCCATCTCGGGCTTATGCGCGGAGGCTCAAGCCCCGGACTTGTCGATTTCGCTCCTTGCGATTTCAATCGCCCGGCGCGCTTTGCCGAGGTTGCCATGCATTGTGTAAACGTCCCGGATGATGAATTCGGTGAAAACCCCGCCCGAGCCCGCATACCCGAGAAGTCGAACCAGTCGGCCTTCGGCCAGGCGTATTTGTCCAAGTCGTCGATGGTTTGCACCTCCGCGAGCGGATAGAAAATCTGCTCGTGGTAAGCGCCGCCTTCGTGGGGCACGCGCTTATGGCGCTTTCCCCAGAAATCCACGGTCTCTCCCTCCGGGGCTTTCGGCAGCGGCGGCCCGACATATTCCGGCTCCGCCCCTCCGAAGCCGTCGATGTGAAGTTCCTCATAAAGATCGGCATTCGTGCCGAAGTGGTTGCGTAGTTTTGTCCAGACCTCCGGGGTTGCCCAGATATCGGTGGGAATCCGATCCACCGGCTGCCGGTTGATCGCAGCTAACATTCGTTCTCTTGAGTTCATCATTGGTTATATTGGTTATCGTTTAGCGGATCATTTTTCCCTTGTCGGCGGCGGCGGCATTAATGCTAGGAATTTGCTTTTCCGCCAACGCGCGCAGACGAGCCCGGTCATCAGCCGAAATTTTCCAGTTTATGGTTTTCATGTTATGCGTCCCTAGTTTTATCTGCATGTTTCGATTTACCTGTTACACCGCGCCCATCGAGACTCGATCTTGGCCAGATAACGGGGGATCGTTTCCGGGTCATCACAGTCAACCAGAGTCTGCCAACGGATGGAGCGCGGCGTCCGCTCAAGGATAAAATCGAACCACGCATCCACCCCCTTGTCTTTGAAATTGCGCTGCATTTCCGCATAGTCCACGCCTATGGAGTGAACGATTCCAGGAAATGCCTCATAAATCTCTTCCGGAACGGTGAACGGGTACATGGTGTCCAGTCCGCGCAGATTGTGAATCTTCTGAAACACTGGCCAGTGCTGTTTGAAACGGGAACAGCAGTGGAGAAAGACGCCGCCAAACGCATCGGAAATCCGGTTGACATAGGGCAAACCAAAGACTTCGTATAAGTCAGGCGACAGGAGGTGCGTGTAGTCTTCCACAAGCGCGCACCCCATCATGCGCGGAAGGTGACTGGGTGGGTAGGACATCAGTTCCGCGTCCGGGTAGGTGTCGCGGAAGTGGCGGATGACGTTGATGATATGCTCGGTGACGATGTTAAGCGCGTGGTGGACCGCATCGGGCGCATCGTACATCGCCATGATGAAGCTCGTGGAATCCCAGAGCATGGACGCTGTTTGCAGAGGTCCCTGCATGTCGGGCACCTTGGGCGGCACGTACATGTCAACCATACTCAGGAACTCTCGGTATTGGCGGAATCCCTCGTCCAGGAGGCCAGTGGTTGGCGACTCAGGCACCGCAAGCCGGAAAGCGTCGCCAGGCGTCTGCAAGACCGGCTCGATGTGCCACTGACCATTCGCTGTTTGAAATGTCCGTCCCCCGAAGGCACTGGCAAGCGTGACCACGCCGCCATGGGACCCGAACGAGGGAATAAAATCAACCGGACAGGTCGCCAGGTGGCGCAGGTGGTCAAGATTCCACTGCGCCGGCGTACGGTTATCGTCACCGTCAAACGGCTTGTTCATAGAGGTCGGAATCAGAACCGGCCTGCCAATATCCCCTCCGCTCCAGAATTCATTCAATACGGCTTTGCGGGTAAGAATCGTTTCATTGGAGAACAGGGTGGATAACGGGAATGTTTTCATGGGTATCAATTTTAGCACTTGAAATAACGGATATCGTCGTGAATAATATCGACTTTATCCTGGATACTAAGGTAAGGTGGTGGTGAAATGAGGCAGAAAAAAATCGGTCTTGATGCGTGGCGGGGACTTTTGAGCGTGATGAGCGAAGCGCACGCCCACAATGATATCGAAATGAATTATATGTTCTCGGGAGGGGCGACATATTTCATCTCGGGTCGGCTCCGGTCGCTGGACAAAGGACGGCTGGTCATGTTTTGGGCTGGCATGCCCCATCAGCTTGTCAGCGTGGAACCGAACACGGACTTTCTTGTGGTGACCATGCCCCTGGCCTGGCTCCTCCAATGGCAGTTGCCGGATCGGATCAATGAACGACTTTTTGGCGGGGATTTGATGGAAGTTGCGCGCGCTGACCTCTCGGATGGAGAACTTTTGTCGCGATGGGTGGAAGATTTAAAGTCGGGAGAAAGCGGATCCCGCACCATTGTCATGCTTGAACTGGAAGCCCGGGTGCGGCGGATGGCGCGCAGTTCGCACGATCAACAACCACAGGAGAAGCACCAAAATGTCGCCGATCCTGTGAATCGCATCATCCAGTTTATCAGCACGAATTACACAGGGGAACTTTCCGTCGCGCAAATCGCCGGGGCGGTGCGGTTGCATCCGAACTACGCCATGCAGATTTTTAAGCGACAGACCGGCATGCCCCTGTGGGACTATGTGATCCGGTTGCGTATCGCGCACGCTCAGCGGCTGCTGATGACCACGAATGCCAAGATTGTGGATGTCGCGCTGGACTCGGGGTTTGGTTCGGTGAGCCGGTTTCACGAGGCGTTCATGCGCATCTGCCGCCAATCACCCCGGCACTATCGTTTTGCCCTGCGCGGCGAGAACATCCTTCTCCATCAGTTCGCGAGGCAAGCGAGCACGCTAGTGTAGTGTGTCAGAAATAGCTTGGCTTTCGTTACGCTGAAAATAGGGCTGCCGGCAAGGCGCGGCGAGGGCAGCAAATGCGGATCGGATTTCCCCTACCTCCTCTTCGGAAAAGAGATCGCGGGCGACGATGGCGTTGGTGTATTTCAGCGGAGCCAAGATTCTTCGCCCATGTTTCCAATGCGGCGCGATCAAGTTTGCCCGGCGCGTCTGCAGCTTTGCCTACGACCAGACATTTGGCCAGGGAGTCATTGTCCTTGGCGGAAAGATGCCCCGCAAAAGTCATTGCGCCCAGGATGAATGCAACGACCAGCGTCTGTTTGTGAAATGCGTTGTTCATTTGCGCGTTTCGATCATGTAATAGAGCGCATCCTTGGCCAGTTCGATGGTTGCGGCGCCGGTGGCGGTCTGTTTGGGATAGCCGTTCGGATCGAGCCTGGTCACTGTTAGGCGGGAGGCGTCGGCGCGTTTGAATGTCACGGTGCCTGCCATGTTCCGCAGGTTGAGCGGGCCGGAGCCGAGGCTGTCAATGGTGCGCAGCCCGGTCTCGGGCTTGGCCTCAAACCCATAGTCCTGCACCTGGCTCATCACTTGCAGCAGCATGCGATCGGATGTTGCCAGCGGTTTGCCGTCCATCGCTACGACTACAATGGTTCCAAACGGCATGGACGATGTGAGGGTGATGTCCTGGAAATCCAGCGCGCGCGCCTTGCCGAGGAATCCGCACGCGCCTTGCGCGGCGGCCGCGCGCAGGGCGAGGCAGCCGTTGCCGTAATCCCAGGTCCAATCGCCGGCCGTGCCGCGCAGGGTTTTCGCCTCATCGTCGATGTAAGGCTTCATGTCCATGGTTTGGATGTCGTGTTTGTCGCCCGGAACGAAATCGACCTTCACCCGTCCGACGCAGAAGACGCGCGGATCAATGCGATCCTCGGTCGCGACGGGTTTCGTTTTCGTATTTTTCGGCGCGGTCAGATTAAAAGCGTTCTTGTGCTCCACCACCGGGGAGCCTTTCAGGGCGACCAGCCGGTCCGTTCCCAGCCGCGCGCGCACGACCTCTCCGCCTTCGGCGATCAGCCCTAGGCGATAGATCAGCGCCATGGCGGGAAATTGGCCGATGACGGCGGGCGTCTGGACCGGATAGTAGCCGTTCATGCCGGAGGACCACTGCGGCGCAACGTCCAAGGTAAAGAAAACCGGCGCGTCGAGGCCGGTGACGCGCCCCAGCACGGCGCCCATCACGACCATTTCGCCATGATACTGGTTCGGCAGAATCCAGCCCAACTCGGTGCAGGTGGTGGGCTTGCCATTGTAAATGGGGCTGATGAACTCCACTCCGCCAAGTTCCACCGGCCCGCCCGGCGCGACGGGATCAAAGCGCAGCAGGCTCCGGTCGCAATAACTGTCCCCGACTGTCATGGCGAAATGCTGCGGGCCGTTCTTTTTCCTTTCGCCGCGATAGTAGCTGTGCAGGTCCATGAAATCGGCCTGCGTATTCGCCCAACGATACAGCGGGGTCAGAATCGCATCGTCCGCCGTCATATCATTCGAACCGCAAATCGGACCGGGGTAACCCAGGTCGTTGTGCAGATAGTTGCACATTTGGGCGTAGTAATCCGACTCCATCCCGACCAGGAAACGCGCGGTGTCTTCGGCGCGCTTCTGATTTCGCCCTTTGACCGCCCAGTCATTGCCGGTGAGCGTCCCGATGAAATAGAGCCCCGCGCGTCCGGCGGCCACGTCATCGCCCTTCACGGCGCCCGGTTTTTGATTCCACGCGGCAAACGCCTTTTCCAGGCCGCCATATTTTTTGCCCAGCCCTTCGCCGAACCGCTTTTCCAGAATGCCGATTTGCTCGGCGGGAATCGCGTTGTAAGGCGAGAAAGTCCAAAAGAACAGACTGTCCTCGTTGACGATTTCGCAAAAGGCAACAGCCGGATCCTGCGCCAGCGTCTTGCCGGTGTAAGGGTTCTGGGTTGTCAGCACCGCCTTCCAATATTTTTTGATGGCCGCCTGAAAATCAGGACTGAAGAAGTCAAGGCCGAAGGCCGATTTCCCTTTCGAGTAACCCGGAAATTCCTTCATCTCGCTGAGGTCCAGAAAGGATTGCCAATGGATGGCGAGCGTGGAATAGATCCCCTCGCGTTTCATCGCGGCGATCAGGTAAAAAATGCGATCCAGTTCCGCCGGATCAACCTCCAGGGCGTTCGGTCCCCGGCCATGATACAGTTTCATCTGGATGCGGAGCAGATTCACGCCGTGCTTGGCCAGGAAACGCGCGGCGGAATCGATGTCGGCGCGATCCATCAACGCCACGTCACGCTGGGTGCAAACCGACCAGAAACGGACCGGTTTCCCCGTTTTGCCGTGGATAAATTCCTCGCCGCGCACCTGGATGAACCCGCCATCGCCGGCCTGCGCTTCATTCAGGTAACGCAAGTCGATGGGACTGGCGGTCATCGAATCCCAATCCGGTTCGAAGGGGAACCAGCCGTCGGTTGCCAGGCCGGATTTGGCATCCGGCTTCAGCGCGCCGTGCGCCTGGAAAGGACGCAGCGACAGGCAGAAAGCGTCGAAGCAGGCGGCTTTTGCTTCCGCCAGCAGTTCGATGCGCAGGGTGTGCTCGCCGGCGGTCAGGGTGACTTTGCCGGCATGAATCCAATTGACGCAGGCAGACTTCAGGGACGAACTGTCGAGCAGCGCCACGTCGCCGGTCACCTGCTGCCAGGGTTGCGCGTCGAAGCGCCAGCGGAACGGCCCATGCTTCCAGAATTTGCGCGCATAAAAACCGTAGGTTCCATCCTGTGGCGCAGTGACGGCATATTCGGCGAAGCATTCCGCGGCGGGAATCTTGGGGTCGCGACCGACCCAGCCGCCGCCGGAAAGCAGGGACGCCTCCTGCGCACTGGCGGGCTTGAATGACATCTCGGGAGTCAGATTGGAGCGGACGGCATTCTCCGCCTCCCACCAGACGTAATCGGCTGCGGCGGATGCGACTGGCGATAACACGCCGAGGAGGGATGCGATGATGACGGTGAATACGATGTTTTTCATTAATGAGGGGTGCAGGTCATTTTGTCGGAATTATCGCCTGCTAATTCATTGTTATTTATTGCCCTGCGGGCGCAGCCGTGATGACCGGCAGGATGACCCGCGAGGCGTTCGACGCGCCGCAGTGGATGGTTTGATGGGCGGCGACCGCTTTCTCAATGCTGTCAACCGGTTCAAAGGTGTTCGGATGCACTTCGTAGGCGGGCGTGCTGCTGCTGGTGATGAAGATGCCGATGCGATGCCCCTTGTTGAAGACCGCCGCCATGCTGTTGCACGGGAAAGCCAGCTTGCGAATTTCTCCCGGCTTCAACGGCTTCCCGTCATGCGCAACCCCGTCCCAATAACGCGCCATGATGGCTGACTCGCGCAGGATGATTTCCTGGCCGTCCGGGTAGATGTCCACAAACTTGACCATGAACGTGGTGTCCGGCACATCGCTGGAGACAAAAAGTTCCGCCTTGAGTTTTCCGCCGATTTCCAGCGGTTCCGGCAATGGATCAGAGACAAACCGGATCACATCCTTTCGATTCGCGAGGGGGCGCTGGTCATACGCGCCATTAAGATCGTTGCCATAAGTATAGCAGCAGCCGATCGAGGGAGCCGGATCCTTCGGGTCGTAGGTGTATGAAACCGCAGCCGCAGCCTTGGGCGGAGTGTCCTTAATCAGTTTTCCGTCCTGGGTGAAATACAACGAAACCGGCGTGCTGGGCGGTGGCCAGGATTCCGTATATCGCCAGACGTTCCCGGGCGCAGCGGGATCGGTGTAATCGCCGAGCACGGCGTATTGAAGATAGGATTTCGACGGTGTTATCCTCCCTTCAAGAATGCCGAAGAAGTCCCTGGTTGAGCCATAGTCTGCCGGCTTGTCCTTGCCTTCTTTGATCTTAAAATCGATGGCCTCTTTGGGGCGAAGGCCGTGTGTTCGAGTACCCATGGTCATAGAAACATGGCCGGTCTTGGCAAATTGCGTGAAGAAATCAAAAGTGTAATCCCCAAAAAGGTTAAACCATCCGTCGCTGCCTTCGATATAGACAGTCTTGTTGTCCTTTGCGGCTTCATCCATGATCGCCTGCCATTTTGCCTCGTCGAATTGTTCATAGAGGGTGGGCCGCGGCCAGGGCTTGGTACTGACATTCCGATACGTCAACCAGTTATACATCGCCCGGCGCACGCCGTTTTCAAAGGACCAGTAAGGATACATGTTTCCTGCCGTGCTGTCGGGCATTACCACAACTAGGTTCGGGTGCTTGCAGAGATAGGCCATGGCGGCGCATGTGCCGTTGCCGCTGCCGCCATACATGCCGATGCGTCCATTGCACCACGGCTGCTTGGCAATCCAGTCCACCGTGTCATAACTGTCCTGAATCTCGTTCTCGTTGCAAAAATTGATCTCTCCTTTGGAACCGCCTTTGCCCCGAGAGTCTTGGGCGACGATTGCGATCTGGTATGGTGTCGGAACATTAGTATAGACAACACCATTAGCGCCACTTGGGCGTCCGTAGGGAGTTCGTCCGAGAACCACACAGGTCGGTTTGCCGCCGGGCGGCAGAAAGACGTCCGTCGCCAGCTTGACCCCATCGCGCATCGTGATGGTGCCGCTCTGGACAGTAGACCCGGGCGGCATCTTTTTTAGAAACTCGGCAGCTTTCACATCCTTTCCGGCATCCTTCCACTCCATCCCGTCCGAGACAATCGGAGAGGGTGACGGCGTGGAATCTTCCGCCAGACAGGTTGCGTTAAATAGTCCAATCAGTCCGGCAAGGCCGAGGATAGCCAGGGCGCATCTCCGAAAGCTGCAAACCAAAGGAGCGCGGGCGTCTCGCCCGCTGGGAGTGGCATGAGGGCGAGACGCCCACGCTCCCGTCAGGAAGCGTCTTTGCAACTTTCGGAGATGCTCCCGGATTGCCAGTAGTTTTGTTGTTGTTTTCATGGGTGTTTCTTTCTCTGTTTGTTGCACGGTTATTTGCCTGCGGCTTTGGCCGGTGCGTCCGGCACTTTTAAGCCGCCAGTGGCGCAGAGGATTGCATCCAGTGTTGCAAGTCACTTGCATGTCACTCTGAAATTAAACCAAGTGCGGAGTCCGGCATTGTTGGTGATGGTCACGACCATGTAGGCAGTACCGGTTTGGCCGGGGTGCTTGATCGAGAGTTTGCAGGTGCCGTCCGCTCCGGTCTCGACATTGACCGCTTCAAGAGGAAGCACCTTGGTGGTTTGAGACACCGCCTTCACCTTGAGTTGGCCGACTGGGGTCTCGGCATCGGAAACCTTGAACGTATTGACCGCTGTCGCACCCGCTTCTACCACCATGACGCCTGTGACCATGTTGGCATCGCAGAATGGCGCGGTGTGCGGGAGTCCCGATCCGTCGGCATTGGTGATCCGCAAGGTGTTGAGCAGAAAAGCGGCCTCCTTGGGCTGGTAAATCCGCAGCGTGTTCAATCCTTTCTTGAGATTCAACGGGAATACTTTCGTCTCGATCAGCGACTCTTTTCCCGGCTTATCGGCGAATTCCATCGTCCCCGCCGGTTCATCGTCGAGAAATACATCCGGCCCTCTTTGAAGGGGTGATCGACTCACGCCATTGACCTTGAGCAGGTATTGACCCGCCGATGGCGCAGAGATGTAGTAACTGTGAGATCCGTTCCCATGAAAACCCCAAAAATTAGTGAGGGTGGTATTGTCATGGCTCACGCTGCCAATGAAATCGAGCCCGCAGATCTCTCCAGGCACTGCTTGGGCGATCGCCTTTTCCGGTGCTGTCCGCCAGGATTGCACGGTGTCCCATGCGATCTGTTCCAGCGCCTTGGTCAGCTCTGGACGGAACGTGCCAGCCTCCGTGGGTTTGATGTTGGGATTTTTATCGTAAAATAAATTTGCAATTTTCTGGACCGACGGCAGCCCCACCGGGCTCTTGTCGTAGAGGCATGCGTAATGCACCAACCCGATGAAATAGCGCCCGACCTCGCTCAGATGCAACCCGTCAAAAAACGCGGTCCCGTAAAACGCATCTTTGCCGGCTCCAGGCACTTCTCCCTTTTCGATGGCATGCTTGAGATTGATCAGCGCATAGCCGCCGGGAATCACCGCCACCGGCGGATTCAAAGGACGCATCTTTTGGGTATTGGCCGCCGCCTCAAAATAGATTCGATGCAATGCAATCACCTGCTCTTCCCAAACATCCGACGTTGATGTACCCCACCATTGCCCATAGATCCAGAGACGGACGCCGGGGCTGTTTTTCTTGAACAGGTCATAAAAGCCGACGTACGGCGTCGGCTCCGAATTGTCGCCATTTTGAACAAAGCATTGCAGGATGAGATCGTCCACCGGCGCATTTTTCACAGCCACAACGCGCGGTTGCGATTTTTCGTCACTTGTCGCAAGGGACCAGAGATAGCGAATCGGCACCCCGGCCAATCCAAAGTGGATACCCACGTCATCGCCAAACCCGGCGGCCTGGGCGATTTCTTGCACATATTCATCCTCGGTGGCGGTCAGGCTGTTGCCCATGTGGAAATGGCAACGCGCACCATTCTTGCGCACGCCGCCTGCGGTGACCACCGGCGGCTCGGCGCTGGGCAATCCTTGCAACTCGATGCCGACGTATTGATCGCTCGCCTCCGCGGCATCAAAGAACGTCTTTGGATCGTGGTCAAACGCCTTGTCGTAGGTGCTCTTTCCTTCCCGCGTCCCCCATGTTCCGTATGGAGAGGAAGGGAATTTTTTTCCGTTAGAATTTAAAAAATGAAGTAGTGCTGGTTGACAGGGCTGCGCTTTCGCGCCGCCTGTTTGAAATGAAGGTTTCGAACCAACCAGCACCATGAAAAAAACT
>Ga0118677_10002714_pt1 | contig 34964 bp, 35 predicted proteins | sample AliMusrvi5mmetaG_FD_86154 | JGI IMG/M metagenome (GOLD analysis project Ga0118677, IMG submission 86154)
ATATCCACCAGATTATCCAGAAAGTAGAAGGCAATATGACGTTTCATACCGCACGGGGAACGGCCTATCCGCAACCGGAGCCAGGCCAGGCGCCATCGCCGGGTCCGTTGCTGGTTCCCGCCGATCAGTTGCGCCACTATCTTGGGATCACCCAGGTCGACGTGAAGGCCGGCCGCCCCAGCCTGACGGATCTGAAACTGGCCTGAACGACGGATGAGGACATGACCATGAAAAGATCTGTGACCGTGATGACGCTCGGCTTGATGCTGCTGGCGAGTCCGGCCTGGGCCGATGAGAAGCAAATCGAAATCAAGGATTATCAATATGGCCCCGCCAACCTGACGATTCCGACCGGGACCAAAGTGACCTGGATCAATCGTGATGAGGTCCCGCATACGGTTACCGAGCCGAATAAGGCGTTTGGTTCGGGAGCTCTCGACACGGATGAGAACTTCTCAACGACCTTTAACGAGCCGGGAACTTATAAGTATTACTGTAAGCTTCATCCGAATATGACTGGAACGATCACGGTCACGCCGGCATCCAGCGCCCGGCGGATCGTGGAGGGGGGCTGGGAGCCGACGAGAAGGAGGAGGCGCACGCGGGGGAAGCGCCTGCGCCAAGACGGAATGAGAGAGGGGACGGGGTCTCCCTGCACGGTGGACTCGAGAAGGACAAGATCGGTGCCGCCCCTTTGCAGAAGGCTTTCGGCCTCGGCGGCCGTGCCAACATCCGCCCGCACGTGAAAATCCGACTGCCGCGACAGAAGGGCAATCAGACCCTCCCGCACGATGGCGTATTCGCTGACCAACAAAATGTGGGTGGATTCTTGTTTGGGCATGGGATCGTTGGAATTTGAAAAACGGCTGAATGGGAAGGGAACACGAGGGCCATGCTGTGTCAAACGGGGGAGGGGCTTCCTGATCCGCGCGTCAGTGCCAACGAGGGGCGAACCTCCGTGTGAGCCCATATATTACGGCTCGGACGGAGCCTCGCCCTCCCTCGGGTTATCGATGTGCCGTCGATTCGTTTTCCTCGCGTTTCCTTCCTGACGCACGGAGCTGGTCGGGGAGACGCCTTGGAGAAAATGGTTTCACCGTGCAAAAATTTTCTTTCGCAGGGCGGCTGTGCGGTTAATTAATAACTTGTTGGAAGTCGGCTGCGCCGGCTCCACGCATCATGGTTGAATATTTCAAAGACCGCCGCTACCGCCAAAATCGCATCCTGATGGTGATCATGATCCCGCTTGCGTTGGTGCTTCTTGCCGGAGTGGGCGAGCTTCTTTACCGGCAACAGAACCCGCGCCGCCTTGTTGGCAGGGAAAACTTTTCGTTGCCAACGCCGAACACCTCGCCGAACACCTCGCCGAACACCTCGCCGGGTGCGATGCCGGGAACCACTCCGAGCGCGATGCCTGACGCTCTCGGCAAACGCATCGAGGAGGCCGTCCTTGCATTCAGGACAGGAGACAGCGATGGGGCGCGCAAGTTGCTGGAGGGAATCGATCTTGAAAAAGCCGGCGTGTCAGCCGGGTGGGAATTGGCGGGGTTGCTGAAAGAGAGAGGCGGAGACAAGAAGGCTGCGTCCGAACGCTATTCACGGGGGATCGCCACCGTGCCGTCCGAGGGGCTTTACTATCGCCGGGCCATCCTTCGTCGCGAAAACGGAGAATTCGATCTTGCGCTCGACGACCTCAATCAGGCGCTGGTTCTTGCTCCGGCCGACATCCTTCTTTCCAACGACCGCCTCCTGCTCCTGATCCAGATGGGGCACAAACAGCAGGCGAGCGAAGAAATAAAAGCCCTCAACGCCCTCGGAACCGATGGCAGCGGGCGCGTTTTCGCGCTCTGCGGACTGCTCCTTGAAGACGGCGAGTATGCGCAGGGAGCCAGTGTGCTCGAGGCTTGCAAAAAAGTTCTCCCTCCGCACGTCTTCGATCAAATGCTCAAAAACCCGATCCTTTCCCGCCATCAGGGCCATCCGGAGATCATGCCGTTCTACATCAAAAACCTCTGAGTCCGATCGGCCTATGTTCCCAAACCTCTCTCAAGATCCGCGATACCGTCAGAATCAAATTCTGATGGTGATCTTTTTTCCTCTTGCGGCGTTGATCGTTGGCGGAATTGTTTGGCTTCTTTTCGTGCAGCAGCGGGACGCCGCGAAGGGAGCGAGCACCATCAACAACCCCCTCTCCGTGCCTGTCACGATGCCGAAGCCCACGCCGACCCCGACGCCGCGCACGGGCCCCCGCGAGAGCATTGAGGGCGCCATCCTTGCCTTCAAATCCGGAGATCTGGAGGGAGCGCGGAGGCTCTTGGCCGAAGTGAACCTCAACCGGGCGGGTTCCCCGTTTGGCTGGGAACTCGCGGGATTGCTGAAGGAGAGGGAGGGGGACAAGAAGGCCGCGCTGGATTTTTATTCCGGGGGGATCGCCGCCACACCGTCCGAGGGGCTTCACTATCGCAGGGCGCTCCTCCTGCGCGAAAGCGGGGCGTTCGATTTGGCACTGCGAGACATGGATCGGGCGATGGCCCTTGCTCCGTCCGACATCGTGCTTTCCAACGAGCGTCTTCTTCTTCTGATTCAGATGGGACGCAAGAAACAGGTGGGCGAGGAATTGAAGGCGCTTGACATTCTCGGATCCGAAGTCGGCGGCAGGATCTTCGCGCTTTGTGGAATCGCCATGGAAAATGGCGAGTTTTCGCGGGCCGGAAACCTGCTCGCACAGGGAAAGAATGCCGTCACGCCTCAAGTCTTCGATCAAATGCTCAAAAATCCGGTTCTTTCCCGTTACCAGACGCAGCCGCAAATTCTGCCCTTCTACATCAGCAACCTCTCCCGTTAGTAGAGTAGGGAGACCCAGACGGAGTGAGAGTAGCCGATCCATCCCCTCACCCGCACATTGACTCGGGCGATGACTTCTTCGGGTTCCTTCCACATGGTGCTCCGGGCGGTCTCCTCCCGGATCGCTTCCCGCAGTTTGCCGCAGCTTTTCGGGCTGGGCTCACAGAGCGGAAAGTTCCTGTCTGCCTTCGTCGTTCAGGTAGCGACTCGGCTTTCCGGTTCTTACGTTTTCGATGCTCATCAGATGGAGCTCACTTTCGTTATGGCCTGCTGGTTCAGTAAATGCCCTGCTTGCGGATTCAGCCTCGCGGCCTCTTTCCGGACATCTCTTTCGGTCGTGAACCGTCTATTTCGACCGGTGGGACTTTCACCCGCGTGGCTTCCGGGTTCCCCGGCGCACACCCGAAAACCGTTTTTGAACCACGATGTTCCCGGAGAACACGGAGGAGAAATCATAAAAACAAGCCGCCTCTTTCTGTCCCGATGCAACCCGCCCTTTTTCCCTCTTCACTCCGTGCTCTCCACCGCAGTTCACACCTTTTTCCCAGGATAAACCGAATGGTCGTCGAAAAGCTTTTCTTCCGCGATGGGAAGCGGCCGGGCATTCCCGTCGAACTGCTGGAAAAAGCAGCTCTCGTATCCGGTGTGGCACGCGCCGGAAGTTTGCACGACCTCGAAAAGAAGCACGTCCCTGTCGCAGTCCACGAACCAGCGCACAACCCGCTGGGTGTGTCCGCTGGTCTCGCCTTTGAGCCAGAGCTTCTTCCGCGAACGGCTCCAGTAGGTCATCAGACCCGATTCGAGCGTGCGGCCGAGCGACTCCCGGTTCATCCACGCGAACATCAAAACGCGACCGGTCGGGCGGGGAGTGCCGGAGGCTTCCTGGACAATGACGGGGATCAGCCCGTCCTCGGTAAATCGAAAATCAAATTCCATGGGATTGCGTCGGGAAGGATTCTCGGTTAATCCGAACTCGTCGATGAAAAAACGGAACGAGCCAACGGAACAAATTTTGCCGTCGCAAGCGGCCCCCTCCCGCTACCGGTTCACACCGCCGGTTTTGGTGACCGTGAAGACCGGCGATCTCGAGGCGGCGATCCCGCACGACCAACGTCTCAAGCCGTTCCCGCCGGATCAGACCGTCGATCTTCCGGCCGCGGAGATCTTCACGGGCAACGTTCCAAAAATCTCCCTCCGGGTTCTCTCGCGTCTGCTTCCCGACCATGTTGCCGCCGCGGACGCCGTCATCGTGCTGCCTGTGGCGCGCCTTGCCGCCGCCTACGCCCCCGTGGAACACGCGGAGAACGGCCCCGCCGCCGCGCCCCAAGAGCGGCTGGCTTCCGCCCTGGCCGAACCGGCGCACGTTGAGATCCCGTTGCCCCAAAAAAAACGGCACGGAATTTTTTCGGGGCTCCCGATTTTTTTCCGCAAACCGGCGCCGGAAGCCGGGGCGTCCGACGAGTTGCCCGCGGCAGAAGGAACTTCCGCCGGTTTGGAAGCACCTCAAATTTCCGATCAATCCTCCGGCACCGCTTCCCCTCCGGAAGCTCTCTCCGGGAAGGCTCCCGAGAAAGCGGAAAACCCAGAAGAGCCGTCCGCGCAGGAACCGCCTTCGGAACCATTTCTCAAAACCGAATCCCCCCTTCCGCCGACACGTGAAATCGGGGATCAGGAGCTCCTGCAATCGCTTTTCCTGACAGAAGACACCCTGACGGTGGATCGCGTCGTCGCCCTCTGCGGCGGACTGCCGGGGATCAACTCCTGCGTCCTGACCCTCGGCCCGGTGGTTGTCGTTTCCCACAATGTCCCCGGCCATGTCGATTTGGCGCTGATGAGTTCCCAAGCCGTGGAAGTGCTGGAGGCCGTTGGCAAGGCGGCGGCACACATGGGAACCGGCGGCGTACCGGCTGTCACCCTCCACACCGAGAAGGGAATCATCAGCTTTTTGCATCGGGAGGAACTCACGCTGCTCGTCTTTCACAAGGATCGCGGGTTCCTTCCGGGTGTCCGCGAAAAACTCGCGACGGCCCTCGGAGAGCTCGCCAAATCCCGCGTCTCCCCGCCGGCCGCAGGATGAAAGCGATTGCCCGAAGCCCCCGGTTCGCCTAGACCTCATTGATATGTTGGAATTAGCGCAAAAAGGCGGCCCGCTTATGTGGCTCATCCTCCTCTGTAGTGTCACCGCGATGGGAGTGTTTGCCGAGCGGCTCATCCACCTCCACCGCGCGGCAATCCATGTCGGCGAATTCCTGCGCGGCCTTGCCAATTTGCTGCGCAGAAAGAACTTTTCCGAAGCGATTCAGGAATGCGCGGGCACGCCGGGACCGGTGCCCCGCGTTTTGCATGCCATGATTCTCAAGCACGGCGCTCCCCGCGCGGAGCTGCGCGACATCGGGCAGGAGGCCGGACAGCTTGAAGTCCCGCGCCTCGAACGCAACCTTGCCCTCCTCGGAACCATTGCCTATGCCACCCCGCTCGTCGGCCTGCTGGGAACGATCCTCGGCCTCCTGAACGCCTTCCAGCAAATCTCCGCACATGGCGGATACGCCACCGCCGCCGAAATCGCCGGCGGCGTCTATGAAAGCCTTCTGACATCCGCCGCCGCGCTGACCGTCGCCATTCCGGCATTCGTCGCCCACAGCTACCTTTCCGCCCGCGTCAACGATGCGCTCCACGACATCGAACGCGCCTCGATCGAAATTCTTGAAATCCTCTGCGGCCCCGATGAACCGCAGACCCCGGTGTGAAACTCGAACGCTCTCCCGGCCCGCACCCGGCCCTCATTTTTGTCGCGCCGGCCCTTGATGTCATTCTTCTGCTCATCTTTTTCCTCCTGCTGAGCACGTCGTTTCTCCTCCAGCCGGGCATTGCCGTCTCCGTGCCGGACTCCCCGTTCCTGCTCGCCCCGCAACGCGAACCGCAGGTCGTCAGCGTGACCGCCGCCCCGACCTCGTCGGTTTATTTTGAAAACGGCGAGGTCTCGTTCGACTCTTTGCGGAAAAAACTTGCGGCCCAGCGCGGAAGCAAGCGAACGATCATCATCAAAGCCGACCGCCAGGCTCCCTTTGAACAAATGGCCCGCGTGATGTCGATCGCTCTGGAGCTTGGTTTCCCGACGGTCATCGCCACCTCGGAGGAACGGTGATGCCGCGCGGAGGCCTGCTGCTCTTCGATTGGCCGGGCCGCCATTCCCTTCACCCAGTTCTTCCGGCCTGCATCATCCTTGCCGTCGTTCTCCACTCGGGACTCTTTTACCTTTTCTCCATTATCTACCCGGCCGCGGAACCCGCGGGACCCCGGCCGGCACAGGTCTTTTTTGTCCCGGAAAAATCGGCCGACCATGCCCGGCTTGCCAGCATTCTGCAAACCGACGACCCGGCGATCTTCGCTCCGGGACGAGGGCTTTCCCGAACCGGACAACGATCGGCTTCGCGCTACACTCCCCTCTACGAAATGGACAAAACCGCCCTTGATGCGCTCCCGGCAACCGCAGTTGCAAAAGACGATCCCGTGTCACTGTCCGGCCCCGTTGCGCTTCCCTCCCCGCGCAAGCCGGACGGAGGCCCTCCGGCCTCTTTGCCAACACAACTCGTTTCGAGCGGCCCGCTGGCCTCCCGCCTCCCGGCCTTGCCGGAAACGGCGGTGTTTGAATCTCTTCCCGGCCAGAGCCTCGAACCGACCGGCTTTCTCGTTTCCGTGCGCCCGGATGGCACGGTCGCTCACATCGTCCCGCAACGCGCGTCGGGCAACGCCCAGCTCGACGCAAAGGCCCTGTCACTGCTCGTCACATTGCGCTTCCAGCCCGCGCCCGGCGACAATGTCTGGGGCGAGGTGGCCTTCCACTGGGGAGCGGATGTCCGCGCCCCCGTAGCCCGATGATCGCGCTCGAACTCCCCTGGCTCGTTTTTGCCTGCCTGTTCGTCATCCTCGCCGGGATTTTTTTCGTTTGGATCTGCTATGAGATTCTGGAGAGGCGTCGCGCGCGCCAAGCCCTCCGCCACCGCCTGCACTGCGCCCTCTGCGGCATGGACTTCTCCGATGCCACCGGCGATCCCCTGCCCCGCTGCCCCCGCTGCAACAGCCTGACCGAACGCCGCGAACCCCGGTTTTTCTAAATTCGGGATCTCATGATCGGCCGCATCACGCTCCATGATACCAAACACACACCGGGACAGGTAAAACAAGTCGGGCACGGCAATGCGCCCTGCCACATGATCGGGGATGGCTCGCCGATGTTTGATTGGCCGCGGCCTGGCGGCGCGAAATAATGGGGCACCCCGGCGGTGCGCCTCTGTCAATTATTCGTCTCAGCCCGCTCCAGCAGGGTTCCGGAATACCGTTCGGACATCCTGCGGGCGGTATCGGCGATTTTGTCGGAGGATCAAGGGCACGAGTCAGGGATGAGCCAGCAGCTTACGAAAACGGATCGCTGCTCGCCGGAGAGTGGTTTGCTTCGATTGAAGCCCTTGAGGAAAAGAATCCACTCAACCATGAATGTCAATAGGCAAGGCCCGGTACCTTGCCCGCAGAAATAAAGATTTGCGTGCAGTCGGCAAGGTTCCTTCCGGAGGTTTTTTTCGCGAGGAGTTTGTTGGCGTGCGTCTCGCCCTTTGTGTAATGGGTCGCGTGCAAAAGGAACCGGAACGCCAGTTCGTTGCCGGGATCGTCTTGGAGGATGGATTCGGCCATGTCCGCCATCGCCTGCGGATTTTTCTCCACATCAATGCGAACCATTTTTTCGCCTTTCTCCTGGAGAGTGGTGGCGGCGATGGAAGCGTCTTTCAAGGCGGGGTCATTTTCCCACGCGTGGCTGAGGGCCAGCCTCAGCGAATCCGGGCTCGGAGTTCCGCCTGCCGCCCGCACGATGCCCTTGGGATCGAGCAAATACCAGGCGGGCGGTCGCCTGGTGTAGTAAAAAGCGAGATCCTTTTTCCGCCCGGCAACGGCGGAAAGACCGGCAAACTGGGTGAAGCCGAACAACTCGCCGTCCCACACGGACGGGTCGTCAAACACCTGGACGAATTCGAAGGGGTATCCCTCAAGGGCTTCCCGGATGTTGGAACCAACCAGGGCGGTCGCTTCCGATGGGGGCGACCAAGTCGCGCCGAAGAGCAGCAGAACCGGTCAAGAAATCGGGGAGAGTCCGCCGGGTCGCCGGTCTCGTTTGCAAAAGCCGGGTGGTCGTGTGTATTCTTCGCGGCCATGCCCGCAATATCCGACTCCCGTCCAACCCACCCGCCCCTTCGTTCCGGGGTTGCTCTTTCCGACACATGGGATCTTGTTCCCCTTTATCCGGACGATCCCGCATGGGAGACGGATTTCCTGACGCTGCAGAACGGGTTTCCGGAGGTCGTGAAGTTTCGCGATCATCTTGGGGATTCGGCGGAATCTCTGGCCGCCTGTCTGGAATTTGAGAAACGGACGGACATCCGGGTCGAGCGCCTGAACCAGTTTGCGGCGCTTCGGGTCACGGAGGACAGCTCGAACGCCGCAGCGCTCGCGCGCGAGGCCCGGCTCGAGAGCCTGCTTGTTCGCGTGGGCGAGGCTTTTTCATTTATCGCTCCGGAGATCCAGGCGATCCCGGATGCGACGCTCGAGGCCTTCCTTTCGGAGCCGGTTCTTGCCGACTGGACGATCCCGCTCCGGAAACTCCGCCGCCTGAAAGATCATACTCTCGGCGCGGACGGGGAACGCCTGCTGGCGCTGGGAACGTCGGCGATACGCGGGCATGGCGAGACCTTTTCGCAGCTCACCGACGTCGATATGAAATTCGGAACCCTGCGCGACGGCGGCGGTCACGAACGCGAGCTGACGCAGAGTTCGTTTTCCTCATTCCTCCGACAGCGCGACCGGGCGGTCAGGCGGGCCGCCTTCCACCAGTTTTATGCGGAGTTCGGCGACCACCGGTTCACTCTGGCCGCGAGCCTGGCGAGTTCGGTGCGGGCGGATGTTTTCTACGCACGCGCCAGGAATTATCCCTCCGCGAGGGAGGCGGCCCTCTTCGGGGACGATGTGCCCGTCTCGGTCTATGACAATTTGATTTCGACCGTGCGGGGGAACCTGGAGCCGCTCTTCCGCTATTTCGACTTGCGCAAGCGCGTGCTCGGGCTGGAGGAAATCCACTCCTACGACACGAATGTCCCGATGGTCGAAAACGTCCAGACCGATGTTCCCTGGGAAGGCGCGGCCGGGCGTGTGCTGGCTTCGCTGCACCCGCTCGGCGAGGAATACGTCCGCACGCTCGGGCACGGTCTGGCTGCCGGACGCTGGTGCGATCGCTACGAGAACAAAGGGAAGCGCAGCGGGGCATTTTCCTACGGCACGTTCACAAGTCCGCCCTACATCATGATGAACTACAAGGCCGATGTCTTCTCGGATGTCTATACGCTAGCCCATGAGGCCGGGCATTCGATGCACACCTGGTATTCCCAGCGGGCCCAGCTTTTTCAGAACTACCACTATCCGATCTTTCTCGCGGAGGTGGCCTCGACGTTCAACGAAGTCCTGCTCACCGAGCATCTCCTGCGCACCACGGACGATGGGAAAATGCGCGCGTTTATTCTGAACCGGCAGATCGACGACCTGAGGGGAACCCTCTACCGCCAGACAATGTTCGCCGAGTTCGAGCGCGCGATCCATGCCGCCGAGGAGGCCGGCGAGGCCCTCACGCTCGACACCTTCCAACGGATTTACCGGGAATTGCTCGCGGTCTACTTCGGCCCGCGTTTCGCGCTGGATGAGGAACTCGACCTCGAGTGCCTGAGAATCCCCCACTTTTACAATGCGTTTTATGTTTATAAATACGCGACGGGAGTTTCCGCCGCGGTGGCACTGGCCGCGCGGGTGCTCGAATCCGGCGATGCTTCCGCCTATCTCGACTTCCTGCGGAGCGGCGGCAGCCGGTTCCCGATCGAAACGCTTGCGGCCGCCGGGGTGGACATGAGCGGGCCGGTACCCGTTCAGGCCACGCTCGACCTCTTTGCCCGGCGGGTGGCCGAACTCGAAGAGCTGACCGCCGGATGAACCGATGAAGAAAGAACCCTTCGCCCTGGCGTCGGTTTCCTTTTTTACTTTGTCGTTTCAGCCAGCGGCCCGGACAGCGGGAGGAGAGCGGATTGCGCTCCCATCTTGGCGAGGAGGCCATAGACCACGGCCCCGACAATGAACGCGGCCACCGGAGCGGCAGGCACCGGATAGATTTTGAGGATCGGCATCACGCCGACGACAGCACCCAGCAACCATGCGATCCAGCCGGCCGGGTTGAAGCCGGCCCGCGGACCGCTCCATTTGCAGCCGTTGAGGAGGTATTCCACAAGCATAGCGCCGAGGATCGGACCGAAGGTCGCGCCGATGATTTGGAAGACAATGATCGCCTTGCCGGCCATGCCGGTGATGGCCAGCAGGATGCTCACCGCAGCGCCGATACCGACGGAAATGAAGGGATTTATTCCCGGCAACGTGGTTTTGAAACTGTTGGCCGCGATGAACGATGAGAAGCAGGCCGCCGGGAACGCCGCGATGGCCAACAACAGCATCATGATACCCGCCGTTTGCTTGCCCATGATGACTTCCATCAGCCCCGGTGCCTGAAGCGGCAGACCGGCGGCGGCGGCTTGTTTGCTCAACTCCGGAGACCCGTAGGTGCCTGCCACGATCAAAATGGCGATCCCGGCGGTCAGGATGATCGCCAGCGCCACGCCAACCAGTCCGCCCATCGATACGTCGCCCTTGTCGCGGCTGTTGGTGCCGAAGTCCGCGCCTGCCGCACCGGCGGTGGCGAAGAAACCGACCACGAAGGTGAGCATGAATGCCAGCACGCCGAAGCTGCTGAGCGCCTCACCCGGTGCTACCGCCGCCTTGGCCGTGGCCGTTTTGCTCAGTTCAATCAAATGTTGCGGGGCAAAGCTGCCGATTCCGCCGGCGGTCTTGCTTAACAAAATGAGCAATACCGCCACGGGAATCAGCGGCAGATAAGTCGCGACCTTGGCGACATATTGGATGCCCTTGAGCCCGACGAAGGCCGCCAGCACGCCCCACACCACCATGATCGCCTTGACCGCCACCGGAATGGTGGCGACATCCATCGGGTTGATTTTGGCATCCGGAAAACAGAACATGCCGATCAGGGCTGATGAAAAATAGACATTCACGCCCAGCCAGCCGAATTGCAAAATCCCCATCAGGAAGCCCGGCAAAATGAAGCCGCCTTTCGCTCCAAAAAGCGAAGTGCCAACGATGTAGAGTGGCAGGCCGGTTTTCATGCCCAACAGGCCCGGCACGATATAGAACAGGAAATGGCAGACGAATGCCGCAATGACCAGACTCAACAAGGCCCAGCGGATGCCGCAGGACAGCAACCCGCCGTGATTGGGCGCGTTCACCGCATCCTGCCAGAACACAAACCACAGGAAGATCCCCGCGTAGGTCGGGGCGGTATTTTTATACCACGGGGCCCGGTTGGCCTGCGGATTGGGCGTCGCGCCGGAGATGTAGGACGGAAGGGAACTGGGATTGCTCATGGGATTGATTTTTTGTTGTGATGGAACGGGGGCACGTCAGAGCTTGCTCCAACAGGAACCGCCCACCGGGATGCTGACAGAAGGCGCCGCCAGGGTCAACCTCCCCGACACCTCCCGGTTGGACGCCCGGAATCAACAGCCAGAGCCGCGCAACGGTCTGCCAGCGCTCCGATCTCGTCGGCACGGTGGGCGGCGGAAAGCGTGATACGCAGCCTGGCCGAGCCGCGGGCGACGGTTGGGAACCTGATGGAGGGAACCAGAAATCCTTCCTGCAGAAGCCGCGAGGCCCAGTGCACGGCCTTTTGTTCATCGCCCACGATCAGCGGCACGATGGCGCTGGAGGCATGGACGGGGCCGAGACGGGACGCAAGGGCGCGGATATTTTCCCAGAGCTTTGCGCGCAGTCTGTTTCCTTCGTCCGACTGGACGATGCCGATCGCGCGGGCGGCGGCGGCGGCGACCGGCGCGGGGGGAGCGGTCGAATAAACAAAGGCGCGGTTGCGGTTGATGAGGAAGTCGCGGAGCGCGCGGCTCCCGGCGAGGTAAGCCCCGTGCGCCCCGAGCGCTTTGCCGAGCGTGCCCATCTGTATTTCGATCTGTCCGGCCACGCCTTGCTCGTCGGCGAGGCCGCGTCCGCCCTCCCCGAGCACGCCCACGCCGTGGGCCTCGTCGAGGAAAAGCCAGGCCCCGTAACGTTCTTTGAGTGACACGATTTCGACGAGAGGAGCGGTGTCGCCATCCATGCTATAAACGGATTCCGCGAGGATCATGACGCGGCCCTTCGGGTGCGTGCGGGCCGCCCACCGGAGGTGGCTTTCGAGTTTGCCCATGTCGTTGTGGGGGAAAACCCGGAGGTGTGCGCCGCTCAGGCGGGCCCCATCGACCAAGCAGGCGTGGCAGAGCTTGTCGAGGATGAGCACATCGTCCTTTCCGCAAAGGGCGGGAATCGCCCCCATCGCGGCCGCATAACCGCTCGAGAACGACAAGGCCGCCGGTGTCCGTTTGAATGCGGCCACGGCCGCCTCGAGTTCCTCATGCGCGGCGAACGTGCCACAGACAAGCCTCGAGGCTCCCGCACCAAATCCGCCGCGCTCGAAAGCGGCGATCGCGGCGGCTTGGAGTGCCGGATGGTTGGCGAGTCCGAGATAATCGTTCGAGGAAAAATTGACCAGCGTTGCCCCATTGCAGACGACCCGCACGTCCTGCGGGGAATCCAGGGTGCGGAGTCGCCGAAGGAGGTTCTGTCCCCTGATCGCGTCGAGCGACCCGGAGAGAAAAGCCCCGAAGTCCCGCGAGCTTGGGGGAGCGGCGGGGGTCTCGCCCGTTGCGGATTTTTTCATTTTCGATCAGCCGCGCGAAAGGATCCCGCACATGTCCCGCACGGCTTGGACGATGCCGGTCGTTACCGCACGGGAAACAATCGCGTGTCCGATGTTGAGTTCCTCAAGGCCGGGCAGCTTCAAAATCGGCGCGGTATTTTCATAATTGAGCCCGTGTCCGGCATTCACGCGCAGGCCGAGCGCAACCGCGCGGACCGCCCCGGCGTGGAGCCTCGCCAGTTCGGACGCCTGGAAACATCCGAACGCATTGGCATAGGCACCGGTGTGGAGTTCGACGAACTCGGCCTTCAGATCGGCCGCCGCCTCGATTTGTTTCTCATCGGGATCGATAAAGAGGCTGACACGGATCCCGCGTCCGCGCAGACGGGCAATGACCGGGCGCAGGCTCTCACGCTGGCCGGCACAGTCGAGGCCGCCCTCGGTGGTGACCTCGCGGCGGTTTTCGGGAACAAGGCACACGTCGTCGGGAAGGACGTCGAGCGCGATGCGGACGATCTCCTCGGTGACGCCCATTTCGAGATTGAGCTTGGTGGCAATCTTGTCGCGGAGTCGGACGATATCGCGGTCGAGGATGTGCCGTCGGTCCTCGCGCAGGTGCGCGGTAATTCCGCCGGCGCCCGCCTGCTCGGCAAGCAGCGCCACCCGCAGAGGATCGGGCTCGGCGTTGGGACTGTCCGGCATTTCGCGGTAGCGGGCCTGACGGATCGTGGCCACGTGATCGATATTAACTCCGAGAATCGGCATGGTTCCGATATTTATGCCGGATGCGGCGTGCGGCAAGCACGGCGTGCGCAAATGATCCGATCCCGTCCCGCAGCGGGCGCACCTTGGAACCGGCGGCATCCGCCCACTCCACGGGCAATTCCAAAATCCGGCAGCCCAGCATTTCGGCCAGCACGAGTGCCTCGACATCGAATCCGAATCCCTCCTGTTCGACCAGCGGGAAGATCGCGCGCGCGGCCTCCCGCCGGAACGCCTTGAACCCGCACTGGGTATCCCGCAAGCGGGTCGCTCCGGCCAGTCGGAGCCCGATGTTGAAGAGCCGCCCGGCCCGCTCCCGGAGCCATGACTGGTGGATTTTGATCACGCTTTCCGGATGTCGGCGGCTGCCGACCAGCACGTCGGCCCGTCCGGTCTCGCGCAGAAAATTGCCCACGAACCGGAGCGGAACGCTCAGGTCGGCATCCATAAAAAAGATCCAATCCCCGCGGGCCCGGAGCATGCCGGTCCGGACAGCGAAGCCCTTGCCGCGCGCCTCGGGGTTGGCCACAACGACAAAGCGGGGATCCCCTTTTGCCGCAAGGCGGGCGGAGGATTCGGTGTCGTCCTCGCCGGGCTCGATAACCAGCACGAACTCCCAGGATTCCGAAGGAAAGGCGTCGCGGATTTCCCGGATCGAGGCCGGCAGGCGGGCCGCTTCGTTGCGGGCGGGAATCACGATACTGACGCACGGGGCTTGATTCGACATGAGGAGAGGTATTATCCCAAGCTGGTGTTTGCCCGTGTGTCAAAGCTCCCGTTGCCGGAAATCGCGATCCTTCTCGTCGCAATCTTCCTGCGTGTCTGGCTGATCGAGATCAAGCCGCCTCATTTTGACGAGGGGATCAACGGCTGGTTTGCCGATCAAATGACGGCGACCGGCTACTACCGCTACGATCCGATGAACTACCACGGCCCCCTCCATTTCTATGCCGTGTTTCTTTCGCAGACGCTGTTCGGACGCCATGTCTGGGCGCTCCGCCTGCCCACAATATTGGCCGGCGTGCTCTGCGTCGTCGCGATCCTGCGGATGCGGGAATTTTTTGGAGCGGCGGTCGCGCGGTTCGCGGCTCTGGCGATGGCGGTTTCTCCGGGGTTTGTTTTTTACAGCCGGTATGCGATCCACGAATCCTGGCAGGTTCTTTTTTCCATTCTCTTTTTTTGGGGGCTCCTCGGCCTTTGGGAATCCGGCACCCGGAGGTATTTTTTCGCGGCGGTTTTTGCGGCGACCGGTTTGGTGCTGACAAAAGAGACCTACCTTCTGCACATCGGCAGCTTCTTCCTTGCGGCCCTCGTGCTTGTCGGATGGCAGCGCGTGCAGCCCTCCCGTCCGTCCCAACCGCTCGCCAAGCAGCTCTGGTCGCGGGATGACGCGCTCCTCGGATTCGGAATTTCCGGGTTCCTCATCGTGTTTTTTTACTCCGGAACATTTCATGATTTCCCGGCATTGGGAGGGCTTTACAAAACCTTTGCGGCGTGGTTCCGGACGGGCGTCGAAGCCGGGGGCCATGAGAAGCCGGACTACGCGTTCGGGCCGGTGAATTTCTATTGGATCTGGCTCATGGGCCGCTACGAATGGCCCGCCCTTGCCGGGCTGCTGGCCTGCGGACGCTTCCTCCTGCCCTCGGATGCCCGCTACCGCTTCCTCGCCATCGCCGCCGGCGGAACGCTGCTCGCCTATTCGATAATTCCCTACAAGACCCCCTGGTGTGTCATTTCCATCATCTGGCCATTTTACCTCGTCCTTGGGGGCCTCCTGCGGGAATGGAGCGAACGGTTGCGCAAGCCTGTTCCCTGGCTCATCGCGGCACCCCTCGTCGCCATTTCTTTCGGCGTCTGCCTGCGGTTGAATTTCCAGCGCTTCACCGACGACAGCGAGCCTTATGTTTATGTGCAGACGTATTCGGGGATCTTCACGCTGACCGATCCCCTCCTGAAGCTTGCCCAAAAAGATCCCGCGAACTACCAGATGAGCGGCCTGATTTTTCTCGACAGCTATTACCCGCTCCCTTGGATGCTCGGCGACTTCTCCCGTGTGGGATACTACAAAAAGGAACAGCCGCCGACCGATTGGAACGCGGACTTCGTGACCGTCGAGTCCGCCCACGAACCGGAAATCGAAAAAAATCTTGCCAGGCCGTTTTTCAAGCGCCGGTTCCGTCTGCGCAGTGCCCAGGACGAATGCACCGCCTACTTTGAAGCCGGGAAATTCGCGGAAATCCTTGGCGGCAGGCCCGAGTTCCTTCCCAAGGCTGTCCGGAAAGTGCCGGACAAAAACGAAAGGCCGACGCCGTGAAAACCGCTGCCGGGATTCTTGTGTTTGTCTGTGTGAGCGTGACCTGCGCGGTGGCTCTGGCTTTTCCTTTCGGCGGGCTCTCCCGAGCCGTCTCGCTCTCCGCGCTTTTTTTCGGTCTGGCCGGTGCCGCGACAACTTGGTTTGCGATCAGCCCCCCGCAAGGGCGACGAACGCCAACAGCCATGAGCCTTGTGCTCCTTGGGATTTTCGCGATCGCTTCCCTGCGCGCCTTCCTCTGGCTGATTTACCCGGTCGAGGACGAATGGCGCGTGCTTTCCCCGAACAACCTCGGGGATCTTTCGCTGCACCTCGATTTCATCCGATACTTTGCTTCCGGCGTCGCGTTCTGGCCGGCGAGCCCGATTTTGGCCGGAACGCCCCTGTGCTATCCGCTCGGCATGGATCTCTTCAACGGCATGCTGGCGCACCTCGGCGTGCCCGTCGAGCGCGGGCTTGTTTGGGCCGGACTCGGCGGGGCCGCGCTTGCGGCATGGGCCCTCTGGCGTTGGGGCGGGGCTTTCGCTCTCGCGGCCTTTCTCTTTGCGGGCGGTCTCGCCGGATTCCAGGTCTTCCAAACCGGAAAAATCGAGGATTTCCAAAGTGCGCTGGCCTGGAAAAACCTCTTCCTCGCGATGTTTGTGACCCAGCGCGGGCTTCTCTACGCGCTCCCTTGCGGGCTCTTTCTTCTCGGCGCGTGGAGGGACGACTTTTTTCGAGCGGGTTCCGGCGTGCCCCGCCCGCTCCAGTTTCTCCTCTATGCGACGTTGCCGTTGTTCAGTGTCCATGCGTTCGTCTTTCTAAGCCTCGTGCTTTTTGCGATCTTTCTTGCCGGGCGTCCGGCGCGCCTTTCTCTCCTGATCTTCGTGGGGTGCGCGGTTCCGCCCGCCACGCTGGCGGTATTTCTTGTCACCGGCGGATTCTCCTCCGCATCCGGCCTGCGCTGGCTGCCGGGATGGATGCAGGACGATGCGGGATGGACGTTCTGGGTCGTCAACTTCGGAATTTCGCTTCCGCTTTTGGTGTTTCTGGCGGGAAAAGTCATCGCCGGTCACAACAGGGAAGCACGGGTTTTTGCCGGCACCGGGCTGGCTGTTTTTATCCTCTGCTTCTGCTTTGCCTGCGCGCCGTGGGAATGGGACAACACGAAACTGCTCGTATGGGCGTGGATCGTCTGCGCGCCCTTCCTTTGGTCCCTTGTCGTCCAACCGCTCCCCGCACTCCCTCGCGCCTTGCTCTGCCTTGTCCTGTTTTTTTCGGGAGCGGTCTCGCTTGTGGGCGGTCTCGACGGCAGACACGGTTACAAGCTGATCCTGCGCTCGGAACTGTCCGCTGCCGCACGGGAACTGCGGGACGTTCCTCCACACGACCGCATCGCCATTGACCCAACCTATAATAATCCGGCCCTCCTGCTCGGCCGGCCCGTGCTCTGCGGTTATGAAGGCCACCTCTGGAGCCACGGGCTCAACTACCGCCGGCAATGGGACGACCTCCACGCGATCCTCCGGCGGGCTCCCGGCTGGGAAGAAATGGCGCGCAGCCACAACGTCAAATGGATCTATGGCGTCGGATCTCCGGCGGTCAAAATCCCCGACCGATGACACGCAAATCTATTCCAGGCGCACGCGGGGATCGACGACGGCGTAGAGGATGTCGGAGACGAGGTTGCCGGCCAGAACGAGCGCGGCGACGATGAAGTTCAGCGCGACGAGGGTCGGGTAATCGCGCTCAAGCACGGCCTCGTATCCGAGCCGGCCCATTCCCGGATACGCAAAAATTGTTTCCACGATCACCGAGCCGCCGATGAGTGCGGGGAGGAGTCCGCCGATGCCCGTGATGAGGGGACGGATGGAATTGCGAAGGGCGTGCTTGTAGAAAACCGTGTCTTCGTCGAGACCCCTGGCGCGGGCCGTGCGGACATAGTCTTCGCGGAGGGTTTCCAACATGCTGGCGCGGATGAACCGCGATTGGACGGCAATCCCGCCCAGCGAGAGCACAACGGCAGGCAGGGCAATATGCCAGAGCCGGTCGAGACCGAGCGCGAAGACATTCGGGAAATCGATCCCATACGACTGGGTTCCCAGAACGGGAACCGAGGTCCATTTGACGAGGCCGATCAGGGCGAGGTTGGCGATCCAGAAGGTCGGGACGGCAATAAAAACGAACGCCCCAAGCGAGGTCCAGGTGTCCGGCGGGCGTCCGGCGTTGCGCGCACAGAAAACGCCGAGAAGGAGCCCGAAGGTGAGGGAAAGGATGATCGCGGCGACGTTGAGCGTCACCGTCGCCGGCAGCCGCTCGAGGATGCGGTTGAGAACCGGACGGTCGTCTTTGATGCTCTTGAGCGACCCGTTGAAGAGGTCGCGCATGTTGAGCCAGTATTGTTCGTGGAGCGGACGGTCGAGATGAAACTTCTTGCGGAACATTTCCTTCACCTGTGGCGTGATCTTCGGATTCAGTTCGCCCCACGGATACGGACTGCCCGGAGCGAGGGTGATCATAAAAAAGGAAATCAGGCTGATCCCGAAAAGCAGCAGCACGCTGATCAGAAGACGCCGTGTTATGAAGTTCAGCACGGCGAGAGAGTGAACTGGCGCAGCCAATATCGCAAGCCGGGAGGGGCGGGGGATGAATTTTTCTGGCTGCGAGGGTGGGCGGCGGTATTCTGCGGGCTTGGAAACGACAATTGATATCGGGAGCGTCGCTTTCGGCGGCGCGGGTGTGGGGCGTCTGCCCGATGGCCGCGCTTGTTTTGTTCATGGGACGTTGCCGGGCGAGCGGGCGGCTGTGAGCATCCTGCGATCCAAAAAATCCTACGCCGAGGCGGAAGTGGTGCGCCTGATGGAGGTTTCCGCCCGCAGGGTGCGGCCGGTCTGTCCGGTTTTCGGAATATGTGGCGGGTGCGCCTACCAGCATGCGGACTACCCCTTGCAACTGGAAATCAAGACCGGGCAGGTGGCCTCTCTCTTGCAGCGCGTGGGAGGGTTCGCCGAAGCGGAGGTTCGCCCGATGCGGCCCTCGCCGGAACCGTGGGGCTATCGCAACCGCCTGTCGGTTCACATCCACGATGGCCGGGTGGGATTTCATGGACGCAAGTCGCACCGCATCATCGGGGTTTCCAACTGTCCGCTGGGGAACGCGGGGGTCAACGCCCGGCTGGCGGCATTGTCCGCAGCCCCGCCCCGGGGAGCCGAGCGGATGACTTTGCGTGACACCAGCGAGAGGGTTCGCGGATTCTCGCAAGTCAACACCGGCGCCGCAGAGGTTCTTTCGGAAGTCGTGCGGGACATGCTCAAGGAGGGCGGAAAACTTCTTGTCGATGCCTACTGCGGCGCGGGATTTTTTGCGAAGCCTCTGCGCGGGCGCTTTGCGGCCGTAACCGGGATCGAGTGGAGCGAGGGTGCGGTGCGCGCGGCCCGAGTGGACGCGCTGGAGGCGGAGACCTATCTGGCCGGAGCGGTCGAAATCCATCTGGCGACGGCTTTGAAAAAGGCCGACGCCCGGGAGACCGCCCTCCTCCTTGATCCGCCCGCCGAAGGGCTTTCTCCCGACGTGATCCGGGTGATTCAGGAACACCGTCCCGTCGATCTTGTCTATGTTTCCTGCGATCCGGCGACTCTCTCGCGCGATCTGAAGAAACTTTCCACGGACTACCGGTTGGAATTCGTGCAGCCGGTTGATATGTTTCCACAAACGGCGGAAATCGAATCCGTAGCGAAACTGCGCGCCCTATGATTCCCTCACGCCGCTTTGGCCGCACCGAGCTGGCCATGCCCGTCCTGACCTGCGGAGGCATGCGTTACCAGCATTCCTGGAAGGACGACGATGCGGAAGCGATCCCTGCGGACAACCAGCGGAATCTTGAGGCAACCGTCGCCCGGGCGCTGGAGCTGGGCATCAACCACATCGAGACCGCGCGCGGGTATGGGACCTCCGAAGTCCAACTCGGTCGCATTCTGCCGCGCCTGCCCCGCGACAAGATGATCGTCCAGACAAAGGTGGCTCCCGATGGCGACGGGGCGGCCTTTCGGGAAACTTTTGAAAAATCGATGGCCAACCTGCGCTTGGACCATGTCGATCTGCTGTCGCTCCACGGGATCAATAATCGCGAGCTTCTTGAAAATGCGCTCAAGCCGGGCGGCCCGCTCGCCGTCGCCCGGCAATTGCAGCGCGAGGGCCGGGTCCGCTTCATCGGCTTTTCGACGCACGGGGCCTGCGATGTGATTTCTGAGACGATTCGCACCGGCGCGTTCGATTACGTCAACCTGCACTGGTATTGGGTGAACCGCTCCAACGGGGAGGCGATCCGCGCGGCGACCAAGCAGGACATGGGCGTTTTTATTATCAGCCCGAACGACAAGGGCGGAAAGCTTTACGAACCTCCGGAGAAACTCCGGGAACTTTGCGCGCCGCTGAGCCCGATGGCCTTCAACAACCTGTTCTGCCTCGACAATCCGGATATCCACACGCTCTCGATCGGCGCGGCCCGACCATCGGATTTTGACGGGCATGTCGCCTCGCTCGCCCTGCTCGACCGGGCGGAACCGCTCGTCCAGGAAATTTCCGGCCGTCTTCGGAACGCGATGGAGGCTTCGCTGGGAGCCGACTGGGTCGCGCACTGGCAGGAAGGAATCCCGCAGTGGGAAACGTGTCCCGGCGGGATCAATGTCTGGGAGATCCTGCGATTGTGGGCGTTTGCGCGATCGCTCGACATGGTGGCTTTTGCAAAAATGCGCTACAACCTTCTCGGGCAGGCGGCCCATTGGTTTCCCGGAAAAAATGCCGCCGAGTTTTCGGATGCCGAGATGCTGGCCGCGTTGGCCGGGAGTCCCTTTCGCGAGAAGATTCCGGACCTCCTGCGCGAGGCGCACGCGATGCTCTTTGAGAAGCCGGCCGAACGTCTCGGCAAATCGTAGGTTTTATTTTTCCGCGCCGCCTGCCGACGCGAATTGCGACCGCAAGCCGGCCGCGATCGGATTGTGCAGGTTGACAAGTTCGGGCTTCGGAGTGCGGAGAGCGAGGACGAGGTGAAAGCCCCACCAAACCACAGCCAGCGCGAGAAGCAGCGGGCCCCGGCGGGAAATCCAGCCGGAAGCGGATTTCCACGAAAGAACATCCCGTGCGGTGATCGCTTCGATGAGCAGCACTGCCGCGACGCCAAAAATCAAAACCAAGGCCGGAAAGGCGAAGGCATTCAGGTAAAGTGCGCGATCCCAGTTGCCATCGAGAATCGCACGGGCGGCACGTGTTCCTCCGCAAAACGGACAGGGAAGACCGGTCAGGACATGAAGCCCGCATGGAGGAAGAGACGGGCGGGCGGGCATTTTTGAACCCGACAGAAGAGCGAGCCCTCCCAAAAATGCGATGGCAACCGCCGCACGCAATCCCCGCTGGAGCAAGGAAACCTTTGTCCTCCCGGTTTTCATTTCGATCCCGGGGCGACCAGCAGGGTGATCTCCCCTTTCGGCGGGTGCTTTTCGTAATGGGCGATGAGTTCGGACGGCGTGCCGCGCCGATATTCCTCGAAGGTTTTTGTGAGTTCCCTCGCAACGCAAACCTGCCGATCCGGGCAGCACGCGTGCAACGCCTCGAGCGTGCGCAGGATCCGGTGCGGAGATTCAAAATAGACGCTCGTTCCGTCGCGTGCGGCAGCGTGCGCGATCTCCGCCGCACGGCGTCCGCTCTTGACCGGAAGAAATCCCCCGAAGAAAAAGCGGTCGCTCGGGAAGCCGGAACCGACAAGCGCCGTTGTGACCGCAGAGGGTCCCGGCAGCACGGTGACCGGGAGACACCGCTCGACGCATGCCCGGATCAGGCGGTGGCCGGGATCGGAAATCCCGGGCATGCCGGCATCGGAGATTAGGGCGACACGAAGTCCCGCCGCCATGCGGTCGGTGAGTTCGGCGGTGCGGGCCGCCTCGTTGTGTTCATGGAGGCTGACAAACGGTTTTTTGATGCCCAGATGATGAAGAAGCATCCCGCTGTGCCGGGTATCTTCCGCCGCGATGAGGTCGGCTTCGCGGAGCGCCTCGATGGCCCGCAGCGTGATGTCCTGGCGGTTTCCGATCGGGGTGGGAACGACGGTCAACACGGGAGTTTTTCCCGGGCCGGGTTACCAGCCCTCGGTGATTTCGACGGCGATATTGTTCGCCAGGTTGCTGGCGGCGTTCGAGAGAGCCTGGCGCTCGATCGTCGTGAGATCGTTGCCGCTGAAAAACGTCGTGGCCCCCACGGCCTGCCCCTTGACAAGAATGGCGCCGGTCACGCGGTCCTGCACCTCGTAATCCGCAAACACGCGCAGGGCGAATTCGCTGGTTGCGAGCACGTCGTTCTGCACGGAGCGTATCCCGTTGCGTTCGATTTTTATGATCGTGCAATTCAGGATGGCATCGGCCGTTTCGCTGGGGGCGATCCGATAGGTTCCGTCCTGCTGCAGACGCTTGACAAGCGTATCGGCGAAGAGGACATCGATGCGGATTTCGTAGGTTCTGTTTTTGAAATTTGGCACGGCGAGCGAGCGCACCGAGCGCATCGGAGTCGGACGGATTTCTCCCAGTTTGTATCCGCAGCCGGAAAGCAGGAGAACGGCGGCGAGGAGCGTGGCAACTTGCGTCTTCATTGGGTGGGCAGGGCCGGCTCGACGGCCGGCATCGGACGCACTTCCCGCACGTCGGTGCGGAATTTCGGTTTGGTGACGACCGGGAGTTCGTCCGGAACGATTTCGCGGCGCGGAGGACCGTTGAAATCCGGGAGCGCGGAGGTTTCTATTTGGGCCTGGAGTCGGCGTCTCAAAGCGGCCTTTTCGCCCGTCTCGGCCCGTTCGGGTCCGGTGCGCAAAGCGTCGTCGCCGACCTCGCTGCGCAGGGTCTGGATCCGCTCGCGCGCGAGCTCGGCTTCCTTGCCTTTCGGTTTTCTCCGGATGACGTCGTTGTAGTAGATTGCGGCGGCCCGGTAGTCTTTGTAACGGTCGTAAAATTTGGCGATTGCCATGAGGTCGCCGGATTCCTTGCCTCCGATGGAAGCGAGGTTGTCGCGGGCCTGGGCGGCCTTTTCGCTGTTCGGGTATTGGAGCAGGAAATCCTCGAAAGTATTTTTGGCGAGGACGAGGGAGGAAAGATCCTGCGAGCGTCCGCTGCGTCCGACCTGCATGTAGATATAGCCGATCTGGTAGAGCGCGTCGGTCGCAATCGAACTGCCGGTGTATTTGTCGAGCACGGTTTGGTAGGCTGCGGCGGCTTCTTTGAGTTTTCCCTGTTTTTCGTAAGTCAGGCCGAGATTGAACTGGGCGACCGAGGCATTCTTGCTGAAGGGGGCATTTTTGAGAATGGAAGCAAACATCTGTTCCGCGCGCTCGGTGGACGGAAGAATTTTCATCCCGAGGAAGGAGAGTTTCGCTCCGGTGAGGAACTGGTTGGCGATCAGCACCTGCTGGCTGACGGCTTTTTCAAACTCGGGAGTATCGGGATAGCGTGTCACCAATGTCTGGTAAGCGTCGAAGGCCTTGCTGGGCTCGCCCAGAGACTCCTGCAATTCCGCGATCCGGTATTGGGATCCGGCGGCGAGCGGCGAGACGGGAAACTTACGAATAAACCCGCGGTAGGCCGCGATCGCCTGCTGGCTGGTGCCGGCCGTGTCGAGCCCTTTTGCCGCATCGAAGGCCTCCCGCTCTTCGCTGCTGATGACCGCGGGTGCGGCGGAAGGTTTTCCGGGAACAGGCTTCGCCGGACTCTGGCTGAAAACCGGGCCACCGACAAAAAGCACAACGGCCAGATAGAGCGTAAAAAATCGGAAAGACATCAGAATCGCGCAAAGTAAAGGACTCCGGCTCCCGGCGTCAAGCCTGCCGCAAAGTTTCGGCTTGGTAAGGCACCCCGGGGGTTGCAAGGTAGGCCGCCATGCGCCTGCTCCTTGTTGACGGTCACTATTATCTTTATCGCTCGTTTTTTGCGATTCGCGGGCTCAGGAATTCGCGCGGCGAGCCGACGAATGCGATTTACGGCTACGCCAAAACCCTCCGAAAAATGCTTGCCGACGTCCGGCCCGACCGGGCGGCGGTGATTTGGGATCGGGGGCTCCCCGCGCGCCGGGTGACCCTCCAGCCCGCCTACAAACAGAACCGTCCGACCATGCCGCAGGATCTGCAACCGCAAAGCTCCTGGCTGCAGGAGAATATTTCGCTTTTTGGCCCGGCGAGCCTTGGCGTCGAGGATACCGAAGCCGACGATCTCATCGCCTCGTATGCCGCCGCCGCTGTGAAAGACGGGGCGGAGGTCGTCGTCGCAACCAACGACAAAGACATTCTGCAAATTGTCTCGGATTCGGTGAAGATCTACTCGACGTCAAAAGAGGCTCCCGGCGGCTTCGCCTTGCTGGGAATCCCGGAGGTGCGCGAAAAATGGGGCGTCGCGCCCGCACAGATCGGAGAAGTGCTTGCGCTGACAGGCGATGCCTCGGACAACATCCCGGGCGTTTCGGGAATCGGCCCCAAGACGGCGGTCGCCCTGATCGCCCGGCACGGTTCGGTTGCACAGTTGTTGGAGAATTCCGCTTTGATTGCCAACGATAAGCTGCGGGAAAAAATAGCATCCTCCGCAGACTTGATCCTCGCGAACCGGGAAATGGTTCGCCTCGACGACTCCCTGCCCCTGCCGGCTCCCTGGCAGTCTTTCGAAATCTGCCCCAGGTATCCCGAACTCATCGCCGCGCTCCGCGATTGCGAGTTCCTGAGCCTGCTCAAGGAAGTCGAAGAAGAGGCCGGCCTGTCAACAACCATTCACCAGCAGGAACTGTTTTGATTCCTTCAACGGAGGACGCCAGTCCTCTGCTTTTCGATTGTTCAATCGGTGCCAAAACTTGTATTCCAAACCGGAATCCCCACCCATGAAAAAGACACTGCTGATTATTTCCTCCCTCCTCACGGCAAGCGCATTTGGACAAACCCAACCGGCGGCCCCCGATCCGAATTTTCACCTTTACCTCCTGATCGGCCAGTCAAACATGGCGGGACGAGGCGCGCTGGATGCCGAGAGCACCACTCCTCACCCGCGTGTTGAAATGCTCTCCAAGGATCTCACGTGGAAACCCGCGACAGACCCCTTGCACTTCGACAAGCCCGCCGCTGGCGTCGGGCCGGGCTTGGCGTTTGGCAAACAGATGGCGGAGGCGGATCCGAAGGTGCGCATCGGCCTGATCCCCTGCGCGGTCGGGGGCACATCGATCGATGTCTGGAAGCCGGGCGCCGAAGACATTGCCACAAAAACGCATCCCGACGACGACATGCTCAAGCGGATCCAAGAGGCTCAAAAGACCGGCGTTCTCAAAGGCATCATCTGGCACCAGGGTGAGTCGAACCGCCGTGACGGCCTTTATGGACAAAAGCTGACAGACCTGATCGCGTTGCTCCGCCAGGAACTCAGAGATGCAGCACAACAGCCTGCGCCGCCTCAAAGCGATGGCCACAGTTTTATTTAAACCGCTCTAAGCCCGGGCAACTTGCTCCGCAACAAAACGGGCGACTTGCCTCGCATCATCGGCCGTGAATTTCCGCTCGGGAAGCGGAGGCCGCTGAAAATCCTGACGCCGGATTTCTCCCCCCTGCCAGATCCATGCATCCTCCCGATACGGCCCGACCAATCGGGGATCGCTCCACGTGTGGATCCCCAGCAGAGGAACTCCCAAACCCGCCGCAAGGTGCATCGGCCCGCTATCCACACTCACCACAAAACAGGCCCCGCGCAGCAGACAAATCAGTTCCTGTAAACTCGTTTTTCCAACGAGATTCAAACCCGAAGAGCCGAGTGCGGCAGGCGGTTCGCCCATCCCGACAAGAATGACCTGATAATTCGCCAACAATGCGAACTCCGCGAATAATGCATACACTGTTTCCAAATCAAGCGCCTTTTTCTTCCCGCGTGCAAAGGGGTGAATGACGATATATTTTTCCTCCAAATCAATCGGTTGCGAAAGTTTTAAATTTGGAAAAGTAAATGCAATTTTTTCCGGAATTTCGATTCCGATTGTTCGGAGGCAGCGCAAATATCTATGAACCGCGTGTTCGTTTGGAACGACATCGACGGATGTTGTGTGGAAGAGCGCAGAGCCTTCGCGGGCGTCGCGAAGTCCTATGATTTCCTTTGCTCCACTGGCCTTTGCCATGAGTCCACTTCGAAGCAATCCCTGAAGATCAATGACGAGATCGGGCTTTAATTTCTTCAGTTCGCAATACCAGCGAACAGCACGATATTTCCCCGTGATTCCAAAAAAACTTTGTCTTGGGAAGTCAAGGGTTTGGAAAATGGCGGGATTTTCCTTGAGGAGAGGAGACCATCGGGGATCGACAATCCAAGTGATTTGGGAATCGGGCCATGCGGCATGAATGGCGGAAGCGACCGGGAGGGCGTGAATGACATCTCCCATCGAACCGGGCTTGATCAGGAGAATCGAGCGCGGGTGCATGAAATCGAGCGGCCGGTGATGCCGGGTTAGCGTCCGACGGCGAGGCGTTCCGCCAATTTGCCGGGCAGGCCGGCCGCGAGGATGGCCTTCTGGGCGGCGTGCAGGTCGTATGGGAGACGTTGGAGGCAAATCTCGTTGCGGTCGGTATCGTAGATGCAGTAGGCCGAGCGCCAGTCCCCGTCGCGCGGCTGGCCGACGCTGCCAACATTGATGAGGTATTTTTTTCCGGGGAGGACGGCGAGATATTCGAGGGGAACCGTGCGGACGCTGCCGTCGCGGATGTAGGCTTTGGGGGCGTGGGTGTGCCCGATGAAGCAGACATTGGTGTGCTGGTAGCTGAAGCTGGCGGCGGCATCAAGCTGGTTGAAGACATATCCCCACTTGTGCGGGGTGTCGAGCGTGGCGTGAACGATCGTGAAGTCCCGAACCTGTCGTTGGAGGCGCAGCGTGCGCAGCCATTCCTTGTCTTCTTCGGAAAGCCGGTCGCGGGTCCAGTTCATCGCCTCTTCGGCGAGAGGATTGAACCCTTCCTGAAAGCCGAGCATCGAGGCCTGTTCGTCGTGGTTTCCTTTGACGACCGGACAGTCGAGGGCGCGCACGATCCCGAGACATTCCACGGGGAATGCGTTGTATCCGACGACATCGCCCATGCAGACATAATGGGTGCAATTTTGCTTCTGTGCGTCGGCAAGCACGGTTTGCAAGGCGTGAAGGTTGGCGTGGATATCGCCGAAAATCGCAAATCGCATTTTTTTAAACGGGGTGTCCGGTTGGAGGACTCATGTGGATTTTATCCTGTCGGCGGGGGGAATATCCAGTTTCTTTTCCAAGGCGCGCAAAGTGTGGAGGAGTGTTGGCATCCGTTGTTTGTCGCCCCGGTCGTAGATCGTGCGCATGAGGTTGTAAGCTTCCCGTTCCCGTCCGGGGCATTTGGCCATTTCGTAGGCGGCAAACCGCCGGCAATAGGGGGGGGCGTCGGGAAATGCGGCCGCCTGCAGGAAGGCGTCGGAGGCTCCGCAGGGATCTTCGAATTTGTCGCGGAGGAGGATGCCGAGCTGGAGAAAGAGCTCGTAGCGATCCGGGTTGTTTCGAATGCCCCGCTCCAGAAGGTCGCGCCCGATCTGAAAATACTGGCGCTGGGCGCGGATGCGCAGCGCTTCGCTCGGCTGCTTTTCGTTCTGAAGTGCGGCGGCACTGGCGTTCCAAGCCATGTGCCATGCGGCCATGTCCCAGTAGAGAATCGAACGCGGTTGCAGCGTGGTCACGGTATCGAAAAGTCCGGCCATGCGGCCCCACTCGGTATTTTCCCAGGCGGTGTGGGCTTCGATCCACAGGAATGCGGCCAAAGGAGAGCGGAATCCGCTCAGAGCGGCAAGGAATCCCATCTGCCCGATGCGTTCCCGAAGAACAAGGCTCAGATCGCTTTTGCGGAGGTGGGCGGCCCGCGCCTCCTCCGCGAGCCGTTGCTCGAAGGGAACAAGAGCCGCCCCCGAAAGAAGCAGCAGAAAAAGGGCAAGCAACCGCCTCGCAATCATAGCTCGCGACCGGAAAAAACCAGCGCCGCCAAAAAAAAGTAAATCGCCAGGTAGAGCACGCCGAGAGCGAACGTCTGGGAAAACAAACCCATCGGGATGGCGGCCCCGGCGATGACGTCGTCCGTGAAATTAAAGGCCTGCAGATCCGGGAAAATCAGGGCGACCAGAGCGGCCATGATCCGCGACCACCATTGGGTGTCCGTGCCTGCGAGCCAGAAGGCGCGTGCGGTCGCCTGCAGATGTCCGATAAAATAGATTGCCGCGGCCATCAGGATCGTGAAGAGCCCGGACGTCGCAAAGGTCGAAAGAAAAAGGGTGAGAGAGGCCAGCAGGGCGGACTTGATGAAGATGATCGCGATGCCGGGAGCGAGGTTGGCGTTGAATGTCGAGCGGGCGACCTCCTTCAGGGCGAGCGCCAGATCCTCGGCGGAAGCTCCTTTGAGCTGGATGCGGGTTTCGGCAAGAACTCCCTGCTCCCTCAGCCAGAGCACGCAGAGGAAGAGCCCGGTCATCAGGGCGATCGCCAGCGCGAGAAGGAGGAGGATGCCCGTCAGCTTTCCGAGCAGGTAGGAAAACCGGGGCACCGGCTTCGCCAGGATCGTGTAAATCGTGCGATCCTCCATGTCCTTCGGGAGGAAATTTGCCGTGGCCAGAATGGCCAGGATCGAGGAGAAGACCGACATCGCGCCGAGCGAGATGTCCTTGAGCATCTGGAACTGTTCCTGGAACGAAAACTTGGCCACGAAGGCCGAGTTGCCGATGATCAGCAGCGCGAAAATCAGCAGGAAATAAAACACTTTCATGCGGACCAACTCCGTGAACGTGTTCCTCCCGATCGCCCATGTGCCTTGCAAAGATTTCATTCTTGGGCGGCCATTATGGAAAAAGCGGGAGGCCGTGTCCAGTTGAGCCGCGCAGTTATTTTTTCTGTTGTCACCGGTTCCGAAGGGGTTGCCAGTCACCCCCGATCCGGCGAAGATGCGAACCGACATGACCGCCCCGCCGCCCACTCCCGATTCCGCCCGCGAATGAATCTTCTTTCACGACCGGTCGTGCTTACCGCCGCCGCCGCCCGTTCGGCGTTGGGTGACAATCTCGATGCCATGCGTGCCGCCCTGCTCGCCGGGACGAGCGGTCTGCGACCGCTGGCAGGCTTCGGGGAGCTGGAAGACAGTGTCTCAGGAGGGGCCGGCGGATGGCTGCGCGACCGCTCGCCCCTGCGCGGAAGGAAATACGGGGGTGCCAGCAATCTTGCTGTGCGCGTCGCCCAAGAGGCCCTTGCCGTTGCCGGCTGGTCAGCCGATCTGACAAGAGAGGCCTGGGTCTTCGCCGGAAGCAGCCGGGGGAATTTTGGCGAGTTGCTCAATGTCCGCTACAACCGTCGTCCGCTCAAAATTTATGCCCCCAGCAACTCGCTCAACAGCGAAATTGCGGCGGCAGTGAGCATCACCTGCGGCATCCGGGCTCCCTGGCAAATGCTTTCCAACGGCTGCGCCTCGGGACTGGATGCCGTGATCTGGGCCGCCCATACCGTCGCCTGCGGGCTTGCTCCCCGCGCATTGGTCGTCAGCGTCGAACTCCCCCTTGTTTCCGCCCTGCTCAAGGATTTTCAGAGAACCGGACTCCTCAATACCAATGGGATCAACGATCCCTACTCGCCGGAAACGACCGGATTTTTTCCAGCCGAGGCCGCGGTCGCCCTGACCATCGAACCGGACGGATCGGGGACATTGCTCACCGGCGGCTGGATGAATTCCGACGCGTTTGATCCTGTCGGACTGCCTCCCGACGGATTTGGCGTCCGTGCGCTTCTCGACCTTTGCTGGGATTATTTTCAAGCGGGCGATGCCTCCTGGCTGCCGACGATCTGCCCGCACGCCAGCGGAACCAAGTCCCACGGCCAAGCCGAGCACAAGGCCATCCGCTCCATCCTGCGGGAACGGAACTCCGCGCAGGCAAGCGTCCATCTTCTGAAACCCTTCACCGGACACTCTCTCGGTGCCAACGGAGCACTCGACTGCGCTCTCCTCCATACGTTTTTTTCGGAGAACCGCCTTCCTCCGAATCTGCCGGGCCTTCATGGCGAATGCGCGGAGATCCGCCTTCCCTCAACCGCGGAGGCCGCCGGGGATCGCACGGTTCTCAAACTCAGCGGCGGAATGGGCGGTCGGAATTCCCTGCTCGCGATGAATCGCCATTTTCACATCACCCAACAGGGGTGACGCCCTTTTTGAGGATGATGTTCCCGTATTTGGCGAGCTCACCGGTCATCACGCAGGCAAAGGCCTGCTTGGCGCGCTCGTAAAACGCAAAGCGCTCGATGCGCACCGGCTGTTTGGCGGCGGGCACATGACGGCGGACAACCGCCATATAGGATTTCTCAACTTCCGGATCGAGCAGATCTCCGGGCACTGCCGCCATCATCAGGAGCGGATCGGCATAGCTGTCGAGTTCAAACAGAGGAAGGATGCCGTCAAGCAGCGTCGGAATCACCAAGCCATCGGCCCGGATCACGTTGCGGCAAAACGTGTGCCCGGGAAAATGGGCGTCCGCGAGGAGCAGTTCGTCTCCGTGGCCCATTTCGGCCAGGATTTTCAAAAGGGCGGGGCTGATGCACGGGGCGATGGATTTGAGCATATTTTGGGGAACGGTCAGGGCCATGAAGATAACGAACGGACGGACTCTGAAAAGTGAAATCCGACGGGACTGTTTGCGCCCAATCGGACGGGCTTCAGGATGGGGTCTCTCAGATCAACTATTAAGATCTCGCCCCCATCACTCGCAATCCCTGGGAAAACCCGACGCGGAGTTTTTCAATCCTTGGAACTTCACGGTTTTCTCGTCGAGGGTTTCCTATTCATTCGCACGATCCGGTTTCGGCGGCGCTGATGATTTTGTGGTGAAAATTGCCCGCACCCAGGCGAAGGGGGCGGGCTCGAATGGCACTAACTTAAGGCGGGTTTGGGATGTGGGGCGGCCGTCCCGGCTGCCCGCTCGTAGAGAGAATAGAAGGCGGGACGCCTGCTTCACTTTGCCCTAACTTAGTGCCATTCGGGTCGGGCACCATTTTTAAATCCCACGCGAGACTTGGCTTTTCCTGGTAGCGTCACCGACATCGGTTGTGACGGCCATGGCCGTCATCGGAGTCTTCTTCCAGGTGAGCAACTGGGCTTCGCGAAGCTCCGGCAACGTAGCCCGGAATGGGGCGATCTGGACGAAGAGGAAGGGGAACTCCCCCTGGTTCCATTCGCCGCGCCAGTTGGCAATCAAAGCAGGGAACAGGGTTTGGTATTGCTTCGAGCTGACATTATCGGCTTCTCCTTGGTACCAGATCACACCTTGGATGGCATAAGGCTGGAGCGGTGCGATCATGCCGTTGTAAAACCCGCCCGGGCGGTGCGGATTTTCCATCGGGGAAAAGACTGGACCGGGGTCTCTGGGCTTCGGTTTTCCATCGGCTTGGGCTTGGGCGACGTCCTGCTGGTATTTCTCAGCCTGCTTTTTATTCGCCTCGGCGAGCTTGGCCGGATCAAACTCCCGCACCGTCTGTGCGTATCTCTCGAGGAGCAACTTCATCTCCGGACAACTCTCAAACCCCTTGGGTCCAGTGAATTCGGCGGCTCCGGTGCCGCCGACGCTGCTGTGGATGAGGCCGACTGGCACGTGCAGCGCCTTGCGTAAGTCGCGCCCGAAAAAGTAGGCGACTGCGGAGAATCTCGCTGCCGTCTCGCTGGTGCATTCGCTCCAGCTGGCAGCCACTTCAGCTGGCGGCACATCCTTGGCCAAGGTGGGCACATTGAGAAGGCGCAACTGCGGATCGCCGGCCGCAGCGACTGCTTCCGTAGCGTTGGCTGCATCCTTGAGCCGAAACCCCATATTCGACTGTCCGCTGCAAACCCAGACCTCGCCCACAAGCACGTTCTTGATCTCGACCTTATTCTCGCCGGTGATGGTCAACATCTTCGGCATCGAGCTGGCCTTGAGGGCAGGCAGGATCACCTTCCATTTCCCGCCCTTCGCAACCGTCTCCGCCTTCTGCCCGGCAAACGTAACCGTGACCTTCTCGCCGTTATTAGCTGTTCCCCAGACAGGAACGGGCTTGCCTTGCTGAAGAACAGCGTTGTCGCTGAAAAGATTGTTGGATTTGACGGCTGACTGCAGCGCGGTCAGCGGCAGCAATAATGCGGCGGTGAGGAGGGATTTATTCATATTGAGTTTCATTTTAAATCAAGATTCCATTCCACAGTGACGCTGCCTCACTTGAACAGTATCCGTCTATCTCTGGGGCGATCATAAATATGTCCGATCGAATCATTGAGGATTAGGCTCTAGCTTCCAGTACACGTTGTAGCGCTGATCGAAGAGGCGATAGAACGGGCTAAGGACAAAGTCGCTCGGACGTCCGACCCCCTTAGTCTTAAATGTGAGCAGCTTGCCGGCGATCGGCTCGATCCAGTCCTCGAGCTTGTTGGATGTTCCCACCAAGGCTAGCTGGTCGGCATCGGGATAAGGATTTTTATTGAAAAGCCCGGAGGCATTGTAGTGGCGGCTTTGAACTTGATCCTTGGGGACGGGCCCTAGTTCGCCGGCGAGCACGACCGGGCCATACATGATGGCGGCGATCTTTGGATCGTCCGGCATTGGCTGCAAATGCAGGCGCATGGGAAGCCGGACACTCACTTGATCGCCATCGTTCCACGTGCGGTCGATCATCGCGAATGTGCCGGGGTTGAGGGGGAGCTGTTGCGGTTGGCCGTTCACAGAAATCGAAGAACCATCGGCCCAATACGGAATCCGGATGTTCAGCTTGAAAGCGGTTGGCTTCTTGGCCTGAATGTGCAGCGTCGTGCCCGGTTCGTTGGGAAACTTTGTTTCCTGGCGGATTGAGACGCCCTTTTCTTTCCAGTCGACTTCCGAGGCAAAGAACAGGTTCACCCAAATCTGGCCGTCGCCATGGAAGTAAATGCCGCGTTGGAGCTTGGTGAAATTTTCGAGGCCTGTGCCCGCGCAGCACCAGAAGGTCATATTCGGTTCAAAAACCGCCTTCCATTGTCCGGGCATGAGGCCGAGGTAGTAGAGCGGCATGCCGGTTTCCGGGTGAGGCGTCGCCAGAATATGGTTGAGCAATGCCCGCTCGTAATAATCGCCGTAGCTGGCGCTCGGGTTCCATGCAAAGAGGTGCTCGGTGAGGCGGAGCATGTTGTAGGTATTGCAGCTTTCTTGAGTGCAGGGCTCTAATGTTCCGGAAAGAACATCCGGCGGTGTCCGGAACGCCTCACGGACGCTGTTTCCGCCGGTCGCGTAGCTGCGGTGGAGTGCGACTTGCTGCCAAAAGAATGTGGCGGCCTTGCGGTAGGACTCATCGCCGGTCAATTCATACTCGCGTGCGGCCGAAACAAACTTCGGAATCATCGTATTAGCGTGGTGCACGGCCAGCTTGTCCTCGCCGGCCTCGGCGGGTTTAAGGACGGACTCGTGGTCGAATCGTTTTGCAACCTGAAGGTAGCTTTCCTTGCCGGTAACAGCGGCAAGGTTTGCCATGATCTCGCCCATCCCGCCAAACTCCGTGCCGAGGACACGCTGCATCGTCGCGTGGTCGAGCTTCTTTGTGCGGGCATCGACCCAGTCGCCGATCTTCTGCACCACGTCGAGAGCCTGCTGGTTTCCGGTGTAGAGGGCCATATCAAGCAGGCCGGCCATAATTTTGTGTTCGGTGTACCAAGGGACGCCGACTTTCTTTCCAGCCTCCAAATTGTCAAACTGCGTCTCTGGCAATGCTCCCAGGTAGCCGTCGGGTTGCTGAAGCTTGGCCAACTCAGCCACGATGGCATCCGCTTTGGCTTTCAGTTTCGCATCGCCTGTTGAGGCAACCATCATCGCACAAGCCGAAAGATAGTGCCCGGTATAATGTCCGCGGCACGAATCGTTGGGCGCTTCATGGCCGAGCAACGGCTCGATGCCGGTCTTGATCCCAACATTCTCCCGGAAATTCCGCAACAGACGTTCAGAATCCAAGGCGAGTAAATACTGGTGATCCAGCTCTCGAATTTTCAGCAGATTCGGATCGGTGAGCCGCACATCGCTCAATGGAAAAAGCCGAGCCGGAGGGTTGATTTTTTCAGCCAGCGGATCTGCTCCGGCGCTGGCAGCCAGCGCGAGAGTGGAGATCAGCCAGCAAAGGCTTGCGCGTTTAATCATGCTGTTTCCCTTCTATTTAGCCGGCTTGCCGACGAACGGGATGATCGTCATGCACTCGGCCGACTCTGAGGCCGCGAGATCGAGGCCTTCGATTTTTAGCGCCCACGCATATTCGCAGGGTTTCTGCGCAGGCAGCGTGACGGTGAGGGCGGCATCGGATCGCGTCCAGGCAAGCTTGGATGAGCTGCCAAGCAGCTGCACACTGGTGATGTCGCCTTTCAGTCCGGCCTGGTTTTTTCCAAGCGTTTTGATGATGAGCTGTCCATTCTCCGGCCATCCGAGCGCGATGGCATAGAGCGTATTTCCTTTTGTGGTGAAGCGGATGTCCTCAGCCGTGTACTCGCCGCCTTTGCCTTTGTTGAGGTCGCCAGGGCTCCCCTTGGCGAACTTCCGGCCTTCGCCATAGACTTTCCACGGCCGCGTGCCGAAAATGCACTCGCTGCTCACCGTCATCCACTTTGCGATGTCTTCGAGGATGGCAACCTCATCGGAATCAATCGTGCCATCCCCCTTGATCGGCACATTCAGGAGCAGGTTGCCGTTTTTGCTGACGATATCCACGAGCACGCGAATAATCGCAGCGGGCTTGCTATAGCTGTGACGTTTGAACGTGGCGTTGTTGTAAAACCATCGGCCGATGCAGGTATCGGTCTGCCAGGCAAATGGCTCGACGCGATCACTGACGGCTCGCTCGATATCATAGATCAGGCACTTGCGCTGCGCTTCGTTCAGCTCCTTGGTATTCATCACCGCATCGTTGCGGCCGTTGTGATTTTTGAGGCTCGTGTTGTAAAGATGGGCCGCAATGCTCAGGCCGATCTTTTCGTCCTTGCGTAGCGGGAGCACGAGGTCGTCAAAATAGAGGAGATCAAGCTGATACTTGTCGATGAGGTCGATCATGCGGTTGAACTAAGCCGCTGTGCGGCAAGGTGAAGGGTTGACGGTTCGTGAAGTGGAGGCTGAGGTCATGTGGTGACGACACGGGCGGCAGGCTACGACAATGGCGGGCGATGAACAACACCAA
>Ga0118677_10002715_pt1 | contig 34963 bp, 20 predicted proteins | sample AliMusrvi5mmetaG_FD_86154 | JGI IMG/M metagenome (GOLD analysis project Ga0118677, IMG submission 86154)
GCCCACCCCCCCTTGGCCATGTACATGATGTGCGGGCGGCCATCCGCTTCCTTGGCCCGCGCGTTCTGGTAGGGGTCGAACATATCATTCCAGACGACGATCGACTTGCCGGGATCGACGCGCTTGATGATGTCGGCGCAGTGGCGGAGATTGTCGGCCAATATCCGGCCGTTGCTCTTTCCGGTTCCGGCGCAGGCGTCATCCCAACCGTTCATGCGGATCTCGTCGTGGGACAGCATGTAGGCATCGGGCTGGGCATGCTCCTTGACCCACCGAATCTGCTGCTCGACGATCTCGTAAGTCTTGGGTTCGCTCATGCACATGTTGATGTTGTTGAATTTGCCGCAGGTGCTGGCGAAGTGATAGCTGGCGAGAACCTTGTCGCCCTCCTTCAGGCGGCTGCCGGCCGGAATGGCGACAACCGGCGGCTCATGCCAGTTGGAGAAGTGGCCCGGACCGGGATCGTTACCCAGCAGTGGATCGCGCACGGCGGCAAAGTCCTGCCCCTCGACATAGACCGTCTTGCCATCCCTGCTGGCAATCCGCAGCGGCAGACTGTCGCGGCGGATGACATTGACGAAACCGGCGGGCTCGATCCTCGCATCATCGAACCAGACTTTGCCCTTCTTGCCGTTCCAGCAGCCGAGGTAGAGGACCACGTTGGTGTTGTCGATGCTGCAGAAGGTGATGTGATACGGCTTCCAGTCCTGGGTGGGCTTGATCTGCTCCGCCGGTCCTTGCCAGTTCAACTGCATGTTCTTGCTCTCGTCGAAGGCGAAGAAACGCCAGTCCCGGCTGGTGCAGTTCTCGGTCTTGACCCAGACACTGGCGTGATAGTAGTGCCACGGCAGGACCGCGAGTTTCTGAAAGATTCGGCCGTGACCGTGTTGATCCCCGACTGACACGGCTTCCTGACGCAGGCAGTTCTTCCCCTCATGCGCCGTTGTCTCGTCGCGGAATGAGATCTTATCGGGCGCATCCACAGTCCACCCCACAGGCACATTGCCCTTCCACTCCTCCAGACCGCCATTTTTCAAAACGGCCGTGTCGTCGCAGGGCACCAGTTTGCCATCCTTGACGGTAAAGTCGGCCTCGCGCACAGGCATCCCCTCGGCGAGGTTGGGGTCGTTTGAGAGGAACCCTTCCGAATAGCCGAAGGGCGTCACACACGGGATGAAGAGCATCTGCCCGTCGCGACAGGCCTGCCGCACGGTCGCTAGGTTGGCGCAATAGGCCGCGTCCTGCAGTTGAAACTTGTCGAGCTTGCTGTCCGACAGGACCACTCCATTGTAGCCGGCTTGGTGGGCCCGCTTGATCAGCGCGAGCGTGCTATCGCGGCCAGCCTCGGTCGCGACATTCTTCATGATGAAACACCACTGCTGCCCCGGAGGCACCAACGGCGCAGCAGTTTCAGAAGCGGTCTGGGCTCCGATGTCGGCGGTCCAGAGAATCAGCGCTGTGAAAATCATGCAGGCATAGCGGGTCATGTCGATCGGCTCCTTGTTATCGCTTTGTTGCTCGAAGCTCCGCGTCAAAGCGAGCCTCGGCTGAGGTTGACAGCTTCTTCTATTCGACCACCAGTATGGTGCCGGCGGGGGGCCAGTATTCGACGGCTCCGATGTCGACGGCCGTTCCGACCCATCGCGCGTACTTCCCGCCGCGTTGGTCTTCGGTCAGGCCTAGTGGATTGCTGCCACGATCGATTACCGGACTGCCTCGCAGCGGCTCGCACGTCCACGTCACCCCCCCATTGTCCGCAAGCGGCAGCAGCAGCGGATCGAGCGGCGCCGCCGTCGTGCCGACATAACTGAAGGTGGCAGCGATATGGGCGTTGTCACCGTTGCCGATGAAACAGTGGTCGGCGGTCGGAGCGGTGCCGGAGAGCGAGACGATGTCGGGACCGCCGCCGGGCGTGCTGTTAAGTGCCACGATGGAGCTCACAAAATGCATGGTTGCCGAGTAGTAGGCGTTGATGTTGCCCTTGTTGTTGACAACCGTGCAGTTCTGCAGCCATGCGGTTCCTGAACCGATGCCAATTCCGGAAGAACAGGTGTTGCCGTATACGGTGCATTCGACGAGAGTCGAGATGCCTGGCAAGACCACTGCCGAGACGTTCGTTCCACTGTTGCCGACAACCGTGCAACGTTCGACATCGGCGATGCTGGTGGCACTCGATCCCACCGTAAAGGCTGCGCCGCCGGCGGAACCTGAGAAGTCGCTGTTATTGCGGAATGTCGAGTCCAGAATGGTAGACGTCGGCCCGTAGGCATAAAGCCCTCCCGCACCGTTGGGGGACTGGTTGCCGCTAAACAGACAGTTCGATACGGCTACGTTGGCAGGCGGCCAGGTAAGCACACCGGCCGTTCCACCGTTCTGGGCGATATTGTCCCTGATTTCGCATCCCCGCAGCGTCAAGAGACCGCCGCTGCTGTAGATTGCGCCGCCATCGTAGTAGACGGCTCCGCTGCACTTGTTGCTGACAATCCGGCACCGCTCGAACATGGCATCGGCAATGCATGTCACGGCCGAGCCGTGCCCTGCCAGATTGCCATAGCGCAGTGTCATATCGCTGAACGTGCAGGCGGCGATTGGCGCAAATAGACGGCTTGCCGCGACCGCATACTGGTCTGCCGCCTGCACGAACGTCAAATCCATGCCCGCGCCGCGCAGCGCAACCACCTTGCCCACGGTGATATTCGTCACCGTGTAAGTTCCCGCCATCAGATTGATCGCGTCGCATGCGTCGGCCCGCACTGCGGAACTATTGAGCGCAAACGGAACGGTCTGCCAGGGCGTTGCGAACGAACCATTGCCCGTCGTGTCGCTGCCGGTGTTGGCCGAGACCCAGAAATTCGAAGGCGCCGAGCTGCCGACAAACGTGACGCTCAGATCGTTCCGGCTGCCGTTGGTCACCGTGCCCGCACCGCCCTGGGCGAAGGCGCTGTCCTGGAACGCCAACGCGAGGTTGGCGATACTGTCGGCACTGTTGTTGGCCGACGCATTGCCCAGCAGCGTAAATGCGACCTGGCCACTGCCACGGCGCACCACGGACGCTGTCAGACCGGCAGGCACGTGACTCGCGACAGCCTTGCCGCTCGCGATGAAATCCTCGCCGTTGGTGCCGTTGAACGTGTCGCCGGCAAGCGACACGGTAAGCGGGTTGTTCCCAATGCTGCCATCGTTCTGCCAGTACTCCGTGAAACTCGTCCGGTCATAGGCGACCGCCGGGTTGGTGAACGCAATCTGCAGATCGGATCGCGCGGCGTTCGTCACCGCCAGTGCCGCGGTGTTGTGAAAGGCGCGATCCGAGAACGCCAAGGTCAGGCTGTTCACGTTGTTCACGCTATTGTGAGCCAGGGCCTTGCCGGTGAGCGTGGCGTTCACGTGCGTCAGATCGATGCGCGTGACGACGGCCGTCAAGCCGGCGGGCAAGTTGGCAGGCACGACCCATCCCTTGGCTACGAAATCGTCGTTGGAGCTGCCTTCGAAGAAGTCGTTCGTCAACGTGATCGCGTTTGTCGTGACGATGCTGCCATCGTTCGCCGCCGCCTCATTGAATACCGTTCCGCCGTAGAGCAGTTGGACGTTGGCGGCGGGATCCAGGAAGGTGACGCTGAGGTTGGTCACGGCGGCGTTATCGATCACCGATGCATTGCCTCCGACGAATGCCGCGTTCTGGAACGTCAAACCGAGGTTGCCGATGCTATTGCCTGCCGCATGCGCGGAGGCGCGCCCGATCAGCGTCACGTTCACATTAGTCGCATCGACGCGCGTGACTACCGCCGTCAGGCCGTTGGGAACGTGACTGGGAACTACCCAACCCGCAGCCACATAGTCGCCGTCGACCGGCGTATTGAAGGTGTCGCCGGAAAGATTGATCTTGTTCGTCGTGGCGATGCGACCGTCGTTCCAGATGGCGTCCTCCTGAAAGTTCGTCCCGCTGTAGGTCAGCGTGCCACTCTGCACCGGACTCACAAACTGAATGCTCAGCGTGGTGGCATAACCGGGCAACTGTGCCGCATTCCCGAGATTGAAGGCGCCGTCCTTGAAGGTGAAGGTCAGATTATTGACATTGTCGTTGGTGGTATTGTGGGTGGCGTTGCCGAGCAGCGTGACCACGGCATTGGTTCCGCCATTGGTGCGCACCATGGAAACGACCAACCCGTCCGGCAGATTGCCGACCGTCAGATTGTTGGTGATTTGGGTGTTATCGGTGCCGGTAAAGATGTTGCCGCCGGTCAGCGTGATCAGGAGCGGCGTGGTATTGTCGATGGCGCCGTCCAGGTAGGGAAAGGCCTCGGCAAAATTCGTACGGCTGTAAGCCAGGGCGCCGCCATTGAGTTCGTAGGCGCCGATGTCTGCCGCCGCCCCTCGCACGCGGCCGAACGAGGCCCCTCGTTGGTCAGAGCCGAGGCCGAAAGGATCGGATCCCGCGTCGATGCAGAGACTGGTGGGTTGAAGCGCCAGCGTGGGAGTCGAACCGCCGTTGTAGGCCAGTCCCATGAGCTTCGGGTCGCCGACGATACACCCAGTGGTCGTGACGGTGGCCGCGGCGGCGTTGTATATCGTGCTCGACTGAAAGAAACAGTTGGAGAAGACAAGCACGGAGCTGTTGGCTGCCCTGATGTTATAATCGCTGCCGTTGCCAGCGATGATGGTGCTGGATATGTTTACAGCGCCGCCCAGGACAACGTCCGCGCCACTCCAAGTGGGCGAACCGTTGTTCGAACTGATCGTGCTGTTACAGACCGTGCCCGTGTACCCGCTCGCCATCGAGACATTCAGGCCCGGGCCGCCATTATTGGCGTAGTTGGCGACCAGCGTCGAGTTGCGCATGGTGAAGGCGCGAAGATTCGAACCAAACACGCCCCCGCCGGCCGTGTCCGAACCGCTCGACAGACACTGATTATTGGCGAAGGTGCTTCCTTCGATCCAGAGCGAACCTCCTTTCGCCTCAATTCCGCCGCCGGCACTGTATCCAAAATTGGCCACATTGCTGACTACCAGACAGTTTAGCACCGTGAAAGAGGCGGCTCCGGGGTCATAATTGTATGGGATCTGGCAAAACGCGCCGCCGGTCCCTCGGGTAGACCCGCCGGTGAGTCTTGTATCGTTCATCACGACATTGCAGTTCTGCACCGTCACCGTGCCGCCCGCGTTGAAGAGTGCGGCTCCGCCGTAAGTGTAGTACTGGATATTGTTGCTATAATACCCATACCGAAGCGTCATGTCCTTGACGGTCAGCGCCTTTGATGCGTTGTTCATCATGAAGATGCGGTCGGTCGCATTGCTGCGCGTCGTGGCGCCCTGCAGGATGGTGCTGTTCATCCCCTGTCCCTGAATGGTCAGGGACTTGGTGATAACAATCCCGCACTCGGTCTGGGTCGGGGCAAGGATGGAGATGGTGTCGCCATCCGAAGCCGCCTTGACCGCATTAGAGATCGTGTCGTAATACCCCGGCCCGACGTTCCAGGTCGCGCCTGCGAAGACTGACATGGCGCAACAGGTCGCTATCGCGAACGCCATACCAAGACGCACCTTGCCTGTCTTTCGGTTCTTCATGGGCCCCTCCTATTATTGAACCGAAGGTATTATGCGCCCGGGCTCAGCGTATTGATATGTGACGTTGCGACATTCGTCTGCTATTTTGCGTCAGGCGCTCGGGCTACCGGAGGCGCGGCCCTCGCGCTGTTCGCGGTCGCGATAGTCGGAAGGCGCCAGACCGGTGCGGGTGCGGAACGCGCGAAGGAACTGCGCATAATCCCGAAAGCCCGCCGCCACCACCACCGTCTCCAGCTTGGTGTCGGTTTGCGCCAGCAGTTGCTTGGCGCGCTCGACGTGAACGCGCTCTATTTCCTCTCGGGGCGTGCGCCCCAGTTCCTCGCGGAACAACCGTTCCAGCGTGCGTCGGCCGGTCGGCACCTGCGCCACCAAATCGCTCACAGCGATGGGGTCGGCTGCATGGGTGTGAATGAACCTCAGGGCCGCCGCCAACATCGGCGAACTAACGGCAAGGATGTCGGACGACTGACGCGTCGCCACGCCCAAGGGCGGCAGCCGGATCGTCCGCGCCCGCAAGGTCTTTCCGTTCAGTTGTTCGTCCAGCAGTTGCGCGGCGCGTTGTCCGATCTGTCGCAGGGGCAGGATCACGCTGGACAACGGCGGCTTGCAGAAGGAACAGACCGTGACATCGTTGACCGCGCCCAGGACGGCCAACTCCTCCGGGACCCGCCACCGGTGTTCGTCGGCGGCGCGCAGCACATCGCGACCCATAATATCGTCGACGGCAAAGACAGCGGCTGGCCGGGGAATCCGCGCCAGATCGTTGGCCATGCACTCGTAGAGTTCCATCCAGTTGCCGATGCGGGCGCCCTCGTGTGGCACCCCAACCGCGCGTAGCCCGGCGCGTTCGATTTCAGCACGGAAAGTCGCGCCGCGCGCCTCCGAGTCCAGACTGCGCGGCCGGCCAACAAAGGCGAAATTACGAAACCCGCGGTCGAGGAAATAGCGGGCAGCCAGACTGCCGATCAATCCGCTGTCGGGGAACACCCCGGGCATGTCCACGGGAACGAGGGTGCTCACGTTGACTGCGGGAATGCCGCTGTGGTGCACGACCCGCTGCAGTTCGGGGTCGGCGAGTTGTCCGACAATGCCTTCCGCTTTCCAGCGCGTGATGGCCACACGAATGCTCTCAATGACTTCAGGGTGGTTTGAAGCGCCCTCGAAATAGTACTCCCAGCCACCGAGTTCGCGGGCATACTCCAGCACGCCTTCGGCTATTTCGCGGCCATAGGCCCCATTGGTCATCACGGCCACAATGATGCGGCGAGACTTGCGCATAAAAGGATAATACCCCGCCAGCGTCCGTCCATACAATGAATGATTGGCAAAACGAAGCGAACGCCCGATTCCCATGGGTTGTTTCCCCCACTACTTGACGTCTTCTTCTCCTCTGCACGATTTTGTCGACGAACCAAGTCCGCATTCGAGTATCGTCTGCGGAGCCAATTAGACTCAAATCCGAACTTTCCGAATCTCATTCGTTCCCTGCTGTCTCGCAATGCGTTACGAAAGATGGCCTTCGCCATGTCGCCGCATTAGTTCGTAGTCTCAATTCGCATTTTCTTTCTCTCTTCTTCTGCAACTACCTGTGGGCGAATGGGTAGCATTCTTTTTGTCTTTCGTATGTAGCCATACATTTAGTAATAATGTATTGACTGGATATAATATATACAGTATTTTGTGGCCATTATGAAAACACGAGGGCCGCTGCATTTGGAAATTCAGAAACATCGTCGGCATGTCTATGGGCTGATCCGTTCTTCCTACCGGGAGAAGGGCCGGGTGAAGCACACGACGCATGGGCGGATCACCGGCATGAGTTTGTCGCAGTTGAAGTTGTTGCAAGCTGCCTTTCGCGGCGCGGTGATTCCTACTGACGCGCCCGAGGCTTTGCGAATCAGCAACTCGAAGGAATATGGCGCGAGCGCGGCCTTGCTGGCCTTGGCGCGCGAATTGGGTTTGGAGCGAGCGGTCTATTCTCGCCGGGAAGCGTGGGTGGAGGATGTGATGGCCATGGTGGTGGGCCGGGTGGTGTATGCGGGCAGTAAACTGGCGCTGAGTAATCAATGGAAGAATACGGCGCTGTGGGAGTTATGCGGCGTTCCAGGGGCCGTCGATGTGGATGAGCACTGTTACGCCGCGCTGGATCGACTGCTAGCCCGGCAAGGGGCCATCGAGAAAACCTTGGCAGGCAAGCATCTGAAGGAAGGGCGCCTGGTGCTCTATGACATCACCAGCAGTTACTTCGAAGGGGAATACTCCGGGAGCGACTTGGTGCTCTTCGGTTACAATCGGGACGGCAAGCGAGGCCACGAGCAAATGGTCATAGCCTTGGTCTGTAACGAGGAAGGTTGCCCGGTGGGCGTGGAGGTATTCCCCGGCAACACCCAGGATGCCAGCACGGTGCCGCAGAAGATCGCCCACATTCGCGAGGCGTACGGGGTAAAGGAAATCCTCTTCGTGGGGGACCGGGGCATGGTGACGCAGGCCAGCGCAGAGCAGGTGCAAGGGCTGGAGGGGCTGAATCTGATCTCGGCGCTCACCCACCGCCAAATCGTGGCACTGCTTGAGCGCAAAGTGATCACGCCGGAACTGTTCGATGAACGAAAGATTGTGGAGGTGATTGACCCCCAGGATCTGCGCCGCCGTTATGCGTTGTGTCGGAACCCTCAAAGTGCGCAGCGCGAAACCGCCACCCGCCAACGCCTGCTTGATCTGACCCAGGCGGGGTTGGATAAGATCGTCCACGCCAAACGCCGCAACACTGCCGAGAAAATCGGGTCCCGAGTCGGCCGCGTTTTGCAGCAGTACAAAATGGGTAAATTCGTCGTTTGGCAGGTTCAGGACGGCCGACTACAGTGGCAGTTCAATCCGGAGCGTATCGCCGCCGAGTTGCTGCTGGATGGCTGCTATGTGATCTGCGCGGATGTGAAGCCCGAAACGATGACGGCCGAGGAACTGGTGGCGGCCTACAAAAAGTTGCGGTTCGTCGAAACCGCGTTTCGCAATCTCAAGACGGTTCAGTTGGAATTGCGACCGGTTTTCCACAAAACCGATGACCGCATCCGGGCCCACGTGTTCCTCTGCGTCCTGGCTTACTACCTGCAATGGCACATGAAACAACGCCTTCAGCCTCTGTTCGATAATGACGGCGAAGGCAAGGACCGGCAATGGACCTTTGAAAACGTGATCCACCGACTGATGGCCATCCGCCGCGAGAAAGTCTCCCTGGCCGGCGTGGAGTTCTTCCAGATAACGACGCCCGAACCCGATCAACAACGTATCCTGGACCTCGTCGGAGTTAAACTGTAGCCACAATCGTGAAATCCATCTTGGTTCCAACCCTTTGGAAACCAATCGGATGCAGTTGGAGAGAGAGGGAAAATGCGTCAATTGATATTGGCAGACGGTACCCGAACTCCTGGTCTCAACCAGGAGACCGGCGGTCGAGGCCCCTATTACTTTGACGCCCTATTACTTTGACGTTGCCGTCATTCAAGAATGTCATGATCATGGGTCGGGCATACGGAAGAAGTCTTCGCAGAAGGCTTCGGAACGAATTCAGGGCCAAGAATAACATCGCCACAGAGGCATGCCATCAATTCACAAAACATGGACGCAGGGCGCAACATGACAGACAAATCTCCAAACGGATCTGAGCCGCAGACTGCAGGAACACGTTGTGCCTTCGAGATCCGTCGGCTGACATCGGCCGACATCCCTGATGGCATGCGCCTGAAAAACGCGGAGGGGTGGAATCAGGTCGAGGCGGATTGGCAACTGTACCTAGAGCTTGCACCGGCGGGATGCATTGCGGCGGTACGCGGCGGACTTGTCGCCGGCACCGGCGTCGCAGTTTCCTACGATTGCCGCTTGGCATGGATCGGCATGATCCTTGTCGATACGGCGTCTCGGCGTCTCGGCGTGGCCACGACAGTAATGCGGGAATTGCTTCAGGCGTTGGCACCCGACATGACTGCTAAACTCGACGCCTCGCCTGTTGGGCAGCCGGTCTACGAGAAGCTTGGTTTCGTTGCCGAATGTGGGTTGACCCGCATGGCCTGTCCGGCCGTGCCCAGCCTCCTGAACTCCGTGTCGAGTGTGCGCCCCCTTGATGTGCCCCAGCTTGCTTGGGCCGCGGAAAAGGATGCTGTAGCATTTGGCGTCGCGCGGGCCTCGCTCTTGAGCCGTCTACTTGCCCGCACGCCGGAGGCGGCCTGGTGCATGCCGGAGGGGTTCTGTATGGGGCGCGCTGGTTGGCATTCGTTTCAGATCGGGCCAGTGATTGCCACACACTTCGAGGCGGCTCGAACGGTTGTGGCGGCGGCACTCGGCCGCCTGCACGGACGTGTCGTTATCCTGGATGTGCCCGACGCACAGCACGACATGCAGGAGTGGCTCGCGTCTTTGGGTTTCGTGCAACTACGCCGGTACGTCCGGATGGTCCGTGGCGCTAATGTCACCGGCGAATCCGAGCGGTACTTTGCAGCCACAGGCCCGGAGTTCGGATAATTCGGTGCGCAATTGTGGCGGTAGCCGTCTCCCACACCAGTCGCGCAAAAGAAAGTGGCGGCCGCCACACCCTGTACCGCAAGGATGGGTAACAAATCGCAAGCATTGTGCATTGCGCCCCGTTTTGTGCATCGGTAGCTTGGAGATGCGAGACAGACCGCCATGTACAAGCAACTCGATCGTTCGCAACTTCTCGTCCGACCTCTGCATGAGAGGCACAACAAGGTTCTTATCGAACGCGACGCTGTCCACCTCGACGCACCGCTGAACTCATTGCCGCCCGAAAGCCAGCGCGTCCTGCAAGAGACCGTTGAACGGATTCGCACCGCACGGGATGCCGGCCGCGCGGTCGTCCTTGCTTTCGGCGCGCACACGATCAAGAACGGTCTGGGTCCGGTGCTGATCCGCCTAATCGAAAGCGGATGGGTGACCCATCTTGCGACCAACGGCGCAGGCATCATTCATGATTGGGAATTCGCGTTTCAAGGAAAAAGCAGCGAAGACGTGCGTCGGTACGTGAACGAGGGCCAGTTCGGGATATGGGATGAGACAGGCTTCAATATCAACCTTGCCCTGACGATCGGCGCCTGCGCCGGGATGGGCTACGGCGAAGCCGTCGGCGCACTCATCGAAAACGAATCGCTCATCATCCCCGCCACCGATGAACTAACAGGAAGCGCTGCGGCGCTCGATCTGGCCGAGAGTATTCGTCGTCTGAACCTGAAGCCCGGGAAACGAGTCGTGCCCCACCCCTACAAACGGTTCAGCGTGCAAGCAGCAGCCTATAGACACGGCGTTCCGTTTACCGGACATCCGCAATTCGGGCACGATATCATCTACACCCATCCCGCCAGTTGCGGCGCGGCTATTGGACGGACAGCAGAGCGGGATTTCCTGCGGTTCGCGCACAGTATCAGCCAGATCGATGGTGGCGTATACCTTTCGATTGGCTCGGCGGTCATGTCGCCAATGATTTTTGAAAAGTCACTCTCCATGTCCAACAACGTCTCCATCCAGCAGACCGGCAAACCGATCCGGGACCACTTCATCGTGGTGGTCGACCTGGCCGCGTCAACGTGGGACTGGCAGCACGACGGCGAACCTCCGACAGACAATGCCGCCTACTACTTGCGTTACTGCAAGACCTTCGCCCGTATGGGCGGCACGATGCGCTACGCCCACGCCAACAACCGCGACTTCCTGCCAGCTTTGTGGCACGGTTTGGAGGGGAGCACAGTCTGACGACGCTTTGTCCGTGGTGAATTCCGGCGGCTACGAGTTCAATTTTGTGCCATCGTAAAGGGTGGCTAGAAGATGCCCAACATGCCTATCCACGACAAGGTGAATGCCATTTGGCGGGAGATCCGGATCCACCTCTGGGGTCCGAGCGGTTCCGTTATCTTCCACGTCGTGCTGATTCTGGTGCTGCTCAAATTTGCGGTCCAAGGGCCGGTCGACAAGACAGCGAAAGTAGAAGTCACGATGATGGAGGCCAACGCGACGAAGCTCGACGAGGTGGAAAAGAAGGTTGAGCAGGAAATCAAGAAACTCGACGAACAGCCGAAGGAGTTGGACAGTACAGAGCAGCCATCCGATGCGACGAGTTTTGCCACCGAAAATGCCGCAGACCAAACCGGCGGCGCGGGCAACCAGGAAACGGGCACGGGCATCGGGAGCGGCGATCCTTCACTGCAAACCGGATTCGAAATCAACACGGCAGTGAAGAGCGCCTTAGTGATGAAGGGCCTCTATGCCAACCGTACGGCGGGCGGCCGTGCCGGCGCCTTGGGCCGCTACGGTGGGTCGCGCACCGGCGAGGATGCGGTCCTGCGCGCTTTGCGATGGTTGAAGAATAACCAGGATGAAGATGGTTCCTGGGCCAAGGCCGACAAGACCGATGCTCCGGCCATGGCCGGACTGGCGCTGCTTTGCTTCCTTGCGCACAACGAGACTCCCGCATCGCCGGAATTCGGGGCGACCGTGGAAAAGGCCATGAAATACGTGGTCTCACTCCAGAAGGCGGACGGCGAATTCATAAACGCGCAGAACAGTGCCGGCAGTTATCGGCAGGGGATTTGCACCTATGCCGTGAGCGAAAGTTTCGCACTGACAAAGATCATGGCCCTCAAAGATGCCATGGACAAGGGGATCGACTTCATTGTCAAAGGCCAGCAACCGGAGGGCGGATTCAACTACGGGTACAGCAAGGGCGACCGCTGGGACATGTCGGTCTCGGGGTGGCAATTCCAGGCGCTGAAGGCCGCACGCATGGCAGGATGCACCCATGAAGGATTAGAGGACGCCGTCAAGAAGGGGATCCAGTTCCTTAAGACGCAGGCATTTGCCAAAGAGCGCGGGGGCTTCGGTTACAATGGCAAGCCCGGACAGCCGGGTGAGGGCGCGAAGCCGTCGATGACGGGTTGCGGGTGTCTCTGTCTGCAATTGATGGGCCAACCTGGCGCCGCCGAAGTAAAGGCCGGGCTGACGTACCTGAAAGACATACAGTGTCAGTGGGATGGTTCCACGGCCGATCCCAAGGAAGCGCACGGCAAGAACGAAGTTTACGCTTGGTACTACATCACCCAGGCCAAATTCCAGCATGGCGGAGCCGACTGGGAGAGCTGGAACAAGATGTTCTCGCGGCAGATCGTCCTTGGCCAGCAGAAGGACGGCCACTGGGAGAATGGCGACTGGGGGGGGGCTGTCTATACGACGGCGATGTGCACCCTGATGCTCGAAGTCTACTACCGCTACCTGCCCAGCTACCAGAAGGTTGAAGAAGCAGCGCCTGCGGCCACACCTGCGCCGACCGACGAAGTTTCGGTCAAGGTGATTTGAGGTCCCAACGACAAAGATAATCACCTTCCATTCGACAGCCCAGGACGGATACAACGCCATCTGTGACTACCCCACCCCGTGACTACCGAACCGCCAATGGCACCGCGATGGGCCTGCTGGCGGTGATATTCTGGAGCACCAGCATCGCCTTCACACGCCGCGTGACCGAAGATTTCGGCACGCTCACCGGCATGGCGATTGCCAATATCGCGGGCGGCGGGCTGGGTATCGCCTGGCTGGCGGTGTCCGGTCGGCTGCGCCGCACGCTCGCCATGCCGCGAGCGTATCACGCGGTCTGCGGCAGTCTGATGGTCGCCTATGGAATCTGCTATGCGTCCGCCGTCGGTCTGGCGCATGACCGGCAGGCCGTGCTGGAAGTAGGTATCATCAACTACCTTTGGCCCGGCTTGACCATGCTGTTTTCGCTGCCGATCCTGCGGCGGCAGGCCAGCCCGCACCTGTTTCTGGGCATCGTGTTGGCCTTTACCGGGGCGGCCTTGTCGATTAGCCAGGCCGACAACTTCTCGTGGCAGGCGTTTGGCAGCAACCTGCGGGCTGTCACGCCGGCGCATCTGCTCGCGTTAGCCGGGGCGCTGATGTGGGCGCTTTACTCCAATTTCAATACACGCCTCGCGGCCGGAAGCGATGGTGTCGCCGCTCCGCTGCATCTTATGGGCTTGGGAGTGGGGCTCATCCTCCTAAGGTGCGTGATCGGAGAAACGGGAGCATGGAACCCGACCACCACGGGGTGGTTCTACCTCGCCGCCACAGCCCTTCTTCCCGTGCTGTTAGGCTATCTGTTCTGGGACATCGCGATGCGCCGGGGTCATTTGAACATCGTGGTACCGGCTTCCTATGCTACGCCATTGCTCTCGACGCTCTTGGCGATACCGGTTCTCGGTGTCAGGCCGGGCACAGGTCTCTGGATCGCCTGCGGCCTGGTCATCGCTGGCGCCATTCTCTGCGGGGCGGCTCCGCGCCGAGTCACGACCGCTGTACCCTCCCATGCGAAGATTGATCACTCACTGTGATGGGCCGTTCAATGAGCGTCTCGCGAAACGCAATTATCGCGCCGCACCATGGTTTGTGCTGCAGGCCGCACATATGGATAAGTAATCGCAAGCATCGTGCGTTGCCCGACGTGTTTATTCCCACTATATTGAACCACGCGTAAGAAAGCGCAACCAGCATGAAGATACTGAAGGAATTGTTGGACAGGATTACGCGGGTGCGGGTGGGTGTGATTGGCGACTTCTGTCTCGACGTGTACTGGGAACAGGATTGCTCGGCTTCGGAGAAATCGGTCGAAACAGGCCTGCCGACTCACCCGATCCGGACCCAGCGATATGAACTGGGTGGCGCCGGGAACATCGTCAGCAACCTGATGGCCATGGGGGTCGGCACGGTCAAGGCATTTGGCGTCACCGGCGAAGACCCGTTTGGCCGGGAGATGCGCCGGTTGTTCGAAGCCAAGAACGTCGAATATACGGGTATGCTGGTGCAGACGAAGAATTGGGATACCTTCGTCTACCTCAAACCGATTCGCCAAGGTAAAGAGGATAACCGGATCGACTTTGGCAATTTCAACCTGCTCAGCGAGGAAACGGCATCTGCCCTGCTCGGCCACCTTGACACAGCCTTGTCGTCGTTGGATGTTGTCATCATCAACCAACAGGTTATCCGTGGCATCCACTCGGAGTTCTTCCAGTGCTCACTTAGCGCTCTGCTCGAACGCCATACCGACAGAACCTTCATCTTCGATAGTCGACACATCGCCGGTGTCTATCCGCACTGTCTCCGGAAATTGAATGAAATCGAAGCCATGAAACTCTCTGGCGACAGTCGGGATTACGGCGACGTCGTCACGCATGACGAGGCCAGATCTTCGGCGCAACGACTGTTCGCGAGGTGGCGGAAGCCGGTCTTTGTAAGCCGTGGGGCACGCGGCGTCCTCGTGGCGGACGAAACGGGCATCCGGGACGTGCCTGCCTTGCATATTATCAATCCAACCGATCCTGTCGGCGCTGGCGACAGCATGCTGGCCGGAATTGCGGCAACCCTGGCAGCGGGCCATTCCCCGCTAGACGCAGCCATTTTCGGCAACTTCGTAGCGGGCGTCACCGTGCAGAAGCTCTTCCAAACTGGGACCGCCTCCCCATCCGAGATTCTCGCCATCGGCGCGGACCCTGATTACGTGTATGAACCGGAGTTGGCCGACGATCCGCGCCGGGCTCAATTCCAGCCCGGCACGGAAATCGAAGTCGTCACGGCCCTGCCGGGACGTTTGAAGATCACCCATGCCATTTGCGATCATGACGGCACGATCTCCACGCTTCGGCAAGGCTGGGAATCGGTCATGGAGCCCATGATGATCAAGGCGATCCTGGGCGAACGCTATTCGACCGCTGACGAATCGCTCTACGCCAAAGCGACCCGGCGCGTGCGCGACTACATCGACAAGACAACCGGCATCCAGACCCTGGTCCAGATGCAGGGCCTGGTCAAATTAGTGCGCGAATTCAGGGGCGAACCACTGGAGGCTTCCCGCTACAAGGAGATCTACCTTGAAGCATTGATGGAACTGGTGCGGGACCGGCTTCACAAACTCCGCCGCCAGGAACTGGATGTTGCCGACTTCACCGTGAAGAAAGCCCCGCATTTCTTCCAGGCACTCCACCGGGCCGGCATCAAATTGCACCTCGCCAGCGGGACGGATGAGCAGGATGTCATCGCGGAGGCCGAGGCACTGGGATACGCGTCCCTGTTTGAGGGACGCATCTACGGCGCCGTTGGCGATGTGACCGTGGAGACCAAGCGCATTGTGCTGGACCGCATCATGAAGGACATCGGGGAAGCCAACGTCTCACGGATTGTGACGTTCGGCGATGGACCTGTCGAAATCCGCGAAACACGCAAACGTGGCGGTTTGGCCGTGGGCATCGCCAGCGATGAAATCCGGCGCTACGGCCTGAATCTCGGAAAACGCAGCCGCTTGATCCGGGCGGGCGCCCACCTGATTGTGCCGGATTACTCACAGACCGAAGCCCTTCTGGCCTGCTTGAACCTGATGGAACGTCCGTAACGGAGGTCGAAATACACTATGATAACCCCCTCCTTTTCAGAAGACCGATTCAATGCAGCGGTGACATCGCTCCGACGACCCATCCTGGAAGGCAACCTCGGCATTACGGTCATGGGCGCAACGCACGCGGGCAAAACCTTGACAGTCGGGATCGACGCCAGGGGCCAGGATATGCCCGCGATGCTGGAGAAATCCTTCCTGCTGGCCTCCATCTCCAAGGCCATTACCGCGACGGCGGTCGCCCGCATGGTGGACCAAGGGCTGATCCACTGGTCGCAGCCTCTGTCCAAGTATCTGCCGGAACTGAAGACGATCCCGGCCCACGAGACGATCCGGGTCGGCGATGTATTCACGCACCGGACGGGATTCGGCAATTTCCAACTGGCCAAGGCCGCGGGAGCGCCATCCTGTGAAGCGTATAAAGTACTGCTGACAGCGGGGCTGAAGATACCGCCGCATACGGCCGCCATCTACTGCAATCCGACCTTCTGGTTCATCAATGCGTTGGTGCACAAGGTGCTCGGATTCGAGAAGCTGGAAGATTTCCTGAAAGAATGGCTGTTCAAGGTCTGCGATATGCGGCACACATCCTTCGTGCCGGACGCGGCGCTGCGCCAGGATCCGGTCGGGTTTCAACTCATGGATCTGGATACTCTCATGAAGTTGGAACTGGGGTCGGTCGGTTTGTGGTCCACGATCGACGATCTCCTGAAACTGGGCAAAGCAGTCATTACCCCTGGAAAACTTTTCAGAGAAGAAACCTTCGACAAGATGGTCGAAGCACGGCCCTATCAAAAATATAACGAAGCCGGGTTCTATTGCCGTACGCTTGGATGGGTCAAGGAGCTCAACTTTAACGACCAACCCGCGCACGGCTTCTTCCATGGCGGCGCCACCGGCGGCATCCTCTGGTGCGATCCGAAAGCGGACTTCGTGATGGCGCTCATTTCCAACAAATGGGGGGCGGAAAACGGCGATGCCTTCCATGCGCTGGAACTCTTCTATCAGAATCAGGTATACTGACACGGAGAATCGGATGCGAATCGGAATCATTGGGGCTGAAAATTCACATGCGATCGAAGTCGCCAAGATCATCAATGTGTCAAAACGCTTCCCCAGTGTCCGAGTCGAGTATCTCTGGGGCGAAACGGCAGCACTGTCCCGGACGGCGGCTGCGGCGGGACAAATCCCCAGGATCGTAGCCGCCCCCGAGGAGATGCTCGGCAAGGTGGACGGGATCATGGTTGACCACCGACACGGGAAATATCACCTGCGGGCCGCCCTACCCTTCGTCAAACGGGGAATTCCCGCGTTCATTGATAAGCCGCTCTGCTATCGCGCGGCCGAGGGGCGTGAATTCCTGATGACCGCGCGGAAGCACGGTGCGGCGGTCACCTCTTACAGCACCACGACCCTTCAGAAGGAGTTCATCCGGTTTCGTCGCGACCTGAAGGCGGCGGGCGAGCCACTGGGCGGCGCGCTTTGGGGCCCTTGCGATGTCCGAAGCCCCTACGGAGGCGTATTCTTCTACGGCATCCACCATATCGAGATGGCCTTGGACATCTTCGGCGAAGATGTGACGACCGTGCGGCTCACTCCGTCCGGAAAGAATGCCGTCGCGCAACTTCTATACCCCTCGGGCCGTGAGGTGACGCTCCACTTCTTCGCGCCTGGAGTCGGCCATTTCCAGATCGCGGCGTTGACCAGAAAAGGACTTGTAACGCGGTCGCTGGTGTCGGATGCCTCGCCCTATTATGCGGGCGTGAAACGGTTCGTTACGATGTTCCGTACGGGCGTGGAGCCGACACCTCACGAACGGTTACTGAAGCCCGTGCTGGTTCTGGAGGCCATGGAACGGGCGCTGGCAAACGGCAGAGCGGAGAAGGTGCGGGCATGAGTGTTCTGACCCTCTATCGCTCAAGGAGGACGTGAATGTCTACGGTGTTGCCACTGACCCAGGGATGGAAGTTCGGCTGGGAAGAGTTTGCCGGGGAGGACGCTAATCCTCAAATGGCCAGACCGTTGGCGACGGTTCACGCGGAAGTCCCCGGCGATGCGCATCTTGACCTGATGCGCGCCGGCCTGCTGCCCGATCTCTATACGGGCATGAACGCCGACCATGCCCTGTGGATGGAACAACGCGATTTCTGGTACCGATGCGAGTTCGACTTGCCGCCTATGACCGGCGGACAAACAGCCACGTTGGTCTTTCACGGTTTGGACACCTTCGCCACCATCTGGTTGAACGGGCAATGCCTGGGCAAGACCAACAACATGTTCCTTCGGCACGAGTTCGATGTGGCCCGCGTTCTGCTGCCGGCCGGAAAGAACGAATTGGTTGTCCGCTTCGCCGCACCCGCCTTCTCCATCCCGTTCGACCCCTCGCATCGCCCCATGGCCGAATGCTGGAGCCAGGAGCGTCTGTTCTGCCGCAAAGCTCAGATGAGCTTTGGTTGGGATATTGCGCCGCGCCTACTCACGGTCGGGCTTTGGCGCCCCGTGGAATTGGTCGTCACGGATACCGCGCGCATCACCGACACCTGGGCGAGTCCGGTTGAATTCCAGGGCGATGATGTGCTCGTCCGCGTGGAGACCGAGGTGGAATGGATCGACGCAGCCGGCGGCGCGGCGACCCTGACAGGGCAGGTTCACGATGCCTTCTGGAGCGTGACCGCTAGCATGGCACCGGGCCGGAATACTGTGGCGACAGAAGTGCTCCTCAAGAAGCCGCCGCTCTGGTGGCCGATTGGCTATGGCCAGCCCGCACTGCTTCAAACGAATGTGACCCTGCTCGTCAACGGAAAGCAGTTGGATGCCCGAGCCGGACAGATGGGCGTGCGTCGGATCGAACTCGTCACCGAGCCTCAACCGAGCGGTGCGCAGTCTTTTCGATTTCGCTGCAACGGCGCGAACGTCCTCGTAACCGGCCTGAATTGGACGCCGCTGGACGCTATCTTTGCGCGCATCACGCCGGAACGGATCACACGCACACTTGAAATGCTGGCTGGTATCGGCTGCAATATGTTGCGGGTCTGGGGGGGCGGCATCTACGAGCCGGCTCACTTCTATGCCGAGTGCTCACGCCTTGGGATCATGGTCTGGCAAGACTTCATGATGGCCTGTGGGTGGTATCCGCAAACCGGTGAGTTTGCCGCTCAGCTTAAAGAGGAAGCTCAGCAGGTTGTCCGAGATCTGCGGGGATTCCCCTGCCTGGCCGTCTGGGCGGGTGACAACGAGGTTGATGCCCAGTACCCCGCCCTGGCCCACAGCAACCGTCTCACCCGCCAAACGCTGGCAGACGTTTGTCGTCAACTCGATCCGCGAAACGCCTATGTCCCCTCCTCTCCCTGGCGTCCATCAGGCGAGCCCGTTGCCTGGGTGAATGCCACGGAAGGCGATTCGCACTACTACAAGCACGGAACCGACTACCTGAGCCCGGCGAACTGGAATATCCGACCACGATTCCTGTCGGAGTTTGGGCATCTCTCTCTACCGTCACTCGAGCTGATTAGGAAGTACTTTCCGCCCGGAACCGATTGGCCACTCACCGGGCCGATGTGGCGCTATCATGGCGCGGACACCATTCACCTGAAGCGTTTCCGGGGGCCGGAATACGTTCTCGCGGCGCTACGAGCCTGCGGCAGGCCAGAACCGAAAACCATTGAAGCGGCCGTTGTTGCCTCTCAGGAACTACAGGCAGAAGCCGTCTGCGCGTGGATCGAGCACTATTGTGAGGATCCCGAGTTCGGGGGCTTCATGTTGTGGAATGTGGCGGATTGCTGGCCCCAGCATTCCGATTCCGTCATCGACTACCTGGGAAATGCCAAAACAATCTTTGCCAGACTCGGTCCCGTGTTTGAACGTGTCCGAGCCAGGCGCCGGAACGGAGTGTAACCATGACAAAGAATCCGACCGTTGTGTTTCCACGCGCGAAAGAAGTCGCGATTGAAGATCGGGAAGTTCCCCAGCCGAAGCCCGGCGAGGTGTTACTCAAGACTGACTGCACCATGATCAGCATCGGAACGGAGATGACGGCATTCTCCGGTGACCATCCCAAGGGCTCCACATGGGAGAAGCATTTCATCTACCCCTACTTTCCGGGGTACAACAACATTGGCATTGTCGTCAAAACGGGCGAAGGCGTGAGCCCAACCCTGGCAGGGAAGCGATTTGGAACGTGGGGTCAACACGCTGCCTACGTCGTTGCCGACGCAAAGTATCTGGAACCCATCCCTCAGGCCGTCCCGGATGAGCACGCGGTATTCTTTACTCTGGCCGAGATCGTGATGAACGGGGTGCGTCGTTCAGGGGTCCGGTGGGGCGAAAGTGTTGTCATCTACGGCATGGGCCTTCTGGGCCAGTTCTGCGCGCGGTTCTGCCGCCTCTGCGGAGCCGGTCCTGTGTTTGCCGTCGATACTTCAGCGGCGCGCTTGGCGCGGCTCCCCGAGGATCCGCTACTGATTGCCGTCGACCCGGCAAAGGAGGACGTCACGGCCGTCGTGAAGGCCCGGAATGGCGGCCGCCTGGCCGACGTGGTCTTCGAAGTGACAGGGAACGCTGTGCTGATTCCATCGGAGTTTGCCGCGTTACGTCCCCAGGGCCGGATGGTCCTGCTGAGCAGCCCTCACGCCCCGACGCTCTTCGACTTCCACGATTTGTGCAATAATCCGAGTTTCACCATCATCGGCGCGCACAATTTCTCGCATCCGCCGGTCGCCACCCCGGACAATCCTTGGACTCAGGCGAGACATGTGGAGTTCTTCTTCGATCTGGTCATGGCACGACAGGTCGATGTCGAGCCGCTCATCACCCGGCGCGTGCCCTACACCGAGGCCACTGGCATCTATCGGAAACTCTGGGAGGACCGTTCCACCGAACTGGGTATTGTTATCGACTGGAGGCAGGCATGAAGCCCTTGCGAACGCTTGTGATCGGATTCGGATTCATGGGACGCACGCACGCCGCGAATCTGTATCAGTCGAAGGTATTCGAGTTGTGCGGCATCGTGGATTCCCGCTCCCGCCAGGAGCTTTCCGGCAGCGCCGGCGGAAACATCCAGAGCGGCGCCATTGGGCTCGATCAACTGCAAGGCGTTCCGTTGTTTGCGCGGCTCGAGGAATGTCTGGACGCCGTTCGCCCGGACGCCGTGGTCATCGCCCTGCCCACGGCGGCGCACGTGCCGACCACCCGCCTCTGCCTGGAGCGCGGGTGCCATGTGTTTCTGGAAAAGCCGATCTGTCTGGACGCAAATGAGGGGGAGTCGCTCCTGCGTCGGGCCGAGACCGCCCAGCGAACATTTATGGTGGGGCATTGCGTCCGGTTCTTCCCGGCATACGAGATCCTGCTGGATGCGATTCGCAGCGGCTCTTGTGGCAAACTCAAGCTGCTGACAATGGAACGCTTTGCCGGCACGCCGAACTGGGGCGTGTGGAAAGACCCCGTAACGCGTACAAGCAGCGGCGGCGCGCTCTTCGATCTGCTGATCCATGATATCGACATTGTCCAAGGCGTGTTAGGCGAACCGTCGGAGATCTGGGTGCCGCCGGGGCTGGTGGAAACCTTTGGTCCCGACTATGTGAACGCGACTTGGCGTTACCCCTCAGGGGCGATGGTAATGATCCGGGGCGGATTCCTGTTCCCTCCGGAACGCCCCTTCGAATGCGGTTACTCCGCGCTGTTCGACAATGGCGGCTTGCTCCACACCTCACACGAGCCGGACCATGTGCTACGGTTCAGTTCCACTGGGCGGCAGGTGATTCCCTTGGGCGGCGCCATTGATGGGTATCGCAAAGAACTGGAGTACTTTGGGGGTTGTGCGCAAAGCGGCACGTTCCCCGCTCGCTGCCCGCCTCAGGATGCCGTCACGGCGGTGCGCCTAGCGCGTCGTCATCTCCCAGCGTCACATTAAGGAAGATGCACCATGAGTCTCACACCCAGGCAAAGAATGAAGATCACGATGGCCGGCGGGATACCCGACCGGGTGCCGGTTGACCCGGACATCTCCAATATGATTCCAGCCCGACGAACGGGCAAGCCGTTCTGGGACATCTACGTCTACCAGAATCCACCGTTGTGGAAGGCCTACGTCGACACCGTGAAGCACTTCGGGATCGACGGTGGAATCGAGATGTATCACTGCCATCCGTTTAATCCGCCACCGCGGGAAGACTGGTGCATGCGAATTGTGGATCGCCGCAAAGACGGCTCCTTCGTGACCAGAAGATATGACCGGAGCACGGGCAAATGGGAAAAGACGGCCACGTTGAATACCGCCGATAACCCGCCCTCCGCCACGGCACCCGAAAAACTTGGCTTGCCGGAGACACCCTCCACTTGGGAGGAACTTACCGGTGTCAAGGAGTGGCCCACCGGGATGGAACTTTGGCGGCTGATCCGAAAAGAGATGGGGGAGCAGGCGGTGCTCGGGATGAGTTCCGGGGCGACCACGCTCATCCTTGAAACTCCGGACGACATCTATGAATACTACGGGAATCCCCGCAGATTCCACGAAATACGCGAGGAGAAGCTCAGGAACATCGATGGTATCATGGAGAAGATCGCGGCCATGGCTCATGAGGAAAAGCCGGATTTTCTGATGTGCGGGAGTTCTGGTTCCCTGGTTTGGCAGACGCCCGAGATCTTCAGGGAACTCGCCCTGCCGCTCCTGAAGAAGGCGACGGAGATGGCGCATGACCTCGGCATCCCCACGCATGTCCACTCCTGCGGGCCCGAGGCAGAACTAGTGAAGATAGCTGCCCTTGAAACCAAACTGTCAGTTATCGATCCGCTGGAGATCGCGCCGATGGGCGACTGCAACTTGGCCGAGTTGAAGAAGCTCTATGGCGACACGATCGTCCTCAAAGGCAACCTGCACACGACATCGGTCATGCTCAAGGGCAGCCCGAAGGATGTGATCGATGCTTCGAAGCAGGCCATCAAAGACGCCGCCAAAGGGGGACGGTTCATTCTGTCGACTGGCGATCAGTGCGGGCGCGACACTCCTGATGCGAACATTTACGCCATGGTCGAGGCGGTTGAGAAATACGGAAGGTATTGACCATCAAGAAGAAGGGATCGCCTATGCGGATCATCGAACGCTTCAAGTTCAGCGTATGCATGCTTGTGTTCTTCGCGTGGGCGAGTGCCTTTGCCGGCGACAGCTACTGGGTCAGCCCGGAAGGGCAGGCGGCCTGGAGCGCCGCCAAGAACGTCACTTCTCTCGCCCCGGATGCATGCTGCAATCTCAAAACCGCCTGCGCCAGCGCGAAGGCCGGGGATACGGTCTATTTGAGGGGCGGGACCTATTCCTTTAGCGCGCAATACGAACGCGCCATGCCTGTCGCCAACTCCGGCGAAGCCGGGCCGCCAATCAACTGGCTTACGTTCAAAAATGCGCCGGGCGAAACTCCGGAAATCCAAGGCACACCCGGAGTTCGCATGTGGGGATTGTCTCTTGAAAGCAGCAACAGCTATGTTTGCATTGATGGCCTCAGATTTACGCAGTTCAGCGACAGTGCGATCATCTGTAATAATTCCCACCACATTGAAGTGAAGCATTGCACCTTTCAGAACGGGGGGGCCTTCGCGATGGTTGAGTCGGCCAAGGGTGGCGCAACGTTCATGTCCTATGTCAGCCACCTCTGGATTCATCACAATACGTTTTCAAGATTGGCGGCGGGTGGCGGCTTAGGCGGTCAGGCCAAGGGGGGAGGAATCAAGGAAGGCGGGGATGCCGTACGTATCGGCTTTCCCTACGGAACGGGCGGCAAAGGCACGCCTGGTGCGAGCGAAGGGAAGAACCACCACATCACCATTGAAGACAACCTGATTGAGTATGCCGGGCACACCTGCATGGATCACTACAGCACGGAAACGGTTGTCAAGAATAACGTGATTCACAACGAACCGTGGTATCCGGAAAAAAACGAAGGAGTCACCCCGAACTTCCCCCCAACCAACTACGTCAACTCAGCCTACAATGGTCTCTACGGTCATCGGTGTTACCAGGCTTCCGATGATTTCCACCGGGACGCCACGCACAATTTGATCGAAGGCAACCGGATGGGACATGCCGGCGTCAACCCGAACAATGATGGGCCGGATGACATGGACCTTGCGTGCCCCAAGAACATCTTCCGGTATAACAGCATGTACAACGCCATGCAGAATGGGCTGATGTTCAAATACTCGGCGCAAGGCAATGGCGGTAGCGGAGGCATCAATAATAGGGTCTACAACAATACGATCTACCACAACGGGTGGGGTTATCCGTATTTCGAAACCGCCAAATTGAACGTGTGTCCTACCGCGTTGTCTGGGATACATTTCTATCACATCAACGCCACCTGTGGAAATATCATCAAGAACAATATCGTTTGCGATAACAGATCCTTCACATTCCCCGGTCGCGGGTTTGATATTCAACCTTCCAAGATCAACACCCTAACGAATAATTTCCTGACCTCTGACGGCGATCCCAAGTTCGTCAACCCGGATCTTTCCGCCCCGAGCAGCAGGACATTGCCCGACTTGAATCTCAAGTCCGATTCACCGGCCATCGACAAGGGAACAGACTTGACCCAGGCCAGGGGTGCAGGCGCGAAGTCGGTTACGCTGCGGGTCGATGATGCCTTGTATTTCCAGGATGGAACTTGGGGCTCGGATCTGGCACGGAACGTCACGTTGTTCCCTGACTGGATTGCGATCGGAACCGTGAGTAATGTCGCGCAAATACGATCCATCGACTACACACAGAATACGATAACCCTGGCATCTCCCATGACTTGGGAAGATAAGGCGAGCATCTGGCTGTACAAGGATTCCAGCGGCAGGCGAGTCCTGTTTGGGGCGGCGCCTGACATGGGGGCCTACGAGTATTGCCCGCAACCGGAGAGTCGGCGTTCAACCGCGAACGCAAAGTAGATGGGGATCTCCTATGCACGACACGCCCCGGCAACGAGTTCTTGCAGCCCTGGAACGGCGTAACGCCGGGCCGGTGGCCATTGACTTCGGCGGTACGGAATGTTCCAGTGCCCACCTGATCGCCTATCAACAGTTGCGTCGGCACCTCGACATCGAACCGCGGCCGCTTCGGTTGGGCTGCATGATGCAACTTATCGTCGAGGCCGATCCCGAAATCCAGGCCCGACTGGGGAGCGACGCCACCACGCTCCCCTTTTACCCGCGCCGTTGGCGCACATGGGATAGCGGCTACGGATTCCCTGTGGAGGTCGCGGAAGGATGGAAACCTGAGGTCATGCCGGACGGGTCCTCGGTCACGCGCGACCTCCGCGGTGCGGTGGTGTCGCGCCGGGCGGCGGGCGGCATGTACTTCGACCCCGAAGTCTTTCCTTTCAGCGGCGCCTCATCGCCCAAGGATTATGACGCCCGGCCTGAACTCTTCGAGCGCTGGGATTGGCCCGCGGTTCTGGACGAATCGGTGGCGGAATACGCCGCGCGCGCCAAACGTCTCTACGCCGCAACCGATCGCGCGGTCATCGCCTCGTGGCGGATGCATTACCTTCAGGCCGGCCAGTTCCTGCGCGGGTACGAGCAGTTCCTGGTGGACCTTCTCGTGGAGGAGGACATGGCGCGGGGGATTCTGGAGCGTCTCCATACCGCGTACATGAAGCGCGCCAAGGCATTCCTCGACGCGATGGGCGACTCGGTGGATGCCATCTTCTTTACCGACGACCTCGGCACGCAGTCCGCGCCGCTGATCGGCGCAGAAACCTACCGCAAGATGATCAAGCCTTACTGGGCCGAACTGATCGCCCTGGTGAAGTCCCACGGCATCAGGGTCATCATGCATGCCTGCGGCGCGGTTTCGGACTTCATTCCGGATCTGATCGAGATGGGCGTGGACGCGTTGAACCCGGTGCAGATCACCGCCGCCGGGATGGCGCCGGAGCGGCTGATCCGCGATTTCGGGCGGGACATCAGCTTCTGGGGCGGCGGGGTGAATACCCAGGGGACTCTCGACCGCGCCTCGCCCGTCACCGTCCGCGAAGAAGTGGCTCGAAACGTCGGGACCTTCAACCGCCATGGCGGCTCTGTTTTCACGCCGGTCCACAACATTCAGGCCGATGTCCCGCCGGAGAATGTCCTAGCTGCATTCGAAACCGCACGCCGTTGATAACGGCCAGGAGATCGACCCGAAAAGTGTTTAAACGGTAGACAATCAGGCTTGGGATCAATGTTATGAGCCAAAATGCTGCGTCATCCGTGACTTATCGGCGCGGAAGTCTTGTCTACACCAAGAGCGGGCTGATCACGCTCTTCGCGTGGCTGCTCTGGGGAAACTTTTGTTTCGAGATGATGGAGACTGTTGTTCCCTCCATTCTGCCTCTGGAATTGGAAGGCTTGCAATCCCCCAAATGGGTGATCGGGCTGATCATGACGACCCTACCGGGCATCTTTAACACGACCGTCGCGCCCTGGGTCAGCTTCAAGAGCGACCGTTACCGGAGTCGCTGGGGGCGGCGCATTCCCTTCATCCTCCTGACCATGCCATTCCTGGCACTGTCGCTGACCCTTATCGGGTTCAGCGGCGACATTGGCCGTTGGGTGCATCACGCGTTCTTTTCAGGTGGAGCCATCCACCAAACGTCCGTCATCATCATCCTGCTGGCGGTTTTCGCCGGCTGTTTCGGCTTCTTCAATATGTTTGTGTCCTCGGTCTACATGTACTTGATCAACGATGTCGTACCTTCGGATCATTTGGGACGGTTAATGGCCTGGCTCCGGGCCGTGGGCATGATTTCGGGCGGACTGTATAGCTGCTTCATCTTCAAGTTCGCCGGCACGCACATGCGCGAGATCTACCTCGGCGCGGCTGTGCTGTACACGGTGGGGTACGGGCTTGTCTGCTTGCGGATCAAGGAGCCCGACTATCCGCCACCGGACGATCTCGCCGCCAAGCCAAGCCTGTTGAACGACATCCGGACCTTTGCGCGGGAGTGCTACACGAGCCAATTCTACTGGGACCTGTTTCTGTATACGACCTTCGATGCCGTGAGCAGCGTCATCGCGCGCAGCTTCATGACCCTGTTTCTCCTGAAGTCGATGTCGATGGCGCTGGAACAGGTCGGTTGGTTGAGCGCCATCACCCAGTGGGTGATGGCGGCCATGATGCTGCTCGTCAGCGGACTGGTGGACCGCTGGCACCCGGTGCGTGTATCCGCCTACGGCGCCGTGATCGCGGCATTCCTGTCTTTCAATGATTGGATCTGGGTTTTTGCCGAACCGCCATCGCCGAACTTCTTCTTTTATGCCATGCTGGCCATTCTGCCCTTCAGCATGATCATTCGTGCGCTCGTCAACACGGCCTTTGTGCCGCGCGAGATGTTGCTGTTCCCGCGGGAACAATATGGACAGTTTTGCGGCGCCCAGGCATTGATCCGCGCCGCTTTCCAAATGGCGGCTGGTGTGCTGGCCGGCCTCTTTCTGGATGTCATGCAGCGGGTGACGTCATGCGACAACCAACACGTCTACCGGTTCATGTTCATCTGGATCGGCGTCTTCTCCGTGATTGCCATGATCTTCAACTACCGGGGGTTCCGCGTGTGGAAACGGTTGGGCGGCGCGGAGGGGTACAAGCCGCCGAAAGGAAACTGCCGGCTCAAGGATTTGCCGCCGCGCCCTGCCGGTAGCGGGGTGAAGCGCGGACCGCTACTCCTGTACGGGCTTGGAGCGTTAGGCACGACGGCCGTCAGTGCGGCCTACGTTGTGGCGTACTGGCATGCAGGAAACCTGCACTTTGCCTGGCTTTTTGGCATTCAGATTGCGCTTCAGGCGGCGCTTCTGGCTGGATATGTCTCGTTCGTACGCTTCATGGAGCGCCCGTAATAGCCGCGAAGCGCTACGAAATGGCAAGAACCGTGCCTTGATGGACTCTCGCAATCAGGTATCCTCGACGGCACCACAAAAGGAAGTCTCCCATGAAAACCATGCCGCGCCTTGCGTGTTATTTCCTCATGTCCGCGCTCATCGCCTGTGCCAGGGGTTATGCCGGCGACAGTTATTGGGTCAGCCCGGCCGGCACATCGGCTTGGAACAGCGCCAAAAGCGACTCACCGCTGGGCTCGAATGCCTGCTGCAGTCTCAAGACCGCCTGCGCCAGCGCAAAAGCGGGCGACACCGTCTTCCTGAGAGGCGGGACCTACTCCTTTTCCAAGGAATACGACAACATCATGGCGCCGGCCAATTCCGGCGAGGCCGGGCCTCCGATTCGCTGGATCGCCTTCAAGAATGCTCCAGGTGAAGCGCCCGAGATCAAAGGCACACCCGGGATGCGGATGTTTGGCCTGGTGCTGGAAGGCAACAGCTACATCAAGATTGACGGCATCACGTTCGATAGCGTCAGCGACCCTGCCGCTATTTCCAGCGCCTCCCATCACGTCGAAGTTTTGAATTGCACCTTCCGGAACTGTCAACACGGGTTCATCATGTGCGAGGCTCGCGCCAAGAGCGGTGGCAATGACTTCACTGCGTACGTCAACCACATCTGGGTCCATCACAATGTCTTCTATCGGTTGGCACCCGGCGGGCTTGAGAAGGACGGTACCTATCGGGAGGGTGGCGACGCCGTACGCGTCGGGTATCCCCGTGGGACCGGACATGGTGGTCCTGGCGAGACCAAGGGCGAAAATCATCACATCACGATTGAAAATAACCTGATCGAGTATGCCGGCCATGCCTGCATGGACACGTACGGCACGGAATTGGTGGTCAAAAACAACGTGATCCACAATGAACCGTGGCGTCCGGCGGAAATCGGCGCCAAACCCCCGCGTTATCCTCCGACGAACTACGTGAACTCGGCTTACGAAAACAAGTGGAGTCACCGGTGCTACCAGTCCTCCGACGATTTTTGCCGCGACTACACGCACAACCTGATCGAGGGGAATCGGATCGGTCATGCCGGGCCAAATCCGAACAACAATGGCGCTCAAGCCATGGATCTGGCCAGCCCCAAAAACATCTTCCGTTATAACAGCCTTTACAACGCCATGGAAAGCGGGTTGCTGTTCAAGTACAAGAAGGAGCCAAACGGCGGCAATGGCGGCAATGGCGGCACGGATAACCGGGTTTACAACAACACCATCTTCCACAACGGGTACGGCTATCCTTTCTATCAGACCTGCAAGTATCCAGTCTGTCCGATGGACCTGGGTGGGATCAGTTATTACACGCCGAAAACCGGCGGCAATGTCATCAAGAATAACATCATCTGTGACAACCACTCGTTCTCCCTGTACAAGTGGGATATCAGCCCGCAAAACAACGCCATCAATACGATTACGAACAATTTCCAGACTTCCGACGGCGACCCTCTGTTCGTCAACCCGGACCTGTCGCAGCCGACGAGCCGGACTCTGCCGGATCTGAATCTGAAGGCGGGGTCGCCCGCCATCGATGGCGGCACGAATCTAACCGTGGCCACGGGAAGTGGCAACCAGTCCAAGACGTTGATCGTGGAAGATGCTCTTTATTTCCAAGACGGGACTTGGGGCTCTGACCTGGCCCGGGGCGTGACCTTGTTCCCGGATTGGATCGCCATCGGCGATGTCGACAAGGCGGTCCAGATCGCTTCAATCGACTACGCGAAGAACACGATCACCCTGGCCACCCCCATGACATGGAGCGAGAATGCCAGGATCTGGCTCTACAAGAAATCGGACGGCACCCGGGTCTTGTATGGCAAAGCCCCGGATATAGGCGCCTATGAGTATGCCCAGAAATAGAGCTATGACTCCTGCCAGCCGTCTCAAGGCACCATGCCAATCATCCGGCAGGGTGCCCCGCCTCTACCATATTGGCCGCAAGCCCTATTTGTCTGCTGCCGCTGGCGGCTTCAGATGCTGATCGAACCAGTCTGTCAGCAGTTCGGTATCCTTGATCAAATCGGGCCAGCAATGCTCACCTCCGATCTTGACGATCAGCTTGGCGTCGACACCGGCCGCTTTGAGTTTCGCGAGCATGATCTCTGACTGGTAGAGTGGCACTGATGTGTCGCAGTCGCCATGCATGAGGAATGTCGGGGCTGAATTCGGCGACACATAGTAGATCGGCGAAATCTCCCTGCAGACTTCCCGTATGCGGCTCGTATCAGTAATCGCCACAAATTTGGCGAGATTCGTGTCCCATTCATGAAAATCAAATACTGCCGCACGTTTCGCCATTGGCTCGCAACCCAAGGCCATTTCGCCCGGCTGGCCCCAGTTGAGAAAGTCCGTGGGGGGGTAGAAGCAGGCTACCGCCTGAACCTTGCTCGACATGCGGTCAACCGGATCCTGGGCCGCCGGGTCGCCGTCCGTGCCGCCGCTTCCGATCATGAGCGACAGGTGTCCGCCGGCAGAGGATCCGGTGATGCCGATACGCGACGGGTCAATACCGTTTTCCGTGGCATGATACCGGACAAAGCGTACCGCGCGATGCAGGTCGGCAATGATTTCGGGAATGGTAAATTTCGGCTGGCTGCCGTGGACGACCGTGAAGACCATATAGCCGCGACGAAGCAGTGAGGCAAAATAGGGCCGGCATAGTTCGGGATCAAGTTCGGATGAACGCCAACCGGCACTGAGGACATAGATGACCCCCAAGCCATTCGTTTGTGCCTTGGGTTTGAAAAGGTCCAGGGTTAGAGCCAGGCCGTATTTATGGCCGTAGATGATGTCTGCCTGGTGGGTATAGGCCGGCAGATCGTCTGCCATTGCAGCAGTTCCGTGCTGCAGGGGCAATACCGAGGCGGGCGGTGGCGGTAGACTCTTATGCACGTGTGAACCTCGTACTGACACCGACGCCAAGCGCTACCTCATCTTGTACACGGTACCCGTGTTCGTATGAACCAAAGAAACCTGCAGTTCGCCGGCCGAAGCAATGAACGTGTAAGCCACATAGGCCGGCAGGTTCTGCACCGTCAAGCCGGAGATCGTCGGCATCCCGCTGCAGGTCATCAGCGTATACGTGCCCGCCGTTGTGAACGGCGTCACGCCGTCCGCCTGGTACAGGTAGAACTGCACGCCGGTAAGGCTGAGATTCGTGCTCACCGCCACCAGGTCGCCATGGGTCTGGTCGATCAACTGGAATTTGCAGAGGCTTCCCGAGGCCAGCGTCAGCGTGTTGCTGATCGTCAGCGTACCCACACCGGCCCCATTGCCCGAGTCGATGCTCGGATCGCCCGGCGAGAGTGTGCTGCCGGCATACACGTGGACCGTGCCCGCCACCGTGCCCGTGCCGCCCAGCGTGGCCACCCCAGGATTCCCCACCGTTATCGCCGTGGCCGCCAGCGTGCCGTTCACCAGCAGCGTGCCGTTGGTCACCGTGGTGGCACCCGTGTACGTGCTCGTGCCGCCCAGGCGCACCACACCCGTGCCATCCACGGCCAGCGCCGCCGTCGTGCCCGACATACCGCCACTGAGCGTGATATTCCCGGTGCCACCCAGGGTCAGCACTCTGACACCGGCCGCGATCGAAACGCCTGTTGGGGGGGCGATCGTCAGGCTGCTCGCGCCATCGGCATTGATGCGCCCATTGAAACTCAGGGTGATCAGGCCCTGATACGTATTGTCATCCGCCATGTTGCGAATGCCGCCAGCGTTATTGATGCCCGTGCCCTCAAACAGGAACGTACCACCTTCGGCCGGAATCGTCAGGCCGCCCCGGATCTGCAATGCCCCCCCCGCTTGGACCGTCATCGTGCCCGATCCGCCGGGACACATGGCCTTGTTGCTCTGGATTTCAAGGATGCCGCCAACAATCGTCAGACCGCCGCTGAAGCCCGAGTTGTCGCCGCTCAGGACAGACAGGCCCGACCGCTGCGACATGCTGACAGACCCCGATAACGAGGCGCTGATCGTCCCGCCATAGAGATTGATTACGTCTGTGGAGGTCAAGGCTCCGTTGACAATACTGCTCGCGTTCGTCAGGATGACACCGAACACCGTGTCGGCATGTCCCCCAAGGTCCAGCGTGCCGCCCGCCATCGTCAGCAACCCACCATTGCCGGTACCGAGCACATTGTTGACGCCCAGCAGGAGCGTGCCCTGATTAACCGTCTTGCTGCCTGTAGTGCCGTAGACGCCATTGAGCGTCAGGACCCCTGCCCCGTTCTTGGTCATGGGGCCGAACGTGGTCGCTGTCGCCGTATTGATCGTGATGTTGCCCGGCCCGTCAAAGGTGACGCAGCCGTTGCCAGGGCCAATTGAGGTTGAACCGTTCAGCGTCAGACTGCTGCCCGTGTCGGCGTAGATTGTCGAGCCCGGCGTCGTGGCAACCGTGATCGTCGCGCCCAGCGTGCTGCTGCCGCTTGCCGCCACCTTGAGCGTGGCCGCCGTCCCCAGCGTGATCGCCTCGTTCACTGTCAGCCCGCCACCGATCTCCAATGTTGCGCCGCCCGCCACCGTCGTGTTCCCCGCGCCCGCGCCCAACGCGTTGTTATGGGAAATGTGCAGCGTGCCCGCGTTCACGGTTGTCACGCCGCCGTAGGTATTGTTCCCTGCAAGTACCAGCGTCCCGTTGCCCGCCTTGGTCAACGTACGATTCAAACCGCTGTCGCCGATCGCGCCACCTACGCTCAGCGTGTTGTTCGCGACTGTCACCTGGCTGTTTGTGCCCAAGGCAACCGCGCCGGCCTGCTGGGTCAGATTCGTCGTGCCGGCAAAAATAAAATTCCCGTTCCAGTTCATCGCGTTGGCCAGGGTCACCGATCCGCCGCTCGTATTGTCAAGGGCCGTGCCGCCGCCAATGGTCAACGCGCCGCTGCCCAGCGCGTTGTTGTTGTTGACGTTCAGGGTTCCAGCCGAGAGCGCCACCCCTCCACCCATGCCACTATTATTGCCTGAAAGCGTCAGCGTGCCGTTGCCTGACTTGGTCACGGCGCTGGGACCATTAATGGCGCCACCCACCGCGATATCGCCAGCCGCCGTGTTGAAGCCCAACGGCCCGGCCAGAGCGATCGGCAGGTTCAGTGTCTGGAGACTGGCAGAGTTGTTCACCACCCCGCCGCCGGGGAGGTTCGTCAGCGTGGCGCCGCCGGCCGCCGTAAGCGTGAAGGCGGACGCTCCCGGGTCAAACGTCATCCCGGCGAGGCTATAGCTCGACTCCATATAGGGATTCACGCGCGGGGGTGCCCCTGTAAACTCCACCGTGTCCCCGGCATTAGGCGGCGCGGAGTTCCAGTTCAGCGGCCTCTGCCATTGGCTGTCGGCGCCGTCCAAACCGGTCCACGTCCTCACCGTTGACCCGGCCACGGCGTACTTCAATTTCACGGCATGATTGACCGCATCCACCACCAGGCTGTAATTATTGGACGTCGGCGGCGCCGCGTCCCAAATCAGGTTAAAATTCGTATTGCCGCCGGCCAGGGACCCGAACGCGATCAAGGTGTAATCCAAGGCGTCCAGCGCGGTGGCCTTGATATGAATGTCATTGTTATTGGGCGTGAGCACGCCGCCCACCGCGATTTGGTCGGATGGCCCGCTTGCCGCCGGCTGGAGGTCGAAATAGCAACTGACGCCGTTGGTCAGGGTCAGGTTGTTGTTGAACGTGAGGGTGCCGTATGTCCCGTCCGTGGCTGCGTAAATTTTCGCGCCGGAACTCGTGCCTACATTGTTCGTCACCGCACCGCTGCCGAGCAGAACCTGGAAACCAAGCAGGCTGAAGGACGACCCCACGTTGAAGGTCGCGTTGCTCGCCACCGTGAGGTTGGTCGAACCGTTAAGCGCGCCGGTATTCGTGAGGGCCAGCGTGCCGGCATTGATCGTGGTGTCGCCCGTATAGCTTTCGCCCACCGCCAGCGCCAACGTACCCGCGCCGGTCTTGATCAGGTTGCCTGAGCCGTCGATGAGTCCGCTCAGGGTCAGCGTCGTTCCGGCGGTATCCACTTGGAAAATGCCCGCGCCTCCCGCCGCCATGGTGAACTTCTTGGAACTGGCGAGTGTACTGCTGGTGTACTCCAGCGTGCCCGTCGTGCCGCTGCCTCCCAGCGTTACTGACAGGCTGTTCTGGCCGAGCGGACCTTGGGCAGAGTCGTTATTGACGCCGGCGACATTCAGGATTCCATTCTGGACGGTCAACTTGCCGGAATACGTGGCATAGGCATACGATAATTGCAGCGTGCCCGGTCCGATCTTCGTCAGGGTGCCGCCAGTATAGTTCGGGTAAGTCATCGTTCCGCTGAGGCTCAAGGTGGCGTTGGCGTTCACGATTTCAATAATGCCGCCGCCGGTGTTGCTGCAACCGATACGATGGCTGTTTGTCGTCGTGCCGCTGCCCGTATACCTCAACGTGCCCACCGTCCCACTCCCGCCCAGCCCCACTGCGGCCACGCCCAGCGGGCCATTGGTAGCGTCGTTGTTGATCTGGGCAACCTCCACCGTACCGGCGGACACGACCAGACTCAGGTTTGCCCCGGTCGTTCCATAGGTGCTGTTCGTGTTGCTGAGCACCAGCGTGCCAGTGCCGTTCATGGTCAGCGTTTGCGCCCCGGAGATCAGGCCGCTGATCGTTAATCGCTCGCCCCCATTGACCGTCCAGGTCCAGCCTCTGACGGTGTCGGGTTGCGTCATCGGGCCGGCCAGGATGAGATCATTGGGGCCGGCAAAGATAGTCGTGGCGGGATTCGCAGTGCCTATCATCAGCGCGTTGGTGACGGTCACCGGACTGCCGCTCGTGTTGCCGATCGTCGTGGGGCCGGCGCCACAGGCCATCGTGCCACTGCCCAGCGCGTTATTGTTGTTGATGTTCAATGTGCCGCCCGCCAGCGATACCCCGCCGGCCATGCCGCTGTTGTTGCCCGAAAGCGTCAGCGTGCCGGCATTGACAGTCGTCAGCCCGCCGTAGGTATTGTTGCCCGAAAGGGTTCTTTCTGGATCTTTGTGGGTGAATGAAGAAGACATCGGCCTCTGAACCTGTTTGAGTGTGGTTGTGAAGACGCACCGACAAACGGGGGAGGACGATGTCTTGGGA
>Ga0118677_10002718_pt1 | contig 34955 bp, 34 predicted proteins | sample AliMusrvi5mmetaG_FD_86154 | JGI IMG/M metagenome (GOLD analysis project Ga0118677, IMG submission 86154)
GTTAAAACATTTTTTAAATTTGTTTTTGCTATAATTACACTCTTCATAAAAAGAAACCCCATTATTAAATTTATTATTTTTATGAAAGCTACCTAAACAAGGGATTCTTATGGAAAAAATTTTAGATATCGTAGATGCTATTGCTCACGAAAAAGGTCTTCAACCTGCAAATGTGCTTGAAGCACTCAAAACAGCTTTTGTACAAACTGCTAAACGCGTTATAAATCACAAATTCACTTTTGAAGCAGACATTGACACTAAAACGAAAAAAATGCACCTTTATCAAACGATCATTGTCGTGCCAGATGAGGATAAAAGATTAGAAGACGAAGAACTTAGCGGCGGATTTATCTCTTTAAGTGACGCCCTTAAACTTGATGAAGATGCTGAACTTGAAGATCAACTTCAAATCGACCACGCTCTTGAAGATTACGGCAGAACTGCGGCGGGAAAACTTCACAACGAGATCGAGTACCATATCCAGAGACTTGTAGAAAATGAACTTTACAGCAAATATAACTCTAAAATAGGTACTATCGTCACAGGTCGCGTGACACTTGTAGATAGTGACCAAAACACTTATATTGATATAGATGAAGTTCGTGCAATTTTGCCTATGAAAAGCCGTATTAAGGGTGAAAAATTCAAAGTTGGAGATCTCCTTAAAGCTCTTGTTCGTCGTGTAAATATCGACAAAACAAACGGTATCCAAATCGAGCTTTCACGTACATCTCCAAAATTCTTAGAGCAACTTTTAGCTATGGAAGTTCCTGAGATCGCTGATGGAATCGTTATCGTTGAAAAATCAGCTCGTATTCCAGGCGATCGTGCAAAAATCGCACTAATGAGTATGCATCCTCAAGTTGATGCGGTTGGTGCAACAGTCGGAGTTCGCGGTGTTCGTATCAACGCTGTGAGTGAAGAGCTTATGGGTGAAAATATTGACTGTATCGAGTACACGACGATTCCTGAACTCTTCGTAGCACGTGTTATGAGTCCGGCTATCATCTCTCATATCGAAATAGTAAGAAATGAAAAAGGTGAAGCTGAGAAAGCTATCATCACTCTTCCAGCTGACCAAAAAAGTAAAGCAATCGGAAAAAGCGGTATCAATATCCGCCTTGCTTCTATGCTTACAGGTATGGCTATAGAGCTTGTTGAAAGCGGAACATCAGCTACTGCTGAAGGGATAGAAGTAGAGCAAAAAGATGGTGTTGACGCACTTCAAGCGCTCTTTAGCTAAATCATCAACAGATATAAATGCAATAACTCCTTACATGTAAGCTTTTACATGTAAGAGCTTCTTCTATATAAAACCTCTTATTCTTCCTGCATATCTTTTTTCTTGAAATAGTTTTGATGTATAATCATATCCACGAGGTGAGATTATGAATAAGCAAAAAATCATTATTGTCGGTGCAGGATATGGTGGTATCAAAGCATTAATACAGCTCTCTACATGTAAAGATATCGAACTCTTACTTATCGACAAAAACTCTTACCACTATCTTCAAACAGATGTTTATGATTACATCGCCAGCCAGATCACTCTCTCAGATATCGCCATCGATCTTTATACTTTTTGTTCCAGTTTTTCTAATGTGACTTTTATCCATGAAGAGGTGTTGCGCATCGATTTTACCAATAATAAGGTCGTGACAAACTCTAACCGTTACATGTATGACTTTCTTATACTCTCAAGCGGTGGACAAACGCTTATACCCAGCTCCATTGAGGGATTACGAGAAAATTTCCATAGCATCAAATCTCTCGAAAATGCTCTGCTTTTTAAACAAAAATTTGAATATTTTATCTATAAAAAAATAGAAAATGAAGGAAAGTGCTCACTTGATTCAAACTTCAACATCGTTATCGCGGGCAGTGGACTAAGTGGCGTAGAAATTGCCGCTGAGATGGCAAACTATGCACGAGAGTTTTTCAAAGATACGGGCTACTTATGTTCTGGTATCAGTATCACACTTGTAAGTTCAACCCAGACACTCCTTGCTTCTAACTCACTATTTATGCAAGAAAATGCCGAGGTAAGATTAAACCAACTCGAAATCAAGATTATCAAAAAAGCTCGCGTTGTAAAAGTCAGTGAAGATACCCTCTGGCTCAACAATGGAGAAAAACTCGCGATGAATTTTCTTATCTGGACAGCTGGAATCACTCCAAGCGATCTGATTTTAAAGATGCAGGTGGCAAAAAATAAAAAAGAGCAACTTGAAGTTGATCAGTTTTTCAGACTTGTAGAGCATAAAAATGTTTTTGCCATCGGCGATAATGCAGCTTTATTTGATCCTCTAAGCAAAAAACCTCTACCGCCAACAGCGCAAACTGCAGAACTGAGTGCTGATTATGTTTCTTACAATATCAAAAGAATTCTCTCAAATCATGAACCTAAAATAAAAAGTATCAGGATTAAAGGATTTTTTACATCTCTTGGGGGTAAATATGGATGCGGAGAGCTTTTAGATTTTGTGAAAATCCAAGGATTTAAAGCCTATTGCTTCAAAAAAATGATAGAAATTTTCTACAGAAAACCTCTGCAAAAAAGATGTAAAGAGGGACTTAAAAAGATAAAAGAATCCTAAGAACGTTTTGCGTATGGATTGAGTTTGAGCAAGATCATATCTGCGATCATATTTCCAAAAAGTGTTAAAAATGCTGTAATCATCAAAATCCCCATTATGACGGGATAATCCCGACTCATAGCACTGAGATAAAAAAATCTTCCCATCCCATCAATCCCAAAGATCGATTCCAAAATCACACTTCCACCTATAAGCCCAGGAAGAGAAAGCCCTAGAAGTGTCACAACGGGAGGCAAAAGATTTGGCAAAATGTAACGTCTGAGGATTACTTTCTCGTCTAGCCCTCTCGCTTTTGCAAAGAAATAGTAGTCACTTTTGAGTATCTCTAAAGTCAAAGAACGGATATAAATAACCATACTCCCGACTCCTACAAATACCATGACTCCAATTGGTAAAACAAGATGCCAAGCCATATCAAGATAATTTGCAACTCCCTCTTTTGGTTCTATAGAGTGTAGTCCAGAAAAGGGAAACCAGCCAAGATTGACGCTAAAAAGGATGATAAACAAAAGTGCGAGATAAAAAGAGGGCATAGAAAAAGAAAACAGAGAAAACTGGCGAATGAGATGATCGCTCTTTTTCCCATTATGCACTGCCGCTTTTACACCAAGAGCGATAGATAAGACAAACACAGCGATCAAAGAGATAAAATTCATAAAAAGTGTTACGGGAATCCGTTTTATAATCTCTGTACTTACATCTTCTCCACTCACAAAAGAGACACCAAAATGAAAGGTAAGCATACTCTTCATCCACTCCAAATACTGCACTAAAAGAGGTTTATCCAAGCCATATACAGCTTTGAGTTTGGCAATCGCCGCTTCTGTCATGTTGGGATTGAGTTCGCCTGCACCTAGAAAACTGTTTGGTGCGATATGAATAGCCAAAAAAGAAACAATAGAGATAAGAAGGAGCATCAAAATCAGATATGCCATTTTTTTCATCAAAAAAATCATAAAAATATTATACTATATTCGTTACAATAAAATTTAGAAAAATCCAGATTGAGGTGCGATGCTCTTAGAACAGTTCAGATCTTTTTATGCCAGACATTATCCAGATGACATGGAGAAGCAGATAGAATACTTCTCCATATTTGGAGGACTTGGGTGGCGCGTCGATATGGACAAGTCTTTAGAAGAACTTATCATCTCAGAAATCCTCGACAACTACGGACATCTTCATAACGAACTCTCAGCTCTTTCACTTGATGAGCCTGAATACGCACGTTTGCTTCATGCATTGGCAACTGGTGACAGACGCTTATTTAAAGCTTTCAATAGAGCCGGACTCAACAATAAAAACGGCGGTGCGGCAGTCGATTATTTACAAAACAATCATATTTTAGAGATGCAGCGTTCACGAGAAAAAGATCCAAGAGAACTCCATCCAAACCAAAAACTGAGGCGCGAAGATGCTCGCCACCGCATTTCACACAAGATGCGTTTCACAAAGCCCTTTATCAGGTTTTGGTTTTACTTTATCTATCCACACTCACGAGAGATCCAGCAAGGGATCTATGAAAATATGCTCAAAAGATTTCAGATACATCAGTACAGTTACACTAGTTTGGTATTTGAGGAACTTTCAGAACTGCTTTTGGATTATTACACACGAGATGATCAAATACTTACCAGTGGAAGCTACTGGGATGCAAATATAGAGATCGACCTGCTTGCCATAACCAAAAGTCAAAAGATCTATGTCGGCGAATGTAAATGGACAAATCATAAGATAAATAAAAAAGAGTTGCACAAACTTATGGATAAATGTACACGCCTTGAGATATCGCCGAGTAAAATTTTGTTTTTTGCAAAACGCGGATTTTCGAAAGAGCTTTTGCAGATGCAAAGCCCAACACTTGCACTTTACAGCGCAGAGGATTTTTCAATACTTCTAAAACACATATCATCCGCTGATATTCGACAAGGCTTTTTTATTCCTAACTAACAACTCTGAGCGCACTGTAAGCTTCTTGGATCATCTGAAATTTCTGCGTATAATGCCCCACCATATTTGGACTGTCATAATAGATGCGATCAGGATGATACACACGAGCGAGTTTTTTGTAGTTTTGTTTTATAAGGTCTTTTGACGCACCGACTGGGCATCCAAGCACGTTATAAAAACCTATCATCTTTTCTATACTCTCATCTTCGTTATCTCCATAATCAAAGATCGAAAAACCACCATAAAGACGCTGCATAAAGTTCGCATCATATCTGTACTGAATCTCATAATGTAAGACATGACGTCTACTTAATGCGCGTTCGAGTCTTTTTTTTGCTTTTGGATGACTCACATCTACCTCTAGTGAACTTTCCGTAGAAGCTTTTATATGCATCCCAAGCTGACTTTTGAGATAACTCATCACCCAAGAGTTTGGATAAAAAAGCGAAATATCTACCGTATATCTATCTCTTGCATAAAGTTCAACGCTTACATGTTGAATCTCTTGCATACTAACTAGCTCTATTTTGATAGGAATATTTGAGAGTTTGAGGAGTGATTTTTTATAAAAAACTTGGCAAAAGTCGTTTATCTCGGCGTAAAAATGGCTGAGTGTATCTAAGAACTGTTTTCTGCTATCAAAGAGTGACTGATCTTTAAATATCAAAACAGCTTTTGGTAAAAAAAGCATATTTTTTGAATGCAAGGTTAAAAACTCCCGCATCCAGCTTTGATTGAGGGTTCTAAAATTGGTACGAATCAAGATAAGGTTGTTCTGCAGTACAACTTCCATCATGCCCTCCATTTAGATTTATTGAGCAAGTCTAGCAAAAAGAGTTCCAGCCTTTTTTATGTTTACACCCGCAGAGTAACTCGCATGTAGAACTACTCACTCAAAGAAAACAGATTCCAAATAAAGAGTAAACCGTTAGTTAATCGTAACCGTTGTGTAATCATCACACTTTAAAATGTCGGCAACAAAAACAGGAGAAAACGTAAACATGAAAAAAATCGTATTATCAACGTTAGTTGCATTATCAATCGCTACAGTTGCATCTGCTTCAGATGTTAAATTATACCAAGACGCAAATGGTCAAGTATTTACTTCTGCGGCTGATGGTCGTACAGAAATCTCTACATCATCATCAAATGTTTCAGTAGATTCTATGACTAAAAAACTTGATTTCAGCATGTTGGCTTACATTGGTTATGATAACTTTGATTATAGAGATAACAAAGCACCTTCTGCTAAAGCTGATAACAGCCAATTTGAGCTTAGACGTATGTATTTCCAAGTAAAAGCACACTTACTTGAAGATCCAAAAAGTTACTTCCGTATCACACTCGATGAAAATAACAATGCTGGATATTATGATATGAATATCAAATATGCATACCTTTTCCTAAACAATATTTTACCATTCACAGATGTTGAAATCGGTCAAGCACATACAACTTTACTAGATTATGAAGAAAGTCATGCTTGGGCATACCGTTCAATAGATCACGTATTTACTGAGCAAAACAATGCTGGTAAATTAAATGCTTCAGGTGATAGAGGTGTTGATCTTAAAACAAATACTAAATATTTCTCAAGCGAAATCGGTGTTTATAATGGTGAAGGTTACCACGCTAATCAAACAAATATAACTAGAAACAGCATGGGTATGGATTACGAGGGAAGACTTACTCTTCACGCATTAGGAACTGGTACTGACTATAACACAAAACATACATACTTTGATGTTTCTTTAGTAGGTAAAGACAACACTAAAGGTAATGCAAACGGAACTGACATCCAATATGTTGGTGTACACTCTGTATTCAATATGGAAAATTTCTTAATTGCAGGTCAATATATTTCAGCTCCAGATACTGATAAAACTTCTGCAGTTTCAGGTCATTCAGGTAGCGGTTACAGTGTCAATGTAGAGGGACGTATGGGCGAAAAAGATCAATACCATGCATTTGCTCGTTACGACAAATGGACTCCAGAAGTACTATCTGGCGCAACAAAAAATGACGATCGTACTTATATTGTAGGTGCTGCTTGGGATATGAACAAAAATGTTCAATGGGTAGCAAACGTTATCACAACTGACAACCAACACAATGCTACAAACGTAAATGGTGATATAAAACCAAACGGCAACGAGTATATGCTAACTGCACAAGTACAATTCTAATCTCTCTTTCTCAAATGTGACTTCGTCACATTTGAATCCTCTTTTTTATTTTAAACATCCACCAACTTCTTTACATGTAAAGCCACTTTTAAACTATCCTTTGTTATTCTAATCTTTCACTAATATAAAATGTGAAATTCAATAATAAAAGGTTATGCTATGTCATTTAAACTACTCAGTCTCGTTACATGTGGTGTATTGCTCTTCAGCGGCTGTGCCACTATGCAAAAAACAGAAGTGCATGATGTGCCGACTGCTTCGGCTCCACAGGTCAGTAAAGCATTACAGATCAAAAAAGAGGAACCTTCTGGGCTTAAAAGAAAAGTCGCAATTGGGCGTTTTTCTGATGAAACTAGATATGGCCAAAGCTTTTTTATCGACAAAAACAATGATAAGATCGGAAAACAAGCTATGGATATCCTCTCAGCCAAGCTTTTTCAGTCTGGCAGATTTATCATGCTTGAACGTGCAGATATGTCAAAAATAGAACAAGAACTCAAGATAAATCACTCTGCACAACTTGACAATTCCGCTGATTATCTTATACTTGGGTCTATCACAGAGTTTGGACGTAAAGAGACAAGCGATGTCGGGATCTTCAGTCGTGTGAAAAAACAAGAGACATTCGCCAAAGTCCATATCCGCATCGTTGACGTTTCTACAGGGCAGATCATCTACTCTGAAGAGGGAAAAGGAACAGCTTACAGTGAAGCTGGAACAGTTATGGGTGTGGGTGCAAAAAGTGCCTATGACGCACAGATCAATGACAAAGCTATCGATGCGGCTATCTCAGATCTGACATCAAACATTATAGAAAATATGCTTGATAAGCCATGGCGTGGATATATCTTAGGCTATGAAGATGGACAACTCATCACATCCGGTGGGAAAAGTCAAAATATCAAGATCGGCGATAAATTTGATGTGTACCAAAAAGGCAAAGAGGTTAAAAATCCTCAGACAAATATGATGATGAGACTTCCAGGTAAAAAACTAGGCTCACTAGAGATCACGGCAACTATGGGAGATACACCTGAGAGTGAAGTTTCTACAGCTAAAGTCACAAGTGGAAACCTAAGTTCTTACCTTTCTTCAAAAGATTTCTCTGGACTTTATATACAAATAGGAGATAAAAAATGAGAGTTATATTATTAATAGTAGCTTTGCTACTACTAATCGGTCTTAGCGGATGTGGATATAAAGAAGGTGTGGCAACGGGAGATCAAAAATCTTATCTTTACTTTAACGGGAATGTGAGTGATGTCAAAGTATCCGTCGATGGCGGGGCGCAGTTTGACGTCAAATCTGGACGCGACAATCAGTACGAGGTCAAACCCGGAAAACATGTGGTCACCGTGTATAGAAACAATGAAATCATCGTCAATAGAGAAATATTTTTAGGTGATGGAATCGCTAAAGAGATGGAAGTGAAATAATGAAGCTATCAAATAAGCTGACTCTTATCACTTCTGCAGTTATGATGATACTGATCTCTGGATGTTCAAGCCAGCCAAAACCACTGTATAACTATGAAGATTATAGTGACAGCTATTATCACTACAAAAAAAATGCGGGTGAACAATCTGCTTTAGAATATAAACAAAATTTAGAAAAAGCGATAGATAATGCCAAGGACAGTAGTTCGGGAAGAGTCGCTCCTGGTTTATACGCTGATCTTGGTTATACCTACCTCAAAAGTGGGAATAACCAAAAAGCTATAGAATACTTCACAAAAGAAAAAACAATCTATCCCGAATCTGCCCATTTTATGGATCGCATGATTCAAAAAATCCACGCACAAGAGGGAGATAAAAAATGAGATTTCAAAATCTAACTGCCCTTAGCGCACTGCTTCTCACCCTTTTTCTCTTTAGTGGCTGTGGACCTGCAACCATCTCAAAAGGTGCTGCTTATCCTAAGATGTATGACCAAAAACCAAGATCTCTTTTAATCCTTCCTCCGATGAATGAAAGCACCGACGCCGAGGCAAAAGAGTACTACATGACAACGGTCGAAATGCCTTTTGCACAGCTGGGATATTATACTTTCCCTGTTGAAATGGTCAGCGACGTTATGAAGCAAGAAGGTGTCTATGATACGGAACTTCTTTATAATCTACCAATGAACAAATTTCAAGAGTATTTTGGAGCAGATGCCGTTCTTTTTACAGAGATCAAAAAATGGAATGTCTCATATATGGTTCTAGCATCTAATCTTACTGTTTCTATTGAATCAAAAATAGTCTCAACTAAAACATCAGAAGTACTATGGCAACACAGTGGAACTGTCGTAGTAGACTTGAGTGGCGGAAATAACAATGGTGGCGGTATCGCTGGCTTATTGATACAAGTAGTTGCAACTGCTGTAAGCACAGCGGCGGCTGACTATGTAAAATATGCAAGGGTTGCAAATATGAGATTAGTTTCAACGCTTCCTGTTGGGCCGTATCACGCACTTTATCTGCAAGATCAAGATGCACAGCTAACACAATAAAAATAAATTCTCTCCTCCCGCTCATGCGGGAGACTTTAACTATTTACCAAATCCCCATAACACTCAGGACGTCTATCGCGGATAAGTCCCCAATAGTGCTGAAACTCTCTATTTTTTTCTAAGTCATACTCAGCGTAAAGTATCTCTTCTTTGTCACGACTTGCTTCTGCGATCTTTGCGCCCGATGCATCTGTCATAAATGAGCTTCCAAAGAAGTTGAGACTACAACTCTCTCCCTGCTCTTGCCCATATCTGTTGGCGGCGATGACAGGCACGATATTTGTCGAAGCGTGTCCCATCTGAACTCTCTGCCAGTGATCTTTTGAATCTACATGTATCTCTGGTTCACTTCCAATGGCTGTGGGATAAAAGATTAGTTCTGCTCCTTTGAGTGTCAAAGCACGAGCCGTCTCACAGAACCACTGATCCCAGCAGATACCCGCACCAATGCGTCCATAAGCTGTATCCCACACTTTAAAACCACTGTCTCCTGGTTTAAAGTAAAACTTTTCTTCATATCCTGGGCCATCTGGAATATGTGTCTTACGATAGTTTTCAAGTTCACGACCATCGGCATCCATAACGACTAAAGAGTTAAAATATTCCTTATTGCTCTTTTCAAAATAACTTACCAAGATCACTACTTCAAGCTCTTTTGCCAAAGAGGAAAATGTTTTTAAAAGGGGATGACCTTCTCTCTCCTGTGCCCAAGAAAAATATTTTTCATCTATATCTTTACAGAAATATAAGCCCTCAAAGAGTTCTGGCAGCAAGATAATATTTGCTCCCTCTGCCGCGGCTTCCTTTGAAAGTCTTAGGGCTTTATGCACATTTTGGCTTTTATCTTCGCCCATGCTCATCTGAATAGCAGCAACTTTTACCATTGAAATCTCCTTACATGTAAAGCACTGTAAATATAAGCAAAATAATATTATAAAAAAGCTATCAAAAGCGTTAAATCAGCTCTTTATAAAACTCATATTTTTTTTCTTTATTTTTTTTGACTATATACATAGCCTTATCGGCATTATTTAAAAGTATTGTTCGAGTTTCTCCATCTTCAGGGTAGATACTCACGCCTATACTCAAAGAGGGTGTAAGTGAGTGTTCATAAATTGTAAAAGCTTGTTCTACATGAAAAAGGATCTTTTTTACTATATTTAAAGCATCTTGCGCGTTAGTTAATTCCGTTAAAATAATTGCAAATTCATCACCACCAAGCCTCGAAACGGTATCTTCCTCTCTTATACATGAAGTCAAACGCTTTGCGACTTCAATTAAGAGGTGATCTCCTATCTCATGCCCTAACCTATCATTAACCTCTTTAAAATGATTCAAATCTATAAATAACACACCGACTCTATTATGATATCTTTTTGCTATTTGGAGAGCTTTATCTAAATTGTTATTAAAGCTCATTCTGTTTGCAAGTGATGTCAAGGGATCGTGAGTTGCAAGATGAGCCAATTGAAGTTCATACTTCTTGCGATCACTGATATCTGAGAACACAGACACATAGCCGCTAACCAACCCCTCATCATTTTTTACAGCGGTTATACTTTGTAATGTTGTGAAATACTCGCCATTTTTACGTTTGTTTGTAATTTCTCCATACCATGTACCCTTGGTATCAATAATATTCCACATCTTTTTATAAAAATTTTCATCATGAATACCTGATTGTAAAAAACGGGGATTTTTTCCAAGAACCTCTTGAGAAGTAAAACCCGTGACTTTTGTAAATGTACCGTTCACTCTTATGATATTATTTTTTGCATCTGCTATCACGATGCCTTCATGCGTATGTTCAAAGACAAGAGATGCTTCTTGCAGTGCCATTTCAAAACGTTTTTTTTCAGTAATATCTTCTATGCTTGACCAAATATATTTTTTTCCATCGTATTTCAATAAACACCCAGAGAGTCTAACATTGACTATATGTCCATCTTTATGTATATACTCTTTTTCATATGGTCCATAACGATTTTCCTGCGCAAGTGACATTAACTGTTGTTGTTCTTGACTTGCGTATTTCAAGGGTGTAAGATCCCAATATGACATTTTTAAAATTTCATCAAGTTCATACCCGATCAAGTGTACACACGCAGGATTAACATCCAATATATTGCCGTCCATATCTGTCAACATAAGACCAATAGACGATTTATTAAACAGTGTACGATTGTATAATCTACTTTTTTCAAGCGCATTAAGAAGAGGATGAGTAAAAAATATAACGACAAAACCACCTACAGTCATAACTATAATACTAATAAAAAATCCAACTATTGCCGCTTGCTTATATGGAGCCTGAATCTCTGCTAAATCTATTTTTGCGACGATTCCCCATTTAAAATGCTCGATCGGTGTATACGCTGCAAGGACTTCCGTACCGCGATAATCTAGCCCGATGATCGTCCCCGTTTCACCTTTTAGTGCCATACGCATCGGCGCAGCCAATTGAGAATCAATCGGTACAAAATTTACTTTACCCGTTTCATTATGACGATGACTCAGTAAAAATGCTATTTTGTTGTTATCAAGCGTTCCTAAAGTATATTCACCGGTCTCTCCAAAACCTACAAACTTTTTATGTGCATATGTAAGCTTCTCTAAAATCTCTATTTTGGCTTGTGATATTGTATCTGCAGGAGAGTGGATATGATCCATTTGAATCTGATAATCGATCATCATATCGATCATCACGGCTTGACTATTAACAATCTCAGTTAAACGTTTTTTTTGCTGCTCAAGCCCTATCTTGTATAAACCGTAAATAGAAGCATTGGTCACTATAAGAGCTACCAAAACCATGATTGATATAAGTTGGTAAGGAGCACGCAGTAGTTTTTTATAATTAACATCATCATTTAATTTTTTCATCTGCTTCCCCCAACCAACTTAATTTCAGAAACCTTGGCTAAGTATAACAATTTTTTATATTAGTTGTATAAAAAAACAACATAATATCAAACTTTATTTTTCCCTTAAGATATGATACTTTTAACTATTCCACATCGTCTCTTTTTTTAACAGCTGTTTATTCTTTTTAAAAATCGAATGCATATCATGAAGGATGGATGTCAAAACATCGATGGTATCAAAAGTAAATGCACCTTTATTAAGCATCACACACTCCGCACGGCTCGACATCGCAGCATCCGTGACCTCAGCGCGGCTTGGCAGATTGTTTTTCATCTTACTTTCTAACACCTGTGTCGCCCAGATAACTGGTACATGCGCCGCATCACAGATATCTAAAAGTGCTTCTTGGATATGTGGAAGATTTTCAAATCCCACTTCTATAGCCAAATCGCCACGTGCTATCATCACGCCGCTGTTTTTGGATTTTAAAAGTTGCTTTAAGATACTTGGCATATTTGCCACTGCCTGTTTCGTCTCTATCTTCGCGATGATTCCTATATCTTCTCTGTTGTGAATTTTTAGCAGATCTTGAAGCTCTTTGATATCTTGTGCGCTTTGACAAAATGAGATACTCAGACTATCTGCAAAGCCGATCACTTCAAGTAAATTGTCTTTATCAAGCTCAGTGAGAGCGGATGTTTTTATGTAACTGCTTGGAAAGTTGATCCCTTTTTCTTCTTTGATGAGTACGCCATTTTCTCTGGCTAAGATAACCTTACATGTAATCTCATTCTCACCCATCTCTACAACTTCTAAGCCCAATTTTCCATCATCGATAAAGACTTTGTCGCCTAACTTGACATATTCAAGTATTCCATCACTTCCACAAGCTATCAACGCAGCTTCAATGCTCTTGCCATTTTCATCTTTTTTGCCTGCTCTTCCAAAAAGATCTTTTTGCGTGATCCTCACAAGATCATTAAGAAAAACGCGGATCGGTTCACTCTGTGTTTGAAGATTTTTAATACAGCTCTCTTTTTTCTTATGAATTAAGAGACTTTTTGTATCTAAAAAAAGTTTTTTTTCTATCATACATTTTGCAATATGTTTATAAGTATCGATCACACGGATTATTGCCGTCTTTTTATTCATATCATATGCCTGGATTAAAGAACCCTCTTGCAATGATTTGAAAAAATGTTTATCCACCACGATTTGTGCAGGAAATTTTTGCAAAGTTTTTGGGTCTAATACTTCGGGTCTGCTCTCTTCGTCTTTGTAACAAAGCCAGATCTCTTTTGAAGTTTTATTACTGCCTACTTCAAGGGGAAGATCTATCTTTCTGATCTTTCCTGTACGGATCTTTGGACCTGCGAGATCAACAAAGATCTTCATCTTTTCATACTTTTCTTTATGTTCATTTTCAGATGTGATATTATCTGCCATCTCTTTCCAAATTTGTGGCGTGTCATGAGCGGTATTGATACGAAATATATCTACATGAGAAGTTGCAAGTTTTCGTATCAATTTTCCCTCATCCTCTGTCGCATTTGATGGCAGCGTTATCATCAAAGAGGTTTTTTGACGACTCATTTTCGAGCTTGATTTTCCGCCAAAAAGTGCTTTTGCATTGTCTGATGCAATATTAATAGCATCTTGAATAAAAAGATGATGAAACTCTTCCATCAACTCATTAGAGATCTCTTCATAGCCCAAAGAACAGCACAACTGATCATGCAAAGTGTCGATGCTCGCCGCCACATGCGAATAAGAACGTCCAAGCGAAGAGAGAGAAAGTAAAGAAAGTTTTTCCTGCAGTTTCGTATAGTCATCACTTCTGAGTTTAAGATATTGATTTAAATTTAAAAGACTCTTATAGCGCGGCTCATTCGTATCTGTTTCATTACGAACCTCAAGCAAACTTATACGCAGTTTTTGTAACTCATCATACACTGATTGCATCAACTCTCTATCTAACATCACATCCTCCAAAATAGGTAAATCTTAACTATTCTAGCATAAGCAGGATACGCTTTGATAACATTAAATTGGCTATAATTACTGCACATACTCAAATAAATATGTATACTATCAAAAAAGATAATGGCAGACTCATGCCATAATAAAAAGGATTACTCATGGATGAACTCACTCAAGCTTTTTCGATCGCACTTATGGATCCTCTGACGATACTAAGTAACAAACTCACTTCAGAGCTACCAAACATTGCAGCCGCACTCGTGACCTTGATCATAGGCTATTTTATAGCAAAAACTGTTGCATATCTTGTACTGCGTTTTATTGAAAAAACACGTCTTGAACAGATCGTAGCACAGAGTGGATTCCTCAAGTTTTTCAATATTACAGAAAAACTTAGCTTTGCAGTGTTCTTCTCTAAACTTTCGTTTTATATTTTAATGATAACTTTTGTTATGTCAGCAGCGGAAATGCTTCATCTCAATGTTATGGCAGACTCGTTAAAAGTAATCTTACTTTATCTACCAAATGTATTTGCTTCACTTCTTGTACTCCTTTTTGGTTTTTACATTGCCAATATTGCAAAAAATGTGATCATCAATGGTGCAAAAGGGATGAATATTGATTATGCTGCCCCTCTTGGAAAAACAGCTTATGGTGTTATCGCAATTATCTCTATCTCTCTTGCTATTGGACAGCTTGGCATCGATACGGAGCTTTTAAATATTGCTGCGGAAATCTTTCTTGTTGCCATCGCTGCATCTTTGGCGCTTTCTCTTGGACTTGGAACAAGAGGCGTTTCTGCACAGTTCATCGCAGGAGCGTATGTTCGTGATATGTATGAGCCTGAGGACAGAGTAGAAGTGGATGGTGTCATTGGAACAGTTTTATATATAGGAAGTGTAAAAACAATTATCGGCACAGATGAGGGACAAGAGATTTCCGTCTCAAATGAACGACTTCTAAAAGCCAAAGTAATCAAAGGTTAAGGGATATATGAACCATTTACAAGAGCATCGCTTTTGGCTTAATGCCAGAGAAATACTACATGCAAGACTGAGCCTCACTGAGGACAAAGCTGAAGACACTGTCATAGATGATCGTATTCGTGGCAATATCAACATGCATGGGAGCAATCTCTGGATTTTGATGTTTGCTATTTTTGTGGCGTCTGTGGGACTTAATGTCAACTCAACGGCTGTAATCATAGGTGCCATGTTAATCTCTCCGCTCATGGGACCGATTATGGGGATCGGCTATGGAGCTGGGATCAATGACTTTGTTTTGATCCGTACCTCTTTTAAAAACCTCGCTATTGCAACACTTATCGCTCTCTTAACCTCAACACTTTATTTTTTAATATCCCCTCTTGATACAGCGCAATCAGAACTCTTAGCACGAACAACACCAACTGCATGGGACGTACTTATAGGCTTTTTCGGTGGACTTGCCGGCATCGTCGGTGTGACTAGAAAAGAGATTAGCAATGTCATCCCTGGTGTTGCTATCGCAACTGCTTTGATGCCACCGCTTTGTACCGCTGGATTTGGACTTGCTACTGGTCACTGGAGCTACTTTTTTGGAGCTTTTTATCTTTATACGATCAACTTTGTTTTTATCGCTCTTTCAGCTTTTTTAGTAGTACGCGCATTTAGTGTCGCAAAGAAAAAATATGTCGATCCCGATATTGCCAAACGAGCACAACGCTATATCATGATCATCGTTATTGCTACGATCTTACCAAGTTCTTATTTGGCATATCAACTTGTCGGTGAAGAAGTTTTTAAAGCACAAGCAACATCTTTTATCAATGCACAAATGAACTTTAAAAATACCAATGTTGCTCAAGTAAAAATCGATACAAAAACGCGTGTGCTTAAAGTATTTCTTATCGGAGATCATATTCCAAAAAATGAACTTAATAACATTAGTGCTCGTCTTAATGATGCTGGTCTTAAAAATACTATTTTAAAAGTCTACCAAAATGGTGAGAGAGAAACACTCAATGTCTCAACTCTCAAAGCAGATATCGTGACAGAGCTCTATAAAAATTCTCAAGTCGTAATTGACAATAAAGATAAGCAAATCTTAACACTCAAAACACAAATTCAAAAGCTTTCTACAAGCCGTGAAAACTTTAAAGAAGTTCCACAAGAACTCGAAACTCTGTTTCCAAATATTAAAAATGTTTTCTTATCTCAAGGCTATGATTTAGAAGCAAAAGATAACAACAAAAGTGAAACGAAACTTATCCTCAATGGTGAGACTCGTAAACGCTTGAGTAAAAAAGAACGCAATCAAATCGAAGAGTGGCTCAAACTACGCATGAAAAACACAAATGTCTCCGTCTATATCCACTAAACGGATATAGAGTGAGATTTTTTCACTGACCTTTTAAACGAGCTGTGAAGCAGGTAGTCCAATATAATACCCTTGCATGTAATCAACGTCCATCCTCTTAACAGTATTAAATAGTTCCTCTTGAAAGACTCTTAAGATACTTACGATCTCATTATGATTTAGAATTTCATATAAAGTATTTTTCAGTGAACTGAGTAAAAAGTCAGCTAGTTAATTTTAAGTGAAAATTTCGCTTATATTTAGAATTTGCAAAGTTAAAATGAGAAGAGTTTAGGTGGTGGCCAATCTCGGAATCGAACCAAGGACACAGTGATTTTCAGTCACTTGCTCTACCGACTGAGCTAATTGGCCATAAATAAAAAAGTGGCTCCGAATACTGGATTCGAACCAGTGGCCAAGTGATTAACAGTCACCTACTCTACCGCTGAGCTAATTCGGAATATTTATGAGCCGCAATTATAGGAAAAACAAACTTAATTGTCAAGATTTGCGACGTTTTCTTTCTACATTCTTCGATAAAATCAAAAACTCAAGATTTCCGACCTTATTAATAACTATATTTTCATTCTCAAGCAGGTTTTTTAATCTTTTTTGACTCTCTTTATCAAAGAGAAGTTCTATATCTTCATAAGTCAAAGGACGTTTATCAAGCGTATTTAAGATCTCTTCATCACTATAAGGGCTTTGACAACTCTCCGCATGTGTACGTGAAGCGATATGGATAGGCAAGGAGGGATCAAAAAGCTTTGAAAGCTCAAAGAGTTCACCATAACATATTCCTTGCACAGGATACGCTGGTGGACGATCTATGGTACCTATATCGATGCGTTCTACATGCGAAAGTTTTTTTAAGACTTCATTGATCGCTTTGACCTCGTCTACGGTATCATTCAATCCATAAACAAAAAGCACTTCGATATACAGCTTGCCAGTAAATTTTTGTGAGAACTCCAATACCTTACATGTAAGCATCTCTATATCGATACCAATATGTGGCCTATCTATCTTTTTGAAAACTTCTAGCGTTACTGCGTCCAAAGAAAGTTTTACTTGATCAAGTTTTAAAAGTGTATGGAAAACTTTTTCATCTATAAGTGTTGCACTATTTGTAAGGATAAGAATCTCTTTATCTTCTTTTATCTTTTGAATTTCATCGATAAGTTCATCAAGATAGGGATAAAGTGTCGGTTCTCCATTTGCAGTAAGAGTAATGACATCGATATTTTTGTGTTCTCTAAGTGCAAATTTCAGATCGTTGATAATAGTCTGCACATCGGTTACGATTACTTGATGATCAACTGTTGCTGAGGGGGAGAGCTCACAATAAAGACAGTCAAAGTTACACTGCTTTATCGCGCTTGAGAGATCGATGCCAAGGGAGTTTCCAAACCGTCTCGAATGGATCGGCCCAAAGATGGTTTTATTTTCCACTTACTCTATGACATTCATTAATAAAGTGTTTCGCATTTTCAACAGGGACATCAGGTAAAATTCCATGGCCCAAGTTAAAGATATGACGTTTTCCGCCCATGATCTCTTGAAGTGCTTCTACACACTCAGTCGTTGATTCTTTTGAGTAAAGACGACATGGTTCCATATTTCCTTGAAGAACATATTTATCACCTAGCTTATCTTTTGCAAATGCCATCGGCGTTGACCAGTCCACACCAAAAACATCAAAGTTTCCATACACTTTATCTAAAAATGCAGGAACACCTTTTGGGAACATGATGATTGGAATATGTGGATATTTTCCTTTGAGATAATCAGCGATCTCGACCATATATTTCCAAGAAAATTCATCATATTTTGAAGGCTCAATAGCTGCTGCCCAAGAGTCAAATATCTGAACAACATCGATCCCTGCTTGAATCTGTTTTTCCATATAAAGCTTCACAACTTCAGTCACTTTTGCAAGGATTTTATGAAGTAATTCAGGGTTTGAGTACATCATCTTTTTACAGATATTGTACGTTTTTGTTCCCTCTCCTTCTATCATATAAGTCGCTAACGTCCAAGGCGCACCCGTAAAACCGATAAGCGCTTTATCTTCAGCCAACTGCTCTTTGATAAGCTTGATTGTATCATATACATAAGTTAGTTTTGAAGCAGCTGCTTCTCCGCCGATGAGTCTGTCTAAATCTGCTTCATCTCTCACGGGATCAGAAAATTTCGGGCCCTCACCTTTTACAAAAGAAAGATCCATTCCCATCTCATCTGGAATAACTAAGATATCACTAAAAAGTATCGCAGCATCTACACCGACAATATCCACAGGCTGAAGAGATACTTCACACGCTTTTTTCGGATCATGACAAAGGTTTAAAAAGTCACCTGCTTGCGCGCGGACTTCCATATATTCTGGCAAATAACGACCAGCTTGTCTCATCATCCATACAGGAGTGTAAGGTGTCTCTTTTCCAAAACACGCGTCTACAAATATTTTATTCATAAATATGTCCTTAATTTTATTAGATCAATTTTTAATCGTGATGTCCGACTTTACTTAGAAAGTATAAGCCTACACTTATCGCCGTAACTGAAAGTGCAAGATATAACATCTCTAATGCTCCATGATACTCAGTATGTCCAACTCTTTGAAAAAAGGTAACAACCAAAACCATTACAATAACTTTAGAAATCTTATCTTTCAGCTGATCAAGTGAGTGGATAGCAAGTATCTTGTTGTCTCCATCATCCTCTTTTGCAACATCAATATCAGAAATAAAGAGCTCATACAAACCAAACGAAAACAAAAGCATCACAACGCCGATAAGATAAAGATCCACAGCGCCAATAATACCACCGACAACATCTTCATGAAAGCTTTCTACATGCTCATGGTTATAGTAAGTCCAAAAAACTTTTTCTGCCGTATCATAAACATCAAAACTCGCTACCGCGAAAAGAACTCCAGCCCCGACAAGACCAAAAATAACGGCAAGAAGGATGATAAATCTCGTACTCCATAAACCGCTTTCAAATATTTTTTCTAACATTATTTCGCCTCTTGCATCTCTACCCATTTTTGGGCTATGCGCACTGCATTTGTAGCCGCACCTACTCTTAAATTGTCCGCTACTATAAACATGTGAAGCATATTTTCATCAAAAAGATCGTTTCTAATACGTCCGACAAAAGTTTCATTTTGATCCATACTCAAAATCGGCATCGGATAAACACTCTCACTCGGAGTATCTAAAACAATAATATTTGGAGCTTTTGCAAGAATCTCTCTTGCTGCGTCTGCTTGAACTTTATTTTCAAATGTCAAAGTAAGTGATTCTGCATGTCCACGAAGAGTCGGTACACGAACACAAGTCGCACTTAAAGCAATATTTTTGTGCATGATCTTTGTTGTTTCATTGACCATTTTGAGTTCCTCTTTTGTGTATCCATTCTCAGTAAATGAATCGATCTGAGGAATGACATTGAGAGCTATCTGGTGAGGAAACTTTGTATGCTCCGCTTCATCAAGTTTGAATGCAAAAAATGATTGCATCTGGTTGACTAACTCTTCCATCGCGGATTTACCTGCGCCTGAAGTTGCTTGATATGTTGCAACATCAACGCGTTTGAGTCCATAAGCATCATCTAAAGGCTTCAATGCTTGAACCATTTGAATTGTTGAACAGTTAGGATTTGCGATAACCCCTGTTTTTTCCCAAAGCGCGATATCTTCAGGATTTACTTCAGGAACAACAAGAGGAACATCTTTGTCCATTCTGAAGTGACTTGTGTTATCCACAACAACTGCGCCAGCTTTTACAGCAAAAGGAGCAAATTTTGCAGAAACATTTCCGCCGGCACTAAAAAGTGCTATCTGAATATTTTCTTCTTCAAAAATAGTTTCAGTAAGCTCTTTGATCGCAAGATCTTTGCCGTTAAATTCAACACTTTTGCCAAGGCTTCTTGCACTTGCCAAAGGAACGAGCTTTGCCAAAGGAAAATCGATCTCTTCTAAAACTCTTAAAATTTCTTCTCCAACAGCACCATTTGCGCCTACAACTGCAACATTATATTTACTCATATTTTTCTCTCCAAAATAATTTAATTTATCGTAATCCACGACTCTCTAAAAAAAGAGATTCAGGGGTTATCTCATCGCCATCGCTTAGTATAACCGCTCTTTGTACAACAGAGATAAGCTCTCTAATATTTCCCGGCCAGCCATAGTCAAAAAGTTGTTGCTGCGCGTCTTTTGAAAATGCTTTTTGGGCAAATCCATATTCCTGACAGCTTTGAACAAGAATATTGTGTGCTATTGGCAACACCTCTTCTCTTCGCTCTCTCAAAGGCGGAATATTTAAAGGGATCGTATTTAGACGGTAGTAAAGATCTTCTCTAAACTCACCATTTTTTATCTTATCATTTAAGTTGGCATTTGTCGCCGATATTATACGAATATCTATCTTAATAGATTTGGAAGAACCAAGGCGTCTGACCTCTTTTTCTTGCAAAGCGCGAAGAATCTTTGCTTGAACACCATAAGGCATCTCAGCGATTTCATCTAAAAAAAGTGTTCCGCCGTTGGCATTTTCAAAATGCCCAGCTTTCGCTTCAGTTGCATCCGTAAAAGCACCCTTCTCATATCCAAAAAGTTCACTCTCAATTAAGTTATCTGGAATTGCCGCCATATTGATAGCGACGAACTCTTTTTTAGCTCTTAAAGAGTTGCCATGGATATATTTTGCAAATACCTCTTTGCCAACACCACTTTCGCCCAAAAGAAGTATCGTCGCATCTGTTTTTGCCGCTTTGTCCGTAATAGATAATACCCGAGTAAGAGCTTCAGATTTTGCTAAAAAAGCGCTTGGTGCAATTGATTTTCCAATGATTCCCGTTTTTTTTACCACTTTTGAAACTTCATCGGCACGCTTAATAGCTTTGATCAAAGTATCTATTTCAAAGGGTTTAAGTAAAAAATCCTTGACCCCAAGCTGAATAGATTCTATAGCTCTTTGCAGTGTTGCATTACCGGTCATAATGATCACTTCATATTTGCCATTTAAAGCTTTTACAAACTCAATTCCATCCATTCCTGGCATATTAATATCTGTAATAATAAGCTCAAAACTCTCATCAAGTGCCCTAAGAGCATCTTTTGGATTTTTAAAAGTTTTTATCTCAAACTCTTTATACTCATCCATTGCTATCTCTAAAGATTTACGCATATTGATATCATCTTCAACGATGGCAATTTTCATCATAAACCTCACTTTTTCAATGTTTGAAACTACTCTTTAAAAGGGGCTATTTTAACTAAATTATCATTAAACTCGACTGTAAAGCAGGTGGGCTTGAGGGTGACGGTGGTGAGTGAACTACTCATACCATTGGAAAGTGAATCAAAATTTCTTACATGTAAACTGAGTGTGTTGATATATGTAAAGAATTCGTCATCATGAGATAAAATTATTTTTTTGAGATCTTTGGTATCATTTGATAAAGGAAGATAAAGAGGAGAACCCACATGATGCCCCCTACAAGGAGTCATCGTTTTGGATATATCCAAACTGTCATTTAAGAGTGTCGCATCTTCGACAGCGTAGCGATAAGAGATAATATACTCGTCACCGCTAAGATAGCTAAAGCAGAATATTAACGCGCAAATTGAGCGTAAGAAAGTACTATTTCCATCTCTACTTCGCACAGACCCTCTTTAAAGCTTGTTTCAACCACATTTGCATTACGGATCGTAGCATCTACAGATGTACGTACAGTCGAACGTTGCATCATCATATTATTGATTGTGTCTTGTCCCTCTACTCTTACACCTTTTACTTTTTCAGCAATCTGGCGGTATCCATCAGCAATAGCTGCACGTTTTGCTAGTGCATATGCTTGTGCTGGTGATGATGTATTGAGTGGAGAAACACCTTCACCAACAACGCTGATACGGATTTCATGCGTTGGAGAAACTTCATTTACAAGTACATTATCTCTTATCACATCATTAGGATCAACAGGAGCTTTCATACATGTAGTAGTGCGATTAGCATCTACTCCTTTTGTACAGTGTACATCATTTGCGTACACTGAAACTGACATCAGTAGTGCCGCTAAAACGAGAGAATATTTCATTACATTTATCCTTAAAAGCAAGTTAGTTGAAACAGTTTAAGCATAAACTATTCCAATTCTAAAGTTCCACTCTCTTCGCCTTCAAACTCTTCATCCTCTTCCTCTTTTGGACAGCGTGAAATACTTGCTACATCATCACCTTTGATGATATAAACACCACTTGTATTTCTTGAAGATTTTGAGATCGTCTGCATATCAACACGAATCATTTTACCACCTACAGTAAGCGCCATCATATCCATGTTTTCATCTACCATTAGACATCCAACTACATTGATACCTGTTTTTTGGTTGAGTTTCATAGCAATTACACCAGAACCACCACGGTTAGTTAAGCGGTATTCTCCAGCATCAGTTCGTTTACCGATACCTTTTTCACTGACCATTAAGATCTCTTGCTCATCGTTATCAATCACATTTGCATCGACAACTTTATCACTATCTATTTTAAATTTGATACCTCTAACACCGCGAGTTGAACGACCTTGTTCACGAGTTTTTTCTATATCAAACTTGATACACTGTGCTTTTTGCGTTACGATAAAGAGATATTTTGTCTCTTTTGTTGCTATCTTAGCAACGATTAAAGCATCGTCATCATCAAGGACGATAGCTCTAACACCATTACTTCTGATATTTGAAAACTCAGATAGGTTAGTACGTTTTACGATACCTTTTTCTGTAAAGAATGTAAGAGATTTATCTTCACTAAAATCTGTTGTTGGAAGGATAGAACGGATATTTTCATCAGCGACAAGGTTCAATAGGTTAACAACCGCTTTACCTTTTGCAGTACGACTTCCCTCAGGGATCTTATACACTTTTAACCAGTGAAGTTGACCACGGTCTGTTATGAATAGTAAAGTATCATGCGTGTTACATGTAAAGAATTTTTCTATAAAGTCATCTTCATAAATCGTAACAGCTGTTTTACCTTTTCCGCCACGACGCTGTTTCTCATACTGCGCTAGAGGAACACGTTTTATATATCCACGGTGAGTGATCGTAACAACCATCGGCTCGTTAGGAATTAAATCTTCGATATCAATATCATCATAATCATCTTCGATATCTGTACGACGCTCTATAGAATAGAGTTCATAAACCTCATCAAGCTCATCTTTGATAATCCCATGAAGCACTGCCTCACTTTTTAGAATAGACTCTAAATATTCAATTAATGTAGCAAGCTCTCTGAGTTCATTCTCAATTTTTTCAATCTCAAGACCTGTTAAACGTCCGAGTCTCATAGCCACAATACTTGAAGCTTGAATCTCAGAAAAATCAAATTCGCTCACCAAGTTATCTCTTGCTTCCTCTTCACTCTTAGAAGCACGAATAACGCGGATAACATCGTCAATGATATTGATAGCTTTTATAAGCCCTTCTAAGATATGCGCACGTGCTTTTGCTTTTTCTAGGTCAAAAATAGTTCTACGGATGATAACTGTTTTACGATGATTGATAAAATGTTTCAATATCTCTTTGATTCCGAAAATACGAGGTTCTTGGTTCAAAATTGAGAGCATGATAATACCAAATGTCGTTTGCATATTTGTAGATTTATAAAGGTTGTTAAGGACGATTTCGCTCATAGCATCACGTTTGAGCTCAATTACAACGCGGATACCATCACGGTCAGATTCATCACGAATCTCTGAAATACCATCAAGCATTTTGTCTTTTACAAGATTTGCGATAGTCTCGATAAGACGCGCTTTATTAACTTGGTAAGGAAGTTCATCAATCACGATAACGTCTTTGTTTGCTTTTTTCTCTATGTGAGTTTTAGCACGAACTTTGATACGGCCGCGTCCAGTCTCATACGCATCCATAATCCCTTTTTTTCCAAAGATCGTTCCACCTGTTGGAAAATCTGGTGCTTTGATGTATTCCATCAATTCATACAATTCACAATCAGGATTTTCTAGCAAGAGTTTAAGACCGCCAATGATCTCTCTTGGATTGTGTGGAGGAATGTTAGTAGCCATACCAACTGCGATCCCGCTTGAACCGTTGATAAGAAGGTTTGGAACACGTGTTGGAAGAACGTCAGGCTCTTGAGTCGTTCCATCGTAGTTATCGATCATATTGACCGTATTTTTCTCTAAATCTTTAAGTAATTCTCCGGCATATTTTGTCATACGAGCTTCCGTATAACGCATTGCTGCGGCGTTGTCACCATCGATTGAACCGAAGTTTCCTTGTCCATCAACAAGCGGCATACTCATAGAAAAAGGCTGAGCCATACGAACAAGGGCATCATAAACCGCTGTATCACCGTGTGGGTGGTACTGACCAATAACATCACCAACGATACGCGCAGATTTTTTATACTTTGCACCAGCGGAGAGGTTAAGTTTATCCATCGCATAAAGAATACGTCTATGAACAGGTTTAAGACCATCGCGAACATCAGGAAGTGCACGTCCAATAATAACACTCATCGAGTAGTCAAGATAGCTGCTCTGTAATGTGTCTTCTATATTTATGTTTTTGATTTGACTGTTATCTAATAAATCGTTCATCAATAATGCCTAGAAATAATTTTCGCCCATTTTAGCGTAACTACGCTTAATATTGCAAAACTAGGCAGAGTGAAATATTTACGAGGAACAACTTAGTTTCAAGGCCTTAAATTGATGCGGAGTCGCCTTTGTATATCGTGTCAACTCTGGATGCTCATCAAAAGGATTTTGCGCTACATGTAAGAGTTCATTAACTAAAGAAAAATCTCCCTCTTGCGCTTTTTCTATCGCTTCTTGAAGCATATAGTTTTTGAGCACATATCTTGGGTTGGCCTTTTGCATTGTTTCTTTAGATGGGAGCTCTTTTTCGTATACATCAAGCCACTCATTTATACGAGTTCTTGATATGAAAAGTTGTGTTATCTCATCTCTTGTTTCATATTCTCCAAGTGTTCTATAAAAAAGTGTGTAATCAACTGCATCATTTTGCATAATATTTAAAAGCCACTGTATCAGTTTTGAATACTCTTTGCTCGAATCCAATCCAAGTTTTGCACACATCAGCGCGTGATATTTTTGTACAAAAAATGTACTATAAGTTTCCAAAACTTCTTTGCCTTTGTCACTATTTATCAAAGGAGAGAGTGCAGTTAAAAGCATCATCAGATTCCAATACCCAATATTTGGCTGATTTCCAAAACTGTAACGACCCTCTGCGTCCGTATGATTACAGATAAAATCAAAATCATAGTCATCTAAAAATGAGTAAGGACCGTAATCAATAGTAAGTCCGGCGATAGACATATTGTCCGTATTCATAACACCATGCGAAAAACCGACACTCTGCCAGTGAGCCATCAATTCCGCAGTACGTTTTACGATCTCTTCAAACATTAGAAGATAGCAGTTTTCACGTCCGACAAATTCACTGTAACTCTGTTTTAAAACATAATCAGCCAACAGCTGGAGTTTGTCATACTTCTTTTTATAGTAAAAATATTCAAAACTTCCAAAACGTACCCAACTTGAAGAGACCCGTAAAACGATTGCCCCCTTTTCCCATCTCTCTCGCGCCACATTCTCATCACTTCCGATAAGACCGAGTGCTCTGCTTGTAGGTACTCCCAAAGCATGCATCGCCTCGCTCATCAAATATTCTCGGATAGAAGAGCGAAGAACTGCGCGTCCATCGCCCTGTCTTGAGTAGCGCGTAAGTCCTGAACCTTTGAGTTGTAAATGCCAACCATCAAGCTCTCCAAGATTGATCGCTCTGCCGTCTCCAAGTCGTGGCACATAATATCCAAACTGATGCCCTGCGTAACACATCGCAAAGGGCTCACTTCCTTCTAACTTTAGTGTTCCATTTATTAGGTCAATAAACTCTTCACTTTGCAGTTCCTCTTTGCTTACATGTAAGCACTCTGCCAGCGCCTCATTCGCCGATATCAAGAATGGTTTTTTGAGCGGAGTTGGTGCGACTTTATGAAAAAACTCCTCATCGAAGTTTAAATAATCTGTTTTTAGTTGTAATTGTTTTAGTTTCATAGTCGCATTTTTACAAGGATGTCACTTCAATATCACTAAGTATTCCTACATAATAAGAAATTAGCAGTCTTTTTTCAACTGATTAAATTTTAATCATTAAACTGATTTCTATAGTGCAGTCAAGTGATATACTTTTCTCACAAAATTAATTCGCTCATTCGTTGAGTAAAAAGGAAATTTAGATGAAAAAATGGCTTTTGGCAATTTCATTGCTCTTACCCGCTCTTGCTTTTGGAGCTGACGCTCCAAAGATTGATACAGGAAACACAGCGTGGATGATTATGGCAAGTGCTTTGGTACTTCTCATGACACCAGCTGGTCTTGCTCTATTTTACGGCGGTATGACTCGCTCAAAAAACATTCTTAATACTTACTCAATGGTATTTGTAGGTTTTTCAGTTGCATTCATAGTTTGGATAGTTGCAGGTTACTCAGTTGCATTTGGAACAGCGACAGGAGCTATGAACAGCTTTATAGGTGGTTTTGCTAATGTGATGCTTGATGGAATCAAATGGTCAGATTTGACAACTGTCGGTTTCTATCCTCAGTATGTATTTGTGTTCTTCCAAGGGACATTTGCCGCTATTACAGTAGCAATCGCAAGTGGTTCTGTGATAGAACGTATGAAGTTCTCTACTTGGGTTATCTTTGCAGCTATTTGGACAGTTGTTGTTTATGGACCAATTGCTCACATGGTATGGGGTGGCGGATTTCTTATGAAACTGGGTGCACTTGATTTTGCAGGTGGAACAGTTGTTCACATGAACGGTGGTCTTGCTGGTTTAGTACTTGCAATCTTAATCGGTAAAAGAAGTGGATATGCAACAACGGCTATGAAACCAATGAGTGTTATGCTTACAGCACTAGGTGCAGCATTACTATGGTTTGGATGGTATGGATTTAATGCAGGATCTGCATTTGGTGCAAGTACAATCGCGGGTCTAGCGGCTCTTACAACAACTATTGCAACCGCTGTAGCTGCTGTGACTTGGTTAATAATCGAATGGTTAGTATTCAAAAAACCAACTCTTTTAGGTGCAGCTTCAGGTGTTGTTGCTGGTCTTGTAGCGATTACTCCAGCGGCAGGATTTGTAGATGTTAGCGGTGCTATGATGATTGGTATCGGTGGATCTGTAATTGGATTCTTTGGTGTGGCAACACTCAAAAAGATCTTCAAATATGACGATAGCTTAGATGCTTTTGGTATCCACTTCCTTGGTGGTCTATGGGGTGCGATTGCAACAGGTATCTTCGCACTTAACGATAAAGATCTTTTATGGGATGGTCCACTTAAAGCAAGTGGTGATAGACTAGGACAGATTGGTGTACAACTCGAATCTGCAGCAGTTGTTGCAGCGTATACACTTATCGCAACTGTAGTAGTTTACTTCATAGCTTCAGCACTTACAGGTGGCGGACGTGTTGATGAAGAAACAGAAGCAGTCGGTCTTGATGAAGCAGTACACGGTGAACGTGGCTTAAACCTATAATATAAGGATTACAGATGAAAAAATTAGAAGCGGTTATCAAACCATTTAAACTTGAAGATGTAAAAGATGCCTTAGCTGAGATAGGCATCACAGGTATGACGGTTAGCGAAGTAAAAGGTTACGGTCGTCAAAAAGGGCACAGCGAGTTATATCGCGGTGCTGAGTATGTGGTAGATTTTCTACCAAAAGTAAAAATGGAGATGGTTGTAGCAGATGATCAAGTTGACGCTGTTAGCAACGCTATCATCAATGCAGCTAGAACTGGAAAGATCGGCGATGGCAAGATCTTTATCAGTGACATAGACAAGATCATCCGTATTCGTACAGGTGAAACGGATGACGAAGCTATCTAACTGATATTTAACACATAACGAGCAAAGCCCGTAATGTGGCAGGGACATTTGTCCCTACAACCCCCTAAAAAGTGATAGGGTTTTTTGAGTAGTATTTTTAACTTTTCCCTCTCCTCCTCTAAGATTCAAAACGGATGTTTTAAGTCCTAACAGGTTAAATCTACTACTCAAGAAACTCTATAAAATTAAACTCTTGTAAATAACAATAAGCATACAATTGTTACAGACTTTTTTAAAAGGATGAATATGCTTGATTCTCTTTTACTCCGCATTGCTAAAACAGCGATTCTTCACAGCTTTGATCCCAAATATCAGATTGATAAAGCGATGCTAATACAAAAATATCCTTATCTTGAGCAAGAGGCTGCGACATTTGTAACGCTCGATTATGATAAAACGCTTCGCGGATGCATAGGTTCCATCATCGCCCATAGATCCTTGATCGATGATATTATCAGCAATGCTGTATCTGCGGCTTTTCATGATCCAAGATTTTCACCCTTACATGTAAGCGAATTTTCCCATCTTGATCTTGAAGTATCAGTTCTCTCCACTCCAAAAATTTTAGAATATGATAATTTTGATGATCTTCTAACAAAAATAAGACCACATATAGATGGACTAATCCTAAACGACGGAGTTTATCGAGGGACTTTTTTGCCACAGGTTTGGGAGCAATTGCCCCAACCTGTTCAGTTTTTAGAACAGCTAAGCTACAAAGCAGGAGCCAATCCCTCTATCTACAAAGAACATCCGGCCATCTACACCTATACCGTTGATGCAATGCAGGAGAAATTTGATGCAATACTCCCAATATAAAGATGATGAGCATATTGTCTGCCTCTTATGTAAACATTACTGCACCCTCAAAAAAGATGGACACGGGATCTGTGGTATTAACTACAATGTCGATTCACATCTTGTAAACAAGACTTACGGACATCCAAGTGCTTTACATGTAGATCCGATAGAGAAAAAACCACTCTATCATTTTATGCCAAATAGCAAATCTCTTTCACTTGGCACCGTCGGCTGTAACTTCAGATGTCCATTTTGTCAAAACTATTCCATCTCTCAAACTTCTATCGTTGATGAGAGTGTGACTATTACACCCCAAGAGATCGTAGATCTTGCTCTAAAATATGAGTGTCAAAGTATCAGCTACACCTATAATGAACCTACAATCTGGTATCCATACGCAAAAGATATAGGCGTTTTAGCCAAAGCGAAGGGAATTAAAAATGTGTTTGTCTCTAGCGGATATGAATCTCACGAAGTGTTAGAAGATATGCCTTCATGGGTCGATGCGGCAAATATTGATCTTAAAAGCTTCTCGCATGAGTATTATAAAAAAGTTCTCAAGACTAATCTTGATGGCGTTTTAGAGTCACTTATAGAGTTTGCAAAAAGTGATATCTGGCTTGAGATAACTACCCTGCTCATTCCAGGTGTCAATGACTCAGATGAAGAGATAAAGCAGATGGCAGAATTTATAGCAACCAAACTCGGCAAAGAGATCCCTTGGCATTTCAGCGCTTTCCATCCTGATTATAAAATGCAAGAAACTCCAAGCACACCCTTATCAACACTTACTCGCGCACGTGAGATAGCCCATCAATATGGCATCAATTATGTTTATCTTGGAAATGTTCTCAATGATAGTAATACGTATTGTCCTACATGTAAGGTAAAAATCGTTGAGAGAAACGGTTACCAAGCACATATCGTAGGTATTGAAAATAACAGATGCACAAATTGTGGATATGAGATAAAAGGAGTATGGTTATGAAAAGAGAAATGAGTGTTGCCGGAAGCTTTTATCCTGCAGAGAGTAGTGAGATAAAAAGGTATTTTGATCATTTTACAAAACTCTATGATGAACAATTTCAACTTCCACAAATCCATTCTAGAGCCATTATAGTGCCGCATGCAGGATACATCTACTCAGGATATACAGCCAATGTCGCGTATAGAATACTACAACACAGCAACCTACATACACTAGTCATCATCGGACCTTCACACAGACTTGGATTTTATAGAGCAAGTTTATGTGAATTTGAAAGTTATGCAACCCCCTTTGGAAATTTACCAAGTTCAAAAGAACTTGCTACTGAATTAAAACAAAACTTTTCACTGCACTGCCTCCAAGATGCGCACCACGAACACAGTACAGAAGTACAATTTCCCTTTGTAAAATATTACATGAAAGATGTGAAAATTTTGGAGATTGTTTATGGAGAAGTAGATCCAAAAGAGATTTCAAAAATTATCGATTTTGTACTTGAAAAAGATCATGCAGGTATCATTATCAGCACGGATCTCAGCCATTTTCATACTTTACAAGAAGCAAATAAGTTAGACTCAATCTGCGCAAATGCCCTCAAAACACTTGACATACAAGAGCTCTATCAAGGGTGTGAAGCTTGTGGAAAAATAGGTGTAGAAGCGATGATGCAAAGTGCAAAGAGAAAAGGCTTACATGTAGAGTTACTCGATTATCGCACAAGTGCTGATACGACGCAGGATGATCAAAGTGTTGTCGGGTATTTAAGTGCTTGTTTTAGCGGATTTTGATTCTACATTTCAAACTGATGCTAATGTAAAAACCTAAGATTGCTATCATTGCAATTGTATTATGATGAGAGCAAGTAAGAAACTACTCTATGAGGTAGTGAAAAGGAGTCGTTATGCATCGAGTCGTCAAATATTCAAATATTGAAAATGAACTTCCCAATCTAGTAAAAGTATTAAGTGAAGCACTTCAAACTGATTTTTTACAAATACGTTTGATTGACAAAGAGTGTGATAAATATATCAAAGAATGTAGCAACGGTTGTCCTTTAACCGAGGCTACTTACGTTGTGTATTCTCCTCATGTAAAAAAAGAGGATCACCAAAATGAGCTTTTTGTATTTTTAGATGATACTGGCAATATTTTGTGTCATGTAGGTGGACATAATTTAGAGCTATACGGTCTTTTAAAACCTATGAGTAATCTTTCTATCAGTGAAGAGTATAAAAATACGCTCAAGCCGAGATAATGAATTACGCTAACTCTAAAAAATTAGGAGTAAAAATGAGGAACAATGAATTCTTAAATTATTTTTCTTATTGATTGAAGTGGTGCGCCCGAAGGAATTCGAATCCCTGACCGCCGGTACCGCAAGCAAGAATTCTTACATTTCTGAGAGTTCATATTAATATAAAATCCCCTATTTTACGAGATATTAAATTCCTATTAATTCTTTTTACTATATAATAATTCAATTAAAGGTGTCACCCATAGGTGTCACCCATTTTATTGGAGCAGTATTATGGCGATAGATATGAGTGAATTCACAGACGACGTAGAAGCAGGTCTAAAAGCCAACAAAAACTTCACACGATTTTTCTATAGATTCAAAGCGGACGGAACCACCAAGCGTCGCATTTTAGACTACACAAATAAAGATTGGGATAAACGTACTCGTATCGCCAAAGCCAAAGCTGATCTAGCAGCAGAGAAAAATAAGCAAGTCAATACAGGTGTTAACTTTACAGAGAACAGTAGACTTAATGATGTAGCAGATCTTTATTTTGAAAAGTCATGTGAAGTATCCAAGTGGACAGATGAGAGAAAAGATGCTTACAACTTATATTGTAAAAATAGTATCGGGAAGAAACGCATCAAAGATGTTCGTCAAGTTGATGTAGATTCACTTCGTAAAAGCATGGAACTCAAAGGACACTCGAAACAAACAATCAATGGATGTAGCCCACGTACTATTAAAAAAGTATTGATTCAAATTCTAAAACCTATTATGCAGTATGCGATAGATAACAAAGTCCTAAGTGATCTTCCAAATATCAAAGCACCGAAGCAAACTCGCCAAAAGAAACTTGTAGAAGATGCTGGAACAAAATTAGCCACTCTTTTTAAGAGCATCATGACTATTTATGCGGATGAACCTTTCTATCGTGCATTATTTCTCTTTGCATTATATGGAAGACGTTGGAATGAGATCAGAACACTTCATTGGAGTGATGTGAATTTTTTAACTAGTCGCTATACCATCCGTGCTGAAAACAATAAGATTGGGCAGAACCAAACCTATGAACTCTCAGCACCTATCGCTGAAGCTCTCTCTCATATCAAAGATGAACATGAAGGTTTAGTTTTTAAATCACCCGTTACAGGTGAAGAGTTATATCCACCAAAAAAACAGTTGGCAAAACTTAAAGCATCTGCTGGTATAGAAAATCTTACTATGCACTATTTCAGACACATACTCGTATCAGCAATGGGCGAAGCTGGAACTGCTACAACGATCCTGTCCGCTTCACTAGGACATACAAATCTTGATACTGTCAATAACTTCTATCTCAGTGCAAATCATACGAAAGCTTCACAGGAAGCGAATAGAGCCATAGAAAAACTTACACATACTGATTAAAGAAGTTTTAATGCGATTAATATTATCATTAGATGATAACAAAGGAACTCTGTGAACGATCTTGAAAATTTATTGATGCTTGATGGTGAAGTGTTTCCACTTGATAATGGATGCTGGGTTAAATTTGAAGCAAAGAGAGTTGAACCAAGCAGTGCAATACCTCATGGTGTTAAGTACTCTCTTACTCTACATGATAAAAGAAATCATAGAGTGATTGGATATGACAATGCACATAGTTTTAAATCCACTCAAAAGTATGGAGCTAAAAAAGAGAGTTATGATCATATCCACAAAAAAATGGATGTCGTATCGTATGAATTTGAATCTGCTGCACAACTGATGGAAGATTTCTGGAAGAGTGTAGATTACTATATGGAGAACAATTTATGAACACAAAAACTATAAGAGTTGGTATTATGCCACTGCAAGAGTATAAACAAAGAACTATAGCAATAGCCAAAGGTGAATACAAAGTAAAAGAGGATGAACCAAAAGTATGGTTTGAATCAATTAAATCTATGGCACAGATCCTTTCCAATGAGAACCAAGAGCTTTTAAAAGTGATCTTAAATAACAATCCTCAGTCTCTAAAAGAGCTTGAGATACTTACAGGTAGAGCAAAGTCTAATCTCTCACGTACTTTAAAAACATTAGAGAGATATGGTATAGTTGAACTTCATAAAGAGAATAATTCAATAGTTCCTGAAGTAAAAGCTACTCACTTTCAAGTAGACTTTGGATTTGATATAGCATCATAGTTTTAGTTTTATACTCACTGAAACAAGAAAAACTTCATACAGTCTGCAATGCGATTTTTTTCATCGCCCAAATATTGAACTATTGACACCTTAGTATCCAATAAGATACAATAGCATTATATACGCGATAAATCAACTCAAAGTGATGATATACAAAAAGCTAAAAAAATAGCGCAGGAGTTAAAAGATGAGTAATCTTACTACATTTGACGTTTCTCAATATCTGGATTCAAAAGAGACGATAGCGGAGTACCTATCACAAGTTTTGGCTGATGGTAATACAGATGAACTGCTTGAAGCAATAGGTAATATTGCAAAAGCAAAAGGTATGGCACAGATTGCTGCTGATACAGGACTTGGTAGAGAGAGTCTATATAAATCATTTCAAGCTGGATCAAAACCTAGAATTGATACTGTACTAAAAGTACTTAACTCTTTAGGTGTGAAGCTTCAAGCAAGCGCATGAGATGAATAACTCAGATTCACAACATGAAACGATCAACAAATTATTACTAGAACTGCATAACAAACCTACTGATATATATGAAGAGCAGCGCGAGTTAAAAAATCAGTTGGCACTTGAGCGTCAAACACAAGTAGAAATAGAAGAGTTTCAAGCAACCAAAGAAAGCTTACAAACTGTGATTTTCCAACAACATGAAACACGTGACAATCTTCTTTCGCAATTCCATGAACTTATAACCAAGCAACGTAAAGATGTCGAAGTTATCAATGTAGAGTTGATGGACTATCTACAACAAAAAGAACAGATGAACTCATCTCATCCAGCATACAGTAAAATCATAAAACTACTTGAAGAAATCATAGTTTCTCGTCAAAGATCAATCTATGATCTTCATGAAAGTATTTCCATGTTGGAAGATCAGATAGTAAAACTTGAAACCAATGTATCAATACCAAATGAGGTTGATAATCTAGATCTATCTCTCACTGATATTTTTTCTAATGCTAACGATGAAGTTACTAAACTCAGGAAATCGGTAGCTTCCGTTCTAGAATATAAATCAGATAATGAGCAATATATTTCAGTATTGAAACAAAAAGTCGCCAACTATGCATTAATGGTTGAAGCACTTAAAAATAATCCTGCCTCAGCGTCTTTTGAAACTTTGGCACAAATCTTCGAACTGATAGTGAAAGAGCATACATATGTAGTAGAAGATTATCTAGGTACTATTGATGAAATGGTCACCTCTCTTCCAAAACTAGAATCTGACATTGCTGATGCAGTACAAAAGCAGATTGATATCTCTAGTCAAATTGTGAGAACCACCAAGGGGACAAGGGAAGTCAACGCTCTAATCAGAGATCAAAACATCGTTGAAGATTTAATAAATGGATCTATGGGTAAATATATTGAAGGTGATATTC